>OIYG01000128.1_pt1 | contig 83275 bp, 96 predicted proteins | sample 1587861 | NCBI WGS metagenome assembly OIYG01 (sample SAMN03283272) | human gut metagenome | biome: human-associated habitat; material: feces | host: Homo sapiens | place: Peru | collected 2012
CACTCCGTCTTCAAGTCTGGCATTCTGTTCCTCGGATAAGCTGATATTTCTGCTTTCTAACCGCTGCGAGGCATGCTTTGAAAACTTTAACTGTTGCTGTTGCCGTAAGACATCTTCGAATGAAACATCCGACGTCTTTGACGGACTGGTTACGTTTTTCTGTTTTAAATACTGACCGGTTACCTGTTCGATCGACGAAAACTGTTTGCTGATCGGGTTCATCTCTTTTCTCCCCTTTCCTATGCACCTGTTGTCTCGTCACTCTTCTGACCGGAACCATTCTCTGTCTTCGAGTCATCCGTTTTTGTGTCATCGGTCTTGGTATCCGTATCCGTCTTGGTATCATCGGTTTTCGTATCCGTATCTGTTTTGGTATCATCCGTCTTTGTATCGTCTGCAGCATCTTTACCCAGATCTTTGATCTTCTGCTCATACTTTTTAAGTTTTGCAAGATCGTCCTCGCTCACAAAGCGCTTCTGATAATCCGTCATTCCATCATATACCTTGCGGATCTCGCCTATGGCACCGGAAAACTTGGTCGTAATATTTTCAATATCCGGAAGCTGATCCAGCATATTTGTGATGGTTTTTGCATATCCTATTGCTTCGTAATATGCACTGTCAGCCACCGTATCGAGTGTATCAATGGAATACAGTTTATTGTTTACACTAAGCATCTGTGATCCGTCTTCCTGATACATGACATAATCTACTTTACCATCTACATAAGAAGTTTTTCCGGTTGTTTCATCCGAAACCTTTAAGATTACATACTTTCCAACCAGATTGTTTGCCATCTCATTTTTCTGTGTATCCTGCATGCCAAGCATTGCTTCTAACTGTGAAAACGTTGCAAGCTGTGCCACATATTCGGTATTGCTGGTAGGCTCAAGTGGATCCTGGTACTGCATTTCCGCACAAAGTAATGTAAGGAACTGGTCGTATCCCATGGTTCCGTTGTTGGACTCATCGCTTTTTTTCGATGTTGTTGTTTTTACTTTTCCGTTTTCCACACTCGCCCAATTCAGTGCGGAAGTTGTTGTATCTGCCATTTTTTCTCCTTTCTATGCGGTTACATCCATGGAGTTTCCATTCTCCCGCATCATTTGTGCCGCAAGAGTTTCTTCTTCTGTCATCAGTCCTGACAATCCATCCAGTGAGGAAAGATTTAAATTTCTTCTTCTGCCCCCGGACTGCTCCTGCTGCCGTTCTCCCTGCTGCTTTTCATTCTCCTGATTCTGTTCCAGATTCTTTTCGAATTCATGGGAAGCAACGGTTACTTCTATGGCGTCAACTTTGACACCTGCCTGGTTTAAATTCTGCCGCAGATCTGCCACCTGCGTTTCAAGGGCTGCGCGGACTGCTTCATTAGAAGCTGCCAGCTGTGCATGGATCATGCCTTCTTTCGAAGAAATATTTACATACACTTTCCCGAGATTTTCCGGATTCAGCTGCATCTCCATCGATGAAGTTCCTTCCGAAACATTCACACGAATCTGTTCTGCCACCTGTTCCAGCAAATCCATGGTATCCACGGAAATATACGATGTCTCGGATGTCATATCCGCTGCATGTGCCATCGTCTGTACCCCGGCGGTATCCTGCATCTGCACGACAGTCTGTGTCTTTGCCACATCAGAGTTGTTCCGGTCTGCCGTCATTTTTTCCGGCTGCGCCGTCTTCACCTGATCCTCTGTCTGCGAATCTCCATCTCCGGCATCCGTCTGTTGTTCCATCGTCTGTTGTTCTGCTGTCTGCTTTGTCTCCTGTGCCTGAGGCTGCTGTGTGCGTACTTCATCCGATTTTGGTTCTTTCTGAAATACATCCGCCTGTTTATCCATCGGTTGTACCTCATCGGTCTGCGCAAGCTCCGGCATAATATCTGTCGAAACAGTATCTGCTGTTGTCTGCTGTCCTGCCGCATCGTTCAATATCTGCATTTCTTCATCGGTCAGAGTTTCCGGTGTCTGCAGAATATCCATCTGCGCAATCAGTTTCTCCATCTGTGCCGGCTGAAGATTTAGTTCATTTGCAAGCTGCCCTCCCAGCTGATCCATTTGCTGCATCAGCCCCTGAAACTGGTCATTCATCAGTAAATCCATTGGAGAAGTCTCTCCTGTCAGCTGCATTGCAAGCTGTGCAAGATTTTCCGGATTCAGGAGATCAAAAGCTGTAAGTCCCAGCGACTCCATCATATCTTTTACAGAATCTTCCGAAACACCCAATTGTTCGGCCACCGTCCTGACAACATCGCCCTGGAACTGATCCAGAGTATCTGTCGAATTGCCAATCACGTCTGTGACAACATCTCCGGCTGCCTGACGGATGGTATTATCCTGATACTGATACCGGTCGTAATTATCTGCTGCATTTGTCTGCTGTAATACATTGTTGTTTATTTTTGTATCCACGGACGGCATATTAAAATTTGTAGAGTAGTTACTGCCCATCAGTGAAGCAAACACGCCTGCCGCATCCGGATTTTCAGCTTTTGATCTGCCTTTTGCAGCATTTGCATTTAATACCTGACCCTGCTTTACAGAATTCAAATTAAATACATTTGCACTTGTCAAACACGTTCCTCCTTTCTGTTATTTACAGATTTCCTACTTTTTCTTGCTAGGTTCCATGATCTCTGTCAGCTTCGCCGCAGTCGTTGCATCCATCTTGCCAAGAATATCCGCCCTCTGCTGTGTTCCCATATTCATGAGAATGTCAGCCACAAGCCCCAGATTGTCCGTCATCGTATCAAAGATGCTGGCCGCCTCCTGAGGCTTCATGTTGGAATATGTCTTTGCGTAATCTTCAACCTGACTATCGTAGGTAATCTGTTCAACCACTTGTTTGTATAAGACTTCGGCATTTTCTGGATCAATGCTCTCATAATATGTCTTATACTGCTGTATATCGGGTGCCTGATCGGAAAAAACAACCTCCTCGTAGTATTTTTCCTTCTCCTTTTCAAAGGCAGCCTCATCCTCTTTGTATTTTGAAAGATCCTTGATCTGTGCTTTCAGATCCTTGATCTTTTTTTTGTCATTTTTATTTGTACTGCTGGCTTCATCGAGTTCTTTTTCCAGTTCTTTAATCCGGCTGATGGCCTCGCTTAAAGACCCATACTGATACTCTGTGTCCTCGGTCTGCTCCACCGTTTCTTCCGGCTGTGGGAGGATTTTATTAACATAAGGGACATCTTTCAAAAGCGGATATAACACCGTTGATCCAAATCCTCCGACATCGGTTTTAATCAGAATTCCTATAATCCCCATCCATATCGCAATGATTAAAATGGTTGTCAGGACAAGAATCAGCCTGCCGCCTCCCTTTTCATCCTCATCTTCTTCCGGTTCCGATGCGTTTCCTTTGGCATTCTTTTTTTCTTTTTTTTCTTTCTTTTCCCGTTTTTTCTTTTCTCTTCGATTTTGTGCGCTGTTTTCCTTTACCGTGTCTTCCTCGTCGACAAGGTTTCTTTCGTCTGCCATATCATTCTCCCTGTTCACCCTTGTTATAGGTATAACTTACAAGTTCATCGATTTCTTTCGTTTCTGCTTCTGCAAGTTCCTGCTTAAATTCTTCAAATGCCTTTTCCCTCAATTTTTCCTGAACCTTTCGTTCCTGCATCACGGTTTTTAAGCGGTTTCTGGCATCTTCCAGTTCTTTTTCCGCCTTGTGGACTTCTACCATCTGTCGTCTGACAATCGTTTTCATGGCATTTACATCTGCCCGCGCATGTTCGACTTCCTGCAGATTTAAATTTCCCTGCATCAGTTTCTTCCAGTGCTGCTCATATCCGACTCTGCGCACCATATATTCCTGCAGAATCTTCTGCTGCTCCAGATATTTCTGGTTTGCCAGGCTGTATGTCATTTTCGCCTGTGTCTCCAGTTTCTGTTTAATGTTCAGTATGTTCTGCATACGATAAACAAATTTTGCCATTTAAAACCTCTGTCCATTGATCAGTCGTCAAACACCTTTTTTAAGAGTTCCACTTCTTCATCAAAAGCAAACTTTTCTTCCGTATCCTGACACAGAAATTCATTCACTTCTTTATTCTTTCGGATTGCATAATCGATATCCGGATTCGATCCGTTTTTGTAGGCTCCGATATTAATCAGATCCTCTGCTTCTCTGTATGTGGCAAGCACCTGTTTTAATTTTCCGGCAAGTGCCTTATGTTCCTTTGTTACGATGGAATTCATAACACGGGAAATACTCTGTAAAATATCAATTGCCGGATAATGGTTTTTATGTCCCAGCTTACGGTCGAGAACAATATGTCCATCCAGAATGCCCCGCGCCGTATCCGTGATTGGCTCATTAAAATCATCTCCATCTACCAGAACCGTATATAGTCCGGTGATCGATCCTTTTTCATTTGTACCGGCACGTTCCAGAAGTTTTGGCATCTGTGCGTACACACTCGGCGGATACCCTCTGGTAACCGGTGGTTCCCCGGATGCAAGTCCGATTTCTCTTTGTGCCTGGGAAAATCGTGTCATGGAATCCATCATAAGCAGTACATCTTTTCCCTGATCACGGAAATATTCCGCCACAGCCGTTGCAGTCTTTGCACACTTATTACGGATCAGTGCCGGTTTATCTGACGTTGCGACCACGACAACGGACCGTGCCATTCCCTCCGGACCAAGGTCACGTTCAATAAATTCCCGAACCTCTCTGCCGCGCTCACCGATCAGTGCGATTACATTGATGTCTGCCTTCGTATTTCTTGCAAACATGCCAAGCAGGGTACTTTTCCCGACACCGGAACCGGCAAACACACCGATACGCTGTCCTTTTCCAACCGTAATCAGTCCGTCCACCGCTTTTACGCCAAGCGGCAGTACCTCGCTGATAATCCGGCGATCCATCGGATCCGGCGGCGTATTTTCCAGCGGATAATACGAACCGTGAATTTCTTCCGTTCCATCCGTCATGCGTCCGATTCCATCCAGCGTATGCCCAAGCAGTTCTTCTCCAACCAGAACTGACAGGGGATGTCCGGTATTTTCCACAATGCATCCGGTTCCAACCCCTTCCACGCTGTCAACCGGCATCAGGATCAGTCTGGAATCCTGAAAACCGACCACTTCCGCGATAACATATTCCTCTTCCATCTCGTTCGGGTAAATTTTACACAAATCTCCCATACGTGCCTTTGGTCCGACAGATTCAATGGTAAGACCTACTACCTTGACTACTTTTCCATAACTCTTATAATACTGGCGGTCCATCAGCTGTAAATACTTTTCCGCTTCTTTAACCAAATTCGTCTCCCGTTTATACCAGTGAACGTATATCCTTCAGCAGTGCAGACAACTGTGTGTCTACCCCACAGTCAACCACGCCATACGGTGTTTCTATTTTGCACTGTCCATCCGATAATTTATTATCCTTTACAAATTCAATGGCAACATCTTTTCCTACAATATCCTGCATCTGCGCAAGATGTTCTTTGAGGATTTCCTCATCGCTCCGGTTCGTGTGAATCCGTATTTTATCTCCCGGGTCAATGTCAAGTAATGCTCCATTTACCAGCTGAAGTAAAAGTTCACGTTTCTCTTCAAACTGAATCTTAAACACTTTATCAAATACCTGAATCACAGCGTCCACAATGTCTTTTTCCATCACCGACATTTTTTCATGATACTGTTCTTCCAGTTGTTTTTTCTGTGCATGAAGAGACTCCATCGCCTTCTCATGTTCCCTGTTTAATTCTTCTTCCCGGCATCTGGCACCCTCTTCGTATCCGAGTTTCTTTTGTTCTTCATACAGGGTACGGGCTTTTTCTTCCGCTTCCCCACGGATACGTTCTGCATCTTCTTTTGCCGTGGAAGTAATCTCATCTGCCTCCACAGCTGCCTTTTCAAGTGCTTCCCTGCGCAGGGCTTCCACATCAATCTGCACGGTTTTTGCCTGAATCCCCTGTGAGAACCCAGCCGGTGCATTGTCCTGTCCGTCCTCTGCTGATACATCTACCCGTTCCGGAGCCTGTTCCTGTTGCAGTTCTTTTAATTTCTGGCGTACCCCGTCATTGGAATTGATAATTCTTGTACCAGTTCCCGAACTGACGACATAACATTGTTTCAGTAAATTAGACAACGATATCGTCACCTCCGCCACGTGAAATTACAATTTCTCCGGCATCTTCGAGCTTACGGATCACAGCAACAATCTTCTGCTGTGCCTCCTCAACATCCTTCATACGAACAGGACCCATAAAGTCCATATCCTCCTTGATCATTGCAGCCAGACGTTTTGACAGGTTCTTGTAGATCACATTCTGTACTTCTTCCGTTGTATTCTTAAGCGCAAGCTCCAGATCTGCATTTTCCACATCACGCAGCACACGCTGGATCGCACGGTCGTCGAGCAGAAGAATATCCTCGAACACGAACATCTTTTTGCGGATCTCGTCTGCAAGTTCCGGCTCTTCGATTTCCAGGGATTCCATAATATGTTTCTCTGTTCCACGGTCGACACTGTTCAAAATGCCAACAATTGCATCAATACCACCGACGATGGTGTAATCCTGATTTACAAGAGATGCAAGTTTCCGCTCCAGTACGCGTTCTACCTCCTTGATCACATCCGGAGAAGTACGATCCATAGTTGCAATACGTTTTGCAACATCAGCCTGTTTTTCTGGCGGCAGAGCTCCCAGTACCTGGGACGCCTGTGCCGGAGCCAGATACGAAAGGATCATCGCAATCGTCTGCGGATGTTCATCCTGTATAAAGTTCAGCAGCTGTGCCGGATCTGTCTTTCGGATAAATTCGAACGGACGAACCTGAAGAGATGCTGTAAGTTTTGCAATAACTCCCTGTGCCTTGTCGTTTCCGAGTGCTTTTTCCAGAAGTTCTTTTGCGTATCCGATACCGCCTTCCGCAATATACTGCTGTGCGAGGCATACCTGATAAAACTCTTCCAGCACTTCCTCCTTGGTCTGTGGCGATACGCTTCTTGTATTCGCTATTTCCAGCGTTAATTCTTCAATCTCATCTTCCTTTAAATGTTTGAAAATGGTTGCCGCCTTTTCCGGTCCCAGCGTAATCAAAAGAATCGCTGCTTTCTGTACTCCAGTATATGAGTCGTTGTTCATAAATTACTCCCAATCATCATTTAACCAGTTGCGAAGCAGAAGTGCTGCCGCATCCGGATTTTCATCCACAAATTTTTCAATAAGTTTCCGGGTTTCTGATTTTTCCGAATACCCGATATCTTCCAGATTTTCATCGTCGTTATCTGAAGTAGCCGCCAGCAGGGCATCGACAGACAGTTCCGGCTCCGGCTCTTCCACTTTCTGTTTTCTGGTACTGCGGAATACAACATACCCCAGCAACGCAAAAATCAGCACCGCAAGCAGAATCTGTAAAATGTCGGTGAGTCCGAATCCCTTCTTCTGGGATTCCACAAACTGCGGTCTTTCATAACAGACCAGTTTGATTGCACTAGACTGAATTCCGGTAGCTTTTGCGATAAGGTCAATTTCATCCTGCGTTGCATCCACCTGTACCGGATCACTGTGTGCGCTCTTAAACTTTTCAAACGTTGTCCCTTTCAGCTGCCCGGAATCTTTCAATTCGTCCTCATCATAAACAACCCAGCGTGTGGCAGTCACGGCAATGGAACTGTTATCATAGTTGATCGCTCCACCGTTTGAAATAGTTTTTATAATTTCCTCATTCGGCGAATATTTTTTATCCACATCCGACACGGAAGATTCTGTAATCTCGCCATCCTGTGTCACATAGGTCGGTGTATCATCATTGGAATCCGTTCCCGGAGTTGCAGCCTGTCCACCTTTTGCCTCTGAATTATACTCAGAGCTTTCTGTCAGTTCTCCCTGATCCTGTCCATCATTGTGTGAATAATTGTGAACCGCCTTTTCCACCTTGGACATATCAATATCAAGGTTCGGTGCAACCTGCACGTCCGAATACATACCGGACTTGACCATTACATCCTTGATACCATTGACCACGGAATTCTTAATGCGATCTTTGATGTCCAGACTGTCGGAAACAACCGTGGCATCATCATCCTGGTCTGCTCCCGAAAACAAGATTTTGGATGTCTTCTGATCCAGAATGGTAATCTTGTCTGTCGAATCATTTCCAAGGGCGGTTGCCACAAGGCGCGCCACCGAATACGCCTGATCCGAATCCATAGAACCATTCAGGGCAAGCGAAACGCTGGCAGAACTTTCCTGCATCCGTGAGATCAGTGTACCGTCATCGTCCGGAATATCCAGTGTGACCTTTGCGGAATCAATCAGGTCATTCGCAGCAAGCACATTCTCCAGTTTATCTTCCATATAGCTTTTGGCAAGTTTCTGTTTATCTGCCTCCGTGGTAGAAAAACTTCCATCGATATAATCCTTGATGTTCGGATCTGACAGGTCAAATCCCGTTGTATCAATATTATTGGATCCCAAAAGCCAGTTTGCCTTGTTCTCATCTTTTTTGTTTACTTCAAAATGTGTGGTATCCGTTACCTTATAATCAATATCACCTTCGCCGTCTAACAGATCTTTTACCTGACTGGCTTCTTTTGCGTTCTGGCAGTCAATCAGTGTTGTATAACTCGGTCTTGATACAACAACTCCCAGTATCACCAGCGCAAGGATCACCACTGCGGTAAGGCTGATCAGCAGCATTCTTTGTTTATTGGAAAATTTTTTCCACCACTCAACCACACGGTCAAGGATTTTCTGTAACTGTTCTGGCATGTTTTCGTTCCTCACTTACTAGATTGACATCTGCATAATCTCTTTGTATCCGTCAATCAGTTTATCCCGCACTGCAACCGTATACTGCAGTGCTACATTTGCTTTCGTCTCTGCAATCAGCAGATCATGTGGATTTTCGGCTTCCCCAAGTGCGAACCGTACTTCTTCCGACTCCGCGGTATTTTGCAGGTCATTGGTTTCATCTACTGATTTCATTGCTGTTGAAAGCACCGCGCTGAAACTGTCATCGTCTCCCGGAACAAGTGCCTCTTTTTTTGCGAATGTATTCAGATAGTCAGAAGAAACTCCAGACAATTGTGTGATATCCATGCTTTTGTCCTCTCTCGTATAACTTATTTTTTATTATTGTTTTCCTATGGAAAGTCCCGTGGTTGCCATACTCTTTGTGGCATCAAATGCAGTCGCATTTGCTTCATATGCACGGGTAGAATCGATCAGATTGGTCATTTCCGTGACCGTGTTTACATTTGGATAGGATACATATCCGTCCGCATCCGCATCCGGATTGGAAGGATCATATTCTTTCACGAAATCTGTTTCCGTATCTTCCTTTACGGAAGTTACTTTTACACCGTTTCCGATTGCCGGATTCTGCGATGCAGTTGCGTAATATTGGGAAAACGGGGTAACTTTCCGTTCTGCAAAATTTACAATTTTGCGTCGGTACGGACCGCCGCTCTCTGTCGATGTTGTATTTACATTTGCAATGTTCTCCGCAATGATATCGGTACGAAACCGTTCTGCGGTCATGCCTGACGCGCTGATATTAAACGCCTGAAATAAAGCCATTTATCTTTCCCCCTTACTTAATCACGGAACGCATACGGTCAAACTGTCCGTTAATTCCAGCTGTAATTCCCTGATAGCGGATCTGTTCGGATGCCAGCTCCACTTCTTCTGTGTCAATATCTACATTACTTCCATCCAGCCGATAGGAGTAATTGGAACTGTCCACATAAACCGATGGATTCAGTCTGGAAAGATCCACGTCTTTCATTTTTGAATCCAGGGACTCATGCTTGCAGCGACCCAGTTCTGTTTTTAATGTATTTTCAAAATTTAAGTCTTTTCTTTTATATCCCGGAGTGTTTACATTTGCAATATTGTTAGTCAGAATGTTCTCCCTGCTCCAGCTCGCATCGGCAGCTTTATCCAGAACATTCACATAATTGAAAGCATCTGTACTCAGCAATTTTGTGCCTCCTTATCTAGTATTCCCAATTATCGTATCATACTAATTATAGTATAAATCAAGCAAAATACAAGTAGTTTTTTACATAAAATGACAAAAAAGGACTTATATTTACATACAAGTCCTTTTGCTGTCCGCTCGGTTCCATCCTTTATTTTGCATTTTTTCTTTTCAGTTCTGCAAGTTCATCGAAAACCACATCATTGACAACCTTTATGTAAGTTCCTTTCATGCCGGAAGAACGCGATTCGATCACGCCCGCACTCTCAAACTTACGAAGTGCATTTACAATCACAGAACGGGTAATTCCCACGCGATCCGCAATTCTGCTTGCAACAAGAATTCCCTCATTGCCATCCAGTTCATCAAAGATGTGGGTGATTGCCTCAAGTTCCGAGAAAGAAAGTGTGCTGATCGCAGATTTTACGATTGCAATCTTTCTTGCTTCCTCTGCGCTCTCTTCGTTTACAGAACGCATCATTTCCAGCCCTACCACCGTTGTTCCGTACTCTGTCAGGATAATGTCATCAATGTCATATTCCGTTTCGCACCGGTATTCAAACAAAGTTCCCAGCCGCTCACCCGCAATATCAATCGGGGTAATAATGGCCCGGTACTTTTTGGATTCATCTCCGAACCCGAGCGTTTCCAGATTTACGTTTTCTTTTGTAGAAAGGATTCCCAGAAGACGCTCATTGAGTTCTGCATCAATATATCCGCCGACTTCATCCACGATCAGTTCCTGCAGTTCCTCGACCCCTTTGCATACACTGGAACCTAAAACCTTTCCCTTCTTGCTTATTACAAGGATGTTGGAATCAAGAATTCCCGTCAGGACTTCACAGATATCGTTAAATACCACCTTGGACGAATTATTGTTATGAAGCAGTTTATTTATTTTTCTTGTCTTGTCTAGAAGTTGAACACTCATGTTTTTCCTCCTGTCTTTATCACAGATACCATGAGTGTAGCACTATTTATCAGACAATTCAATATTTTTTGAAAAATTTACGACTATTCTGTTTCTTTTTCTTTTGCTTCCGTGTAACCGCAATGTTCATCCGCACATGCAAGCTTGTTTCCTTTTTCTACCATATAGCCTCCACAGCGCGGACATTTCTTTTCCACCGGACGCCCCCAGCTCATGAAATCACATTCCGGATAATCAATGCATCCATAGTATCTTCTGCCCTTACGTGTCATTTTGATGACCACGTCTTTTCCGCATTTCGGACATGCGACACCAATCTTTTCATAATATGGCTTGGTATTCCGGCACTCCGGGAATCCCGGACATGCCAGAAACTTTCCATGCGGTCCATACTTGATTACCATATTGCGGCCACACACTTCACAGATTTCATCCGTCACTTCATCTTCAATGGTAATCTTTTCGAGATCTTTTTCCGCGGCCTCCACAGCCTCTTCCAGATCCGGATAAAAATTCGCAACAACCGTTTTCCAGTTTAAATGTCCTTCCGCAACACTGTCTAAAAGAGATTCCATATTTGCAGTAAAATGTTCGTCTACAATAGTCGGGAAAGATTCCTTCATAATGGAATTGACAACGGAACCGATCTCTGTCACATAAAGGTTCTTATTTTCCTTTGTGATATAACGTCTGGCAATGATCGTTGTGATGGTCGGGGAATAGGTGCTTGGGCGTCCGATTCCGAGTTCTTCGAGTGTTTTTACCAGCGAAGCTTCCGTATAATGTGCCGGTGGCTGTGTAAAATGCTGTTTCGGATCGAATTCTTCGAGTTTTAATTTTGTATCTTTATCAATCGATTTTAAAAGTACCTGTTTTTCCTGCTTTTCGTCATCCGCTTCCGTATAGGCCAGCATAAATCCGTCAAAAGCTACTTTGGAAGTAGAAACGCGGAATGTATAATCTCCCGCTGCAATGTTAACGGTTGTTGTCTCATACTTTGCGTTTGCCATACGGCTTGCGGCAAAGCGTTTCCAGATCAGCTGGTATAAACGGAACTGATCCCGGCTTAACGACTCTTTAATCTCGGACGGAATACGGTTAATATCGGTCGGACGGATCGCTTCGTGCGCATCCTGAATCTTTGCATTGCTCTTCTTGCTTCCTTCTCCGTCAGACAGATATTCCTCTCCGTAGCTTTCGGAAATAAAGGCACGCGCTGCTTCATCCGCCTCTTCCGAAATACGAACGGAATCCGTACGCAGATAGGTGATGATACCGACCGTTCCCTGTCCTTTGATATCCACACCTTCATACAACTGCTGTGCAATCCGCATCGTCTTCGAGATCGGGAAATTCAGCGCTTTGGAAGCTTCCTGCTGCAAAGTACTGGTTGTAAAAGGAAGCGGCGCTTTTTTTGTGCGCTCTCCCTTTTTCATATCGCAGACTTTAAATTCTTTGCCTTTTAATTCCGCAAGCACCTGATTCATCTGTTCCCCGGAAGAAATCTCAAACTTTTCGCCGCCTTTGTCCAGCAGCTTTGCTGTAATCGTTTTTTTCTCACCTTCCGGCAGGAGGCTTGCCTCTAAAGACCAGTACTCCTCCGGAATAAATGCATCAATTTCTTCCTCACGGTCACACACAATCCGTAAAGCAACGGATTGTACACGACCAGCACTCAGCCCTCTTTTTACTTTTGCCCATAACAACGGGCTGATCCGGTAACCAACCATACGATCCAGCATACGTCTCGCCTGCTGTGCATCAACCAGATCCATATCAATCTCACGCGGTGTCTTTAAGGATGCTTTTACCGCTGTTTTTGTAATTTCGTTAAAACTGATTCTGCTGACATCTTTGTCGTCCAGTTTCAACGCCTTGGTTAAATGCCAGGAAATTGCCTCTCCTTCACGGTCCGGGTCAGTTGCGAGATAAATTTTATCCGCTTTCTTTACTTCTTTTCTTAACTTTGCAAGAATCTCTCCCTTTCCACGAATCGTAATATATTTCGGTTCAAAATCATTTTCCGGAGAAAATCCGAGCTGACTCTTCGGAAGATCTCTCACATGCCCGTTACTTGCCATGACCTCATAATTTTTTCCCAGAAATTTTTTAATCGTCTTCACCTTTGCCGGTGACTCCACGATTACCAGATACTTTGCCATTTGGTGCTCCTTATATCATCTAAATTGTTTTTATATAATAATTCGGAATGGTCTCCTGAATGAACCCTTTCTGTTCCAGCCTCTCTAAAACCGGCAGAATTTCTACCAGACCATAGGGACTTTTTTCGATCAGGGTTCCAAGACCCACCGGATAAAAATCTAATAAAGCATACACCAACGATTCGTCTTTTTCAAGAAGATTTTTTCTAAAGTCTATTTGTGTCGTTATATTTTTGGGCTGTAATTGCAGTTCCTGCAGGAAATCTTCCACACTTACAAAAATGCCGGCGCCCTGCTGGATCAGATGGTTGGTTCCTTCACTCAGGGCATCCGTAACTCTCCCGGGAAGGGCATACACTTCCTTTCCCTGTTCCATGGCATAGTCCGCAGTAATCAGCGATCCGCTCTTTTTTCTTGCCTCCATCACAATCACGTAATCCGCAAGTCCGGCTATGATACGGTTTCTTTGCGGAAAATATCCCGGCAGCGGCGGTGTACCCGGCGGATATTCCGACAAAACACCTCCCCGATCCTGCATTTTTTCATATAAATACCGGTTTCTTTTCGGATAACACACATCCACGCCACAGCCCAGTACCGCATAGGTATCCCCGTTTTCTTCCAGTGCCCCGCTATGCGCATCCGCATCAATCCCCATCGCCATGCCGCTGATGATATCCATCCGGTTCTGTGCAAGTGCCCTCGCCAGTTTCCCCGTAATCTGGCTTCCATAGGCACTTCTTGTCCGCGCCCCGACAATTGCCACACTCTTTCGTGTTTCTTCCGGCAGCCTGCCAATATAATACAGCGCATAAGGCGCTGCTAAAATCTGGCGGAGCTTTTGCGGATACCGTGCTTCTTCCACGCAGACAAAACCGATTCCTTCCTCCTGCAGTTTTCCCCAGCGCTCCTGTACCTCCCAGTGCCGCCTGGATTGTGTGATTTTTTCCACATCCTTTTCATCCAGAACCCGGATTTTTTTCATTTGGGATTCCTGCAAGGCATACAGTTCTTCCGCACCGATTCCTTCTGTCATAAGACCCGTCAGTTTATGTACGGTCAGTCCGGTATTTGCAAGCCAGTACGCATACATGCTCATCTTTCCATACCTCCCCAGAATTTATCCCCGATACTCCGGTAACACACAGCTTCTGTCAGATCACAGACACGGATGTTTTCCGCCTTTTGTGTATCGGCAATTGTTCGTGCCACCCGGAGGATTTTATGGTAGGTGCGCGCAGTAAGTGACAGTTTATGGAACATTTTTTCCATATACCGCTGTTCCTTTTCTCCCAGCCGGCAGAACTGGTTTAATTTTGCTGCCGGAATTCCACTGTTATGAGAAAAGATTTCATCTTTGAACCGGAAAATCTGGCGTTCCTGACACTCGCACACCCGGTCCCGGATGGTCTTTGAACTCTCATTATTGCCGTTTCCTGTCAGTTCTTCATACGTAACCATCGGTGCTTCCACACAAAGATCCATGCGGTCAATCAGCGGCTGGGAAATCCGGTCAAAATACCGCTGCAGGGATGCCTGTGTGCATCTGCACCGATTCCGGTCCGGATAATATCCGCAATTGCATGGATTCATAGATGCCAGAAGTAAAAAATCCGATGGATAGGTCACACTGCCGACCGCGCGCGTCAAATGAATCTGATGTTCCTCCAACGGCTGACGCAGCACTTCCATCGTTGATTTGGAAAATTCCGGGAGTTCATCCAGAAAAAGCACACCATGATGTGCCAGTGAAATCTCTCCCGGCCGGATACTTCGTCCACCGCCGGCAAGCCCTGCCATGCTGACCGTATGATGCGGACTGCGGAACGGCCGTTCCTGCAACAGTGTCCGGGAGTCTGCCAGCAGACCGCAGACACTGTATATTTTTGAAACCTCCAGCTGCTCTTTTTTTGTAAGTGGTGGCAGGATTGTAGCCATCCGCTCGGAGATCATGGTTTTTCCGGCTCCCGGCGGCCCGACCATAAGCATATTGTGCATTCCGGACGCTGCGATTTCCGCTGCCCGTTTCAAAAACTGCTGCCCGTTTACTTCGGAAAAATCCGGCACCCCATGGGATCTGTTCTGCCGCCGGCCTGCATATGCCGGCTCTTTATAACCGCCATCCTGCAGATAGCCGATCACCGATTCCAATGCAGGAAATCCGCAGACATCCGCCCCCTGCACCAGACGGCTTTCCATAAGATTATCCGCCGGAACAACAAATTTATGAATTCCTTCCTTTACTCCATCCGAAACCATCGGCAGAATTCCCCGGACCGGCAGTAACTGTCCACTTAAATTCAACTCCCCGGAAAAAATCGTGTCCGCGCACTTCTCCGGTTTTACCAGCCCCATAGCAACCAGCAGTGCAACCGCAATCGGCAGGTCAAATCCGGTTCCGGTTTTCCTTATATTTGCCGGAGAAAGATTTACGGTAATCCGCTTTGCAGGCAGAAGAATTCCGCAATTGTGAAGCGCCGTACGCACTCGTTCCTTCGCCTCCCGCACCTCCGGAGAAAGATATCCTACCATATCAAACACCGGCATTCCCATGCTGATATCCACCTCTACCTGTACCGGCATTGCGCAGATTCCATCCAGCATGGATGTCCTGATTTGGCTATACATATTCACCTCATTCCAACAAATGGGAATTTTGCACAGACACATGCATGAAAAAAGATGCATTTACCTTATCATAAAATGCATCTTTTTGCAACGACTTTATTCGCTTATCACTTTTTTAAGTTTTTCCAGTGCTCTCTTTTCAATCCTGGAAACATAGGAACGGGAAATTCCAAGTGCCCGCGCGATTTCTCTCTGGGTCAGTTCCTGATTTCCTCCGATTCCATATCTTCGCCGAATGATAAATGCTTCTCTCTCGCTTAACACATCATTCATAAAGGTACGGATTTTTTTCATCTGCTCCCTTTTTGTCACTTCATCTGCTACATTTTTATCATGAAACTCCAGCACATCGACAAGCTGAATCTGGTTTCCTTCTTTGTCTGTACCAATCGGTTCAAACATAGAAACTTCTTTGCGCTGTTTTTTCTTTGATCGCAGATGCATCAGCAATTCATTGTCCACACACCGGATGGCATACGTTGCAAATTTATTTCCGTATTCCGGCCGGAAACTGTCTACTGCTTTCATCAGTCCGATCGTACCGATGGAAATCAGATCCTCCTGTTCTTCTTCCGAACTGACATATTTTTTTGCGACATGGGCTACCAGGCGCATGTTGTGCAACACCAGTTCTTCCTTTGCCCCTTGCTCGCCATTTTTTAATCTGCACAGACAGTCTGTTTCCTCTTCCGGTGTCAGGGGAACCAAAAATGTTTTCACACAGCACCTTTTCCAACAGCTTTCTAATATTCTATGTCAGCAGAAGGCATTCTGTGCTTTTCCCTTTTATATTTTTTCTTCCGGTGCCAGTTCCTGTATGCGCCGGATCAGGCTTTCCCTCTCATAAGGAACGTTTCCTTTCAGTACCTCATTCTTTACAAATGCAAATGTTTCCTTCTCCCCCCGCACTGCCAGCATCAGTAAAAGATAGTGGATCAGTGCCTCGGTATCCGGATGGATCAGATAATGCGATCTGCCGTGCATATAGTAATCGAGTGCACTCCGGTCCGTGTATTTGTCTTTCTGGTAGTTTTTGGATGCACTGATCCTGTCAACAAACATTTCCGCCACGTAGCACACCGGCATTTTCATTCCTGCCATCCCCGAATGTTCTTTCCCCGGTTCTTTTGAAATATCATAATCAATCCAGTACTCGAGATGGTGTTTATTGCGTCCTTTGTGATGCAGCCACGCCAGGGAATACCCCTTTTCCTTCCGCTCTGCATTGTTCGGACTCATGGTTCCCTGATAATATTTGCAACCGACCAGAAATTCCGTCGGAGAATATTTTGAAAGATCATGCAGCAGCCCCTGCCTGTATAGTCCGATCTTAAAGCAACCGACAAGCACCAGATTTTTGTGATGTGTAATTGTGCAAAAATGTTTCCATGCATTACCCATGTTTATTCATCTCCCTGCTCTCCAGCACACAGATGGTCTGTGGCCGGAGAATGATTTTTCCTCCGCTTACGGGCTTTGGTGCGTCCAAAAACGCAGCATCCTCTTCTCCGCTGTCAATACAGACAACCCATTCTTTCCCTTTTCGCGGTTTAGGCAAAGCCAGTTCCGTTGCCGCGGCAAGAAAATTATAGGCGACATAGACATCCGGCTCTTTTTCGTTTTGGGCATAAGCCCCGCAATAAAGCATTCCCAGGCATAGATGATCCGGTGTCGGTTCTAACATCCACGCACTTGTCCCGTGATAGGAAAGATCCGGATACCCCAGCGATTTATAATCCGAAAACTGGAATGGCATCGGATTTGAAAGCACGGTATGTTCTTTTCGAAACGCAATTACCTGCTGCAGAAATTCGATCTGTCTGCGATGAGACTTCTCATTCTTCCAGTTCACCCAGCCGGTGGGATTATCCTGACAGTATGCATTATTATTTCCGTTCTGGGAATTTCCCATCTCATCACCGCTCCACAACAGGGGAACGCCCTGTGCCAGCATAAGCATAAGAACCGCATTTCTCCAGTTTAATTTCCGCAGCGCATTGATATAACGCTTTCTGGTCGGTCCCTCCACGCCGTAATTATTGCTGAAATTCCAGGAACTCCCATCGAGATTCTGCTCTCCATTTTCCTCATTGTGTTTATCGTTGTACATAAACAGATCTGCAAGCGTAAACCCGTTGTTGCTTGCTATATAATTGATATAGCCTAAAAAAGCCCCCTGTTTTCTCTGCTGATCGGCAAAATCACGCATATTTCCATTGATATGGTTTAAGACCTGCCGGATCGGATACTGATACTCCTCTTTGTAAATATACAGATTCGGATATTTCCGGCTTGCCGCACATGCTTTTTCCTCAAAATCCACATAAAAAATCTTGGTGCGGCTGAGCATGCCATCCTGCACAATCGCCGTAATGGGCAGATGTTCCCCAAGCAGATGGATTCCATCCACATGGTATTCCCGCACCCAGTAACGAAGCGCTTCTAAAATCAGATTATGATTCACTTTCTCCGGAAAATACATCTCCATCACACATTCCATGCCGTTTTCGTGTAGACGGTGGATCAGCATCCTGAATTCCCGGGAAGCATGCAGCGGATCGGCAGCATACGATGCCTTCACCGCAAAATAATTTCCGGGCTCATATCCCCAGTAATTCACTTTGCGCGGAGCCTCTTTTATTTTTTCTGCCGGACGGATCTGATCCGTCTGTTTTTCTTTCCAACGGATATATTCCGGAAGTTTCTGCTGCTTTGGCAGTTCAATTTCCTCAAACTCATACACCGGCATAAGTTCAACTGTTGTCACACCGAGTTTCTTCAGATAAGGAATCCGGTTCATAAGCGCACGAAACGTCCCCGGAACACTTCTGGTACCGGAATCCATCGTAAAACCACGCACATGCAGCTTATACATAATCATCTGTTCCCTCGGTATTTCCGGGCAAACGTCCGTTCCCCAGTCAAACTCCTGCACATCAAATGCCCCATGCACCCTATACTGCTGCCGGCTGCGTGAACTGTCATTCCAGACCTGACGCCCCATGATGGCATGTGCGCACGGATCCATTACCGTTTTCCCATTGATCTCAAAATCGTAAATCAGATGTTCGAGATGCAGATCTGCCACTGCGACAGAGCGCACCGATCCCATGCAGTATTCTGCCGGAACAGCTATTTTTTCTTCTTTTTGGGTCTGTATATCCTTAAGTACCACAAAACAGCTGTCCTCTTTTTCCGCATCAAACGTAAAAGTGGTCCATTCTCCCTGAACCGTCACTCCTGGTTTTGCGTAATCTCCTTCTCTGATCCTTTTATTCTCTGTTCGTTTTTTCGTATCTCGTATTTTCATGTTTTTCATTATACCCTTTTTAAAAAACTTTGTATATCACTTTTTCGAATTGACAAGCTCCTTACTCCTCGCTTATAATGATATAAGGCACAAAAAACGATTAAGAAAAGAGGTATCTTATGGCAGATAAAGAAAAAGCAACACCCGTTACCCCGGATGAGATTGACGATATTCGTGTAACACTTGATTTGGATGAAGGCGAAGTAGAATGTAAAATCCTTACCATTTTTGACGTAAATGAACAGGACTACATTGCACTGATGCCGCTCAATCCGGACGGCTCTGATCCGGATGAAGGCACCGTTTATCTCTACCGCTATGCGGAGGATGAGGATGGCATTCCACAGATCGACAGCATCACGGATGACGACGAGTACGAAGCCGCTGCTGACCGCTTCGATGAAATGCTCGATGATGACTACTTCAATGCACTCGAAGACGAAGAGTAACTTTTTTAAACCTGCATCGAATACCCGATGCAGGTTTTTTACGGCTCTTTACCGGCTTCTTTGATAAAACGCGACAGTTCCACCTCTTTGCCACGCATTTTTTTTACCGAACAGATGGTCAGGGATTCCTTTGCTCTGGTCATTCCCACATAAAACAAACGCCGTTCTTCCTCGACATCCTGCTTTAATACTGCTTTCTTATAAGGCATTACGCCCTCGTTGACGTCAATCAGATACACTTTTGTAAATTCCAGCCCCTTGGCGCTGTGCAGTGTTGCAAATGTCACAGCATTCTGATTCCTGCGCTTTTCCTGCGCCAGTCTCTTTAACTCCTGCCGGTATTCTTCTATATGTGCAAACCATTCCTCAAATGTACGGTACCCTTTGGCACTCGCAAGGATTTCATCTGCCACTTCATAAAAATCTTCTTTATTCGCATTCCGGTATTCGGCATACTCTGCCAGATAATCATCGTACCCGATTCCCCGCCGGATATAGTTGATTGCCGCATAAGGGCTCAGACGGGACAAATGTTTCAGATCATACCACAGCTTTTCGATCCGCTCCGCGATCCACGGCTGCTCCTCATATAATTTCATCCACTCATCAAAACATACCGTTTCATCGGGCAGGCTGTTCCTGCCGATATACCGCTTCGGCCGGTTCATAATAGAAAGGAAATCGGCCCTGCTGTCACTTCCCTGTGCGATGCGGATATAAGTGAAAAAATCACGGGCAATCCAGTGCTCATAGATATCCGGAATCCGGTCTTTCGTCTGAAATGCCAGATTGGCAGAAACCATATATTCCATCAGGGCACGCGGCTGCATGTTTGTCCGAAACAGTACTGCGATTTCCGAAAGCGGAACCCCATTTTGCACAGTCTGCCGGATATCTTCTGCCAAAAATGCATTCTCTTTATAGCAGTCCTCAAAGTACTGAAAACGCACCTTCTGTTTCCCGGCTTTTCCGGCACGGATCTTTTTCGGAAAACGTTCTTCATTGTGTGCGATCAGGCGCATAGCTGCCTCCACAATCGGCGGCTCACACCGGTAATTTACTTCAAGATTCACAATCTTTGCCTGCGGGTATATCTTTTGAAATCCCAGCATAATTTCCGGCTTCGAACCGCGGAACCGATAGATGGACTGGTCATCATCTCCCACTACAAAGAGATTATTTTCCGGTGCGGCAAGCATACACATGATCTTCCACTGGATCAGATTGATATCCTGAAATTCGTCGATCAGAATATAACGGTACTTTTTCTGCCATGCCGAAAGAATATCCTTCCGCTGGGAAAACAACTCATATGTGTATGTCAGCATATCATCAAAATCAATCAGGCGGTTCCTTTTGAGCCGCTCATCATATTCCCGGTAAATCTTCCGGAAAACCTCCTCCCCACAGCTGGAAGAATAAAAATGTTCCAGCGGAATCTGCTCATTTTTCACACGGCTGATCTCCGTTAAAACATCCCCGATAAATTCCCCTTCATCCCGGTATTCCAGATGATGATAAGACAGAATCTCCCGCATAAACTGATATCGCTGCTCCTCCGATATAATATTTCCGGAATCAAAATGATACGCCAGCTTCAACACCATGAAAAATATGGCGTGGAACGTACCGAAGGTCACTTTCGTTCTCTCTTCTCCTGTCGCTGCAAGAAAACGCTGCTTCATCTCCTGTGCCGCCGCTCGCGTAAATGTAATCACAAGAATATTGGACGGATCTATGTTCTCATATTCAATTAACTGTTTCGTTCTTTGGGTAATTACCGCAGTTTTCCCGGAACCGGGACCTGCCAGAACAAGCATCGGGCCATCCTTATGGCGGATGGCCTGCTGCTGGGATTTATTATAGTTCATTCGTTCTCCCGTGAGAATGTTCTACTGTGCCTGAGAAAGGAGCTCAATTCCTTTACGGATACGGGCAAGAGACTCTTCTTTTCCAAGAACCTCCATAAGCTCGGTGGCACCGCCCGGTGTCATCTGCTTGCCGGATACTGCCGTACGGATCGGCCACATAACATATCCGTTCTTGCAGCCTTTCTGCTCTACATACTTAAGAAGTGTCTGATACAATGCATCGTTGCTGTAATCTTCCTGAGCCTCTAAGACCGGAAAGATCTCCTGCAGCACTTCAAGAGAAGTCTGTGCATTTGTCTTCATTTTCTTGTGCGTGTACATTGCCACATCATATTCCGGAAGTTCCTCAAAGAAATCAATGTGATCCCTGATATCCGGGAAGATCTCGATACGGGTCTGTACCATATGTGCAATCTTCTTCAGATCATAATCTTTGGTGATCACTTCTTTGATATACGGAAGTGCCATCTCGTAGAACTTGTCAAAGTCCATTTTTTTGATGTATTCCCCGTTCATCCATTTTAACTTGGTATAGTCAAAGACTGCCGGTGATTTGTTCATATGATGGTAATCAAACTTTTCTACCAGTTCTTCGAGTGTCATGATCTCCTGGTTATCTGCCGGGCTCCATCCAAGCAATGCAACAAAGTTCACGATCGCCTCTGTCAGAAATCCCTGCTCTACCAGATCTTCAAACGAAGAATGTCCGCATCGTTTTGACAGCTTCTGATGATTTTCATCCGTAATCAGCGGACAATGGATATATACCGGTACTTCCCAGCCAAATGCCTCATACAGACGATTGTACTTCGGGGAAGAGGAAAGATACTCGTTTCCACGGACAACATGGGTAATTCCCATCAGATGATCGTCTACCACATTTGCAAAATTGTAAGTCGGATATCCATCGGACTTGATCAGAATCATATCGTCCAGCTCCGCATTGTCAACGGTAATATCCCCGTAAATCTCATCCTCGAACGTTGTCGTTCCCTCCGTCGGGTTATTCTGGCGGATGACATACGGTACGCCTGCGGCAAGTTTTTCTTCTACTTCTTCCTTGGAAAGATGCAGACAGTGCTTGTCATATACATGAATTTCTTTTCCTGCAACTACTTTTTTGAGTCCCTCTAAGCGTTCCTTGTCACAGAAACAATAATAGGCCTCGCCTTTATCGATCAGCTCTTTGGCGTATTTTAAATAAATGCCCTGTGCCTGGCGTTCACTCTGTACATATGGTCCACAGCCACCATCCTTGTCCGGTCCCTCGTCATGGATCAGGCCTGTTTTCTGCAGGGTGCGGTAAATAATATCTACAGCGCCTTCCACATAACGCTCCTGATCGGTATCTTCTATTCTTAAGATGAAATCTCCGCCCTCATGCTTTGCTACGAGGTATGCATACAATGCCGTACGAAGATTTCCCACATGCATTCTTCCTGTCGGACTTGGTGCAAATCTTGTTCTTACTTTACTCATTGCGTTTCTCTCCTTATTCTGTCATGTGTTCTATTATATAACAAATACACACATAACGCAAACGAAACATATCATACAGTATATGCTGATCAGAAAGGAAAAAGAAATCCATGAATGCAACTATTAATACTATGCCGGAAACAGACAATGGCAGCCATCAGGTACCTGGCATGTGCTACGTTCCCTGGCAGACATTCGGCAAAACCTACGATCCTATGCGCGGGCTTGCCGCAGGCACAATTTTTCCGGAACTGGATAAACCATTTACCGGAAAATGCAATATGAATATGATGCAGGGAGGGCGACGGCGATGACAAGACCATCTTCTCAGCCAATGAACCGGTCGGAATTGTACCGCTGGGTTATGGCACTGGGCTTTTGTGCCTATGATATGCTTCTTTATCTGGACACCCATCCGGATGACGCACAGGCACTCTCTTATTACAATCAGTGCAACGAATTATACAATTCAGCTAAAAAGACATACGAGGAACGTTTCGAACCGTTGTCCGCATTTGGCAGCCAGCCGCTGGAGGACTGGGACTGGAATGACGGTCCAATGCCATGGGAAGGAGTGAAATAAGCTATGTGGAATTATGAAAAAAGACTGCAATATCCGATTTCCATTTCAACACCAAATGCTAAGATGGCATCTTTTATTATAAGTCAGTACGGTGGTCTGTATTACAATACCCTGTAATCTATTATTTCTTTTGTGAGTTTACAAAAATTCCGTCAACAATAGCTGCTGCCATCTTTTTAGCATCATACAGCTTAACATCGTCCTTGTCATCGACAAAGCAACATTCTACCAACATAGCTGGAGAATTGGTTCGGCATAACACATACAGATCCTTGCGATCTTTTACTCCACGGTTATGAAATCCAAGAGCTGCGATCTCTTTTACAACTCTCTCTGCTGTTGGTTTTGCAGAGCTTGTCTGGCTGTATATCCAAACCTCCGTTCCCGTGGTCTTGCCATTTCCTTTTTTATCAGCTACTCCGGAATTAAAGTGGATCGAAATATCCAGATCAACCTTGTGCTGGTTGCACTTTGTTACAATCCGTTTTAGAACATCCGTCTGGCTTGTCCCGTTCTGGCAGGTGCAGTCATATACGGTATGACCTTTTTTTCTAAGCAACTTTATTACTTCCTTCTTTACTTTACGTGCCTCTGTGGACTCCTTGATGAGTCCAACAGCACCGCAGGCGATCTTTCCATCCGGGTTATGCCCGGCATGCACGTTAATTTTCATTCTTTTTTGCTCCTTTCTCAATATACTGCTTAAATAACTGATGCAATCCTGTGCTTGCCAATCCGCTAAATAAGCCACTCAGTACAATTACCGGCGTAATGCTCCATCCATTCATCCAAATAGCAAGGAACAAACCAAGAAGAGCACAAACAGTAGGAATATATTTGTTATCCATATCCTTAATCCATTTTTTTATCACATAGCCAACACAAAGGCAAATGCCTACGATTACCGGTATCATATACTCTGCTAAAAAATCCATATAAAATCCTCACTTTCCTATCTAACATTTTGAACGATCATCGCTATCAATCCAGTTGCACATGCCCCAGATATGGTACTGATGATCGCAGTTACAACAGTTGTCTTATATTTTTTCACATCTTCAGCTGGTGCCCGCTCCATGACATCCACACGCGCATCCATGCTGTCAATTTTTCTGTCGAGTGTACACACATTTTCATTAAGATGTTTGACTGATCCCGCCAACTGTACCATCGTCTTTGACATTGTATGTATTTCCTCAACGATTGGTTCCAACTTATCGAGTCTATGCGTGTTGGAGCGCGCACGTTCCTCTGTCTTGGTGAGTCTACGCTCAATATCAAGCTCATCCATAATCTATCCCCCTTTCTGATTCTTCATATTTTAATTTTACCGCCCATTCAGGCTGTGTTTGTACCAATTTTCAAGTCTAACCGACTATAATTGCGCAAAATTTTGTCACTTTTCTTTAAACAGTGATTTGTCTGATTTAAGCGGCAGTTTAGAGAATTATATAACGTTTGGGCATGGATATTTTGGAACGTCTGGTGCAACTGGTTCATGGATGCAATCATCTGATTACCAACAGATGTATCAATATGGATATAGTTTTCCTGATGTTGATGGTTACAAATTTCTTGTTGGATTTACCAATATTGCATGGACAAACAGTAATAAGTATTTTGATTATATGCTTCGAAATTACATACTCAGTACTCAGTCTGGTAATGTTGAAATGTACTCTGAGCAAGGAACACCAGATTGTGTAATGTATTTTTTTGGATTATACATTAAATCATGATTCACCTCCACCCAACTAAAACCGCTTGATTAGAATTGCCTCCAGTTCCAAGATATATTTCAACATGGGTGTCATCCACATAATGTGCTTGCGCAATATCGTCATTATTTGCAGCTCCATATCTCGCCTGAAATACACGCACGACACTGTTGCAATCTTTAAAAAAGGCATATGATGCTAAATTCGATGCAAGTTCCGATACGTTAATATCGCGAAACAAAATCTGAATCTGTTTAAATTGTGATAGATTTTGTACTTCGAATGGTGTCCATACGCCTTTATTAGTAAGCGAAGCCAAAAAAATACATTCACCTTTAAATAAACTGCCGTTTAAAGAAGTTATCTGATCCTGCAAAGCCTTACCTTGACGACCATCTAATACAAATCCTTGCTTTGTTGTAGTTAAGTTGTTTACAACATAATTTTTATCAACCTTATTACCAATTGTCCCAATCTTATCTTGTAATGTTTTGGCGAGAGCAATTACTTTTGTAGCATCGTCTCTTGTGATTGTGATTCCGTCAACTTTAATTGTGTCTGCACCATGAAGAGTTCCATCTTTATCTGCGGTAATCGTTTTCCCGTCTGTTTTAACGATTCCAGTCTTTGTGGTTGTTGCAACTCCATACGTTGTATCTGTAAACTTTGCACCACTTGGAACATTTGCATTTACAGTATAATTATTTACTTTTGTTGCGTTACCTGCACTTGTTGCATATTTAACACTTTTATTAGCATCAGCAGTGTTGTCTACATTGCCAAGACCAACTTCAGCTTTTGTATATGTTGGTTTTGTATTTGCTTTAGCCCAAGCAGATACATCTGATGCAGGAAGAGATGTCGGTTTATTACTCAAATCTTTATAGCTTCCGGTAAAAGCCACTGTTTTAAGATCCGTAAAGAATTTTGCAATCTTCCCAAGAATTTTCTGCATTTTTTCCTTGGATGCAATATTTTCCCTCTTATCTGCCACTGTAAACTCCGGCTCCTGTAATGCATCCGTTGCATTTTCTCTTGTTTTCATCTGCTCATCAATCTTTTTCAGATTGGCATTCACGACTTCCACATCATAATCATCCTGCGGATCATCCATCTGCAGATCATAATACTTTGTCTTTGTCATGGCAGAACCTCCTCTCTCAGCTGTCTGTGTGTATAGTTATGTAACTGTGCATGCGTAAATTTGTGTAAAACTGCATGCGTATTATAAATAAGAAGAACTTTGTAGCATATATCCTCTGGTGACATACGCCGGATCAGTTCTTCAACAACTCCGACACGATCCGCTACATTCAATTTCAGATGCACGAGTATGTAATAATGCTCCTCATCTGAATACAGATCATAATTGTTTTCTCCTAGGCTGGCATTTAAACATTTTACAAGTGTCGGATGTGTATACGGTATCCGTTCATTCCACCGCATTGACACACGCGACCGGCGGAGTTCTAAATTTTCACCAGCACCTGGAATGATATGTAAGATTCTTTCGAACCGCTCGATGCCTTCTGCATCTGAAGTCTCTATAAATGCATTTCGTAATATTTTAGTGGTATCCATGTTAATGGCCGCCACCTGTTTATCCTCGCTCTGCATCAATTGCTTCATTTCTTCAAACTGTTGCATAAACGGCGGCAGATAATCAATCATTTTTTTAGCCACTTACATCACCCCTTACCGGAATTGCATCCTCATCCAATGTTACATTTTCAGATGCACCATTCAGTTTCACATCTGTAATATCCAATATCCCATCAATCATAAGCAACCGGGATTCAATCTGGCTCTTACGCACCACCAGGTTATCTTCATTACTCCAATCAACAGAAAGTTCTGTAAAATACCCATCTATTGTCGACTGCATATCGGATTTCAAGGATTCAAATGAATATCCGTTCTTATATACCGCAGTAACTGTCACAGCAACAGGAATTTCTTTCACTCCCATAATCTTTACCACATGTCCGATAGGTGCCAGCCCATATCCCTCCCCGGTCTTATCATCCGGGTCAACATCATTCTGCACTTTCTGTACTAATGTAGCAGATGGAGCTTTAAACTCTGAGGATATGATATACACCCGAACAGTACCACCCACTGTCAGTAATTTATCCTTTGCCGCATCATGTACCGCTTTCAGCCATGCAAATACTTCGGCCCCAACGGTTTCCGCAGACTGCTTTCCAATCCACTCAGTAACTGCAGCAACAGGAATAAACTTTACTGGATCATATCCTTTTTCCCACATCCGGATAACTTTGCATGCACCAACTCCATCAATGGCCGATATACGCTCCTTATAATCCGGATTATTGCCGCAGAATCCTGTATTGGAAAATCCCTCGTAATAACGTTCACGGAAATCTTCCACATCTTCCTCATCCTCGCCGGGAATCAAGACTTCGGTCAATTCCGCTGTTTCCATATCATTCAGATCATTCTTTGTTTCAATCATAAGCAATGATCCCAACTGCTGATTTCCAACAATACCGGCAGTCTCACATGTTACCTGATACTCTCCGGTTGCTGCATCCATTACAGATGTTACCTCATAGTTCAGATCACCAAGGTTAAACCGATCCCCGATCGCTATGGCTGTATCGGACGGACTAACAACCATCTTGCATACCGCATTGGTCTCTTCTTTGGGATATACTCCGTTTTCAGCTGCACGCTTGATCAAATAATAATAGGATGCTGTATCTGCATATACCTCATTCACAATCATATCCATATCGATATACGTCTGCGCCAATTCCATGGCAATCGGTGCTATTGCATCATAAATTATCGATCCCTCGCGCTTGTCCAGCTTATCGCTTACGGATGCAAGCATTTCTTCCATGATAGAGTCGAAGTCTTTGTTTTCAAACACTAATATTCCACCTCCGTTTCCAATCCACTTACTTTATCACCTTCTGCCGTAATTACAGAGAACGTAACGTGCAGAGCTTTCTTTCCCACCGGTTCCATCTCAAAATCTTCACAAGATTTAAAACGATCATCTGCAGTAATTGCATCCGTAATCCGATTTGGCACTTCTGACATAACATAAGATAGAGACTTTCCCCTCAGATCCTGAAGCTCCACTCCATAATCCCATGAATAAATTACATTTTCATATCGCTCTGTGTTCAAGATTTTCAATATTGCCTGCCGGTTTGCCTCTTCTCCGTCTGCTTTGCCAAGAAAAATGCTTGAATCGTTCTCAATGGTTCCTATCTGCATTGCATATGTAAGAGACGGGTCACTTTCCAACTCGAAATCTGTATCCTGTTCTTCTTCATCTTCATAGTTAATTGGAACCATCAGTTCACCACCCTGTCTATAATTATGTATTCCTGCCCACCGCTTTTTCGAAGCATAAGCACCTTTTCTCCAACCTTAAGACTATTCAGTACTGTTCTACTTTGAATAACATCTCCAATTTTTATTTCAACTTCATAATCTGTGACATTTCTACTCAAATGCAAAAAATCTTCATCAATTTCCAAAGTATTTGACATTTTAATTATAAGCGGAGACACACCTGAAACTGTACCAATCTTATAATCACTCATTTTCGCTGATCTTACGGCATCCATCGCAATTTTCTTAATTAACTGTACCAAACTATCACTCACTAAAATCTCCTCCAGACACAACTAAGTCCATTGTGTACTCGCAATTTTTAAATGTATGCGTAACTTTATCTACCAGCATATAGTTTGCCACTGTGATATCACCCAAATCTAACATGACCGGAACCAGAGAACCACCACGTACATTTATATTTCCAATCACACCAGATATGGTCAATGTACGTTTCTTCTTATCATACAGTTTTAACAATGCCTTTGATTTAAGCTTTCCAATATCCGGATTATCAATTTTATCCAAATACTGCAAAGTTCCCCATTTGCCTATGTTTTTTGAGTCTTTTGTTACATATAAATCGAATGTTCCTTTTTCCTTGTTTTCATATACCAGCTTTATTTGGTTATATACATCACTGTCAATGGTTGTTTTATAGGAATAATCTTGTCCGGTCTCAGCATCCACCAAGCATGTATTGACTTTCATTTTTGCTACATCTGTAAGCTGAAGTTTTCCTACCTTATCGTAGAGCACATAGGTCTTCCCCTTTGTTATCAGAGTATCATCAAGCGCATTTTGGATAATATCAAATAATGTAGTATTATCTTCTATGGCTGATCTGCGCCATCCAGTGTCAGCAAGCGTACCATATTGCAAATTAAATCTCTTAGCCAAAATCTTTATCAACTCACCGGCTGTTTTCTTTTTGTACACAATTGTTTCTTTATTTTTTAAATATCTGAGCTGATCATATACTATATACGATTCCATCCCGTCTTTCTTACCTTCTTTTGTAAATACAAAACCATAGAAAAACTTCTTGCTGTCCACAGTAACAAGAACTTCATTTCCCATTCCTATGGAAAATCCTTTTTCAACTTTTGCTGTGAAAGTAAATTTGCCAGGTGTGCTGTCTCTTTCCCATACAACCTTTGCTCCCTCTTCCGCCGGTACTGTAAATTTCTTTTTTCCATTATTTACAGTAATCATTACATTGCCAGCCGGTATTTTTCCCGTTTCTGCTTCATCGGCTTTTATGGTTTCCGCTTTTGCCTCATGACGCGATAATATTTTCTGCAAATATTGCAGTTCCTTTTTCGAATCCTTTTTTCCACTACCAGATGAACCATTTTGGGTGCTTGTATATTTTGGCGTACCATAGCCTGTAATTGTGGCATTATTCAGAGAATATGATCGCCGTGCTACCTTATCAGATGTATTTCCTTCAATAGTATGTAACTGTCCACCGCTGACGCTCTCAACAATGCCTACATGGCTTCGGCCAGTTTTAAAATAAACAATGTCACATCTCTTCGGGGTATATTTGCCTTTATATTTGAACTGCCCACGCTTTTTAAACCACTGCATCCCATAGGTTGTAGATGCTGTTTTCGGAACAACCGAAGTCGATACTCCAGCCTCGTGTGCACACCAGGAAACAAACGAATGGCACCATGCAGCACCATTCGCTCCTGTATATTCTCCGTATTTTGTTCTGTTGTTTCCCTGCTCCCGGTATCCGATCTCTCCAATCGCTACATCAACAATATCTTTCATCAGCTACCACCTCCCGGAAGTTTCAATACCGTTCCAACATACAAATAATGACCATTCGATGATGATTTTCGTCCATGCTTACGAGCTGCATTTTCAATCGTTTTCTGGTTTAACTGATAGAGTTTCTTCCATGCAGATGCATTGTTCATCTGTTTCTTGGCGATTTTCATAAGCGTGTCACCAGATTTTATCTTGTAATTCTTGGCTATAGCTTTCGTTTTCTTCCGCTGTTTTTTAACCGTAGCAACCGTTTTCTTTTTTCCGGATTTTGTCTTTTTGCTTTTAAGTACAAGTTTCTTTGCTCCCCAATGACGATACTGCTTCATGTTAAGCTTTACGCACACATCTGATCCGTATTTATCTACATCTTCCATGATTTCATAATCTTCGATGGTCACGTCTGTTGTAATATCTTCAATGAGATGTTTTTGAGAAACTTCATAGCGTAGGAGTTTAAATACAACTGGTTTCTTCTGATTTTTCCATTTTTCTAATTTGGAAAGATAATATGCAGCCCCCACTTTTGCTTTTTCTTGTGAAAAAGGATATTTATGGATTGGCAATAAAAGCTCCGGGATTGTAATATCAGACAATCCCGGAGACTTAATGTAGTTAACCTCTCCCTCATTTATGAGAGTTATGGTCTTATTTTTGTTATTGGTCTTGATGTTAAGAGATCCTGGGGTCACCGGAAAAAGAACCCCATCAATATATAATTCATACATCTTTAGTGTTCTCCTTCCGCTGCTGCATTCATTTCTTCCTCAATTTTGCTACGCAAATGCTCTGCCATTCCATCTAAATCCATGTCATTATTTACGTTGTTGTGGTTTATCATCTCAACCTTGATCTGTGCTGTTGTAAATTTATTCACGTACTCGCGATCAGCGATATCTCTTAAATACTTCAGATCTTCACTGGATGCGGATAGTGTATTGGCTGTTTTAGCTGTATTCTTTGCAGTGTCTGCCGTATTTGCCGCTGTCGCTGTTGCTACGTTACTGGACGCAAGCGCATTTGGATAATTATTCGTGTTTGGAGTATTGGTAGCATTAGAAGATATGGCATTCTTCATTTTACTGGTTACACCATCTCCCCATGCCGCCCCTGCAGTATATGCATCCTTGACCCATCCTTTCTGGTAAGTGTCATACGTCTTTACTCCTTTACTAAATGCAGCCGGCACGCTGGCATAATCTTTTGTATTCCCGGCAGCTGCAGCCGCTTTTGATGCATAATTATCTGCTGCCCCCGTAATTCCAGAATAGTCAAAGTCTACAAAAGGAAGTTTATTCAATGCCGAACAAATGCCAGATACTACCGTAAGTGCTGTAGACAGCATGTTGTACCAGAGTGCCTGTACATGACTGATCGCATTGTGAAAAGCAATCTCAACATTGGTTGCACATGCTCCCCCTGCGTTCCATATTCCAATAAAAATATCTGCAACTGATAATCCCCAATTTTTAAAATACTGGATAACAACATTGATTCCTCCGCAAATTGCACCAAATGTACTTTGGGCAATATGTCCAGTGCCCGAAAAATGATTTGCAAGAATAATCAATGCTGTAACAGCAGCCATTATTCCAACAACAATCCAAGTTAATGGACATGCAAGTAACATCGTATTAAATCCAGCTTGTGCAACAGTCGCTTCTGCTGTTTTGACCGTTTGAGCAGAATATGCTGCTGTATTTGCCAATACCGCTTTAGCATGGGCATATTCCTGTGCTGTTGATATTGCTTTTTGAACATTAGCAATTATTTGCATTCCATTATAAGCTCCAAGTGCAACATTATAAGCAATAAGTGCTGCTGCAGCTACTCCGAGAATAGGACCTATAGTTTCCCAATGTTCTGTTGCAAATGAAGCTATCGATCCAATTCCTTCAAATATATCAAGAACCACACCGGCTACCACTGCAAGGTCATTTATTGCATTCGTTGTAAACGTTTGGAAGCCATCTGTATTTGCGAGATCATTAAGTCTCTGTAGAACCGGCTGAAATGCCATAGTGGCATTATTTTGAAATACCGTCCACATTTGCCCCCATGTCATAGGCATAGATTCAAAATTAGCATTTATCTCATCTGTTGCCGCAAATACTGCTTGTTTCACAACATCTGCCGACAGTTCCCCATCTTGTGCCATACTTCGAATCTTACCTATCGGGACATCAAGATAATCTGCAATATTCTGAATCAGATTCGGTGCCTGTTCAAAAATACTGTTCAACTCATCTCCACGCAGCACACCAGATCCTAACGCCTGTGATAACTGCAATTCTGCATTTGCTGCTTCCTGCGTAGACGCTCCCGCAATTGTCATCTGCTTTTGGACTAAATTTGCGAACTGGACAACTTCTGCGCTGGAACTAAATGCATCTTTCGCATTGTTACCAAATCGGGCAACCACACTTGCCATATCTCCTAATGATCCTCTGGCATCGTTTGCAGCCACATAAACCATGTTGTACAAATCGGCCGTACTCTGCAATCTGTCATTCATCATATTTAATCTGGATGTGGTCTGTGTGATCTCATCCGACATCTCCAAAATTTTTCCAGCCGTCTGAATACTCAGGTACGCCCCTGCCATTCGTTTAATTGCCGAAACTAAATTCGATGATTCACTTGCACCGTTTTGCAATGACTGATTAAATTGTTCCTGTCTTCGAATATTATCATTGATCGGACTACTCGCCTGTTGCATTGTTTGATTGAATTCTTCCGCAGCTACAGTTGCCTGTGCAATTTCATTCCGGGCAGCTTCCAAAGATGCCGTATTCACACCAGCATTCATTGCCTGATCCATATCATAAATCGAAGAAATTGCCATATTCACAGAACTGATGATATGCATAAGAGGAGCACTAAAGTTGTCCGCCAGCTGTATTCCTGTTGTAATTGTAGCCATATCATCACCACCCTTCTGCTTCCTTGGCTATTCTCTTTGCCTCTTTCTTTTCCGATTCAACCCTTATATCTATACAGGCAATAATAAAAGCCTTTTCTTCCTCTTCTAAGGCGACCCACTGGGAAGGAAGAATGTGGAGCTTGTGCAATGCATAATATGCATAGTTTGCCTCCGCATCCCCTTCCTCAATTAGTTTTTTGCCTGCTCTGTCTTATCCTCTAAAGTATCAAATCCCTGGAACTTCTGAACCCATGCAGAAAGGTCCTGATATTCTCCCGGGTTGTCGATCATGGCATACAGAAGTTCTCCCGGTGTCTTCACTCCATAAGAATCCTGTAGTTCCTTATTGTAAAGATCCGGTTCAACAATGCTCTCTGCGATCAGATCATTGATATATGCCGTTGTATCCAATTTTGGGCGGAACATATTCGGCTTTCCAACTACCGGAACATCTTTTGTATGGCCCTCACGCATTGTTTCATTTCGCTTTGATGTAATCGGACGAAACTCAAACTCCAAAGGATTGCCATTTTCGTCCACAAAAGCTTTCGATGGTGCATACTTCCCATTCTCTCTCTTGATTTTGTTTTTTGCTAAAAATCTACTTAAATTTGACATATGTTATCTCCTTTTCTTTCCATATAAAAATCCCCTCATGCAATGCACAAGGGGAATATATTACGCTGCTAATCCAATAAGTTCCTCAAATTTCTTTGGCATATCGAAATCATCAAATGTGAAATCAACATCTTCATCCAAATAAGAATCTGACGAAGCATCAAACTTTGCAAGAACGCCTCCATCAATATTACACTGCAACAGGGTAATGGTCTGCGATCCTGCATCACTCGATGGATCATCATTTGTAATCTCCATTTCAAAATACACATCATCTCCGGTATCTTTGAAATTAAGCATCATTTCGCGAAAAATACTGGTATTGTAATGCATCGTGCAAGAACCAGTTCCTTCCCACGATACGGATTTATTTCCTTTACCGGTTTTTCCAAGCGAAGGAATTTTCGCCTTATTTTTTTTGAATTTCGCTTCCATCTTAATCGCTGTCATAAGGTTATATCTCCGCTCTCCAATCGTGACATAACACTGGGCAAGAGCTGCAGAAATGGAATCCTTTGCCAACATTACATTAGGCATTTACCTCACCTCCTCCTATTTCACCACTGTAGTCATGTACATAATACTCATGGTGTTTACCACCTCAACAGCATTCTCGACAACTACAGATTTCTTTGTTTCGCCCCGCATCACAGATACAAAATCACGCTTGAAATTTTCAATTGCACGTAAATTCTGTAATTTTTCCCGAATCTCACACAGTCCACTTTTCAGGCTGTTCCGCCCCGGGGCATCATTTGGGAACTTACCACGGAATCTTGTTTTAAAGAGCAGTGCATCATCATTTGCCAGCTGATCTGCAACACGAACCGTCTGATTATCGCAGAAGAACTCATTGCATTCCTCTGTAATCGTCACATGTGTATTGATATCACTAAGGATTTCAATTTCATCATCATTTCTATCAAACACAAGCTGTCCCTTTTTGATATAATCTTCCAGATCATTGTCAATTGGCTCAATGGAAAATTCACCATCGTACACTCTGCCCTCGCAGGACTTATTCACCGCAGTGGAGCATTCCACCCCGGTAAGCCAATATGCAGCGGATGCTTCCGGCCAGCCCTCGTCCGTCGTTTTATTCGGTGTGGAAATAACTCCCATATAGTCAGCATCCGACTTGTAAAGCACAAGCTGAAACTTCTTACCAACTTCATCACGCATACGCTTTACATATGCCACATACAGCCTCTTGGTCACCTCATCTGTAACCACAACGCCCATCGTATTAAATCCGTAGGCTTCTGCCTTTGCCAGATACTCCGCATGCGCATCGCCATTGACGACACCATTCGTTCCGCCAGACAGTGCTGCCGATGCAACTGCTGCAAGTTCCAACGTATCTGTTTTAAATGTCACAAAGTCATTATCTTTCAGATCAGCCGCTTTTTTTACATTCTGTACTTCAATTCTGGACGTATCAAGATATGTAGTTACATTCCACGACTCTGGATCATCCACGTCCTTTGCTATGGAGATCCTGATCGCATTGCCGCGTGTCCCCGTGTACTTAGCTGTAGCATAATCATTGGACGCTTTTGTCCCGCCGCCGTTTAACCGGTATGCATACAGCACCAAGGTTCCGCCAGCAAACAGATCTCGCAGTCCTTTCATCTTATCGTCGGTATAACTATATCCGAATATCTTTTTCGAATACTTCTTCATATCCGCTGTAGTAACCTTAAAAACCGTATCATCCGGTCCCCAGTCAAGTTCCAGCGGCATTGTGGCAATACCACGGTCAGACAATGCCGCAGATGCAATCCCCGCACTTACGACATTGATATACGCGCCCGGAAGCACTTTGTTCTGGGTTATCCATGTTCCTCCGCCAAATGCCATTTACTTCACTTCCTTTCTCAGATAATCACCGGTGATCTTATCCACCTGCGCAATCGTATATGTTTTTCCATCTTCCAGCAACGCTTCCAGCAGATCCCGCTGTTTCTTATAGCGTTTGGATTCTGCCAGCTGCTGCTTTGTAAATACATCCGCAGATACCTGTGGTTTTACTTCTGTATTTGTTTCACCCATATCGCACCTATCCTTTCAAATGTAATATTGTTGTCATAGTTTCCATAAGAGGAGCCGGAGTCTCTACCTTGCGGACGAAATAATTGTAATTTACAAAGAAATTCAGCACTCCGTCTGTAATCTCATGATGCATGTCCGTCCCTCGTACCGGCCTGTCTGCATCCAAAGGCGTAATATTCTCCAACGCCCATAACATACGATCAGCTACATCGCGGCATTCACTATTCGGATTGTCCTCCGATTCCGGGAAATACTGTATACAAAATGGATTGTCCATCAAATACCGTTTGGATGGGAAATCTGTCTTGGATGGATTTAAGAGGGTAATAAAAAAGCAAGGCTCTTTCAAGTCCTGCTTTATTTCCTCTGTATAAATTTCATAATCATCCCCAAACTCTTGGTTCAGGGCAATTGCTATCCCGGCTATCACGTTGTTAAGCATTGAATGTACCTCCCAAGAACTCTTCCAGTCTCTTTTCCAGTAACCCAGGAGCCATACGTTTGATTTCATTTTCAGAAATAGTCATCATAAACTGCCCTTTAACCCATCCGTTATGGTTTGCTGTTCGATGTCCGAATTCTACAAAGCTCGCATACTCAGTTGGATTCATAATTTTAATGGTGTACTGGTTCCCTGATTTTGTAACTTGAATGCTATCAACAGCCGCCTGTACTCCTTCTTTATTACCTGCAGTCCACCCTCTTCGAAGAGTACCACCAACCTTGCCTGTACTTGCTGGATATTTTCCTACAGGTGTCCTTTTGATTACCTTTGTGAGCAATCTGGCTGCAAGTTCCTTTGCACATGATTCGCAAAAAGAATTCCTTGTATCCTCGCTGCCTGCCAATCTATTCAAATTTCCCTGAAACTTCACCAGTTCCCGCATATCCACGCTTCCCATTCCCATCATGCATACCTCTCTGATAATTGCAACACAATCTCCTGATGCGTCGAATATACTGCTGCCACACCGCCGCATTTATAGTTTTTTGTCACACCAGCCTGTGTTACTGTAATCTTTGCTCCCGGCTTGATCTGCACGTCCGGAGATAAAAACAGCTTTGTGACCTGTGCCGTCTTTGCTGCTGATTCCGTCTGATCCACTGCACTGACACTGGAATACGACAGTCGACATGGTTCATCTTCCAGTACCGCAACATCCTTTTCCGTGGTAATCTTTGTTTTGGGATCCTTCACTTTCTGATGCTCCATAACGGTACATCTGCCATCGTATGTGGCTTCCTGTGCTTTCCTTGCAAGCGCCTGCGCCTGTTTGATTGCATCCGCGATCATTTCCATGCCACCTTTCTGTATCGGTTCAATGAGGACTTATAATTTTTCAGCACTGTGTCCTTGAAATTATCATCCACATACTGTCGGAATGATGTAGATGTATCACCCTCGGAAATAGAGGAAACCGAACCAATGGCTCCCGTCTCGCTCCCGATATTCTCATTCCGGTACAGATCCATCGCCATGCGGTAGCCGGTGTTTACCAGTCCTGCCGGCATTTCCTCCACATGGCAATAGTTCTTGATGGTTTCCTCCACATCCGCAATGACAAATTCAAGCACCGGATCCTTGGAATCATCCTCAATTCCAAGGAGTGCCTTTAACTTTGCCAGCTCCATAGGCTACCCGATCTTGTGCTTGATCGCTACGATTCTAAGCTGCTTTGGCTCGTATACCGGATTCCAGTTCTCTGCCATTGCAAGCTCTGCTCTCGTTGGTGTCTCCACATGTTCACGCTTTGCTCCGGTGTATGCGATTCCTCTCGGATGCAGGATAAACGCTCTACGGTTAATCAGATAATCAATACCACCACCGGTCTGTTTGTCACGATCAACCTCTGTTGCTACATGACCGACCGGAGAACCATTTCCATATGCGATTGCTCCATTTCCAAACAGATATGTGGTATACACACCATTTTTAGCATCCACCGGGCAACCATCATCCACGGTCACACGTCTGCCCTGGTAGGTGTCAAACTCAACATCTGTAGAATCACGCTCGGTCTCAATCAGGTTCAGTTTTTTCAGATAAGACTTGGTCGCAGAGTGCATTGCTACGCCGGATAACTGCGCCTGTGCATCACCAAGAAGCTGGCACGCATCGATAAATGCAGATGCACTGATCTGCTTTGCGGCATCCGTCTTTCCAATAGTCAGATCAAGGATATGATCCGCCATTCTGGTCTCTGCCGCCGGTGTTCCACTATCTCCTGCGGTAGTGGTTCCAAACACACCGGACAGGATCGCGATCAACTCTTTCTGCGTATCTCTCGCCCAGTAACCAGCTACCAGATCACCGATCGCTTTCATCGGATCTGCTCCTGCCAGTGCTGCAGAAAGATTACTTGCTCCCCACATATTCTGACGAAGGATGGTTGTAGATACATCCTTGTTGGAGCCAATTTTCTTCGGTGTCATTTTTACGTCTTCAAGGATTGCTTCGGATTCTCCCTGTAAATCCTCAAAAAACGGCATGTTGTGTGTTCTTGCCGCTTCGGATGCAAGCGTATCAAATTCCGGGCTGTTTACCACGATCCCCGACTGGAAAAACGCGGACAGCTCCATTGTTCTGTTGATTACATACCGGTTAAAAAGCTCCGGTACGATCACGTCTGCAATTTTTGTAATTGCCATAAATCATCTTCCTTTCATACTGTTATAATGTTACTCCGGCGGCTGCGGCCAGTGCCTTTGCCTGCTCCGGATTGGATTTTAAAAGTTCACCCTGTTTGGTCAGATTGAACGTCTCTTTTGCAAATGGGTTCGCAGTTCCTGCGCCGCCGGTGCCACCCTGTGGATGATACGGTGGCTTCGGCTGTTCCTGTTTGAACAGATGTGCCATTGTCTTATCTTCTTTGTACGGCTTTACTGCTTCCTCTACGCCGACCGGCTTACCCTCTTTGTCAAATGTGAACTTGTCAAGTCCACCAGCTTTGTAGATCAGATAATCCGGATCAAGTACGCCCTGCTTTGTGAGGGAATCTTTCAGCGCATAGGTCTTTGAGATCTGGTCATTGGCTGTCTGCTGATCTTTTAACTTCGTCTGCAGATCCGCAATGGTGTTCTGTAATGTCTCATTGTCTGCATTGTTCTTTTTCAGATCCCAGATTGTGGTATTAAGCGTTTTAATCTGACCGGCAAGATTCTCTTTTTCTGCCACAGCGGTATCATACTTACCTTTGTCAACATACTGGCCAGACCCAAGATCTGCAAGCTTTACCTGCTTATCCTTATTCTCCGGCTTTCCGTTATGAGCATTGACAGCATCTGCCACCTGCTTATAGAGATCTTCACCTAAAATGTCTTTTAAAAATTCCATATAGTTTCCTTTCCTGCACCGTTTTTAAATGTGGTGTCCTCCACAAGCAGTATGCAGTTTTGATGTCATGCATAAGGACAAATTGCCGCAGTTTAAACGTCATAAGGCTTTCGGACAATATAAAAACAGGACCCCCGGAGGAACTTACTTAGCGTCACCTCTACGCTGTTCTGTTCATAAATTTCCGGTTGCCCTGTTATTACCTATTTTTGGGCACAAAAATACCACCATATCATTCCTGACTGGTGGTAACTTTCAATTTTACATTTCTATCATTTTCCGGATCAGTTCCAAATCAGTCACTTCAAGTGTTACTGTTCCTTCCAACGGATCCATATCTTCAAAGCGAAGTCCTGAGAAGATCAATCTTTCACAAGACTGCTCTCCCTGCACATCTCCGACTGCTTCATATACTTTTCCGGTATTAAATGTATCATCTGACTGATACTCAATATTCTGGCATAAAATAAAGGATGCATAGATTTTCTTTTCACCTTTGCATCTTCTCCCAAGGACAGGTGTCATACTCTGGTTCTCTGTGATCTCTATTTTCCCAGCAAATTGTGCAAGCGGAAATCGTCTGCCAGCTGTGATCACATTCAATGATGCGTTTTGAACATCTAATGTTTTTATAAGTTTCACCATACTATCACCCCTGCTTTTCTTCAAAATGCGAACATTTTACATTTTTTCCATTCCAAATTTCAGATGGAAGATTTTTGGGATAAGCATCACAATATTTTGAAAAATCGTTTCTTGAGCCTCTGTATTTACTGCAGTTCAAACATACGCAAAACAGATTCAGCTTATATCTATCTATTTCATATGGTTTATATTTGCTCATGACAATTACCGCCTTTCAAATCTAGGTTTGACATTATATAGTTCATACAATCTTTCCCAAGCAGCCTCTCCAAGTAATATGATCGCATCCTCTTTTTTCATTCCATGTTTCACTTCATCATAATATTTATCTTGTAATTCATATATAATTTCGTCATATGTATCACTAAATGTCTTGAAATCTGGAAGTTTTTCTACCTGTTCATTATATTCTAACACATATGTACCGTTTTCCCCACAGGTTCTGAAACTTTTGACTTTATAATTTACCAGCAGATACAGATCTTCTGGGGACGGCGGCGTACTCAATGGATGATTATGAGTAATATCTTTTCCTTTCATCATTTTAAGCTGATACTTCGTAAATTCTATAGTATCCTCATTTCCCAACTGGCAATTTACCGCTTTCCCATTGTCAAATATAACTCCAACCTCATGGTCGAACTTGCAGATTTCCGACTCGACCGTATCCACATTTTTACCCTTGAAATCATAATAGTTCGGGTTGCTTTTATTATTGTTTGTGATAATCCCCAACCGGTCTTTCGCTGCATTGTTACCATCTGCAAAAGAGGATTTCCACTCTTCATATGTCATATTGCCCGGTACATAATATGTTTTTCCATCTTCACCACGCGCTGCACGTTCTCCCGGCACTCCAAACTCATCTTCGAAGTATGGGCAGGTACACCCACGGCAGTTCGGATGGAACGGCGGAGCTGTCACACCAATTTCATACTGGCTCATTGGAAAATGTTGCCCGTCCATAGAACCACAAAGGCTGCATGTGAAACCATCCAATGTCTCTAACACCTCAAACTGCTCCACCCCAAGTTCTGCAAAACAATCCTTTTGCGCTGCATTGGAAAAGGCCGCCTGTTCTGTCATTACCAAGCGGCCCGCATTCTGTTTTGATACATTCATCTTCCGCGCCAAGGCATCAATCGTCTTCTGCGAATCAGCACCGGTGATGATATTCTGTACCATGGTGGTGTTCAATTCATTGACCAGCTTCTGTTTGTTCGTCCAGATCCGGTCTGAAAACGTTTGTCCGTCTGCCGCCCAAGGCTTATGGATCACTGTATCAATCAGCCGATCATTCGGGGATGTAAAACTCCATCCGGTTCCAATCCCCTTCTGAATCTCATAGGCAGTATGGAGAAAACCAGATTGATAAGCATCACGGATTGTAGAATCAACACTATCAAGCTGATTCCCGAACAGCACTTCCAAAGACTGCTGCATTTGAAGCTTCAACGCCTCCAGCCGATTGATGTGTACTTTTGCGGAAGCATTTTCCAGTTCCTTCATCCACTGACCATTGATAGCATTTTCTTTTCCGTACCGTATGTACTGCTCGACATCCCATTTCAGTTCATCCAATTCACTGGAATTTAATAACCGGCGTGCTTCCACAAGAGAAATCGCGTTATTATTTGCAAAACGCTGATACCAGGCATTGATTTTCGCTTCCATCTGCCGCTGTGCTACAAGATATTGCTTTTCGATATCTGCATAGCACTGCAGCCCTTGCTGATGCTGGGATTCCTCTATCTGCTTGAAGCGTTTTTTCCAATATGCACCGTTTTTCATTCATCCTGCCCCGTATCGCCATCGTTGTTGTCCTGATTGTTATCTGTTTTATTCTGATTCGTAAATGCTCCCGAATACAGATCAGCTTTTTCCTGCGCTTCTTTTTCTTCTTTTTCGATCTGCTTCAATTCTTCATCTGCATCTTCCACAAGCGGATGATTTTTCAGAATCGTCTTTTTACTTACAATTCCTACGGAATCCTTGCAAATCTGCGCCTGCTCCGTATCATTCTTGATACAGGTACGGGTCCATGTCTGGATGATCGTGCCACACTGAATACCAAGCACTTTGCAGATTGCCCGCACCAACCGCGAAAACCCAAGTCGAAACTCTGTCTCCATCAATCCTACTTTCATTTCAAGAAGTGAGTACATGAACTTCAACGCCTCGCCCGACTGATTGCCGAAGTTCTCTGGCTGCGGATCAAATCCCTGTCCCTGTTCGAAAATTGCCTTTCTTGTGGCTTCCAGCACACTGTTTCTTGCTTCAATCGGAATCTCAATGTTCAGTGTAGACACCGCACCGCCCTCATCCCCATCTACCTTAATGGTCTTGTACTTTTTTAAATCAGATAGGAATCCATTCAGATCTTCACCGCCATATCCAGACAGCACAAAGATCAATTCTTGTATATCATCCAAATCATTGATAAAGCCGCTGTAAACCTTGTCATATACGTCTATCAGCGGCTTAATGTTGCGCAAATCATCTGTAAGGATATTGTTGTTGTAAAACGGGATGAACGGTACTTCTCCGAAATCATGCCGGTAATCGGCAACCATATCACTGGTGGCTGGATCAACAAACATTTCATAGTATGTCAGCAGATTAAGTGTCTCGCCTGCTCTTCGCCGGAATGCCTGACACTCTGTATCTGTCCAGTATTCATATACCGTATAATTATCCCCAGTTGCATCGTCGATGTTCGGATACACTCGCATGGCTCCGATCAGCCTGCGTTTAAGGCTACGGTCAAACACCGGGATGATCTGCTCAGACGGAACAACTGCCCATTCAAAACCATTATCGCCCTGCCAGTAATGCACCCAGCCGATGGAAGTATTGGCAGCATTCACACACAATTTCATGCAGTTCTTTGCATACTCATCACCCAAGGTTTCCGTGATACGCTTATTGCTCGCCGTACTGCCTACATCGAACAACGGCGGTGCGGTAAACGCATAGGACGCTTTCTGGTTCACGATCAGACCATGAAAGTTCCGGGGAATCCGGTTGTCTGCGTTGCGCAGCGGATTGTCGGGTTCCTCTTTTTTCTCATTTTTCTGCTTATCTCGAAACAAGATGTCTGTCTCGTTACGGTAATACCGATCTGCCACCGCCGCCCGCGTTACAAATGCGGCGTGACCGGGTTCATATTTTTTTATCAGTTGTTTCATTGTTTCAATGTCCATGTAATTTCTCCCACAAAAAATGACAGACTCGTTACAGCCTGCCATAATACCTATCGGTATATTCAATTTCTCCATTACCCTCGCCGTATTTCTACAAGCAGATCGTATTCTAGTAACATCTCATATAGGTGCGAAAGTTCTATCTTTTCATCTGCCAATGCTTCGCCCCTAAAATTACATTCGTAATCAATTCCATTGCTCTCCAAAAATTTTCTTATTCCATCAACAAACACCTGTTTTATAGATAAATGGTTTATTATTGCCATAATCTTGTCAATATCTTTATTCTTAAATGTTGATAGCTTATGAAGCTTAAATGTATCTTTGCTCAAATCAATAGACATAGGGGTACGTTCTTTTTTCAATTCTTTACACATATCATTAATCAATGTAATTTGACGGACTAACATATATTTGGTATCTGCCGCAATTTTCCCTGTATCTTTATTATATCTCCAAGATTGATACATTGCACCGCCGCCAAGAATTATCGTAATTATCAAAGAAATAATAGCCAATACGTCACTATACATAAAATATCCACTCTCCTTTCATCGTTATTATATGGCAAAAGGAGAACTGCTACAAGAAGTTGTTCCGCAGAAATCCATTCTTTTTTCCTTTCTTTGAAATCATTATATCGATTCAATCATGTCTCTCATTTCAAAATACCAATACCACCGCGGTTCTCATCCGTGTAAATTGCATACCGAATAGCATCCTGCACATCATCAAACTGTTTTACCGGCTCCCCGGTCTTTTCATTCCAAACATACATATAGATCTCATTCCGAAACCGACCAACATCATCTACAATCCGCAGCTTGTTCTGCTTATACAGTTGTGCCACTCGCTCGATTCCACTTAATACGGCTTTATTGGCATTGACCGCCCGCAACCCGTTTTTCTTGAACTTCTTTACATACTCCGGTCGGGCAGAATCGCAATAGAATGGGATGTTGCCATACTCGGCTTTGATTGTCTGCGCCTGTTCTAACCAGAAATCTATTTCCTCAAACTGGCTGGCAATCTCTCTAATCAAATAATAGCACCCCTGTTCATCTTTGCCGATCAGCACGATGGCTCCGAAATGTTCATACCCCCAGTCAACTCCTGCAATATACTTTACGAAATTGACATTTTGCAGTTCTGCCCTGCTGATATAATGGATTTTCGCATTAAAATCCCGATATACGGCTCCTTCGCCCATTACCCACAGCCCGTCAATATTGCGATCATAAAACATCCCAGACGGTGTTGTTTCTTTCATATTCTGCTTATAGCGCTCTGACAAAAACGTGTTATCATCCAGTCTGTATTGAACCGCCTTGATAGTCTTTCCATCCGCCTTGTCGATGAAATCTTTCTTCAACCAGTGCTCTTGGTTGTCCGGGTTCGTGTCGATCAGCATCCTTGCCCCATTACCGGAGCATCTGGATTTGATCTCGTCAAACACTTCCTGCTTTGCCATTGTGCCCTCATTGATATAGGCTCCATATGCTGTCATTCCTCGGATGCGCCCTAAATCATTGATCTTGGAGTGGCCGAAGCAACACACCTGCACTCCGAACAGCTTAAAACGGTTGAATTTGTCAAAATGAAACTCAATACCGTATTTATTGGAAAGTTCAATCAGTACATTTCGATTGAGTGCTCCAAGATCGGCACCCGCCAGTATATATTGTGGATTCTCCACGCCCTGTGCGGCAGCTATTTTTTTGATCCTGCGAAGTTCATATAAAAACAGATCGTTGTCAAGAACCGTCTTCCCGGTACGTTTTGCTCCGTGGTTAATCAACATGAAATAATCACTGTTCACAGCAAACCGGAATGTATCAAGCTGTTTTGGTGTATACAGATCACTCAACATCTTTCAATGCACCCTCTATCTGCTCAAAGAATTTGTCCAGCTTGTTCTCCCGATCGTCCTTACCCGCATCCGCTCTTGATTTAAGCAACGCAATCTCCGCCCTCTGCTTCTCTGTAGCAAGATCCATGTGATCTGTAAGCCACTGCAAGGCTTTCATCCGATCGGCAAGCTTGATGCTCGCGCCATCCTTGCCTTGCTTAACCTCTGACAGAATAGAGCCATCTACATCCGAACTGTCTTTAAATCGAACAGTATTAACAATCTTTGTCAACTGCTTCTCTTTACCAGTATCCGGGTCCTTTATCTTTACTGGACCATACATTGCCATAACCGGCACTTCCTCTGTTCCAAATTCAAGGAAATCTGTCACATCTGCAAATGCAATATCCATGTACTTCTGGAATACATCGGCTTCACTTAGAAACTCTCTGTTTAAACGTTCCTGTTTCAACCGAAAGATTTCATCCCGGATGTAAGTATTTGTAAGTAATTGGTAGCCATTACTTTGTGCTGTACGATAGTCACAGCCATACGCTTTCTGGTATGCCTTGGTAGCGTTGAAACATCGAATGTAATGTATACAAAAAAGCTGTTGCTTATCGGTTAAGTTAGTATTCTGTATTACCTGCCTGACTTCATCAGCTACAGCCGTTTCTTCACTTTGTTTTTTTGATGCATTACTCTTTGAAACGTTTCGTTTCGTTTCATTTTTCTTTTGAAACGTTTCACTTTCATCCGCATCCCATTTATAACGATTCTTCCATGTCCTAATTGTAGCGGCAGAGCATTCTAGTTGACTTGCAATCTCAACCAGCTTCATTCCACCCTTATACAGTTCTCGGGCTTTCTCTGCCTTTTGGTTCGGACTCCTTGCCAATATTACCACCTGCCTGTTTCTTTTATAGGGAGAAGGGGACATCCCTATGTTGCATGATGTCCCGATAGTTAAAAGACACAAAAAGCGCAAGGGGAATCATTTCCTCTTACGCTCTTTCACGCTACAATCATATCACATACAAGTGTATCATTGTGTATCATCTTTCATTTTTTTGATCAAAATCTCATAATATCCACCTGTCGGATTGAAATGTTTCAATGCCCTGGCATGAATTCGGTGAACCTGCGCCCACTGATATCCAAGCTTTACACAGATTTCTTCCCAACTTTGTCTCCGAAGGTATCTGTATGTCAATACTGCCTTTTCTGTCTCATCCTCTAAACGCTCAATATCTGCGAATATATCTGCATATAGATCTATGCGCTCATACCGTGCTTTAATAAGTTTCCTCTCCAGCTCGTCCAACTTTGCAGCGTAGTCAGAGAGATCTTTCTGATCATGGGCATGTGGCATATCATCCATGACAAGTGCCGGTGCCATCTTATTCGCTCTTAACTGCTCAATTTCTTCCTCTATCCGGCGCGCGGCGCTGACCGCTGGTGTATATGATCGCAGATACTCCTTTTTCAGTTCGTTTTCTTTTTCCACGCTTCTCCCTCCCTGTTCAATTACTACTCTATAGTAATTTTAACATAAGGATTTAGCGGATTTGTACCAATTTAAGGACGCAAAAATGCCTACCACCTGTTACAAAAACTGACTGGCACATATAACAATATATCATTCAGTTCCCTTAGTTCTATATCCCATTATTTTGTTCTTCCCTTCTTGGTTTAAGATTACCACATTATATATCTGTCTTGTTTTCATCCCATAGATATTTTCGGTTTCTGTTGCAAACGAAAAAATAGGCATATCATATCCATATGGCGGTTCAATTTTCAAATGCTTCTCAATGCAATCCAGTATTCCGCTCCCTGTATGTGCAACAACTTCATCAAAATCAGTTACTAAACCTGCTCTGTTAGAGTTTAATGCCATCTCTAAATCAGTATACAAATTTTCCTCACCGTCAGTTATTTCAAACGTAGATATCGGTATTTGTGAAATGTTTCTGAAAAAAATAGTAACGGTTATCTCATCTCTATTCTTCTGTTTAAAACAAAAACTTTTTTCTTCATCCAGTGCCCAAAATGTCTTTTTGGAAACTTGATCAGCCTCTAACAATCTTTTACTTAGTTCATTGGATTTGTATGACTGAAATAAAGCTATAACAGCTATAATAATTGTGACCCAGCCAGTTACAATTGATGCATAATATTGCAACATATCCCCTGCATTCCATATACTTTTTCCAATCGTTTTATAAACAACATAAATCAACGTCGGTCCAATACAGGAAATAACTATAACGCTTAGTACACACATAATAATTTTTCGCCATAAATTTTTCATTCTTCTCCACCACCTTTTTAAATTATACTACTTTATTTTTACTATTCAAAGTATTTTACCACACCATCTTCATTTGTCCGTCCTGCTCCTCCACAATCCGCCCCAACCTCTGCTTCATAATCCTCTGCACAATTCGCCGTCTTCGGTAAAAGCAATTCCTGCTGATCGGGAGAATGCCGTGGTGCGCTTCCAGCATATCGTAGCTTGTCCCGATCACGATGGACTCTGCCAAATATTCCGCTATGAAGCTGTCTACCTGATTGCAGATTTCGAATACTTCCTTTTCGTCCACAGGCATCCCCCTTTCAATTTTGCGTAAAAAAATACCAACCATCGTATCTGACGGTTGGTATTTTTTATCTTTCTTCTGATTGTCTTTTTAAATTTTGCATCAATAATCCGGTTTTCTTATCAATTTGCTTTTTACAATACCCTTTTACTTTCTCGTATGTATCCATAGGCTTTGACAAATCTAATTCCCCATAATCCAACATTGTATCCAGAAATAGCGCAATTAACCAAGGCGCACATTCTTTACAGCATCCAACTTCTTTTTCTCCTACCCAAAATCCACCTTTTTCTAAATGTTCTCCACAAAACATGCAAGTTTTTGTATCTTCACTCATGTCCCAATTGTCATCCACATATTCAGATATTCTTGCCATAAATAATGTTCCTCCCATAAAATAATATATAAATTATACAGCTCCGTCTTTCAATATTCAATTGTCAATGTTCATATTTTTCGGTAGCCTTACTCGTTTACCACTTTAAATATAAAGCCCCTACAATACGGTTCTCCATCAACGTAGATCATAAAATCTTCATGTTCGATTGGGACATCATACGTCCACGGAATAACATTCCCATTCTCGTCTTTGTCCTTGCACCACTTAACATCAAAACTGAAAGTATTGGATCTCTCACAGTTATGTACAATTCCACCATCGGGGATTGCTTTCACAGAAATTGTTCCACCTTCCCAACAACCTCCCTCATCAGTAATTGCCCCTTCAAGTTCCACCAGATCATCCGATGCACCACTCACAATAACAAATCCATTATCTTTTGCTATCCTCAGTTCCTCTTGGGTAAACTGTGGACAGCCGTATTATCTTCCATTTAACATTGTTGCAAATTCTTTTAATTCCATCTGTTTTCTCCTTAATTTCAATCCTCTAAAACAAGCATATTTGCATCTCATCATACAAATACTTTTTTCGCGCCGGTACATGCCCACCGGAAAATATTCGCTTAACACGATCTCTCTGTTTCAGATTCACCATATAGAAGTTGTCAACCTCTGGAGGTACTGAAAAATAGCATGCTTCCGGATATGGCAAATTCTTTTCCGCGCAGATTTCTGAAATTTTTCTCTGATAATAGAGGATATGGTTTCTCACGAGATTCATATTGCAGCCATCCGGCCAAAGCGGATCATTGCACCCGTTCTGGTTTATGTCCTTCCATTGGCTTATTTCTTTCCGGATCTGCTCACTATATGATTTTACTTTTTTCTCCGACGTTTCTTCTTTCATGACGGTATCTCCATAAAATCAAACAATGTCGGCTCGTCCACTTCATTCTCCGCAGCCTGCAGATATCCAACACCATCGCGGAAGTAATCTGGATTCAATTCGCATCCCTTACCGTTCCGATGCATCTTAACCGCCGTCATTGGTACCGTCATCAGACCACCAAACGGATCATAGACCGTATCGCCCTCATTGCTATATCTGTTGATGATTCTCTCCACGATATCCAACTGTAACGGGCATACGTGCATCTGAGCGCGTCTGCGGCTCTGCGTGGTGTTAAGGGTACGCATCCGATTGATATCATCCCACACTTCCAACTGATTCCACGATCCCGGTGCAACAACCATAAATGTTGCCGGGAGCTTTCCGTCCTTATCCAGATTTTCCGCAAGCTTCACATGATCCTCATAGTTATATACATTGCCGCGGCTGTACTCTCTGTACACTGTCTGTAAGCTATCAACCGGAAAATCTTTGAGCTCTTCCTTGCTGATCAGTCTATCGCCGGATGATCTCCAATAACCATGTGCATCAATCTGCCATTGTGCACGCGTGTAATCTTCTTTCGATTTTTTAACCGGAACATCCGCGTACGCCGTCGATCTGTCGGTTGGCAATTTACGGAAAAGCAGAATATATTCCGGACATCCTACTCCCATCTTTGAACCGTCCTTGCACTGTTCCGTCCATCCAAGGCGGTATGTCTGATTGTTTTCCCGGACAACATCTGTTACCACTGTGATCATTCCGAAGTACTGAAATCCATGCTTCATGTAATGGCTGATGCACTGTGCGTGAAATGGCTCAATAGTTGGCATCCCGGTACCAGTTGCATTTCCAAATAATACACGATCCTTAACATGGATTGCTGCCACACGCCCCGGCTTCAGGACTCGGAGCAGTTCTGGTGTGAGAAAATCCATCTGCTCAAAAAATCGGTCCGTATTCTGGTTATGCCCGAAATCGTTATAATTTGCGCTGTATTCGTAATGGTTGCCGAATGGGATCGAGGTATGTATCAGATCGATGCTGTTTGTTTCCATTGCCCGGGTTTCCTCTACACAATCCCCATATACCGCTTCATAATGGTTTCCTCTCACTGTTCTCTCTTCTCTGCTACCTTCCACGCCCATCTTCCTTTCTAACCGCTGTGTCTTATTTTCCGAGTTAAGACCATACTTCTTTACAATCTCGATCATCTTTGCAACCATGTGATTATGATTCTTCCATTTTTCTTCCAGTGCTTCCCTGATCTGCCGCTCATTCTCCATGTAAATAATGTCGATTACTACCGGTTCCGTCTGCAAGAATCTGTAACACCGATGAATGGCCTGAATGAAGTCATTGAACTCATAATCAATTCCAAGAAAAATCTCACGATGACAGTATCTCTGAAAGTTACATCCGGATCCAGATAAGGATTTCTTTGTGGCAAACAGCCGGCTTTTTCCATTTGAGAAATCAATGACCCTCTGCTCCCGCAGGTCGTAATCCATAGATCCGTAGATATCTACCACATCCGGCAACGCTTTCTTGATTGCGCGCCGTTCATTTTCCAGATCATGCCATAAAAGAAAATGATCTTCAGGCGATTCTTCCACAATCCGCTTCATTTCTGTTACGCGGCGGTCAATGCTCTCCCGCTTCACTGCCGCAGCTTCTTTCAATCCCTCGGCTGCTTCCTGAAATAACTGCATCTGTCCGTCCCGATCTGCAGTATCGCCATAATGTACCGGCAATTCATGCCATCTTACATCAAGTGGCGGCAGATCATATCCCTCATCGGAATATACCGGATTGAGATCTGAAGGTTTCGTGATAAAAAGCGCCCAACTGCTTACCCACATCCAAAACTCATCTTCCATGTTTGGGTACAATGTGAGGTTGTTCGCTTTTGTGCTGTCGCGTTGGAAGAACCGTGTCAATGCCTGCCCTGTATCCATCACTTCCAGATATCCGGCATAATGGATCAGTTCCTTGTATTTGTTCGGTGATGGTGTTGCCGTGGCTACCAGCTTATACGGCACGTTTTTAAATTTATCCAAAAATGTCTGATAGGTCTTACTTCCAAAACTTCGAAGAACACTAGCTTCATCCAAGGATGTTGCTGCGAAGTATTCCGGCCGGATGTCTCCATCCCGGACTCTCTCATAATTCGTCAGCACAATCTGACTTGTACTTTGTTCAACTTCTTCCATTGTCCGGCAGTATTCTGGCTTTTCGTATCCGAGCACTTTCACAGCATCATGTGTAAACTCCTGCTTTACGCCAAGTGGCAGCACAATCAAAGCTCTACCCTTTTTATGTTCTGCTGCAAGGTGGCAAAATTCCAATTCTTGCACAGTTTTTCCAAGTCCGAACGACTCAAACAATGCCCGTCTGCCACCTTTCAGTGCCCACATCACAGCATCTCTCTGATGTGGCTTCAATACCTTATTTACTTTTTCTGGCTTTACAACAAACCCGCTGTCTGTAGCCAGCTCAATTTTTGTTTCTAAAAACTCCTTATAAGTCATTTTTCAAAAGGAACCCGATATATCGTTACCCCGGCCGGAGGTTCGGCTCCTTTCTTGCATTTTTGAATACTTTGTTTTAATATATCCTTGTCTTTAAGATAGGCAGGCGGGTAAAACCGTTTGGGGGAAGGAAATTCGGTTGGCAGTCATAAAACTCATCGCGACTTTAATAATTGCACTTTGTGCTTTTAGCACGGAAACGGAGGATACTATGGCGACACAAATTCCAACCACACAAACAAGTAACACCTTGGTCAGCACAACTGCCGACCGCCCTTCTTCCTATCTTAAAGACATTTATTCTATAAAGTCCTTTAAATTCATCTGCCCCTCTACATTGGCAGCCGCTTCTTTTTCCTTTGCCATCCGCTCTTTCTTGTACTCATTGTATTTTTTTCTGTATTCGTAACTCCGTCCAAAAATATTCCATGCGGCTTTAACTACATTCGGTTCATATGGCCTTTCCCACATTTCATCATCAATCCACAACGGATTTCTCTCCGTTAGTCTCTCCATGCTATCCCTCACTTTCTGCACATAGCCATTTCATAGCGCATTCTTCTGTCTTTTCACATTCTCCACAATGAGTCATAATAGTATTTTTTATACATTCTTCCGTAGGCTGACAGATAAAATCAGAAACCATCGGCAGATACTTCGCCAGTTCCTCATCCGTCATGTTCCGGATCCGGTCTGCATTGGTTTTCGGCTCACACGCCGCGTTTCTCATACACTCGACCATACCTGCCTCCTAACTAAACGACGCTTCTGGTTCTTTTTCTGGATGAATATAACCTTCATCATATTCCTCATCAATAATGATTGCGGTTCCGGCTCTGGATAATCTCAAAAGCAAGACCTCAAATTTATTCAAATTTCTAAGCGAGGAAATCGTCAGGTCCTTATATACTGAAAGTTTATATGGTTCTTCTTTTCCGTTATCCCATATCCACTTTGACACAGGAATTTCAACATTCAGTTTTTCATCATGCTCATTTTCAAATGTGATAACTGCTCTTTGCATACTGCTCCATGATGGCTTATCTTCCAGCTCAAACCGCATTTCGCAATCCACGGATTGATAAGAAACGCCATCATCGTAATCAATGTTTAAGTCGTCTGTGTCGATATCCCTTTCGCATTGCTTAATCCATGCTTTGAATAAATCCGTGAGTTTGATTTCTTTCTGCTCCGGCTCAATCATAAGGTCTTTAAAATTCTCCAAAACCTTTTTATTTCCAATACAGAAATCCGAATTGACAATCTCTGTTAAAACAGAATCAAGTTTAGGAAGATATTCTGAGAAATCATAACTCTCAATATATGGAACCATGACTTCTTTTACCTTTTTCTCAATAGCATTCTTTGCATCTCCCCAGCGAAAAGCATTTTCGATTGCACTTCCTAATGCATTCATAAATTTTTCTTTCACAATTTGACTTACTTCGTCCGAAGATAAGCTTTCCGATGCTATTTTCAATAATTCTTCTTTCATTTTCTCTGTCTCCTTTTTCCGCACCATATCGGACTATTTGCCACCTTCTGCTCAATCAGACGCATACTATCAATGCATAATCGTCGGTACCCGTCCTGTCTTTCTTTCTGCACCAAAATACATGATCCACACTCATCACAATGAGGAAGGTTGCTTTTAATCCTCGCTCTATAATCCCTTTGCTTTTGCCTGTACAATTCTGGATTTACCGCCCATCTGCGCCGTTTAAGCAACGCTGCAATATCATTTTGTTCCATTTCGCAATCCGGTTCCTCACACTCTGTGCAGTTTGGATATTTGCAATCTTTCATTCTTTGATCCTTTCTCGGGCGGCAATCGCCAAGGTAAACCAACATAACTTGTGATAACTATTGGCAATCTTCGCGTTCCTTTGCGTTAGTAGTTTCTTTTGCTTTCGCTGGTGTCTCAACCTACCGGACCGGTGTATTTAGCAATGTTCTCTCCAGATCCGCATAATCACATTCACGCTGCTCAAAATCATTGAACCGGTTTCGGGTTTTCTTTTCCGGCGAAGCCTGTTCTTTCCGTGCTCCGTTTTGCGACCGAGACAGCCATGAATTCATGAACCTTTTTGCACCGCCCCTTGTTTTCCTGTATTTAGGGTTGGACAGACACCATGCCTGTATATTCCTCAACTCCTGTCTAACGTCGATCCCCGGATAGAGCTGCTGGTATGTAACCACGTCGTTCTCCGACACCTCGTATTCTGTTCCATCGTTCAAGAGGAATTTTCCAGCACAAAGCGTTTTATCCGCAGGTGCTATAACTCTATTATCATTACTACTAATATCAGTATCATTATCAGGTTCATTATCAGTATCAGGGTTATTTTGCTTTTCAGAAAAACCATTTGCTTTTTTTGCTTTTACTTGCTTTTCATCAGAAGCATTTGCTTTCGGTCTGCCGCCAAGCTTACCGGCTTCCCTGCGCTTCTCACATTTTTGCATGTATGCTGCATTATCGCGGTCCATTCGATCTTGGATAAAGCTGAATGCCATATCTGCCGCCGCATCCAGTTCCGGTATCTCTTCCCCTGCCGCATAACAGAGGATGGCAGTGAACAGCTTCCCCCGCTGCTCCATGTCCATCTTCTGGATATGCTTTAAATACTCTGTATACATGACGAAGCTGTTCTTTTCTGCCGCCACCCCATCACCCCGTTTCCAGCTCGGTGATTGTGACTTCAGTTCGTGGCCCCCATTTATCTACATCCACATAACTACCATCCGTGGAGACGATGATCCTGCAGTTATCATCTGCCAGTACCTTGTAATGCACCAGAATATCGTGCAGGGCTTCATGCAGGTTTACGAGGTCTACCCGGCGGCGGTTCGGCATGTAATACACAGCCTTTACATTCACCGGACAGTCAATGGTTTCCACGTGTGGCACGTATGATGCACACTGCTTTTCATACTTCTTATAGGCTGCTGACGGAATGATCCGGGATCTCCCCGATCCATCCTTTATGATCCGCTGGCTGTTCTTCTTGGTGATCGGCCGCAGCGGGATTGTAAATTTATACTCCATCCGCACCACCCATCCCGGCATTACACTGCCGTATTTCGATCATCGTGTTATTGCTTGCATTCCAGTCCTCGACATACTGCAACGCCTCCCGGAAGCGCGATACCGGCACATTATTCCTTGAATTTACGGCAAAATAGTCCTGAATGTCATGGTTGCATTCCGAAAATACCTTCTTACTGATTTCTTTATAGGCAGGTGCACGCTTTCCACCAAGTACATCCATAACCCTTTTGTTCACTGCTTTTTTCAGTTCCTGCTGCTGCCTGTAATCAATGGTCATAGTGTTTTCAAGATGTGTGATCCTTTCCTCATGGCCGTCAATCATTCCAAGCTGCACCCGCATCATTTCCTGCGGAGTCATTGGTTTCTGATACATTCCGGTCTTTCTGATCTGTGGCAGCACTTCCGATGTTACCCAGTGTTTGAAACGCTTTGCAGATGGAAGCTTACTTGATAAGATCAAACCATAAAGTCCTGATTCATTGATTATGATCGGATTCTGTTCTCTTCCGATGGAGTCACGAATCGTTACCCCATCGTTTTTGTCCTCATCGTCAACATGGTCAAGTAACGCCTTGCGGCTGTTGGTGTAACCAAGAACCTCTGCCACATCCTTTCCCACAAACCACGGCTCTCCGTCAACCGTTACTGTCCGGATTTCTCCGAATTCTCTATTTCTAAAAATTTCCAACTGATTCACTCTCTTCTCCTTCCTGTAAATCTTTGACTACTATTCCATACACCTTATACATCTGCCGGAACCGGATCACTCCCATCTGGTGAGCAATCGTATGGTGCTCCCTGCACAGGCAGATCTTCTTATAACCCGAATCATCCACCTTCCGGCGGTTATTTCCCATACCGATTGCATCTTCATGATGGATTTCCCCATCCTTGCCGCAGATGGCACACTTTTTATGCATTAGGCAGTAATACAGATACCGCCCGATATCATCCGTCCGGTCAATCGCATTGTCTGAAAGTGGGATTCCCCACTCTAAAGCAAATTCCAAGATCGTATTGATAAACTCCCGCGCGGTATCCATCGAACAGTTAGAAAGGCTGAAATAAGGATCTCCTGTACGGATCATATGCTCATACTTCATCCGTTCCTTCATTTCTTCCGGTGGATAGCCTGTCCAGTCTGCAATATCCCGGATCGTTGCATATGCTTTCTTCCTCTGCTCCGCAGAGATATGCCGCCCATCATCAAAGCGGATCTCTGCATTCTTGATCTTCTTTCTCTGGAGCAGACCACCAAGTTTCATTCCCGGAACGGAAACAACAAGATCTGTTCCATCACTGTTTTCCCGGTACTGCTTCACATCTACCATCGTATACATCAGTCACCACCATACTTCGATTTCAGACTGTTCAGCATTGTACCAACATCTTCTGCTGATAAACTGTCCCAAGTCTTTCCGTTGCTCGTGATCCAGTATTCAAGATTCACCTTATGTTTGATGCACAGGTCTTTCAGTATCTTAATATTTGCCGGGCTCGGCTTCTCCTCATTCCGAGGAATGATGTTGTTAAAAGGCTGCATTTCTTCTTTGAGCCACAGGTTAAATCCAAGCCCCGTATGAATTGCCACACACTTTACAAAGGACCGGCACATACTGTTCCATACCCTCTGCTGGCTCATGGAATTATCCTTGACCGGATTGGAGCCATTCATCACCGGCGACTGCATTTCATACTCATTTTCATCAATTACAACCTTAATTCGTGTCTCATAACATCGATTTGTATTTCCTTTACTATCTGTGAAATCTTTTGAAACCATGCGCAAAGAACTTCCCGTTCCCTCATCCGGAATCGGCACCCAGTAAACTTTCTTTGCACCATTCTCATGCAGCAGATCAATACATTTCGCCCAATTGAGATACGTCATTCCATCCCGTTCCTGGCAATATGGAGTTACGTCAATTTTACGCATTTCTTCCCACGATTTAAGTGCCATACATCATATCCTCCATCTTCATTTCCATCTGTCCATCCCCGCCACTTCTATATGCTGCAAGGATATTTTTATTGTTCTCCTTTTTCTTTTCCAGGCAATCACATGGTTCACCCGGATCAAGATGTGCCCCACAATAGGGGCAGGGTCTGTAATACATCACACCACCTTCCGGAAGCATGAAACCATACAATCTTCACAGTAGATTTCTCCGCCAACGTCATAACAATAATCATCCTGAATATGATCCCCACAGCAGACGCACACCGGCCGTTGTTCCAGCCATTCGTCCTGCTCATCCTCATGCATCCGGAAGAAATCATAATTATCCGGGATCGTTTCCATTGTCGGCTCCTTCCTGCAGCAGATCATAAATTGCCTTTGCTTCACCTTTTTGCAGCAGGTCATAGATCCAGTCCGCTGTCTCATCATCCTGTCCGTCTATCAGTGCCGCATAGATCTGCTCCATCGGCTCGTCCATAAGCGGACACGCTGCTTCGGTGTAAATAAATGATCCTGCATTGTTCAGAATCTTTTCTGCGTCCTTGCAGTGCAAATACGCACTTACAAGCGATTCGATTTGACGTAAATTCATATTTTTCACTTGCACATTAAATATATTTCTTGTAAAATAAAGGCATAGCATTTTTAATGCTTATTTTTCTTTTGTTTCCCGAGAGAAACACCCCCCCAATTAGATGGAATCATTGCTTTGGTCGGCTGACTCCATCTTTTTTATTTCCACATCCAACACTTCCTTGAAATCCCCATCATTTTTCTTTTCCTTTCGCGAGTACGTGAGATTCGAAGCTTTATTCGGATATTGCGGATACATACGCTTTATTCCACTGATGTGCATTTTTCTCCTTTCAACTAGCTTTCCGTAGCTGCTGTATGCGACGCTCGGTTTCCTTCCGCTCTCTTTCCACTCTCTCGAGTGTGTATGCCACATGTGCGATCACCGCGCCAGCAATTACCATTCCTGCGGCAATTATCCAGCCAACTCCTTCCGAGTCCATCGCAGTTGCACCAAACATCATAATTGCGACTCCTATTTCAAAAGCTCTTTGTTTTATGTTTTCTCCTTTATAGCTTGTCCGCACAGCCACCACAGTGGCTACTCTACGCGCTTATAACCTGCGCCAAGCGCAAACTTGTCACACAACTCATCAATTTTGTTCTGAGGTATATCCTTGGGATCAATTTGTTTCCATTCACCGGTTTTAGAATCGATCACAAAGGTTCTGTATGTAGCTTTCTTTGGATATCTTGCCATAAGCCCACCTCCTGTTAATAGGTTATTAACTGTGCCTGTACGCGGTTCTTAATTTTCTGAATCTTCCATTTGTGATATAATCTCCTTACAGGACGTTGCCGCGTCCGAGTATTATGAAAGGAGCTATTCCAGATGATCAAAATAATTGATGTAAATTGTCCTTACACCAAACGATCCCAACAGATATCGGTCGACTATTGTTATGTACCTGTTATGGGAACTCTACAGAAAAACTACAAGAAAATGTCGTATGAATGTCCCATGTATGATGAATGTCCACCTGATTTAAAAGATCAATATGGTGGATGTTCCGCGTATAACAGTCTTCCTGTTGCTATCCACGATTAGTGTCCCCGGCATTGCACACCGATATTTTTACGCTTGACTGGCTTATGATCGGATCAAGGTTTTTGAGCCAGTCAAAATCTTTACATCTTCCTGCTTCCCATATCTCACAGTTACTCCCGCACACTTTTCCCAGATCCGCGATCTCTCCGTTTGTCGATTGTGCCAAAAACTCTCTAATGTGCTGTGTTGTGCAATCCATAGCTAACTGGATCTCATTCGTTGATGGCGATTTCAATTTACTCATCTCCTTATGTTTAATATGAAATATTATTTTTGTAGCCTAATTTTCTACCCTTGTTGTCCTCCATAATCCGTGCTATTCTTTCCTTACAGGACATTGCCGCGTCCGAGTATTATGAAAGGAAATTTTCATATGAATAATTTTATTGAACCAATTACCATTCGTAATTATGACTTGGCTGACTGGAAATACGAAAAAATTCTTGAGCAAATTCATAATTTTGAAGCATCCCTTGATGATGATCATGAAATTGCGCTCCGTTTAACTTCATTCGGGACATCAGTCACCATGATTGTCACAAGTCTCGGTTATCAAAACCCTGATATCCTCTATTTTTATGGTTTAGTAAATGGAAAAAAGTCCCAATTAATTCAGCACGCCAGCCAACTCAATTTCTTACTCACATCTGTTGAACGTGAAGATAAAACTAAACCCGCAAGAAGAATAGGTTTTGCTAATCCCAATGATGCTTCGGACCAGCTTTAGAAAGCAATTTTTGTCTTTCTAGCCGGAAATCACAAATGGCATCTACTTTTTTCTGCTGGCTTTGAACTTGCTTTTCAAGGTCAGCAATTCTTTTTTCAAGCACCTTCCATCTTTTTCTTGAAATCCACACTCTCTCATCTCCTTTCCGTTATTAAAAATCAAGCCACATATTCACTCTCTATCAGTGGTAAAATACCTTCTTGCTTAAGAAGATCATAAAGGAACAGCCTTCCCTTCTGCGTCCAATACGCATGTTCTTTCGAATGCTGCACTCCATTTCCATCTGCATAATTGTGCGTTTTTGCTTTCAAATACCCCTGTCCCTGATATTTGGAATACAGTACCCATATATCTCCCTGTTTATATTGGATTCCCATATCGTGAAGCATAGAATTAAACTTTTTTGCTGACATGCCATAATCTTTAGCAATAACAGTTGTCGCAATAAGGTCTTTACACTGGAGAATCAGATCGTAATATGATGCTTTAGGCTCTAACTGTTCAATAACCTTCTGCTGTTCCACAACCTGCCCACCAAGAAATTTACATCTGTCCTTTAAACTACTGATTGTCTGATCTGCCATCTTTAACGCTCTAGCAAATACCTGTTCCGGTGTATTCCATGCCTTCTCTAAATCGATAAGGTACTGACGCACGACTTTGCCTTCTGGTGTTCTCTGTATCATGCAAATCTGCTTTGCCATATCTACGGAAATTTCGTAATCTGTTGATGGTCTACCACCATTCTCAGTTTTACTCATTTTTGAGTAAAAGTCTGTCCCCTCTACAAATCCATATTCTGTCATACGTGGGAACCAATCGTTAAATCTTGTTCCAATATTCAATTTTTCGTGCAACTCTCTTGCTGACACCGTCTGTGTGTCCATGTCGATGTTAATTAAATCACCCATTTTGCTCGCCTTTCCCTGTAAGAATCCTTACCATCTCAGCAGCTTCTTTGCTATTTTGGAGAATGTACCCCTTAAACTCACTGCTATCTGATGCAACCAACTGAATAAGCAGTGATGCTTTTTTAAGACCTTCCTGTCTTCCACACTCATATCCAATTCGATATGCTTCTCTTTCCTGCTGTGTCATAAATCTTGATTTGTTCATATCCCCGCCCTTCGGTTTAATTTTTTTAAACCTTTTGATTAAAAAAATATAAGCCAATCTTCCCTTCTGGAATATCGAGCATCTTTGAAATTTTGACAATGTCATCAGATGTAAACCTTACTTTATTATTCATTTTCAGTGAAAAAGTATTTTCTGATGTTCCAAAAACCCTTACAAATGCAGACTGACTACCATATTTTTCAATAATCTTTCCTCTCAATTTGCTGTAATCAAATGCCATTTACTAACTCCTTCCTACATATTTTGTTTCAATTTTTGAAACTATATAAAGTTTAACATTTTGAAACTTTTCTGTCAATATATTTTTTGAAACTTTTTAAACTTTTTTATTGACGCTTTTAAACTTTCCTATTATAATACAAGAAAAAGGAGGTTGTTATTATGTCTCAACCAATTGCAGAATTAAAAGATAGATTAAAACAAGCATTAGTAATTCGTAATATAAAACCAATTGAACTATCCGAAGCAACAAAGATTCCGAAATCCGCAATAAGTCAATACATGTCTGGTTATACAAAACCAAAACAAGATAGGATTTTTTCTATTTGTAAAGTTTTGCGAATAAATGAAGCATGGTTACTTGGCTATGATGTTCCTATGGAAAAAAATGAGATATCTACTAATTCAATCAATAATGATATTGATTTAACAATTATTCAACGAGAACGCAGCAAAATGTCTGATAAAGAAAAAACAAAACTAATGAATATTCTTAAAGCAAACTTTGATGACTACAATTGGGAGGAAGATGACTCTGGAAATATCGAGTAATAGAAGGAACGAGATAAAAAATATAGTTTATTCTGCTCTATTACACAGCAACCAATTATCCATACCTGTAAAAATTGGCACAATTATCCGTTCTTATTCTAATATTAAAATGATAACTTATAGTAGTCAGGTGAGAAAACACGGGATATCCTATGAAGAACTTATCATCAGTGCAGAAACCAAAGATTCTTATGTCGTTTATTGTCACTCAAAAAATAAATACTGTATCTATTATAATGATCTAGATCTAAACATCACGTCATGTAACCGAGTACGTTGGAATTTAGCTCATGAACTAGGTCATGTACTTTTAAAGCACCACAAGTTATGCTCAAAAGAGAAATTGTTACGCGGTGATTTCTTTTTAGAAAATATTGATGATTACAACTATAAAATTGCCGAACTTGAAGCTGATTACTTCGCTCAGCTACTTCTTGTCCCACATGCTGCTCTCCTTGGTTTTAAAATAATGAATCAAAAACAACTAAAGGATATATGCCAAATTTCGGATAAAGCAGCAAAACGTCGTTATTATGAATTTGTAGAATGGAAATCTCATGTTGATTCACAAGACGAATATGATAAACGAATTTTTCATTTATATTATAATTTTATATACAAACGTAAATGTAAACACTGCGGTGCTGGCATAATTCAAAAATGTGGAAAATACTGCCCTATATGTGGGCAAAAAAATATTTTACAATGGGGAGATGGTGATAATATGAAATACTCTTTATTAGAAACCTACGAAAATGGAAAATTAAAAGAATGTCCTACCTGTCACAATGAAATAACAAATATTGAAGGGGATTTCTGCCAAATATGTGGAAACAACTTGGTAAACAGATGTATAAATGACGAATGTTCAAATACATCTCCACTGCCATCCAATGCAAGATACTGTCCTCAATGTGGCTGCCAAAGTTCTTTTTATGATTCCCACTTGTTAAAGGCATGGGATTATAAAGAACCCTCTTTCATTTCCGATGGATTGATGAGTGTCCCTGATCCAGAGAAACCTCCTTTCCCTGAAATTGATGAGGAACTACCTTTTAATTAATCAACGTTTCCTCAACTTTACTACACCTATAATCAAATTGCACGGAGGTTATTTTGAATCCATTTCAAACAATTTTAAAAAAATTTTTAAGAAACAATAACAGCTTAAGAAATCAACATTCAAGCTATAATATTTCACCCAAAAACAAGGCTAACAATGCAGAAAATTCCTTTAACATGAAAATTGTGTCTAGCACAGTGCCTCCACAAAATAATTATAATATATTAAACGATATGGAAACACAGTTTTTTCAGCAATTTTCTGAACAACTTATTTCTGCAAATTTATCCCCTTCTTGTGTCAAATTAACCAGATTATCCAGCGGAGGGTTCAATGTTGATTATTCAGGGATATGTTATGTTGGAAAAATAAATCTTTATAAATCGCCTACCAAATATGCGATAATAAAACCAGGAAATAAACGTGCCACAAAAGTTTTCGATTTCCTAGAGGATGCAAATGAATTTGTGGACTCACACGCTGAATATGAAATTCAAACACGAAATACTGAGCCTTCGATATATATGCAATACCTAAAGGGACTATCTACCATTAAAGAATTAAACAATACTTCCCTAAACGAATGTATTGATCATATTCCAGATTGGATAAGATATATTAAATATTGCATGCGCAATTGATGAAAAACAATACAAGTACCTTGACAATATAATACACTTACCCGGGAAGCCGAGGAACGGTTGCATCTACTCCGAGCCTGTGAAGGGGGATGATGCCGATGGTTACATATTCTGATCTATTCACATTTGTGATAATGATATGTGCTATTGTTACACTAGTTTGTAATTTCAGACATAAAAAATAACCGTCCAGCTCCTGAGAAAAGTTGACGGTTATTTTCCATTGATTTTTCGCCGGAGTAGATAGCTGACACCTATCTATCGGCTTTCCTGTTAAGTGTATTATATGTTACATTTACACTTTTGTCAAACTAAATACCGCCCTGCTCTTTCAATCAAGGCGGTGAAAGGAGTTAAAATGGAAATAGACGAATATATAAAATCCAGAGTAGATGATCAAATCAATTGGTATGACCAAAAATCTGCATCATGTCAAAGAAAATACAAATTGACACAAACCATAGAAATTGTTTTAGCAGCATTAATTCCTTTACTTTCTGCCTACTCAAAAGATTACGTTCTTATGGCACTCGTAGTTGGCGCATTGGGCGCCGCAATTGCCATTATAGAATCCTTGACAAAATTATACAAGTGGCATGAAAACTGGATTGAATATCGAACCACATGTGAATTACTTAGGTATCAGAAACATTTATTTGTAACAAAGTCTTCTCCATATAACACAGAGCCTGAAAGCATTGAGAATTTATTTGTTCGTAACATAGAAAACATCATATCTTCTGAAAACAATAAATGGAAAGTTGTAAATGCTAATGAAAAGAAAATAGAAAACGCTAATTAACTAGCTCATATGTTTTCTCAAATATATCAGGCTTGCAAGGATATTTTTCCCCGTGAACACCGGTAATAATCCAATCTCCGGGAGAGGCAACCATTCTCCCCTCCAATGTATCAATGGTTATTTCTACATCTGTTTGATATGCTTCAACAACAATAGGTTTCTTTTGAAATTTAAGTGTTTTAGATTTCATAATGACCTCCTAAAAAACGAAAGGAATGATAACAAATGAGTACCTACAATATTTTTATCAGCCACGCTTGGAAATATTCTGAGCATTACAACAAAATCGTTCAGTGGTTAAATGAAGCCCAAGACGAAGGAAAACTTACCTGGAAAAACTACTCTGTTCCCTCGCATGATCCATTGATTGATCCTAATACAACCGTTGGAAAAAATAAGTTAAAATCAGAATTAAAGGAGCAAATTAGTCCAGCTTCTAAAGTCATTATACTTGCAGGCATGTATGCTGCTTATAGTGACTGGATTGACTTTGAAATAGACACTGCTGTCGATTATAACAAATATATTATTGGAGTTAAACCCTGGGGACAGGAACGAGTTCCTACAAAAGTTTCCAATAATGCAAATATAATGGTCGGTTGGAATAAAGACTCAGTAATTAACGCTGTTCTAAACTCTTAACCTTATTATAACAGGTGTAGATTAACATAACAATAAAAACCGCCCCTGCGAATCGGACACTAGTCAACAACAGGAGCGGATGCGTGCTCCGAAGATACACGCCTTAGACAAGCACATTGTATCATTCTCGGAGCAGCTACGCAAGCGGAACATCCGTTTGATGTGAGCTGTTATTTTTGTACCCAAAAACCAATACAATATAGAGAAAGAGGTGCATATGCTATGAAAGAAAAAGTCTCTGAACGCAAAACCGGCGCGATCTACATCCGTGTATCCACCGACAAGCAGGAAGAACTTTCCCCGGATGCGCAGCTTCGTCTGCTGATGGATTATGCGAAAAACAACCACACCGATATCCCCATGGAATATATTTTCCAAGACAACGGAATCTCAGGCCGGAAAGCAAACAAACGTCCTGCATTTCAGCAGATGATTGCGCTGGCGAAGTCCAAAGAGCATCCGATCGATACAATCATCGTCTGGAAATTTTCCCGTTTTGCCCGGAATCAGGAAGAATCCATTGTGTACAAATCACTCTTGAAAAAGAACAACGTCGATGTGGTGAGCGTGTCCGAGCCGCTTATCGACGGTCCGTTTGGCTCCCTGATCGAGCGGATCATCGAGTGGATGGACGAATACTACTCCATCCGCCTGTCCGGGGAAGTGATGCGCGGCATGACACAAAATGCACTGCGCGGACATTATCAGGGGGATGCCCCGATCGGCTACCGATCCCCGGGCAATAAAAAGCCTCCGGAAAAAGATCCAAAAACCATACAGATCCCGATCGCGATGAAAGATCTGCTGCTCTCCGGCTCTTCCCTGCTGCAGATTGCACGAAAACTCAACGAACAGGGCTATCGCACGAAACATGGAAATCTCTGGGATGCCCGCGGCGTGCGCTATGTACTGGAAAATCCTTTTTATACCGGTATCTCCAGGTGGAACTATACGGACCGGGGGCGGCAGCTAAAACCAGCAGATGAAGTTATATACACCAAAGGCAACTGGGAACCTTTGTGGGATAAAGCCACACTGGAAGAAATCAAAAAACACCTTGCCATGAATATGCGAAAAACAAAATCCAGAGATGTATCTGCAGCCAAACACTGGCTAAGCGGACTCCTGATCTGTTCGTCTTGTGGTGGCACATTGGCATATTCCGGTACAAAAAACAGCAGAGGTTTCCAATGCTGGAAATACACGAAGGGATTTTGCAACAAATCGCACTACATAGGCATCCACCCCATTGAAAAAATGGTGATCGAATATCTGGAAAGCGTCCTGCACTCTCCTGCAATCGTTTATACTGTAATCTCCTCTGCCTCCGCTGATGCAGACTCCAAACTCGCGGATCTTGAAAAACAATTACAAAAAGTGGAGAATAAAGAAAAGCGGATCAAGGCTGCCTATTTGAATGAGATTGACACATTAGAGGAATACAAAGCGAATAAAGCCGCGCTTTTAGAAGAACGGGCAACTATTGAAAAAAATATCAAGCTGCTGACAGTTTCAAACGCTGACATGTCTAAAGAAGAAATGGATAAAAAAATGAAGCAGAACATTTCTGCTCTGCTTGCTGTCTTACAGGATGATTCTGCGGATTACGTCCAAAAAGGAAACATGATGCGGAATGTCGTTGACCACATCGTGTTTGACCGCGGAAATACAAGTCTCGATATGTTCTTAAAGCTTGTAATTTAGCGGGTTTCAAGGCATTATAGGGTATTACGATACGGTGGTCCCGATGGCGAAATGGGAGCTTCCATGCGCTATCTGGCCCAGCGGTTTTCTTTTGCAAATCCGCGGATTGCCGGTGTACTTACTGACATCGGAACCGAGGAACTTGCTCACCTCGAAATGATTGGTGCGATTGTCCGCCAGCTGACACGCGGACTTTCCGCCAAAGAACTGGAAGCTTCCGGATTTGCACCATATTATATTGATCACACCGCAGGTGTCTGGCCGCAGGCTGCGGGTGGAGTTCCATTTTCCGCTACCGAATTTCAGTCAAGTGGTGATGCCATTGCTGATCTGGTGGAAGATATGGCAGCAGAACAAAAAGCAAGAAAAACGTATGACAATATACTGCGTCTGGCAAAAGATCAGGAAGTTGCTGATCCAATCCGCTTTTTGCGCGAGCGTGAAATTGTGCATTTCCAGCGTTTTGGCGAGGCTCTTCGTCTGCTGCAGGAAGAACTGGACAGCAAAAACTACTATGCTTTCAATCCCAATTTTGACTGTATGCAAAATACTACACGATAGGACAAAAGATAGCCGCCCCTTTCACACCGGGCGGCTATCTCAAAAGGAAACGCAATAAATCACTATTATTTTTACTTAAATACCGGATTCATCGCCTCAATCTTGCGGATGATCTGCTCCAGCTGATAAGCATTGTTTCCGAGCTTGCTCATATTTTTGAGAGCCTCACCCTTCATCTCATGGATACTTCCCACACTGTACTCCATACGTGCCCGCAGTTTCTGCCGCCTTGTCAGCAGTTCATGCTTCAGCTCTACCATCTCCCGGCTGTCAGCCAGCGCATTTGCATGTGTCAGCCATACACGGGTATCATACATCCGCAGCCGTGTCAGATACTGCAGAAGATTCTGCGTATAATAATCCAGATCATCACTGGTTTTACGGAATGTTTCCTTTTCCCGCGCTTCCTCCTGATACTGTCCATATAAAAATTCCAGTTCTTTCGCATTGCGGACATGATATTTTTCACAGATGAAATCCACCGCGTTTTTCGTATTGACATAGCGGATCTTTACCCGGTTCTCCAAAGTAATCGCCTGATTGCGGTTGACATCCGCCTGACGGATCTCTCTTGTAGAATCCTGATAACGGATCAAAATAAACGCGCCCGCTCCCACAGCTGCAAATCCCATAATGGTGAAAACCAGCTGCAGATCCCTGTTCAGATACCAGGAAAGTATTCCCACAAAAGCAAACAACGTAATAAACACAGCTAACAGATAGCACGCTGCGGTACGGGTTACTTTCTGTACCTTTGCGGAATCTGACCGCTGCATGGACCATTCCAGTTTTTTTCCTTCCAGATATGCCATATTTCTCTTGATCGCATCCAGATCTGCCTCATTGGCTTTCAGCCGGCGGATCACTCCCGGAAGATTCTCTTCTTCCTCCTGCATCTGCGCAAACTGCGTATCTGTCAGCCGGCGTTTGGTTTTCAGAAAATCGGTTCTTTGCTTTTCCAGCTTTGCGACCTGTGTGGCACACTCGAGAATCGGTTTACGCTCTGCGTCCGTCAGGTCTTCGAGAATCTGAATATCTGTCAGATAATTTGTCACCAGCTGATATTCCGATTTACTGTCTTCCATATCCTTAGACGCCTGAATCATCTGCTTACACAAATCCACTACATATTTCTTTGCCTGCGCCGCGTCCGACAGATTCAATTCTTTTACAATGTTTTTTGTCTCAAGTTTTGCATACTCGCTCTGATCATATTGTGAGAAACTTCCTGTCTCACTTTCTTTGTTCTTTTTTCTATGAAATAAATTTGAAAAAATCATATGTTATACCTTGCAGCTCCTTCGATAATCTTTCTTCCACTGGACAATCATATTCATTACTTCTTTCTTTGCCTTCGCCTTTTGGGCACCCCCGGTCAGCTGCGCTAATTCTTCCAGATGGGATTCAAACTGTTCAAGTTTTTCGCTCTTACATGCGATGGAAATTTCATTTCTGATTTCCTGCTGATTTCTCTCCTCCACCTGATATTTTTTTGCAATTTCCGCAAACGCATCCTCATCATGCCGGCAACGGCAGCACATCAGGCACTCCCGGAGAGATTCCTTTTGTTTATTAAATGCATATGCCTTCTCAAAGCAGCGCCCCGCCTCTTCAAACAAAAAGAGACGTGCATACGCCGTTCCGAGGTTATGCCAGATATTTCCCCGCAGAACCTCACCGGTTTCTTTCGTATCTGCTTCGTCTAACAAATGTTTATACCGGTAAATAGCTGCCAGATATTTTTCCTTCTCCATCAGCTGGTCTGCCCGGATCTTGTCACATTCAAAATCCGACTTCTGTTCCATCTGCCGGACCGCAAAAACGATCTCCTGCATTTCTTTCATGGTACAGTATGCCGTATCCTGCAATATGGCAAAAACAAAATCGGACAATTTTCCTTCCGTGCGGATATTCTCCCTGAGTTTTTGTGCGAGTTCGACACGATGCATCTGTTTTTCCACCCATGTACATAAACTCTCGCACATGAAGGAATGATCTAAAAGATACACATTTCCGGAAATATAATAGCTGAGTTCTTCCATGGAATATATGTTTATCCCGGTTTCCTCTATATAATAGGGCAGAGCCGCAATTGTTTCATGACAAAGTAATAATTCACCCATACGTTTATCCCATCATTATGATACTTTTCCATGCCCGGCCGGTAGCCGGGAAAAATTCACCAAATCCCAGATCCCGGATTTCCACTTCAATCTTATCATTTGCCACCGGACTGGCCGTAATCCGGAGTCTTGTCGTGCGGTCCGGACGAACCGGAAGATCCTCAAGTTCCACCGTCTGTATCTGGGGAGTACTGCTGCTTGGAAGCTGCTTTAAAAATTCCACCTGCGGCGTGCCGCTTAGGATCACCTCACATGTATTTTTTATCTCAAACCAGTTTTTCCCGGCACTGACAAGATTTAAAACCTTCTTTTTTTCTTTTTCCACGACACTTAAACTCAGATTAAATTTCATCTCGTTTTCGCCCATGTAAATGAATGGCCAGTTTTCTCCCATTTCACGGATGCGGGCCATATAGCATGCCCCTTTGGAAAAAAGATTCTGTCCCAGAAACGCGCGCCGTCCCCGGCAGAGAACTGCCAGTGACTGTTTCATCCATTCTCCGTCAAACCCGTCCCCGACCAGATAAACCGAAGATACCGGACGGTTTGCAAAACAGTTAGTCAGAAGCCTTGCAAACGCCTCATCTTTCTCCTCTCCCAGTTCCTGTGCCCCGGTTGCGTGAATCGTGATCATCTGCGGCTTCGTATGCATATCCCTCGAAAGGTCATAGGAACTGACGGCATTCTTCCCGCAGGAAAACAAAAACACATCGTGCATCCACAAAGATTTCTCCTGGTTCATGGCAAACGCATAGAAACTCTCTTTGTCATCGATCACCGCAAATGTTTCCTGCGACAATCCTAAAAGTTCTGCCACATGCCGGAAAATGCCGATCAACTCTTTCGTCAGATGATCCACCGTCAGGACAATTCCGGTCACATGCGAAGTATTTCCCAGTTTCTGCGGCAGTTCAATCACTTTTTTAATAAACAGTGCCAGCAGATCTACTGCATCATAACTCTCTTTTGCAATGGTAATCACTTCCGATGCAGTGGCACGGCGAAGAAGGGAATCCACACAAATCACCTCACTGGTTTTTGCCATCCTTCCGGCATCTTCCCCATAATACCACATGCCGACATTTTTGCGTCGGGCAAGCAGCGTGGGAATCCGGTAATTTTCACTGCCGGCAATCGTGCTGACCGTCTCCGGTTCTTCCATATTCGGTTGCATATAACTTACCATGGCATACGAGTCGTTCAGTTCGATGCCAAGATAACAGGTATTGGCTTCCATCTCTTCTCCCATCCTGCTTACAAAAGCTTAAATACTTTTTTCGTCACCTCATCATATCCTGCGTACTGTTTCATCGTCTGAAACATGGAAACTTCATCGGATAAAGTCTCTGAAATCAGCATCTGGTTGATCAGATTGTACCTGCTTTCATCTTTCTGTGCATAGATATCGTTACAGGTCAGACGATTGCTTTCCGTCGAGACGACCTTATTTTTATATTCTTCGGTGATGTAATACTGGATCTCCTCCCCGAAAAATACCACAAATGTTTCCACAAAAATACCGGCATAGACATTCGGCATATCCACTTCGTGAAACTGCTCCCCATCCTCATCCCGGCTGTAGTGCAGCACGACATGTTTCTTTTGGTTTGTCCGGTGTTCCACATAAATTTTGTCATACAAATGATATTTCTGTACCAGCCGCCGGTCCAGCCTTTTATAAAATGAAAAATTCATATTTCTTCCGGTGAACTCTGCCAGCAGCACATCTGCGGCTTCATACTGTGCCTCCTGCAGAGAGGACATCCCGGAAAACGATTTGAGCAGGGCAAGTTTACAGGCATCATTTAGTTTCTTTCCGCTCTGATACCGTCTCCGTATTATGGCAAGGATTTGTTTTGGCAGCGCGGCTTCTTTTACAAAATAGTTCTGCGCAAATACCGTAATGACCGCAAGAACAATCAGTTCCTGCCCACCGCTTTCATAATAATGCGCAAATACCTCCAGTGCCTGCATAAGATCCATATCCGTATACAGCATCTGCTCAAGAATCCGTTCTTCCAGATCTCTTGTCCGAAGTTCAAAATCCTGTGCTGCTCTCCATAAACGAAGCATGGTCTCAACCGGTCCGGAATAAAAATCACTCAGATACTGCAGAATCCTGTCATTGTATTTTTTGTTTAAAAACGCACTTGTACACAAAAGCAACAGTTCCTCGTCCTGCTCCCTCTCTTCCATCGCATCCAGCAGATAGGTGGCAACTGCAACCTTTGCCGATGATCCGATCTGATCCAGCCCATATTCCTGCATCTGTTCATACAACCGGTCATACATCCGCCAGTCCGCAAGGGATTCCATCATATACTGACGCACCGCCTGCGGCATCTGCTCATAATCTGCCTGTTCCAGATATTGTTCCACCAGGGGTTTTTGCTCTTTTTTCTGATAATAACGCACAATCTCCCTGGAAAAATACGACTGGTATTCCGTATCCAGATCCTGTGCAAACAGCACTCTCCGGAAAAATTTTTCCTCTTTGGCATCAAACATATGATGATCCGGCTTTTCCCCAAAATGGGAAACAATATACGGAAGTTCCTCCGGTGCCAGTGCCGTACATTTCTCCAGATACGATCCGGCATCCATCAGGGGATCCAGCCGGTACGGGACACTGTGGATATATCTTTGGCCTTTCCCATCTTCAAACAAAATGGCATATTCCCTGCAGAAAAGGGACACGTAGGCACATCCGTTTACAATCGGAACGATCTGCGGATCTTTCATCTGCTTCTGGTATACAATCGCGCGGACCATATGCGGCTGCATAATTACCAGCTTATGCGCAAACAGAATATTGGAAAGACATTTTGCAAGTTCTTCATTCACCAGTCCCAGTTCGAGCATGTCCTCATAAACCACCGCCAGATTATCGTCCACATGTTCCTGCTCGATCTGTTCCATGGCAAAACGGCTCATCACCCGGCGATACTGTTCATAAATTTCCGGTTCGCTTTCCTTTGACGCAATGATATTGTTGTAAAGAATTGCCATCTTCCGATAGGGAAGATTACTGTCATACTGAAAGTACATCCGGATAATTTTTGGAACCGATGCAATCTCCCGTTCATCCAGTGACATCAGATAAGCCTCGTATAATCCGGTAATCCGAAGTTCAAGCCCGATTCCCTTTTCATACCAGTGGTGAAATTTTGTATCAAACTGCTGGGTTCTTATCAGGTAACTGCAGATCTGTCCCACATATTCCGGTTTTTCCTCTGTCCCGTAAGCTGCCTGCATCAGTTCAAAATGAACCGGATGAAATCCCTGATTCATTTCCACCACTTCAAAAATCTGTGCTGCCAGTTCCTTCGTCAGAACCTGATGACGGATTGCCCAGCGCAGAATCCGCACTTCAAATCTTCCCAGTTTTGTGAGCAGATACGGGTCATGGCTGATCAGATCGTATGCCTCCAGATACAGGTACGGGGAAACACAGCCACTCATCACCCAGTGCGCAATTGCACGCAGTTTGTGCGCACTGTTGTTGTAATATTCCTCTTCCAGAAACGAAAGAACCCAGAATAACAAAGCAGAATCCGGATTTTCATGAAAAATCATTTCAATCTCATGCGTCATGCGGTCCACATATGCCGGTTCCCGTTCCAGAAGTGTCATAATATAAAGATAATACCCCCACTCCGGTGTATGGTGATCGGGCCATTCCCGTTTAAATTCCTCAAGAATCCACTCCGCTTCCTGTTTCTGGTGATTGATCACCAGTGCCTGTGCTTTCATCAGCGGATACATCACCTGATCCGGAAGCATGGCATGCAGCTGGTTTAAACGTTCTACCGACTCATTTGCCCACACACCTGTCACAATTTTTTTCAGGCGGAATGCCTCATACAGTTCTACCAGCCCGGACTGACATTCCCTGATTTTGGCATGTTCTTTTTGTTCTTTGGACTTTTGTTTTTCCCCTTTGTGCGCATAAATCTCCAGAACCTTTGTCTCATATACCGAGGAAAAAGTAATTTTGGCATAATTGTTTCCGGCATGCATCCGGTCATAGTCCACGATGTATTTCAGGACAAACGTACTCCCCAGAAAATCCTCCGAAGTAATCTGCGTCTGTGCCGGCTGTACAAACGCGGCATCGGAGGTGATGGCAAGTTCCAAATATCCCCATTCGCTCTTTTTGATTTCGATCTTCTGCTGCTGGCTTTCGGTAAGCGCATCAAACCGGCAGTCTGTCTCAGAAATTGTAAAATGGATCTGTTCTTTTCTGCCGGCTGCCACCAAAAATTCTTCCAGATTCTGCGACGATGGTTTTGCCGCAAGAATCCCCTGATAGTACATCTTTTCTTTTGTCTCTTTTGCTTTTAGAATATTGGGAAAACTCTTGTGATAAAAGAGCTGATATGCTTCCTGCCAGTTTTCCTTTGCAAGTGCCGTAAAATCCGAAAGACTGCGAATCGCACCTGTGGCAGTCTGCGCATATAAACGGGATATGGATACACAAAAAGAAAGGCTGTGTACACTCTGATTGCAAAGAATCACAAACGCACCCTTTTCCTCCTGCCCCTCAACGAGACCCTTACTATGAAACTGATACCGAATCCGTATATTTTCGCCTTCAAACTGGGGCGTCAGGCACTCCATCCTTGGGTGGGTGGAGTAGACAATGCCCCTCACCGGAATATGGTTTTCACTGGTAATTTCAAATTCCCCGGTATATTCCTGTCCTTCTGTAACCGTAAGAAACAGTTCCTCGTCCGAAATAGAAAGCGAAGGCTGATCCGATTCGAATTTTCCTGCGGCTATCTGCCTGATTCTCTTCTGCACATCCACACCTGCTTTTCTACTAGTATGTCTTTTATTATATACGATTCCTTATATGCATGCAAGAACCAGCCCCACTTTTACGCCCTCGAAAAACGGGCATGGATCATGCGGCATCTCGCAGAAATCCACTCAACAATCAGACTCAGATACCGAAGAACCGGTTCCGTAATAATTGCAAAAATTACCATCAGCATTTCACACTGTTTGGAAATTCCCGTAATTCCGAAAAAGCTTCTGCCAAACAGCATGCAAAGAATCCATCCTGCAATCACGCCGACCAGCATTACAATATGTCCGGTATTCATCGGTCTTGCAATGCGGTGCAGAATCATAAAACCAACAATTGCAACCAGAATGGTACATGATGTAGACAGGCAATCCAGATCTACCTGAAATTCCCGGCAGAAAATCACCAGACCACTTACTACGATAAAATCCGTCAGTCCTGCCGGAAGTGCCCGCACGAGTACGTTGGTCAGGAAATGTCCGCGGATCAGCTCCTTATTCGGCTCCAGTGCCAGAACAAACGACGGAATACCAATCGTAAACATACTGATCAGCGATACCTGTGATGGTTCCAGTGGATAATCCAGCATCAGAATCACGGAGAAAATGGCAAGCAGCATGGAGAAAATATTTTTTACAATATACAATGCGGCGGTCCGCTCAATGTTATTCACCACACGGCGCCCCTCTGCAACGACCGATGGCATTCTGGAAAAATCGGAATCTAAAAGTACCAGCTGTGCCACATTGGAAGCTGCATCACTGCCGGAGGCCATCGCCACACTGCAGTCTGCATCTTTGAGTGCAAGTACATCATTTACACCATCTCCTGTCATGGCAACCGTTTTTTTATGTTCCTTGAGGGCCTGCACCAGCATCCGTTTCTGGCTCGGTGTCACACGGCCGAATACCGTATATTCTTCCACAGCGCGATCATAATCTTCTTTTTCTTTCAGAGTCGACGCATCGACAAAACGCTCCGCACCCGCAATACCCGCCTCTGCCGCAATAACGGAAACCGTCAGCGGATTGTCACCGGAAATCACCTTGATATCAACATCATTTTCCGCAAAATAAGTAAAGGTTTCTTTTGCCCCTTTCCGGATCGGATTGGCAAGCATCACAAAGCAAAGCGGAAGTACCGGCTCTGTCAGCGGTTTCCGGTCAAGCGTCCCTTCATATTGCGCAAATACAAGTACACGGTAGCCTTTGCTGCTGTAGGTGGCAATCTGTTCCTGATACTGGGCAAACTGTCCCCGCAGAACAAATTCCGGTGCTCCGATCACATAAGATTTCCCATCATTCATCACGGCTCCGGAATATTTCGTTTCCGAAGAAAACGAATACACTTCCCTTGCCCGCATACCACTTCCGTTGGAGAAATGCGCTTTGAGTGCTTCCATCGTCGCATTGTCTTTTTCCTGCGCTGCCACAAAATCTGCCAGCAGCTGGGAAATTTCCAGCTGATCTGCCCCATCCAGAACAGAAAAATCATAGACATGCATCCCCGGCTCGGTGATCGTGCCTGTTTTATCCACACAAAGAACATTAACTCTCGCCAGCGTCTCAATACATTTCATATCGTGGATCAATACCTTTTTCTGTGCCAGACGCACGGAACTGACCGCAAGCGCCACACTTGTCAGCAGATACAGTCCCTCCGGAATCATTCCGATGATAGCCGCCACCATACCGGTGATACTGTCATGAAACGTTCCCTCATTGTAAATAAACGACTGCACGAACAGAGCAATCCCGATCGGGATGATAATAATTCCCATCACCATAATCAGATAATTCAGGGAACGAATCATTTCTGACTGCTCTCCCTTTTTACTTTTCGTTGCCTGCAGTGTCAGCTTTGAAATATAAGAATCTTTTCCGACCTTTTCAAGACGTGCGCATGCTTTTCCGGATACCACAAAACTTCCGGAAAGCAGGGAATCCCCCTCCCGTTTTTCAATTTCATCCGACTCTCCGGTGATCAGAGATTCGTTCACCTGCAGTTCTCCGGATACCACTTTCGCATCCGCCGGAATCTGGCTTCCCGCCGAAAATTCCACAATATCATCCAGCACCAGCTGATCCGCTGGAATCTCCTGCCTCTTTCCGTCACGGATTACAACCGCATGCGGCGCATTTAAAATGGATAATTTATCCAGCACCTTTTTGGAGTGTACCTCCTGGATAATACCAATACAGGTATTTGCCACAATAATCGGAAGAAACAGCATATCCGACCAGGCGCCCACAATGGCAAGCAAAACCGCAATCACGGCAAATACAAGGTTAAAATATGTGCAGATATTCGAACGCACAATTTCCGGAACCGACAACGTGGAAGACTCTACTTTATAGTTGTTTTCTCCCTGTGCAAACCTTCTTTTTACCTGCTCTGCAGACAGACCGGACTGTGGATCTGCTGCAATTCGTTCCATTCTGACTCTGTTTTCCTGTTCCATGATAATAATTCCATCCGCTTCCTATGTATTTTTCGTTAAATTTTCAGATGAAATTATTATAACCGATTCTTCCGCAAAAGTTGTCCATTTTCCAAATATTTTTCAAACATTTAACAATTGTTTATAAATAATGCCGTAGCATGAGTTTCCTGGTCTTTCTTTTTACACAGGATTTAAGTTTAGCAGACTCCGTGTGTTAACAGTACCTGATACATTTCCGGCCGTCTGTCCCGGAATACGCCCCACTCTCTTCGGGTCTTTGCAATCTCATCAAGATCAAATTCCGCCGTAATCACGCCTTCTGTCTCACGATCCGCCTGGGCAACAATCTCTCCCGTTTCATCCGCAATAAACGAAGAACCGTAAAACGTCATCTCAGAATCCCCCTGTACTTCCTTTCCAATCCGGTTAGAAGCAATGACCGGCATGATATTGGCAGCCGCATGTCCCTGCATGCATCTCTGCCAGTGCGGTCTGGAATCTTTCTGCAATACCGGCTCACTTCCAATCGCAGTCGGATACAAAAGAAGTTCCGCTCCCATCAGCGCCATGCAGCGTGCAGCTTCCGGGAACCACTGATCCCAGCAGATTCCGACACCGATATTTACATATTTTGTTTTCCACACTTTAAAGCCGGTATCCCCCGGTGTAAAGAAAAACTTTTCTGCATATGGCATTCCGTCCGGAATATGCGTTTTCCGGTATTTTCCAAGCACCGTACCGTCCGCATCAATGACTGCAATTGTATTAAACGCCGTATTTCCCGCACGTTCAAAAAAGCTGACTGGAATCACGACATCTAACTCCTTTGCCACCTCTTTAAAATGATTGACTGCCGGATTTTCTTCCAACGTCGTGCACAGATCCATATATGTAAAATCATGTTTCTGGCAAAAATAAGGTGTCTCAAACAACTCCTGCAGAAGAATGATCTTTGCCCCCTGCTTTGCCGCTTCCCGGACCAGCCGGTCTGCCTTCTTCAGTGTCTCCTCACGGTTCCATGTACATGCCATCTGTGTGGCAGCAACTTTTACTTCTCTCATAAGTATGCTCCCCTTTCCCTCTATAAATGAAATTTCCTTGTAATAGCGTCTACCAGATAATCCGCGGTTCCCTCAACGCCCAGAAAACTGCTGTTGATCATAATGTCCTTGTGATACTTGTCTTCCGGCAGATATCCGGCATAGTTCATATGGTAGGAATCCCTCGCCTCATCGACCGCAACAATCATTTTTCTCGCCTCGGAAATATCAATATTTAAATCTTTGACACAGTGCTCCACGCGGTCTTCAAACGGGGCATAAATGTAAATATGCATTGCATTTTCTTTTTCTTCCAGAATAAAATCTGAACACCGCCCTACAATAATGCAGCTCTCCTTGTCCGCCAGAAACTTAATGATATTCTCCTGTGCCTTGAAAATATCATCCTGCGTATTGTTCGTTCCTTTTCCCAGTGGATACACCATTCTCGAAAACGGATTGTGAAATACCTTTTTGGCGCTTTCCTCTTCCTCATCAATGACCGAAACCGGAAGATCCAGCTGCTTTGCCGCCTCATCGACCAGATCACGGTCATAATATTCGATCTGCAGCTTTTCTGCCATTCGCTTCGCAATCGGCCGTCCCAGACTTCCAAACTGTCTTGTAATTGTGATCACATATTTATTCTTACTCATAAAAAGCTCCTTTCTCCATCAGCCTATGATTTTCTTTCCCTCAAAAAAGTTCGCAATCACCCGTGTATCACGGATTTCTTCCGGATCAATTGCAAATAGATTATGGCTCAAAACAATGATATTTGCAAATTTTCCTTCTTCAATGGTTCCCATCTGTTTTTCCATCTGATACACCTTCGCGGAACCCGCGGTATAGGCTTTTAATGCATCCTCCATGGAAATCTTCTCCCACGGATTATGCCCGGTCGGTCTGCCCGCATCGTCCCGTCTGGTCACTGCCGCATACAGTGTCACAAAGGGATTGAGATCTACCACCGGATAGTCCGTGCTGAGTGCAAGTTTGGCTCCGTGTTTCAATAATGTACCGACCGGCCACTCCAGTTCGCACCGTTTTGCCCCGATCTGATTGATCTTCTTATTATTTGTCAGCGTCAAGTGATACGGTTGCATGGAGGCAATGATGTTATGTCCCCGGAAACGGTCAATGTCCGATTCTGCAATGTTTTCAATATGCTCAATCGTATTGCAAAATGCTTTTTTCCCATTTACCTGTTCTGATTTTTCGTATAAATCCAGCGCCAGACGCACGGCTCCATCCCCGATTGCATGCAGACGCACCTGAATCCCCTCCCGGTTTGCCGCAATAATCTCTTTTTCCATTTTTTCTTTTGGCCACAGCGGAACTCCCTGCCCGCAGGAATCCGGCATATCTTCATACGGCGCAAGCAACATTCCTGTATGTGTTTCTGTAACACCGTCAATAAAGCCCTTTAGCCCCATAATCCGAAAATGCCCGGTATCAAAATGTTTCCGCATGGCAAAAAATTTCTCAAAGGATGTATATCCAAATAATTTTGTATATACATAAATATTGGAATTGAGTTCCCCCTGCCGATCCATTTTGCGGATCAGTTCATATTTTTTATAAGTTTCTTCGGTATAATCGTCCGCAAACATCTCACTGACTGCTGCAATTCCATTTTCCGCCAGATACTGCTGGAACTGTCTGTGGATATGAAACAGTTCCTCCTCCGTAAAATCCATATACTGATCCACCGCCGGTTTCATCGCTGCCGGTTCTAATAAAAGACCACTTGCCGTGCCATCCGGCATCTGCACAATCTGTCCTCCCTGGGGCTGTACCGATGCATCAATGCCTGCTTCTTCCAAAGCTTTTGAATTCATCCACATACTGTGACAATCGGAACAATACAGATATACCGGACGATCCGAAACAACCGCATCCAGGCTTTCTTTGGTCGGCAATACTGCATGTTCCCAGTTTCCGATAAACCAGCCCGCTCCTCGAATCCGTTTATACTGGGGATGTTCTTTTGCAAACTGCCCGATCCGTTCGGCACATTCCCGTTCCGAGGTTCCTTTCCCCAGATCATCACAGACATAATCGCTGAAATTTACTGCACCGGAAAAAATATGCGTATGGCCATCCACGAAAGACGGCATGATCATCTGCTCCCCATAATCATACAGCTTAAGCTTCGGATCTTTGTCTCCATACTCCCATGGAAGAATCTCCCGGATCTTTGTCCCCTGCACATGGATGGTACAGGGTTCCGGCCGATGCCCGGTTCCCCGGAACACCGCCTTGCTTCTTATCAGATACTCTTTTTCTTCCATCGCAACCAGCCTCCTTTTACATTACCACTCCACAGATCACAAACAGGATGATACTGATTCCACTCGCCAGCAGCACATAGGGCAGTTGGGACAGAGAATGTTCCATATTTTCGATACCGGCTCCCGTTGATGCCAAAAGCGTGGCATCTGCATAAAAGCAGGCATGGCTTCCGAATGCGCCTCCGGAAATAATGGCAGCCATGATCAGTACCGGATTAGCTCCGATTGCTGCACCAAGTGGAAATACGATCGGTGCAACCACAGCACTCATGCCCCAGAAAGAACCCGTTGCAAAACAAAGCAGTGCAACTAATACAAACGCAATTGCGGGGAAAAATGCTCCGCGAAGCAATGGCTCCATGGATGTCACAATGAAATCCGTCATTCCCATCTTCTCCGTCAGCTTCTGCAGCATAAAAGCAATGACGAGAAGCATCAGGATGGAAAGCATATCTGCAAATCCTTTTACAATCACTTCAAAAAAATGTTCAAACGGTACAATTTTTCTCGGAACATATAAAACAAAACAGACAAGAATTGCTGCAACCACAGATGTCAGCAGATCCGATGTAATAATGGCAAGAGCTACAAGAACAACCATAGGAATCAGGAAATCCCAGATATTTCCGTCTTCCTCATATCCTTTTCTATCATCATGATTATACTTTCTGCTCGCATCACTGTACACTTTTCCGGTTTCAGCCACTCGTATATAAGCTTTTTTCATAGCCCCTAATTTTGGCATGATGCCCAGACAGAACAACAATACAATGATCAATGTAATGATTGGATAAAAACAAAACGGAATTGCATGAATATAAGCATTGATTCCGGATGTAAATCCAAGTTTCATCACACTCTTCTGTTCTGCAAACAGACTTGCGTAAAACACGGCCCATGTGGAAAACGGGAGAAGCACGCATACCGGAGCTCCCGTGGAATCCAGCATATAGGCAAGTGCCTCTCTCGGAAGCTTCCGCTTATCGTAAGTACCCTTCATGCAAACGCCGATGGAAAGAACATTCAGATAATCATCCACGAAAATAAGAATTCCCATGAGAAACGTTGTAAGAAGCGTTTTCCGCTCTGTGTTACACACTTTCGAAATCACCTTTGAGAATCCAAAACTTCCTTTCGACTCCTGCAAAAGTGCAATCAGACTTCCAAACAATCCACATGCCAGAATGATCCAGACATTGTCTGCCAGTGTACTCTGCAGAAGGCTGCACCACTTGGCAAGAAAATGTGTCCGGTACAAAATAACCGCGGCAATCAGCGAACCTGCAAGCAACGCTTCTACACATTTTCTTGTTTTGGTGGCAAAAATGACAATACACAGAATAATCAAAACTGCAATCAATCCACTCTTCATACTTTTTCTCCTCTCTCACGCAAAAAAGGCATCCAGGTCCAAGCCTGAATGCCTCTTTGCATATATCTGTTTTTCAGTTGTGTTTATCTTAGCATGTTTTATCTGCCGTCACAATTCTTAAATATATGAAAAATAAAATAAAATTCCTTCCATTTTTACTTGATTTTAAGTATTTTTTGCCGTATAGTGAATAAAAAATGCGAGGTATGTCGAAATGGATAAAAATATGTTTCTGATGATAAATGATCTGATCTATGATCTCTATTCCTGTCAAAGCGTGGAAGACTTAAAAAACATCTTTCTTCCCCGCCTGAGACTCGTCATTCCATGCAGTTATACCACAATCCTTCTGCCAAATCCTCCGGATCAGGCGTCCCCTTTTTATCCGATCTATACCCCGGAGGGCTTCGCCATCGCAGAAGAACGTTATCTGCAGTCCATTCATGAAGACAAACTTCTCTGGAACTGCTATTCCCGCGAACCCAAACTGGTCCGGGAGAGTGATCTCCTGCCGGATGATATCCGGCTGAATTCCCACCTGTATCAGGAATGTTATCAGGGCTTCCATATCTACGACAGCCTGCAGTACACAAGCGCCTACAACCGGCAGTTTCTCGGTGTGCTCACCCTCTTCCGCACAACCAATGAACCACATTTTACGGAAGAGGAAATGTTTTATGTCAATGCCTTAGGACTTCATTTCAATACCGTCCTCTATCGGATGTTCTGCGCCGTTTCCGCACATACCACCTCCGGACATGACAGTGCTTTTTTCTGTGAACAATATCATCTGACGAAAAAAGAAGGTGCTATTTTTGCACTGCTCCTGCAGTACAAAACAAATGAAGAGATCTCCGATGCACTTGACATAACAGTCAACACCCTGCAGAAACATATCCAGAATATCTTTCGCAAAACCAATACCACATCCAAATGGGAACTGCTGCGTCTGGTTTCCGACCAGACTTCTTAACGTGCAGCGTTCCACCTATACCATTTTTACCACCCAGACGTTGCTTCGTACCATGCAGTATCCGATCACGACCTTGATCAGTTCCGTGGCCTGTACCAGAAAATAAACACTTACAATTCCAAGTCCCGTACCGTGTGCCAGCAAAAATGCAGCCGGCACAACAACCACCCAGGTAAACACCGAATCAAATAAAAACGTAACCATCGTTTTTCCACCGGAACGAAGCGTAAAATAAGACGCATGACTAAACGAACAAAACGGCATGATCAGCGCAGAAACGGCGATAAACTTTGTAGCCAGATCCTTAATTTCCGCTGTCGTATTGTAAATATCAGGGAAAAATCCCCCCACAAGAAACATGATTGCTGCCATAATCACACAGCAGAAGACACTGAAAACAATCATCTTGTTGTCTGCGTCTTTTGCCTTTTCCAGTTCTCCGGCTCCCAAATACTGTCCCACAACAATACTGATACACGCCCCCAACTGTATATAGACAATGTTAAACAAATTGGTAATCGTCGTGGCAATATTCAGCCCTGCCACAACATCAAGTCCGCGCACAGAATAGCACTGGGTCACGGTGGTCATGCCCGCCGCCCATAAAACCTCATTGAACATCAGGGGAAGCCCTTTGATCAGTATCGTTTTCAGTTCGCTCACCGGGATTCCAAATCCGCGATAAGCCCCTTCCAGATACCGGTTCTTCTCCCGGTTTCTATGTGCCCAGAAGACAACAATAACCGCTTCCACATACCGGGCAATCACAGTGGCAAGTGCCGCCCCTGTCACCCCAAGTTCCGGAAACGGTCCCACACCAAAAATCAACAGATAATCCAACACTGCATTGGTTCCCACCGCCACAAAACTTGCCAGCATCGGAACGAGCGTCTGTCCCGTTTCTTTTATATTGGTGGCATATGCCTGGTTCACTGCAAACGGAACCAGTCCCACCAGCATAATCACCAGATACTGCTTTCCATATTGAAGTGCCACATCGGTTGCTCCATTTCCCGCAGTATCCGTCAGATACAGGGAAATCAGATCCGATCCCTTCGTAAGCAGCAGCAACATGGTAAGTCCTGACACAAGTAACGTCGCATAAAGCTTAAAACGAAACGAATGCATATGTCCCCTGTGATCCCCATTGCCAAAATACTGCGCACCAAAAATACTTGCCGCCGACACTGCTCCAAAAATTGCCAGATTGTACACAAAAATCAGCTGGTTTACGATTGCAACACCGGACATCTGTTCCGTTCCCAGCTGTCCCACCATAATGTTGTCCAAAAAGCTGACCAGATTCGTGATGGCATTCTGCAGGATCATTGGCACTGCCAGCAATAAATAATGGCGGTAAAACGCACGATCCCCCATATACTTCTTTTTAAATTTTTTCCAATAACTCATTAAAAACCTCTTTCATATTATTTTTCAATCCTCTTTTCGAAATCCCTGGTTTAAAAATTCATTCCATTTCGCATTTGTATTCTCCCATTCATGCTTCTGCATAATCCGGTTCCGGTCACTTAGAATTGCCAGCATCTCGTCCACGATTTCCGCCATCGGAAGTTTCCTGTAATGTGACAAATAGCCAAGCATCCTCTGTGCCGTCCAGTCTGTGTTCAGATTCAGTGAAATCTGCTCACAAAACTCCTGTGGAAAGCCACGGTTCAGAAGGGTGTTATATAATTCCATTGATTTTTGTGTTCTGGGTTTCATGTCTTCTCCATTCTGCAGTAATCTTTTACGTCAATTCAATTAAAAACATCTCGTACAGATCATCCTCTCCCTGCAACAGCGGCGAATTCTCGCCGCCTCCATTCGTGGAGCGACGCATTGCTGCGTAAGAATCCTCACCGGCAGAGACCAGATCCATAGCGGAAAAGGTGCATCCATGCTCCTGTGCAATACGGCAGAATGCGGAAACCGGATTTTTCATTTCCCGCGTGGCTAACAACGCCTGCGCAAGTTCCGGATTGGAGCGAGCCCTGGCTTTTAAATTTTCCAATTCATCATATATGTTCATCGTGTTTTCCTTTCTCATCCATCTGTAACCTTGTTATGTCACACATCTTTCCTGCCTATTCTTTTAAACTCACAAAAAAGTTCTCCCCTGCCTGTCAGATTACCTCTGCACCAAATGGCATCAGGGATAACTTTGCAATTTTGAAAAACTGCTTTCCAAAAGGGATTCCGATGATGGTTATACAGCATATCAGACCTACCACTGCATTTCCAACCGCCATAGGAATTCCTGATACAATCAACCATATGATATTTGCAAGGAAACTGATCGTGCCTCCGCCATATACCACCTCTTT
>OIYG01000132.1_pt1 | contig 82290 bp, 79 predicted proteins | sample 1587861 | NCBI WGS metagenome assembly OIYG01 (sample SAMN03283272) | human gut metagenome | biome: human-associated habitat; material: feces | host: Homo sapiens | place: Peru | collected 2012
AAGACTTAATTCAATTTTGCCTATCTTAAAGTGGAACTTAACTTTTTACTTCAGGGTGAAATATTAACCAAATCAAATATTTAACCATATTAATCTTTTGTGATAAAATTTGTGTAAAGGGTTACATCCCTAGTAATTTTATGAAAGGATAAATGAAAATGAAAAAGTTACTATCTGTATTATTAGCTTTCTTCATGGTATTCGCTCTAGTTGGTTGTTCAAATAATGAAGACGACAACAACGGCGGTACTACTGGTACTGAAGATGGCTACAAAGTTGCTGTTGTTACAGACGTTGGTCAATTAAACGATGGTGGTTTTAACCAAGGTACTTATGAAGGTGCTGTTGCTTTCGCTGAAAAGAATGGTTTATCTTACAAGTACTATCAACCAGCTAATGGTTCTGATGCAACTGATGATGATAGAATCGCTGCTATGAGACAAGCTGTTGAAGGCGGTGCTGAAATCGTTGTTACTCCAGGTTTCTTACAAGCTGCTGCTCTTGAAACTGTTGCTAAGGAAAATCCTGAAGTTAAGTTCGTATTCGTTGATGGTTGGAATCTAGGTTTAGATAACGTTACAGCTATCTCTTACCATGAAGAAGAATCTGGTTTCTTCGCTGGTTATGCTGCTGTAATGGATGGTTATACTAAGCTTGGTGGTACTTTCGGTGGTGCTGGTACAAATGCTGCTTGTAACAGATTCGCTTATGGTTATGTTCAAGGTATGCAAGCTGCTGCTGCTGAATTAGGTACAAATGTTGAAGCAACAATCTCATTCTTATATGGTGGTTCATTCTCTGCTTCTACAGAATTACAAACTCAAATTTCTGGTTGGTACACAAATGGTACTGAAGTAGTATTCGCTTGTGGTGGTTCTATGCTTCAATCTGTAAAGGCTGCTGCTGCTGAAACTGAAAACGGTAAGATTATCGGTGTTGATACTGACCAATCTGCTGAGTCTGATAGAGTTATCACTTCTGCTTTCAAGAACTTATCTGGTTCTGTTGATTTAACTTTAACTAAGTGGTTAGAAGGTAAGTGGGATGGCGAATTAGCTGATAAGCTATCTAACTTAGGTGTTGGTGATGAGGCTACAGGTTTACCTACAGCTGAAGGTTCTTGGAGATTTGAAAACTTTACAGTTGATCAATACCACGAAGTATTCGCTAAGGTAGCTGATGGTTCAATCAAGATTGATTCTGATTGTGCTGATTTAAGTACTGCTGCTGCTTGGGATGGTCTAAAGGCTAACTGTCCAAATGTTACTTTAACTCTTGAATATTAATTTAGGGTTTTGATTGTATAGAAGACACCCTTTTAGGGTGTCTTCTTTTATTAGATATAAAAAGGAGATAATTTTATGGAAGATAACTGCGTAATTGAAATGTGTCATATCACAAAAGTCTTCCCAGGTATAATTGCCAACGATGATATAACTCTTGGTCTTAGAAAAGGTGAGATTCACGCTTTACTTGGTGAAAATGGTGCTGGTAAGTCAACTTTAATGTCCGTGTTGTTTGGCTTATATCAGCCTGAAGAGGGTGAGATTTTATATAATGGCAAGCCTGTAAAAATTACCGACCCCAATGTTGCGACATCTTTAGGTATTGGTATGGTACATCAACATTTTAAGCTTGTTGAATGTTTTACTGTACTTGACAATATTATTTTAGGAGATGAGGATTCTTCTTTAGGTTTTGTTCAAAAGAAGAAGGCAAGAGAAAAGGTTTTGAAGTTGTCAGAGACTTATGGCTTACATGTAGATGTTGATGCTAAGGTGTCTGATATCACGGTTGGTATGCAACAAAGAACTGAGATTCTTAAGATGCTATATCGTGATAATGATATTTTGATTTTTGATGAGCCTACTGCTGTATTAACACCACAGGAAATTGATGAATTAATGCAGATTATGCTTAATCTTAAAAAGGAAGGAAAGTCAATTCTTTTTATATCTCATAAATTAAATGAAATTATGGCTGTTTCTGATCGTTGTACTGTTTTAAGAAAAGGCAAATGTATTGGTACTGTTGATATTAAGGATACTACTAAGGAAGAATTGTCTAGTATGATGGTTGGCCGTCATGTTAATTTTGCGGTTGATAAAAAAGAGGCAAAGCCTGGTAAGACGGTATTAGAGGTTGATGATTTGGTTGTTAAGTCTCATCCTCATAAAAAGAATGCCGTTAATGGTGCTTCTATTTACGTAAGAGAGGGTGAAATAGTTTGTATTGCTGGTATTGATGGCAATGGCCAAACTGAATTCATTCATGCGATTACCGGCTTAGACAAAATTGAATCAGGTAAGGTTATTTTTGAGGGTGAGGATATCACTCATAAGACAATTCGTTATAAGAATATTCATGGTATTTCTCATATTCCAGAAGATAGACATAAACATGGTTTGGTTCTTGATTATAATCTTGAACAAAATATGGTTCTTCAAAGATATTTTGAACCTGAATTTGAAAAGAATGGTTTCATTAGATTTGATAAGGTAAGAGAATATGCTGATAAGCTTATTGAGGAATACGATGTAAGAAGTGGCCAAGGGCCAATTACGATTACTCGTTCAATGTCTGGTGGTAACCAACAAAAGGCAATTTGCGCTAGAGAGATGGATCGTAATCATAAATTGTTGATTGCGGTACAACCTACAAGAGGCTTGGATGTTGGTGCTATTGAAGATATCCATTCAAAGATTGTTAAGAATCGTGATAATGGCGATGCGGTGCTTCTAGTTTCTCTTGAACTTGATGAGGTTATGAACTTGTCTGATAGAATTTATGTAATGTATGAGGGTGAGATTGTTGGTGAATTTGATCCTAAGAAGATTACTGTTCAAGAGCTAGGTTTGTATATGTCTGGTGCTAAAAAGGATAATGTAGCTAAGGAGGATAAATAATGACGACAAAAAAGGAATTTAAATTTGTTTCTCTTATTAAAAGCGATGGATTTAAGTCATTATTGTCTTCTATCGTTTCCATTTTAATTGGTTTATTGGTTGGTTTTATTGCCATGGTTGTTATTACTATGGTGAGTCCAAATAATTCAATCAGTGATGCCTTTGGTGGCTTGAAGATTATGTTCTCAGGACCATTCTCTTCTAGTGTTACTAAGTATGTATTATCTAATACTGGTAATATGGTTTTCTATGCGGTACCTTTGATTTTTACAGGTTTGTCTGTATCTATTGCTTATAAGACAGGTTTGTTTAATATCGGCGCTCCTGGTCAATATATCATGGGTACTATTGGTGCTTTACTTGTTGCCTTATATATTCCTACAACTACAAGGGCTGCAGGAATTGGTGTATGGTTCTTAGCGGTGCTTGTTGGTGCACTTCTTGGTGCTTTATGGGGCATGATACCGGGTTTGCTTAAGGCTTTCTTTAATATAAATGAAGTTATCATTTGTATTATGACAAACTGGATTGCGGCTAATATTTCTTCTTGGATTTTCAAGTATACTATCGCTATTCAATCTACTGAAAACACAAAGGGTGGTTTCTTGGCTAAGGTCTTGGATAACTACACGCCTAAGATGGGGCTAGATAAGATTTTCCCTGGTTCTTTGATTGATGGTGGTATTATTATTGCGATTGTTGTGGCTATTGTGATTTATATCATTATGAATAAGACAACATTTGGTTATGAGTTAAAGGCTTGTGGCGCTAATAAGGATGCATCTAGATATGCTGGTTTAAATGAAAAGCGTAATATCGTTGTTTCTATCATGATTGCTGGTGCTTTAGCTGGTATGGGTGCTGCTTTATATTACTTAAATCCTGGTATTGAATATAAATATGTTTCTCAATATTCTAGTTTGCCTGCTTATGGATTTAATGGTATTGCGAGTGCTTTCTTAGCTAACTGTAATCCGATTGGTGTTATCTTCTCTTCATTGTTGATTAGATATCTAAATGTTGGTGGTGACTACTTGGTTAAGGTTGGTTTCAATAGATATGTAGCTGATGTTGTTGTTGCGGTTATTATTTATATGGCTGGTTTTACAAGAATTATCAAGGAAGCTATTACTAATCTTTCTAGACGTAAAGATAAGCGTATGCTTGATAAAAAGGAGGACAAATAAGTATGACTAATCTTATTCTTATTCTTCAAAAGACGATGATTTATGCAACTCCTTTACTTATTGTTGCGTTGGCTGGTTGTTTCTCTGAAAGATCAGGTATTATTAACTTGGCTTTAGAGGGTGAAATGATTTTTGGTGCTTTCATTGGTGCTTTGTGCGTCAATGCATGGCAGGTTTCTGGCACTTTTGTGGATAATCAACAATTGATGTTTGTCTTAGCTTTACTTATTTCAGGTGTGGCTGGTGCATTGTTCTCACTACTATTGTCTTTTGCGGCAATTAAATTGAAGGTTGACCAAACTATTGCGGGCACTGCCTTAAATATGTTGGCTCCTGCCATCTTCTTAACAGTTTGTCTTGTTTTCTTTAATCAAGAGAAGTTGGTTATGAATCCAATGCCTAATTATGTAATTTTGCATAAGGGTAATATGAATCCTTTATATGAAATTTTCTGTAATAAGGCTTATATTTCAACTTATATTATCTTTGGATTATTTGTTGTTTTATCAATTTGGCTATATAAGTCAAAGATTGGTACTCATTTAAGAGCTTGTGGTGAACATCCTCAGGCAGCTGACTCTGTTGGTATCAATGTATATAAGATGCGTTTCTTGGGCACTACTATTTCTGGTTTCTTAGCTGGTGTTGGTGGTTATGCTTATATCGCAACCGTTTCGGCTGGTACTGCTGAGTCTTCTGTTGGTGGCATGGGTTTTTTGGCTTTGGCTATCATGATTTTTGGCAACTGGAATCCAGTCGGTATCTTCTTTGGATCATTATTATTTGGTTTCTTGAAGTGTATTGGTCCTCTTGCGGGTCAAATCTCTTTCTTGAATTCATTAGGGTTAGATATTTATTTCTATAATATTATTCCGTTTGTGATTGTTATTATTGTCTTGATTATTTCAAGAAATAAATCAGGATGTCCTAAGGCTGAAGGTATTCCTTACGATAAGGGTCAAAGATAAAAAATAACTACAACTTCGGTTGTGGTTTTTTGATATAATTTTTTAGAGTTCCTAGAGGTAGATTAAATGGAAAAGTATGTTGTTGGCATTGGGGCTACCAATGTTGATATTTATTGTAAGTCAAAGATAGAGATTAAAGAACACTTTGATCATCCAAGTGACATTTCTTATACACCAGGTGGTGTTACTCGTAATATTTTGGAGAATATTCATAAGTTGGGTTTAGATACCAAACTTTTAACTTGTGTTGGTGATGATATCTATGGTAATTATCTAATTGAAAGAATTAAAAAATCAGGAATTGATGCTAGTAATATCGATGTGATTAATGGTGGCCATACTGGTTTGTTTGTGCAGGTTCAGGATAATAATAATGATATGCATCTGGCGATGTGTGATATGAATATTTTGAAGCATATTGAGGTGGATTATATTAAGAAGAATGAAACTGTATTTAAAAATGCTAGTGCGATTATTTTAGATCCTTCTTTAGATAATGAAGTCTTGGATTATTTATTTGAAACTTATGGTGATATTCCTATTTTTGTAGATCCTATTTCTGATGTTTATGCCAAAAAGATTAGGCCTTATCTTGATCGTATCTATTGTATAAAGCCTAATAGAAGTGAATTAGCTGTTTTAGCTGATATGAAGATTGATAATCATATTGATTTATTATTGGCTTATGAAAAGGTATTAGATAGTGGCGTTAAGAAGGTTTATGTATCTTTGGGTGGTGATGGTTGTATGTATAATGATGATGAAAATCATACCTATACAAGAGCTTTTAAGCCGATAGATAAGATGGTTAATGCCTCTGGGGCTGGTGATAGTTTTTTTGCAGCTATCATTTATAGTTTTGTCACTGGTGCAAGTCTAGATGATACAATTGATTATGCGCTAGGTGCTGGTATTGCGGCGATTACTTGTGAAGAGACAATTAATCCTGAATTATCAGTTGAATTATTAAAGAAGATTATTAAGGAGAGAAAATAAAATGGAAAATTTAAAGAATTATTTGAGTGTTACACCAGAGATTCAAGAAGCTATTGATGCTGGTAAACCAGTTGTTGCCCTAGAGAGTACAATTTTATCTCATGGTATGCCTTATCCTGAGAACTTAGAGTTCGCTCATAAGGTAGAAGAGATTGTTCGTGGTAAGGGCGCTATTCCTGCAACTACTGCAATTATTGGTGGTAAGTTAAAGGTTGGCTTAAATGCTGAAGAATTAGAAATTATGTGTAAGGCTAAGGATGTTGGTAAGGTTTCTAGAAGAGATGTTGCGGTATACTTAGCAACTAATCAAACAGGTGCTACAACAGTAGCTACTACTATGTTGATTGCTTCTTTAGCAGGTATTAAAGTGTTTGCGACAGGTGGCATTGGTGGTGTTCACCGTGGAGCTGAGATTACTATGGATATTTCTGCTGACTTACAAGAATTAGCTAATACTCCTGTATTTGTAGTATGTGCTGGTTGTAAGTCAATCCTAGATATCGGTTTAACTTTGGAATATCTAGAAACATTTGGTGTTCCAGTATTGGGCTATCAAACAGAAGATTTCCCTGCTTTCTATTGTCGTAAGTCGGGCTTCGGGGTTGATTATAAATTAAATGATGCTGCTGAGGCTGCTAGAATTATCAAGACTAAGTTTGATTTAGGATTAAAGGGTGGCGGTTTAATCGCTAATCCAATTCCTGAGGAATATGGTATGGATTCTGTTGAGATGGAAAAGATTATCAATAAGGCCTTAGAAAGTGCTAAGAATGATAATATTCATGGTAAGGCTACAACACCATACTTGTTAGCTCATATCAAGGATTATACTGATGGTGCTTCTTTAGCTAGTAATCTTCAATTAGCTTATAATAACGCAAGTGTTGCGAGTGATATTGCGGTAGAACTTGCAAAATTAGGATAAAACTTAAACCAGACTTGTCTGGTTTTTGTTTGCTTTATATAATGTGATGGATGAAAAAGATCCTTTGGTATGTCGATGATTTTCTAACGAATATGAATAAGCATCATATTGGCATGTATTCTGCTGCTACTGCTTATTTCATTTTTATATGTGTCATTCCTTTTTTGACTATATTGTTGTATCTGATTCCGTATACTCCAATTGAGGAAGTTGATGTTATTTCAATGATAAGTAATGTGCTTCCTTCTTATGCCTATGATTTCACTATCAATATTATTGATGAGGTCTATTCAAAGACTGCCGCTGTCTTACCATTGTCACTTTTGATTATGTTCTGGACTGCTTCAAAGGCTATGGTTTCAATTAGAAATGGTTTAAATGATATCAACGATTATTTTGAAAAAAAGAACTATTTTTTAGTTAGATTAATTGGTACCTTAGATACCGCAGTAGCTATTGTGGTAATCATCTTTATTTCATTATTATCTTTGTTTGGTGAGACATTACATGATTATTTAAGTGATTTTAATATTAAATTCATTAATGTTCTAGCGGTTTTAGTTAACTATAAGATGCTGATTACTTTAATTGGTTTCTTTATTGCGTTTATGATTCTTTATGCTTATTTGCCCGCTAAGAAGAATAAGATTAGAGAGGTTATTCCTGGTGCTATTTTTTCGACGATTGTATGTCAATTATTTTCTAAGGTTTTCAACTATTTGGTTAATAATTATTTGAGTTTTTCAATGTATGGGTCGTTGGCTACTATTGTAGTGCTTATGATGTATTTTAATTTCTTTTTCTATTTCTTTTTTATAGGAGCTTATTTGAATAAATATTTAGTGAAAGGTTCAATATGAAATATAAATTAATAATGTTTGATATGGATGGTACCTTGTTACCCATGGAACAGGATACTTTTGTGAAGGGTTACTTTTACTTATTATGTAAGGAAGTAGCTGATAAGATTGATGCTGATTCTTTTGTGAAGTCTATTTGGTCTGGTGTAAGGGCGATGGCTATATCAAATGGCATTACGACTAATAGAGAGGCTTTCTGGAAGGATTTTGAAGAAAAGACTAAGTTGGATAGGGGATACTTTGAAAAGACCTGTGATGACTTCTATGCCAATGGTTTTAAGAAGGCTATTGGTTTTACATCACCAAATCTATTAGCTAAGGAAGCGGTTGATATTGCACATAGTAAAACAGAACATGTAGTGCTTGCTACTAACCCTTTATTTCCATTGGTGGCTCAAAAGACTAGATTGTCTTTTGTAGGCCTAGATGAAAAAGACTTTGATTATATTACAGCCTATGAGGACCAATATTTCATTAAACCTGATACTAGATATTATCAAGCATTATTAGATAAGTATAATGTTTCACCTTCAGAATGTTTAATGATAGGCAATGATGAACATGAGGATGCATATCCTTGTAAGAATTTAGGCATTGATGTTTATTTGGTTAATGATTGTGCTATCAGAAGTGAGAAACATCCATATAGTGGATTAGAAGGCTCTTTTAGCGATTTAATAGATTATTTGAAAGGATTAGATGATGAAGGAAAATAAACGTAATTATCCTGTTATAACCATAACTGAAAAGGGCGAAGACTTTATTGAGTCTGGTAATAACTGGGTATATGAGAATGAGATAATCTCTTATTCTAAGGAACATGAGAATGGTGATATTGTTGATGTTTTGTCTAAAAAAGGAAAATATCTAGGAACTGGTTTTATTTCTGATGTTTCTAAGATTAGAGTAAGAATCTTTTCTAAGAATGCCAATGATGTCTTTGACTATGACTTCTTTAAAAGAAGAGTCACTTATGCGATTGATTATCGTTTAACTGTCTTAGATAAGATTGATGCTTGTCGTATTATCTTTGGTGAGGCTGATGGGTTTCCTGGTTTAACAGTAGATAAGTATAACAATATCCTAGTTACTCAAGTAACAACTTTTGGTATCGAAAGAAGAAAAGATTTAATCTTTAGAGCTTTATTAGAAGTATTTAAAGAAAAGGGCTATACAATTGATGCCATCTATGAGCGCAATGATGTTAATTCTAGAGCCTTGGATGGACTTGAATTATATAAGGACTATTATTATGCAAGTGGTGATTTTGATATCAATAATAAGGAAACAATCATTACTGAGAATGGTATTAAGTACTATGTTGACTATGTTGATGGTCAAAAGACAGGTTTTTTCTTAGATCAAAGATTCAATAGAGAATTAGTTGGAAGAATTGCCAAGGGTAAAAGGGTACTAGACTGTTTTACGCATACCGGTTCTTTTGGCTTAAACTGCGCTATTAATGGTGCAGAAAAGGTAGTTTCTGTTGATATTTCTCCTTTAGCAGTTGAACAATCAAGAAGAAATGCTGAATTGAATAATCTACAAGATAAGGTTACTTATGTTAAGGCTGATGTCTTTGATTATTTGGATAAAGTAAAGAAAAGAGAATATGATTTGATTATTCTAGATCCACCTGCCTTTACTAAATCGCGTTCTACAATTATGGCGGCTTTTAATGGCTATAAGCGTATTAATTCTAAGGCAATGAGTTTGCTTGGTAAGGGTGGCTATTTAGTTACTTGTAGTTGTTCACACTTTATGAATGAAGATTTATTTGTGAAGATGTTACTAGAGGCAGCTAAGGAAAATAATATGGTTCTTAAGCAAATTTCATATAGTCAACAGGGTAAGGATCATCCAATATTATTGAGTTCTAATCAAACTGATTATCTTAAGTTCTATATATTACAATTAATGTAGAAGGTGTGTTTGTAACACATCTTTTATTTTGACCAAATAAAAAACCTAGCAGATGCTAGGTTAAAGTGATTATCTGTTGTTACGGTAGAAACGCATATTGTCATAATATTTATTGACAATACCATTGAATTCTTCCCATAGAGTATCTTCGTTTTCTCTACCAGCAGAACCAACTTCCTTCCACTTAGTTCTTAATTCCTTAACAGAAGCGATTTCTTCATCGGTGAATTCAGATCTTGCAAGGTATTGCTTAGCTTCAGCAATGATAGCCTTCTTAGCTTCAGTTCTTTCAGCATAAGTTTCCTTTAAGCCCTTGTAGTATTCTTTTCTATTCTTGAAGAAAATCTTTCTTTGTTCAGAGAACTTAGCCCATAATTCTTCTTCATGTTCCTTGCCAGCTGAACCTAATTGCTTCCAAGCTTCCATTAGTTCATCCATCTTAGCAGAGATTTCCTTGAAGTTAGTTAATTCGTTAGCCTTGATAGCTTCTTCAACTAATCTTTCTTTTTCTTCTTTATTCTTAGCGAATGCTTCCTTTAAATTTTCAAAGTAAGCCTTCTTGTTTGCATAGAATTCATCTCTAGCAGCCTTGAATTCAGCCCATAAAGCATCATCCTTTTCCTTATCACCAGTTCTACCAGAAGCTTTCCACTTGTCCATAAGTTCGTTCATCTTTAATGTAGCTTCCTTATAGCTCTTTGTAGAAATTTCCTTTGCTTCCTTGATGATGTCATTCTTCTTTTCTTCAGCAGATAATAACATATCAGTTACTTTTGGAGCGATAACTGACATGAAGCCGTCAAATTTATCATTAAGCTCTTTTTCAGCTAAAGATTCTTCTTCGCTACTAGCTTTTCTCCATCTCTTCTTAAGAGCTTCAACTTCTTGAGAAGTGATGCTATCTTCTTTGTTTGCTAGTTCTTCAGCCTTAGCAATAAGCTCGTTCTTTAATTCAATTCCTTTTTCGTTCATATGTTTTCAACCTCTATACTTTTCAATTATATATTTTTTTTAACAAATTATAAAGAGAATATTTAAATTCTCTTCAAAATGTGCTATATATCTCTAAATTGAGACATATAAAGTTCCTTATAAGTACCATTTTCGATATTCATAAGTTTTTCATGAGTACCACTTTCTTTAACTTTGCCATGTTCAATAACCAGAATATTATCGGCATTCTTTATGGTAGATAGTCTATGGGCTACTACGATTGTAGTTCTTCCTTCCTTTAAAGTATCTAATGCTTCTTGGATCATGATCTCAGTTGTATTATCTAAGGCACTGGTTGCTTCATCAAGAAGTAAAATAGGTGGGTTCTTTAAGAAGACTCTAGCGATAGATAATCTTTGTTTCTGACCACCCGATAGCCTTACACCTCTTTCACCAATTTGAGTATCAAAGCCATGTGGCAAGGACATAATGTAATCATAGATATTAGCTTTCTTACTAGCTTCTATTATTTCATCCATGCTAGCTTCTAAGTTACCATAGGCAATATTTTCCTTAAATGTTCCCGAGAATAAGAAGACATCTTGTTGGACAACGCCGATGTTTCTTCTTAAACAGTTCATTGTGATATCACTGATATTTTTATTATCAATTTCAATTGAACCTGAATCAATGTTGTAGAAACGAGGAAGTAAGTGGCAAATGGTTGTCTTACCACCACCACTTTCACCAACTAGGGCAACGGTTTGACCTTTCTTAACCTTGAATGAGATATCATCTAATACTTCATTACTATCATATTTGAATGAAACATTCTTGAATTCAATATCACCATTTAAATCCTTATAGTCTTTTGTGTTTGGTGAATCATATTCTTCCTTTTCAGCCATTACTCTTTCAAACTTTTCAAAACCAGCAATGCCTTCTTCTAATTGTTCGCTGAATTGAACAAGAGTTGTAACTGGTGTGATAAACAAGTTAATTGAGACAATAAATGTTGAATAGTCACCAAAGGTAATTAAACCCTTATATAAGAAGATACCACCTGATATTAAACAAATAACATTGAAAAAGTCAGTGATAAATGAAGTGCTTGAGTTAAATGTCGCAAAGCTCTTGAAATGTAGCTTTCTAGCTTCAATAAAATCTTTGTTGTAGCCATCAAACTTTTTCATTTCTAGTTCACTATTATTAAAAGCCTTAGTTACTCTAATACCACTGATAGAAGATGAGATACCGGCGTTGATACCTGACATCGCTTGTTTAGATATTCTAGATGCTTCTCTCATCTTTTTCCTAAGTTTCATTGAAATGAAAAATAAGAAAGGTACTGAGGCAAAGATAATCAAAGTAAGATTTAAATTGATAGTTGCCAAATAAATAAAAGACAAGATAATCATCAAAGTACACATAATGACATTTTCAGGACCATGGTGAGCTAACTCTGATATTTCAAAGATATCATTAGTTAAATTAGACATGATAGCTCCTGTTTCATGGTTATCGAAGTATGAATAAGGTAATCTTTGAATCTTCCCAAATAATTCCTTACGCATATCAGATTGAATCCTTACGCCCATTACATGTCCGTAGAATTGAACAAAGTATTTAAGCAAAGCTCTAATGATATAGATTACAAGTAAGATAATGCCAAATTTAATGATTAGATTATACTTTGAATTTGGGATGAAATCATTAAGCATGTTTCTTGTAATAATTGGATATACCATGGCGCTTAATGAGATCAATAATGATGCCAACATGTCTGATATAAATAGTAATTTGTAGGGTTTGTAATATTTAATAAATTCTTTAAGCATGAATAAAATTATAACATTTTTGCGAATTTACTCTTATTTAATATAGAATTATTTTATATGCAGGGATTTTCAGATGAGCTTAAACAAAGAAAAATTAATTTAGTAGCTAACGGGTATGATGCTTATTGTCTTTTTACAATGACGGGACAAGAAAAGAAATTAGCCAATGAATTAAATAAAGAATATGAATATCTTATTGCGACACCAATGTTTAAAATGGCACATCGCTCTAAGAATGGTCAAAAATATGATGTAGAAGAATTAATGTTATCTAGCTATGTCTTTTTATATATGCCAAATGATAAAAAACCATTTGAGATTAAATCCAATTATTATTCTTATAAGCTTCTTTCTTGTAAGAATAATAATGGAAAACTAGTAGGTGGTGACTTAGAATATGCTAAGTGGGTTTTAGAAAATGAAGGTTTCTTACCAGTTTCAAAAGCTAAAAAAGTTGGTGGTAAGGTTGTTATTATCGATGGTCCACTTAAAGAATTAGAAGGCTATATTGTTGAATATTCTAAAAAGAATCGTAATTGCCAAGTTGAGTTAGAATTTATGAATCAAAAGACTAAAGTATGGGTTCCTTTTGAATGGATAGATCCTGATTTAGTCGATAATCTTTAATTCAACAATATTCTTAAATAAAATCTTTTGTTTAACAATTTGTAACATCTTAGTATCGTAATTAAGTTTGGACAAACGTCCTTCCTTTTTGTAGTACTTACCATTGTTAAAATAGATAACAGAGATGTTGTTGCCTATTTCAATTTCATTTATAGTACGATTTAATATCTCATAATCTTCATAGTCTAAGTATCTTTTTTCAACGACAACTTCTTCCTGCTTTTCAAGAAGCTCTCGATAACCATTCAAGGCATCAAAAGCCATAAATATTTCCGCTCTAGGCATTGTGTCCTCCAATCAATTTATTTCTTTTTCTACCAGTTGCCTTATCTAAATAGCTGGTTCCTGTTAATATAGCATTCTTACCATATTTTTGTTTAATATAAACCATAGCCTCTTGTGATTTATGTTCCTTTTCAATTTCTTCAATATCAGTAAATAAATCATATTCGGCATAATATTCATCTTTTAAGTTACCAAAGCTAATTCCTATCTTTCTTATTGGATAATTAGTATTAATTATTCTTTTGTAAAGTAGGGTGAATTCATTTAAAAGAATCTTATAAGAATTAGTGGTATTACTAATCTTATTACTACCAGAACTTGCTTTTATTACATCCTTAGAATAGCCGATATATAAGGATATATGATTAGTAACTACATGTTTACTAGTTAGTTCTAAGACATTAGCTTCTACCATTTCCTTTAAGATGGTGTAGGCATCCTTATAGTTGTAGTCTTCAAAAAGAATTTGAGAATTAGATATCGAATTAGCCTTAGGCTTATAAGCCTTGATATCACTGATACAAGTATCCTCTTTCCCATAGGCATGGTCTATTAAAGCTTTGGCATTGATGCCAAAGAGTTTATATAAGATATTTTCTGGTGTTTGGGTAACACCATATAAGTCATAAACCCCAATGGAAGCTAATCTTTTAACCGTTCCTGGTCCTATCATCCAAAAGTCCGTTAAAGGTTGATGATGCCATAATGATTGTTTAAAAATATCCTCATCTAAGTAGGCAATATTATCGCTTTTATGTTTAGCACAAATGTCTAGAGCCACTTTACATAAAAACATATTAGTTCCTATACCACAGGTTGCGGTAATTGAAGTAGTCTTATAGATATCATTGATAATCAGTTTGGCAATATCCTTAACCTTTAGTTTATATAAATTAAGATAAGGTGTAACATCGATAAAACATTCATCGATAGAATAAACATAGACATCTTCTTTACTGATATATTTAAGAATAATCTTATAGATTAAGGCTGAATATTCCATATATAAAGACATTCTAGGTGGGGCAATAATATATTCAATATTCTTGGGTATTTCAAAAATACGACCTCTACTTTTAACCCCTAATTTCTTAATTGCTGGGGTAGCTGCTAGAGTTATGGCACCACCACCTCTATTAGGATCAGCTACTACTAAATTTATTTTAAAAGGATCTAGTCCTCTTTCAGCACATTCAACAGAAGCGTAAAAAGATTTAAGGTCGATACATAAATATATTCTTTGCATGTCTTTATTATAAGAAAGTAAATTACCAAAACAAGTAAGATTTGGGAAAAAATAAAAAACTTTTATTTAATTATTCCTAAATATATGATAAATTCTAGATATGAGATTAAAAGAACTTTTGATACAGTATGAAACAGACAATGGCAAAGGCCATAATGAAGTAGCTAAGGAGCTTGGTGTGTCTTTATCAACTTATTATCGTTGGTTAAATGGTGAGAGCACTATGCTTAAAAAAGGTACGATTGAGAAGTTGTCTAAGGTTTTAGATTATGATATTGAAACTGTCATCATGCAAGAAGAAAGGATTAAACCGATTGCCGGTTTTGTGAAGGCTGGCTATGACTTGTTGGCTGATGAAAATATAGAAGGGTATGTAGAACTTGGACAAGCTGATGCCAATAGAGGGGATTATTTTGTAAGAATCTGTGGTGATTCGATGATAGGTTCTCACATCTATGATGGTGATTTGGTTTATGTAGCTAAGTCTGATACTGTAAGTTCCGGTCAAATTGCGGTTGTACTTGTTGGTGATGAAGTAACTCTTAAGAAAGTCTATTATAAGAACGATTTGATGATTCTTGAGGCTACTAATCCTGAATATGAGTCAAGGTTTTTTACTAAGCAGGAAATTGTTGATTTACCTGTAAGAATAATGGGTGTTGTGAGGTTTGTAAGAAGAGATTTTAGTTAAATATAAGGTGATTTATTCATCACCTTATAATTTTTCAATCTCTTCTTTTAAGACTTTTACAACATCCTCTTGTGGGATAGATCTAATGATTTCGCCTTTCTTAATAAGAAGGGCACAATCCTTACCACCAGCTACACCAATATCAGCACGTTTAGCTTCCAAAGGTCCATTAACTGGGCAACCCATGATGGCAACGTTGATGTCTTTATGAACATTTTCAAGATATTTTTCCATTTCTTTAACGATAGGCAACATATCATATTGGATACGACCACAGGTTGGGCAAGAAATTAAGTTGGCAACATCTTTCTTAAGACCACAGTTTCTTAAAAGTTTTTTAGCTACCATGATTTCCTTAACTGGATCATCACTGATAGAAATTCTAATAGTATCACCAATACCATCCAATAATAGATTGCCTAGGGCTAATGATGATTTGATGGCACTATCGATAAGACCACCAGCTTCAGTAACACCTAGATGTAAAGGATAATTGAATTCTTTACTAGCTAATTTATAGGCATTGATACATTCGATTGGGTCTGATGATTTAAATGATAGACAAATATCGTGGAAGTCATTGGCTTCTAAGATTCTTAAATGGTCTTTTGCACTTTCAATCATCGCTTCTTCTGAGTGTTTGTACTTTTTGTTTAAAGAACCACCATTGATGCCGATTCTAATCGGTATATGTCTTTCCTTACATAGGTTAACGATTTCTACAATCTTGTCTTCGTTTTCAATATTACCTGGATTTAATCTAATCTTATCAGTACCACTGTTGATGGCAGCTATCGCAAAATCAGGATTAAAGTGAATATCAGATACGATAGGGATGTTGATTTCTTTTTTGATTTCCTTAATCGCCTTAGCATCTTCTAATTCTAGAATAGCGACTCTGACAATGTCACATCCTGCTTCTTCTAATTCTTTAATTTGTTTAACAGTGGCTTGTACGTCCTTGGTTTTAGTGTTAGTCATTGATTGAATGACTACTTTGTTTTGGCCACCTATTTGAACACCACCAACATTGATGGGTCTTGTTGTTTCTCTTCTTGTTGTCATACTTGTTTCTCCAATGCTTTTATGATTTCATCTACCTTTGACTCATCGCCTGCCAAGATGCCTTCTCTTACACAATTATCAATATGATTTTTAAGAATCAAATTATTAGTTTTTTTAAGTAATGATCTTGTTGCGGATAATTGGTCTGATACATCAAGACAATAGCGATCTTCGTCAATCATCTTTATTATCCCATCAAGTTGACCTCTTGCAATATTAAGATACTTTTTTATCTTATCTTTATCTTTAGTCATTAATAATATCCTTGACTTCGTAACCTAATTCTTCAATTGTATCCTTGATTGTTTCATCATCTAGTGATGTATTTTTAATATAAGCCTTCTTATCCTCTAGACTAACAGTGGCGTCACATCCCAAACCTGTTAGGGCATCCAGTACATGTTTAACACAGTTTTTGCACATCATTCCTTCAATTAATACAGTTTTGTTCATAAGTTTAATTTCCTCTTTTCTTACATTATATATTCTTAGCGCATTAGCTAACACAAACATCGATGATACCCACATGGAAATAGCTCCAATCATGGGGTTTAATTTTAGTCCATAACTATTATAGAAAAGTCCTGCCGCAATAGGAATACATACTGTATTGTAACCTAGTGCCCAGAATAAATTTTCTTTGATGATTCTAAAAGTTTTCTTGCTCAAATCATAAAGAAATGAAATATCATTTAAATCGTTTTTCATTAAGATGACATCAGAACTAGCGCTGGCAATGTCACTGGCATTTTTAATAGTAATAGAAACATCAGCTGCTGATAGGGCAATAGAATCATTAACACCATCACCAACCATAGCCGTTATTCCTTTTTGACTTAAGACCAACTCATTTTTATCTTCTGGTTTTACTTCATATTTGTAATCTTTAATCTTTAATAAGTTAGCTATTTTAGTAGCGGCTATCTTATTATCACCAGTGCACATAATCGGATTGATATTTCTTTTCTTTAGATTCTCTATGGCAATTTTTGAAGTATCTCTTAGAATATCACTTAAATAGACAATACCCATTAATTCGTCATTTTTACTTAGGGCAATAGATGAATAGTTGTTCTCTTCGATGTTGACCAGTTTACTATTGCCTACTAAGTAGATATCATCACCTTTAATGGCTTTAACACCAAGTCCTGGAATAAAAGTGATTGAATCAAAAGTAATGTTGCCATCAGGATATTTATCTACTATCGCTTTGGCGATAGGATGGTTTTGAGTTTTTTCGATTGAAGATAAATAATTGATAAATTCATCATCGATAATTTTAGTTTCGACTACATTTAATTTATTTTGAGTTAGAGTACCTGTCTTATCAAAGATAACTGTATCTAACTTACCAGCTACTTCTAAAATTTCTGGTTTTTTGATTAGAATACCTTGTTGAGCGCTTCTTCCAGTGGCTACCGCAATGGCAGCTGGCGTTGCTAGTCCTAGGGCACAAGGGCAACTGATTACTAGTACTGATAGGGCGAAGTTAAGGCTTAGTTCCATGTTTTTACTGATAATCATCCAGATTATAAAGGTAATAAGTGAGATGCCAGTTACTGTAAACACAAAGTATTTAGAGATATTGTCCGCAAATCTTTCAACTGGAATCTTTTCATTACTTGCTTTTTTAGTTAGATTAATAATCTTAGAAAGAACCGTAGTACTAGCACTATTGGTTACTTGTACGTTGATAGTACCTAAGGTATTGATGGTTCCTCCAATTACCTCATCACCAATTGTCTTGTTTACTGGTAAAGATTCACCAGTAATCATCGATTCATCGATTGATGAGCTACCATTTATGATTACACCATCTCTTGGTACTGATTCTCCTGGTTTGATGATGACAATATCATCCTTTTTTAAATCGTTGATAGATATTAATTCTTCCTTGCCATCTTTTAATAAGTGAGCATTCATAGGTATTAAAGTGGTCAAGCCTCTAATGATTTTAGTAGTCTTAGCTTTAGTGTTACCTTCGATATATTTGCCTAATTTGACAATAGTAATCGTCATGGCTGCTGTTTCAAAATATAGATGATAAGAAGTATCGCCTAGATTAATCTTATATAGAGCATATATTGAATAGATAAATGAGACAGTGCTTGATAGGGCAACAAGGGAGTCCATGTTAGGGCTTAATGATGATAATGCCTTGAAGCCTGATTTGAAGGTGTGGATATTAATCATTATGACTATTGAGGCTAATATCATTTGAAATAATTGGTTTAGACTAATGCCAACCATCATATCAGGATCGATACTATTGTCCATTTTCATCATTGATAGACACATTAGGATAATGGATAAGATAATAGAGATAATTAAATATAATTTATCTTTATTAAGTTTCTTTTCCTTGTTTAGTAATAATTTGTAACCTGCCTTATCTACTACTTCTTCTAATGTTGTTTCATTTACTTTGGTTTCATCAAAGTCTATAGTAACTTCGTTGTCTAGAAGATTAACTACAGCATTGTTGACACCACTTGTCTTGTTTAAAGCTTTTTCAACATTGGCTTTGCATATAACACAGGTCATTCCTTTGACTTCATATGTTTTTTCCATAAATATTCTCCATACCCCCTAGGGGTATTTTTATTGTATTTCTATATAGCGCATGAGTCAATTATTTTTTTGTATAATTGATATATGGCTAGTCTACTTTATGTAAGAAGTGTATATAGTTTACTTTCGAGTATGTGCACGATTCCAAGAATGGTTAAAAAGGCTAAGGAGAAGGGATATTCTTCTATTGGCCTTGTTGATAAGAATGTCTTGTCTGGGGCAATGAGTTTTTATAATGAATGTTTAAAAGAAAATATTAAGCCGGTTATTGGACTTGAAGTGGGTGTTAATGTTGATAGAATCGTTAGTGTTATTTTGTATGCTAAAGATGATTTTGGTTTTCAAAATCTTATGAGATTGTCAAGTGTTGTTAATACTGGTGTTGATAAGATAATTGATTTGGATACTTTTAATAAGTATCGTGATCATAATTTTGTGGTGCTTAAGTCTGAGGATGTTCCTTATTTTGATAGTGAAGATATAAATACTAGTATAAAGAAAGAAAAGGAAATATTTAATGATCATTTAGTAGCTTTCTTAGATCACGATATGGCTGGCAACGTAAGAAGAGATGAAAAGTTAAGGCCTTTATTAAATGAGAATAAGATAAAGATTATAAAGATGTCTACAACTCTTTATATTGAAGAAGATGATTATATCGCTTATGAGGTTTTAAAGTGCATCAGGGATAAGAAGACTTTAGAAGAGAATGCTTATTATGAAAAGGATCGTCAGATTAAGGATGTTTTTGACTTTGATGATGAATTTAGAAACTGCGATATTTTAGCTAATAATTGTAATGTGAAGATGGCTTTTAGGACTTCTTTGCCTGAATTTAAGACGCCTAATGATGTTTCTTCAAAAGATTATTTAAGTGCTTTGTGTAAAGAAGGTTTAAAGAGAAGGCTTAAGAATCATTTGACTAATGAATATATAAGTAGGCTTCAATATGAGCTTGATGTCATTATTAAGATGCATTTTGAGGATTACTTTTTGATTGTCTATGACTTTATCTTGTATGCCAAGAAAAATGGCATTATGGTTGGTCCTGGTAGAGGTAGTGCTGCTGGTTCTTTGGCTTCGTATTGTCTTGGTATTACGGAGATTGATCCGATTAAGTATGGTTTGTTGTTTGAAAGATTTTTAAATCCTGAGCGAATTTCAATGCCGGATATTGATACTGACTTCCCAGATGATCGAAGAGATGAAGTGGTTGCTTATGTTAAAGAGAAGTATGGTAAGGATCATGTGGGTCATATTATTACTTATGGTACTTTAAAGACTAAGCAGGTCTTAAGGGATGTAGCTAGAGTTTTAAAGTATACAACGGTGGAGACTGATAGTATCGCTAAGCTTATTCCTAATAGTTTGAACACTTCCTTGATGGATGCTTATAATACAATTCCTTTGTTTAATCAAAAGATTAATAGTGATAAGAAGTATCAATTCTTGTTTGAAATAGCTTTAAAGCTTGAGGGTAATCCACGTCATGAGTCAACTCATGCGGCTGGCATTGTCTTTTCTAAGAATGTTTTATCTGATGTGGTTCCTATGATTTCGATAGAAAGTGATTTGGATTCTACTCAATATAGTGCTGAGTATCTTGAGGACTTGGGTTTAATTAAAATGGATTTCTTGGGGTTAAGAAATCTTGGTATAATTGCGGAAATTATGGATGATATTAATCCTAAGTTTGATATTAATAGGATTCCTTTGAATGATAAGAAGACTTTTGAACTTATTTCTAATGTGAATTTGTTGGGTGTTTTCCAATTAGAGTCTAATGGTATGCAAAATTTGGCTAGAAGGATGCGCCCTAATTCTTTTGAAGAATTGTCAATGATGATAGCTTTGTTTAGACCGGGTCCTATGGAGAATATTCCTAGTTTCTTAGAGAACAGGGCACATAGGGAAAAGATTAAGTATTTAACTAAAGAATTAGAGCCTATTTTAAAAGAGACCTATGGAATTATTGTTTATCAAGAACAGATTATGTCAATTGCGCGTAAGTTGGCGAACTTTTCTTATGGTAAGGCTGATGTTTTAAGAAGAGCGATGTCTAAAAAGAAGGCTAAGGAGCTAGAAAAGCTTAAGCCTGAGTTTATAGATGGTTGTTTAAAAAATGGCTATGATATAAGTTTGGCTAATGAGTTGTATGAATTGATATTGCGTTTTGCGAATTATGGTTTTAACAAGTCACATTCAATCGCTTATGGTTTGGTGGCTTATCGTATGGCTTATTTGAAGGCTAATTATCCTTTGTATTTTTATAAGGCTTTACTTAATGGTGCGATTGGTGCCAGTGAGAAGACTTATGCTTATATCAAGGAGATAAGGGGTAGAAATATTGGTTTACTTGGTTTATCTATTAATAAGTCAACTAATGAGTACAAAATAGTTGATGATAAGATTTTGTTGCCTTTAAGTATTTGCAAGGATGTTGGTAGTGCTAATGTTTCTAAGATTATAAAGGCTAAGCCTTTTACGTCTTATGTTGATGCGATTTGTAAGTTAACTGAAGAAGGCGTGGATATTAAGGCTTTGACTAGTTTGATTGCGGGTGGTGCTTTTGATGAGTTTGGTTTGAGTAGATATTCAATGGCTCTTAATTTAAGTAGGGTTATTCAATATGCGAATTCTACCAATGGTTTGAATTTGTTTGGTGGTGATGATACACCTATTGTTGAGAATGTCGCTGATGATATGATGGTTTTGGCTTCTAAGGAAAAGGAAGTTTTGGGCTTTTATTTTAAGTTTGATCCAATCGAGAGAGTTAAACAAAAGTATCATATAAGTGTTCCTTCTATTAGTGAGATAAAGATGGGTAGTGCCTGTGGTTTTGGCCAGATTGTGCGTATCAAACAGATTAGGACTAAGAAGGGACAAAGGATGTGTTTTGTGGATGTCAATGATGAGAGTGCTTCTATTTCATTGGCGGTTATGCCTAATATTTATGATCAATATATAGAAGGGTTGAATAAGGCTCATTATGTTTATTTTGAGGGTAAGAAGGAGAGAGAGTCTTCGCTTCTTGTAAGAAAGATGGTGTTGTATTGATGAAGATATTAATAGTTGATGATGAGATTAGAATTCGTGAAGTAGTTAAAGAGTATGCCTTGGTTAATGGTTATGTTTGCGATGAGGCAAGTGATGGCAAGAGTGCTGTTAATATGGCTTTAGCTAGCGATTATGATTGTATTATCTTGGATATTATGATGCCGGTTATGGATGGCTTTGAGGCTTGTAAGAAGATTAAGGAAGTCAAGGATACACCGATTATTATGCTTAGTGCAAGACAAGAAGAGGATGATAAGCTTTTTAGTTTTAATATGGGTGTTGATGATTATGTAACCAAGCCTTTTTCTCCTAAGGAGTTGATGGCTAGAATTAAGGCCATTATGGCAAGGCACAATAAACATGAGAATGAGAAGTTTATTTATAAGGGTTTGGTTTGTGATTTTGATGCCCGTGAAGTTTATATTGATAAAGATAGGGTTAATTTGACTCCTAAGGAAAAGGAATTGTTGTTTTATTTTATTGATAATAAGAATATTGTTTTGTCACGTGATAAAATATCTCGAGCAGTTTGGAAGATGGATTATATTGAGGGTGATCGTTCCGTGGATACTCATGTTAAGATGCTTAGAAAGAATTTGGGTGAGTATCGTGATTTGATTTGTACAGAAAGAGGATTGGGTTACAAGTTTGCGATTTAATTTTAAGGGCATAAAGTTTAAGACCTGGCTATATTTTTTATTTTTTTCTTGTTTAATGCTGGTGCTATTAGGCTTTTTGTTGGTGGCTTTGATTAAGCCTTATTATCGTGAGAATCGTATTAAGATGATTGATACCCTTGTTTCGACAATTGAGAATGAGCTTTTGGTTAATAAGCCAAGTGAGGCGTCTATCTCAAAGACTGATAGGCTTGTGAATAATAATAATGTTTGTGCTATTATTTATAATCAAAATGGTAGAAGGGTTTATAGTGCTGATTCTTTGGGTGAGCTTTGTGTTTTTGATGAGTCTATTAATATCGATGGTGATGATTTAGTTGTTTATGATGATGGGGCTAAGCTTGTTGATAAATTGAATGAATATAATGTGATAAGTGAGACTTTAACATCTCCTACTACGGATTTGGAGATGCTACTGTATGGTAAGAAGGTTTCTATTAATTTGGCTAATTATTATCTTTTGGTTAATACACCATTAGAATTGCTTGATTCATATGTTGATTTTATTTTGAAGCAGTATTTGTTGTTGTCGATGTTTATAGTGATTTTGGCTTTGATTGTCTCTTTTTTGTTGGCAAATAAGATTACTTCTCCGATTGTTAATATGCAAAAAGAGGCTAGTAAACTAGCAGATGGCGATTATCATGTAAGTTTTAAGAGTGATAAAGAGTCTTATAGTGAGATTAATGCGTTAGCTAGTACCCTTGATGATGCGACAGAAAAACTTTCAAAAATTGATGAGCTTAGAAAGGATTTGTTGGCGAATGTGTCTCATGATTTAAGGACGCCGATTACTTTGATTAGGTCTTATGCGGAGATGATTAAGGATATTTCAGGTGATGATCCAATTAAGAGGGATCAACATTTGGATGTTATTATTGATGAGACAGAATATTTGACTAAACTTATTAATGATATGCAAGAGTATTCAAAGCTTCAGGCTGGTTTTATTAATTTGAATAAGTCTAATTTTGATATTGAGAAGTCTATTACAAATGTATGTAAACTGTTGTCTGGCTTAATGAAGGAAAAAAATATCACCCTAAAGAAGGATCTTAAGAGTGTAATTGTTTATGGTGATGAGACAAAGATATCGGAAGTGATATACAATTATCTTTCTAATGCGATTAAGCATTCGGATGAAAATTCGACTATTTATGTTTCTATTAGGGATAGTGAAGATAGTTTGTATTTTGAGGTTAAAGATGAGGGCGATGGTATAAGTGAGAAAGATCTTCCCTTTATTTGGGATCGCTATTACAAGATCGATAAGAATTTTAGAAGGAATGAGAATTCAACTGGATTGGGTTTGGCTATTGCGAAGGCTATTTTAGAGGCTCATGGTGCTAAGTATGGCGTAGTTTCTAAAGTAGGTGAGGGGTCAACTTTCTATTTTGAGTTGTCAAAGGATTACGATGATGAGACAGAATGATTATTTGAAATTTATTAATTATGAGATTGAACAGGATTCTGAAATGTTTAAGGTTAATTCAGATACTGCGGCTTTGGGCATGTTTTTAGAGCCTTTAAAGAAGAAGACGGTTTTGGATTTAGGTACTAATAATGGTGCTTTACTTTTGTATGCTCATTATCATAATGCGGGTCATTTGATTGGGGTGGATATTTTTAAGGAGCCACTTGAATTGGCAAATGATAATTTAAAAAGGTATACAGATGATTATGAACTTATTAATTCAAGGATTCAGGACTTGGATATTGAGCCTGTTGATGTAGTGATTTGTAATCCACCTTTCTTTGAGATGGGCAATGTAAGAAGTAATAAGTTTTATAAGACGGCGATGTTTGAGGAGACTTTGCCGCTAGATGATATGTTTAAAGCTTTTAGGAAGAATATGAAGGATAATGGTGAGGTTTATACTTTATATCCTGCTGAGAGGTTTCCTGAGTTTTATAATATGTGTCTAAAGTATAAGCTTAAGATTATGAAGATTGCCTTTGTGCATGATGAGAATAGACCTTATGCGTCTAGGTTTGTGGCTAAGTTAAAGATTGGTCCAATGACTAAGCTTAAGGTGTTAAAACCAATTATGATTAAGAATGGGATATTTGAGGTGTAGATGCACCTTTTTTAAATATGTAAAAAACTTTCAGAAAATAAATGCGCAAAGAATTAACCTTTTTATGCGGTTTTTGTAAGCATGTGGTAACTAAGGTGGGCGCTGATGAGTAAAGCGCTTACAATTTAAAAAATATCATGTATAATTAGAGGCGATGGAAGCGCTTGCACAGACTTGGGGTGTATGGAGCTTACAAAATTTAGGTACTAAAGGTACAAAAGAGGAGAACAAATGAAAAAAATTTTAACTGTCTTACTTAGTATTGCAATGATCTTTACATTGGCTGCTTGTAGTGGTGGTAACGACGACAATGGTGGTGCTACTACTGGTGGTAGTGATGTAGAACAAGTTGCAGTATTCTGGTACACATTCGCTGATGACTATTTGTCAACTGTACGTGCTGCTTTAAATAATGAATTTAAGGCTGCTGGTGTTTCTTACAAGGACTATGATGGTAACGGTAACCAAACAGATCAAACAAACCAAATCACTACTGCTTTAGCTGCTGGTGTTAAGGTGTTAGTTGTAAACCAAGTTGAATCTAACTCTGTTGATACTACTAAGGCTATCTTAGATGCTGCTAAGGCTGCTGATGCAAAGGTTGTATTCTTCAATAGATCAATTTCTGCTGATGATGCTGAAGCTGAAGCATTATTAAATGAATATGGTTCTGCATTCGTTGGTACTGACTATGAACAAGCTGGTCACTACGAAGGTAAGATTATTGGTGATTACTTACTAGCTAACTATGATGCATTAGATCTAAACAAAGATGGTAAGATTTCTTACGTTATGTTAAAGGGTCAAGAAGGTAATACAGAAGCTATCGCTAGAACTCAATTCTCAGTTGAAGATGCTAACGCTATGTTAAAAGAAGCTGGCAAGCCTGAATTAGCTTACTATGATGAAAAGGCTACTACTCAATACTTAGTAGATGCTAACGGTACTTGGTCTCAAGAAGCTGCATTCAATCATTTAGAAACAGTATTAGCTCAATACAATGAAGCTAACAACAATATGCCTGAATTAATCATCGCTAACAATGATGGTATGGCTCTAGGTGCTATCCAATCATTACAAGGCCATGGTTACAACGATGGTAAGGGTACTACTATTCCAGTATTCGGTGTTGATGCTATCCAAGCTGCAAAAGACGCTATCGATGCTGGTAACATGACTGGTACAGTAAAACAAGATGGTGAAGGTATGGCTAAGGTTGTTTGCTTAACTGCTAGCAACTTAATCGCTGGTGAAGCTCCAGTTACTAACATTCCTGCTGAATATGAAGCAGTTGGTACATGGAGAGTTAACATTCCTTATTCAGCTTATACTAAATAATTTAGCTTAACTGATTAACTAAGTAGCCACGCTAAAGGCGTGGCTACTATTATATTTAACTAACATAAAGGGGACTAAATTTTATGGCAAATGATGTATTGCTTAGAATGGAACATATCAGTAAGTCATTCCCAGGTGTTAAGGCGCTAGATGATGTACAACTAACTGTTAAGGCGGGTACAGTACATGCTCTTATGGGTGAGAATGGTGCCGGGAAATCTACTTTGATGAAATGTTTATTCTCTGTTTACCACAAGGATAGTGGTCATATCTATCTTGAGGGTGAAGAAGTAGACTTTAAGGATTCCAAAGAAGCTTTGGAACACGGTGTAGCGATGGTACACCAAGAACTTAATCAAGCTTTAAAAAGAAATGTAATGGATAACATGTGGCTAGGTCGTTATCCTAAGGTTGATGGCTTCCCACTATTTACAAGTGAGAAGAAAATGTATAAGGCCACAAAAGAAATTTTTGATCAATTAGAAGTTAATGTTGATCCTAAAACAGTTATGTCAACAATGCCTGTATCTCAAAGACAAATGGTCGAGATTGCTAAGGCAGTATCATATAATTCTAAAGTTATCGTATTTGATGAACCAACATCTTCTTTGACTGAAGTTGAGGTTGAACACTTATTTAAGATTATCAATCAATTGAAGGAAAAGGGTTGTGGCATCATCTATATTTCTCATAAGATGGATGAAATCTTGAGAATTTCAGATGAAGTAACTATCATGCGTGATGGCAAATACATAACTACAAAAGACGCAAAAGATTTAACAACTAATGAAATTATTAAGTTGATGGTAGGTAGAGAGCTTACTAATGTATATCCTGTTAAGGATAATGTTATTGGTGAACCTCTTCTTGAAGTTAAGAATCTTACTGCTGAATATTCTAAATTAAATGATGTTTCATTTAAGGCAAATAGAGGTGAGATCTTAGGCATTGCTGGACTTGATGCAAGTGGTCGTACAGAATTACTTGAAAATATCTTCGGTAATGCGACAAGAAAGAGTGGCGAGATTTATCTTGATGGTAAACTTGTAAAGAACAAGAATCCTCGTGAATCAATTAAAAATGGTTTCGCTCTAGTTACAGAAGAAAGAAGAGCTACTGGTATCTTCGGTATCCGTGATATCCAAGCAAATACTTGTATTTCTTCGCTAGATAAGTATATGAATGGCCCGTTCTTGAATGATAAGAAGATGTATGATGCCACACAGTGGGGCATTGATTCCTTAAAGACAAAGACTCCAAACCAAAAGACAAGAATTGAGTCTTTATCAGGTGGTAACCAACAGAAAGTTATTATCGCAAGATGGCTATTAACAGAGCCAGATGTTCTACTACTAGATGAACCAACAAGAGGTATCGACGTTGGTGCTAAGTATGAAATCTATGAATTGATTATTAATTTGGCTAAGCAAGGAAAATGTGTACTAATGGTATCTTCAGAAATGGCTGAACTATTAGGTGTATGCGATAGAATCTTGGTAATGAGTGGTGGTCGTTTAGCAGGTGAAGTTGATGCTAAGACAGCTACACAGGAAGAGATTATGACTCTTGCTGCTAAATATGCATAAATTAGGGGGATGACACTAATGTCTGAAAAGAATAACAAATTTGATTCTAAAAAGCTTATAGACTTTTTATTCAACAATGCGATGTTTATTATCATTGCATTGGTAATTGTATATGTTGCGATCAAAAGACCTGCTTTCTTAGGTACCGCTTCAATCGTTAACGTAATCTCATTAACTGCATCTAAGCTTCCAATTGCTTTAGGTGTTGGTGGTTGTATTGTTTTGGCTGGTACCGATATTTCTGCTGGTAGAATTGTTGGTTTATCTGCTGTTGTTACTGCTTCATTATTGACTACATCTTCTAAGATTTGGCCAAATATGACACAAGCTCTACCTATTCCAGTTGTATTATTGATTGTTGTTTTGATTGGTGCTGCTATTGGTTTTGTGAATGGCTTCTCTGTTGCGAAGTTTAGCTTACACCCATATATCGTTACATTATCAACACAACTTATTACTTATGGTATTATCCTTGTTTATATGATGTCTGGTACAAATAATGGCCAAACATTATCAGGTATGATTGAACCATATAAGAATTTGATTGCTGGTCCACTTTTCAAGATTGGTACAGTTGCTGTTCCTAAATATGTGCTATACTCATTAATCTTCTTAATTGTAATGTGGGTTATTTGGAACAAGACTGAATTTGGTAAGAATATGTTTGCGGTAGGTTCTAATAAGACTGCTGCTGAAGTATCTGGTGTAAACGTTGAAAAGACAATTATCTTAGTATTCGTTCTTGCTGGTGTTATGTATTCATTAGCCGGATTCATCGATGCTGCCAGAGTTGGTAGTGCTACTGCTAATACAGGTCTAAACTATGAAGCCGATGCAATTTCTGCTTGTGTAATCGGTGGTGTATCATTCGTTGGTGGTACTGGTAAGATTTCTGGATTATTTATCGGTGTTGTACTACTTCAATTAATTTTCGTTGCTCTTAACTTCTTAGCAGTAAATCAAAATATGCTTTATATCATTAAGGGTTTAATTATTTTGATTGCTTGTGCTATTGATATGCGTAAATATCTAACTAAGAAATAATGGAAGATAAGGAAATTAAAAAAACCGAATCTAATAATAATGGCGAGCCTAATAGCTCGCCATTACAACTAAGAGGTCTTTATTCAAAAGTAAAGATTTCAGTAAAGACTCTTGATAAGATTATCGGTGTATTGTTTGTGGCAATCGTTATTTGTGTCGTTATTGGTTTGACTAATAATGGTTTCAAAGTAGATTTTAATTCCTTGGGTGGCTCTTATATTGAACCTAAACGATATGAATATGGTGAAAAGGTTGAGGTAGAAAATCCGACAAGAGAGGGTTATGAATTTGATTATTGGGCACTAGATGAAAATTGTAATATTAAAGCTAATCTAGATACGATGATTGTTGATAGCGATTTTACCTTATATGCTTGTTGGTTAAAAAAATAAACGTGAGTTTATTTTTTTTATATAGTAATATGTAGATATGTTAAAAATTATTACAGATAGTGCTAGTGATATTACATTAGCCCAAGCTAAAGAGCTTAACGTTGACATGATTTCTCTTAATGTGACTTTTGAAGGAAAAACATATAAAGAGGAAAAGGATATATCTAAAGAAGAATTTTTTGATTTGTTGGTAAATAGTCCATCATTTCCAATAACTTCTCAACCCACTCCAAGTGAGCTTATGGAAATATTAGAAGAGGCAAAAAAGAATAATGATGAGGTAATTGGTATTTTCTTGTCTTCTAAGATTTCTGGTACTTATGATAATGCAGTTATGATCAAGAATATGGTTGAGATTGATAATTGTCATTTTATAGATTCTTTGAGTTGTTCATGTGGTGAAAGATATTTGGTTAATGAAGCTTGTAGGATGAGAGATGAAGGCATTAACTTTAATGATATCGTAAGTACTTTAGAGGAGCTTAAGACAAGAGTTAGAGTTATGGCTGGTGCTGATAACCTAGATTATTTAGCCAAAGGTGGTAGAGTCAATGCGGTTGCTCATAAGGTTGGTAACTTGTTGAAGTTTAAACCGTTGGTTACTTTAGACTTGGAGGGTAAAGTATCTTTGTTTTCTAAGCCTAGGGGTACTAAGAGTGCGATTGAGGAATTGGTTTTAAAGTTAGTTAATGAAAGGTTAGATGAAAGATTTCCTATATGTGCCTTATATACACCTAGTATTGGTAATATGTTGAAACTTGTTGAGAAGCTAGCCAATGTTGGTGTTGAGATTCATGAATTTAATAAGCATATGATTGGTGCTGTTATTGGTTCTCATTTGGGCCCAAATAGCTTTGGTTTAGCTTATGTTGTTAAGGAAAATAAGTAACGGTAGTAATACCGTTATTTTTGTTAGGGGAACATCAATTTTAATAGTGAAAATGTTAATATACAAAATATTGTATTCTTTGTGCATTATGGTTGCTAAAATGATGCAAAAATATTACAATAAACGACGTAAAACGACGATGTCGTTGTTTATATAGAAAGAGGTAGTATGAAAGAACAGTGGAGCGGATTTAAAAGTGGCAAGTGGTGCAATGAAATTGATGTAAGGGATTTCATTCAAACTAACTACAAGCCATATGATGGTGATGAGAGTTTCTTAGCTGGTGCAACAGAGGCAACTGATAAGCTATGGGGCGAATTACAAATTTTACAAAAGGAAGAAAGAGCCAAGGGTGGCGTGCTTGATATGGAAACTGAAGTAGTAAGTGGTATTACTGCTTATGGTGCTGCATATCTTGATAAAGATTTAGAAAAGGTTGTTGGTTTACAAACAGATAAGCCATTAAAGAGAGCATTTATGCCTTATGGTGGTATCCGTATGGCTGAACAAAGCTGTCAAATGTATGGTTATGAACCAAGCCAAGAGTTACATGATATTTTTACTAAGTATCATACAACTCACTCTGATGCAGTTTTCTCTTGTTATACAAAGGAAATGAAGACTGCAAGACATAACAAGATTATTACAGGTTTACCTGATACTTATGGTAGAGGTAGAATTGTTGGTGACTATAGAAGAATCGCCTTATACGGTATTGATTATCTAATCGAATGTAAACAAAATGATTTAGATGAATACGGTGGCGGTTTAATGGATGAAATCGTTTGTCGTCAAAAGGAAGAAATTGCTAAGCAAATCAAGGCTTTAAAGGCTATGAAGGAAATGGCTTTAAGCTATGGTTTCGATATTTCTTTACCTGCAAAGGATTCATATGAAGCTGCTCAATGGCTATACTTTGGTTATTTAGCTGCTATTAAGACTCAAAATGGTGCTGCTATGTCAGTAGGCAGAATTGCTACTTTCTTAGATATCTATTTTGAAAGAGACTTAGCTAGTGGTAAGTATACTGAATCTGAGATTCAAGAGATCGTTGACCATTTAACTATGAAGTTTAGAATGGTTAAGTTCGCTAGAGTTGAAAGCTATAACCAATTATTCTCTGGTGACCCAGTATGGGCAACACTTGATTTAGCTGGTGCTGGTGTAGATGGTAGAAGTATGGTTACTAAGACTGACTTCCGTTTCTTGCATACTTTAGAGAATATGGGACCTTCTCCTGAACCAAATGTTACTGTTTTATATACTTCAAGACTTCCTGAAGGCTTTAAGAAGTATGCAGCTAAGATTTCAGTAGATACAAGTTCTATTCAATATGAAAATGATGATGTAATGCGTGTTGTTTGGGGTGATGACTATGCAATTTGTTGTTGTGTAAGTGCTACTCAAACTGGTAAGGAAATGCAATTCTTTGGTGCTAGAGCTAACTTAGCTAAGTGTCTTCTTTACGCTATCAATGGTGGTAAGGATGAAAAGACTAAGATGCAAGTTGGTCCTATCTATCAACCAATTACTTCTGAATACTTAGATTTCGAAGAAGTAATGACTAAGTATGACTTAATGATGAGTTGGTTGGCTAAGTTATATGTAAATACATTAAACTTAATCCACTATATGCATGATAAGTACTATTATGAAGCAGCTCAAATGGCTTTAATTGATACTGAAGTAAGAAGAACTTTCGCTACTGGTATTGCAGGTTTCAGTCATGTTGTTGACTCATTAAGTGCTATTAAATATGCTAAGGTTAAGACAATTAGAGATGAAGATGGTCTTGTAGTTGATTATGAAGTTGAGGGTGATTTCCCAAGATACGGTAATGATGATGATAGAGCAGATGATATCGCTATTTGGTTATTAAAGACTTTCTTAGAGAAGGTTAAGGAAAACCATACTTATAGAAATTCTGAGGCTACTACTTCAATTCTTACTATCACTTCAAATGTTGTTTATGGTAAGGCTACAGGTTCTTTACCTGATGGTAGAAAAGCTGGTGAACCATTATCTCCAGGTGCTAACCCAGCTTATGGTGCTGAAAAGAATGGTTTAATTTCTTCATTAAATTCAGTTGCTAAGTTGCCTTATGAATATGCTCTTGATGGCATTTCAAATACACAAACTATTAACCCTGATGCACTAGGTCATAGTGAGGATGAAAGAGTTAATAACTTAGTTAACGTATTAGATGGTTACTTCGATAGAGGTGCTCACCACTTGAATGTTAACGTGTTCGGTGTAGAAAAGTTAAAAGATGCTATGGAACATCCAGAAAAACCAGAATATGCAAACTTCACAATTAGAGTTTCTGGTTATGCTGTTAAGTTCATTGACTTGACTCGTGAACAACAACTAGATGTTATCAGCAGAACTTGTCATGATCACATGTAATAACAATTTAGGTTTTATTCATTCATGCGAATCCTTTGGCTCAGTTGATGGGCCAGGGGTTCGCTATATTGTTTTTATGCAAGGTTGCAATATGCGTTGTGCATATTGTCATAATCCAGATACTTGGAAGACAGGTGTTGGTGATAAAACCGCCAAGGAAATCTTTGATAAGGCTATTAGATGCAAGTCTTACTGGCGAAATGGTGGTGGTATTACCGTTTCTGGTGGCGAACCCTTATTACAACTTGATTTCTTGATTGATCTATTTACTTTATGTAAACAAGAGGATGTTAATACTTGTATTGATACTTGTGGTCAACCTTTTGATTTAAACAATAGTGAGTTTATGGAAAAGTTTGATAAGTTATTAGAGCTTACTGATTTACTTTTAGTAGATATTAAGCATATTGATAATGATAAGCATATTGAACTTACTGGTAAGCCAAATACTAATATTTTAGAGATGTTTAGGTATTTGGATAAGAAGAATAAGCCTATTTGGATTAGACATGTTCTTGTTCCTGGTATTAATGATGATGAAGATTCTTTAACTAGGACTAAAGAATTTATTGATTCTTTATCTAATGTGAAAAGGGTTGAGGTTCTTCCTTATCATACACTTGGTATACACAAGTGGGAGATGTTAGGCATTAAATATCGCTTAGATGGTGTTTTACCTCCTAACAAGGAACAAATAAGTAGAGCTAATACAATTTTAGATACTCAAAAGTATAAATAGTCATTGCCTAAGGTGATGACTTTTTTTATAGCCTTTTCAATCTTATGGTAATCACTCAAATATATAGGTTGATAACTTGTGATAATTTGTGATAATTTGCAATTAATCGTCGAGTATGTTTTAATTTAATTGTAAATGGTACAGTAATTGATATTTGTTTCTATATGCATGTAATCATTAAGAAACATAAGCACTAGTAATTCTTTCTCGATGTGAAACTAAAAAAGGAGGTTGAAAAAATGAAAAAGAGAGTTATTTTGTTTGTTTCCATACTTATGATTTTTAATGTTTTTTGCATTAAAGATGTAAGAGCTAATGATGAAGAACCTTATGGAGTTGTTTGCCAATACTACCAGTCATATAGATCTCAATCTACAACAAGGGATGTAAAGGTACCTGCAAGAACGATGACAGGTATAAATAATACTGGAACAGAACAGTCAGAACAATTCTCTGCTAGTAGGGAGGTTTCTTTTGTGGGAAATGTATCAGTAAGTGTCGAACGAGAATTGATATTAACTACTGTTGGAGGTACAGTCGAAGTTTCGTATGGTGTTAGTACAACAGACGTACACACTGTCAATATGGTAATACCACCTTACACCACTTATCATGTTGAAATTGGTTCATATAAAACAACTACAAATGGCTATATTCAAACTACATATACAGATTGTTCAACAAGCACTTCATCTTTGAAAAATTTGAAGTACACAACAGGACCTTACGCTGATTGGTATGAGTAAGATAAATGTTAATAAAAAGATAATTGTCATAGTAGTTGTTATAATTGCGTCTATTGGTTTGGGTTTTGTTCTTGGCACGTTTTATGAAAAATCTAAGCATAATTTCGAAAAAGTTGATATTAGCCCTTATGCAGTATTTAAAAAAATAATAATTAATAATGTTGTCTTTGATGACGAGTATGTAAATATGGTTATTGAATACGAAGTGGAAGATGAACCTAGTAAACTATGTAAAGCTGGTATTATCAATAACGAATTTCAATTTGAGGTCAGTGGAGCTGTCTATGTTGATGAGTCAAGAATTCCTTTTGAAAATTTAGAAGAGCCAATTACATTAGACGCAAATCGTAGTGGTAAACTTAGTATAAAAATGAAATTGAGTAGCGAGGCAAAATTGTTAGGAGCTGATTTCCTAAATAAATGTCGTCATGTTGAAGCAAGATTGAACTTCAATACTAATGATTCTTATTTATGTACATACTTAAAATGATATTTTCTAATCAAAAACAATTTACAAGTGCTTTTTGTTATATCTAATACAAAAGGCTCACCAAATAACCTGGGGGTTTGACAAAAACCTTGGGGGTTAAAGTTGGGGGTCTCAACTTAAGAAAATGTAATAAAGGTGATTTAGGTTTAAAATCCTATCTCACCTTTTATTATGTTTGGCACAATGATTAAAACATTTAATTATTACTTATTTTTGTTATATGGTCCTCTAGTTTTATAAGTGTAGGTATGAACCTCTTTCTCACTTTTGGGTATAGCTAATATATGTGCATCTTCTCTTTCTGACCAAAGGATTCTATTTCTTGTATATTCAAAATTGTCAAGACCTCTAGAATTTCTTTTAAGGTTCTTTGGTTTAAGATTAAATCCTTCCATCGGGCCATTAGATAATCTTCTATGTAAATCTTCTCTTTCTTTATCTTTCACAGGAACACCAAAGTCTTTAAACGATAGTATGATTTGTTCCTTGAAGTGTTTTAGATGATTCGCAAAATCAATGAAGATTTTAATATCAGATTCTTGATACTTGTTTATTAGTTCTTCTAATTTTGATCTCACCTCATCTTCAGCCTTTCCGAAGTATTCAGAGTTAAAGGCTATATACTCTTCTTTTAGATCTCTTATAGTTTCAAACTTATCATCAAGTTCCATGAATTTCTTTTCAAGCTCTTGTGTATTTAGATAAGCTCCAAACCTTTTTCTAAAGTATCTATAGCTAGAGTATTCTATTTCATCATTATTCTTTAGTAAGAAGAAACGATAGCTCTTAAGTAATTTGACCTCATCTGAATCCTTGATGGTTTTATTATAAGTGTTATTTTGAATGTTCTTTTCTTTGCGTCTTTGATTATCAATAGCTTGATATCTTTTTTGGACTTCATTGATATAGTTATTAATACTCCTAACTAAAAATGAAACGACATGAAAACTGTCAACAATACAACTCGCCTTATTGAAATACTTATTAGGTAAGTTAAGATAGGGACCATACATATCAGTTATTATTATTTCCGTTTTAAGTCTTTCTTCTCTTGGTATAGCTAAGAAATAATCTTCCATAGTTTGGCCATTTCTATTAGGAAGAATATCTACAATACCACCAGTCTCAAAATCAATTAACACAAGACAGTATCTATTAGACTTATTAAACTCAAGATACACTTCATCAATTGATAATATTCTTGGCATTGGTAATCTTTTGAAATCTAGATAAGTTAAAACATATGTATGAACAAGAGTATCTGATATATGAAATTGCTCAGCCACAGAAACAGCAGTTCTATTCAAGTCTTTTAAAGCTTCCAAAACCATGAAAGGTGTTAGATTAGATAACTGTTTGCCTTTATCAAAAAATGAGAAATTATCTACTATATATCCATTACATTCATCGTTTTGACATTCCCATCTTCTTATAGATACCACAAGAACTAACTTATAGCCATCCTGGAATATAGGATGTCTTATACTTCTTTTCCTTATCCCTTTAGAATGCATTCTATAATTACAATTAGGACAAAACATAGGTGTTAGTATCTTCCTAATATAAACGTACTTAGTATCACCGCTAATTTCGATATTAGTAACTTCAATATCGTTATCAGGCAAACATAAAAAATTTATGATATTATTCATTTGTCTTCCTTTCTTCTTTATCATTGTGCCGAACACATTAATGATAACCGAAAGGAAAAACGTTGGAGATTCAGTTATTACAAACTGTTATTTCCAACGTTATTTTTTAATTATTAGACCCCCAAGTTTGTCCCCCAGTTTAAACCCCCAAGTTACAAACCCCCAGAAAATTTGATTAGCCATACAAAAGTCATTGCCTAAGGTGATGACTTTTTTATATCATAAATATAATGAAAAGTGTTTTAGGCCGTATCATAACTTTGGTGTTCATGGTTCTTGGTGAACTAGCTTTAGGAGTTTTATTATTTAATTATTTGACTTCTAAATTTGTTTTTATTGAAGTTTTTTTACATATACTTGCAGTAATAGTAGTCTTAAATATCATTAGAACTTCTAAGCATTTATCTAGTGATATAACTTGGATTTTTTTAATTATTTTATTTCCAGTACCAGCTACTTTTGTCTTTCTTTTGACTTATTTTAATTTGTTTATTAATAGAACTTTTAAGTCAATTGTTAAGGAAGAAAAGAAGGCAGTTACTTTTCTTAAACAGGATGATGATGTATTAGAGGATTTAAAGGGTGAATGTATTGATTATTATCAAGATTTCATGTTTCTAAAGAATAGTAATTTCCCAATCTACTACAATAATAATTTTGATTATTATAGTCCTGGTGAAAATGGTTTTCCTATTTTGTTGAGTGAACTTAAGAAGGCCAAGAAGTATATCTTTATGGAGTATTTCATTATAGAAGAGGGCATTATGTTTAATTCTATTTTGGACATTCTAAAAGAAAAGGTAAAAGAGGGTGTTGAGTGTAGAGTTATGTATGATGATATGGGCTCTTTACATACTTTACCTAAATCTTATGCCAATATACTTGAGTCTTATGGTATTAAGGCGGTTACTTTTAATAAGGTAACGCCAATTTTAAGTACTATTATGAATAATCGTGATCATCGTAAGATTTTAATTATTGATGGTAAGGTAGCCTTTAGTGGTGGTGTTAATTTGGCTGATGAATATATCAATAAGAAAGTTGTTCATGGTAAGTGGTTAGATAATATCATTAGAGTTAAGGGCAAAGCAGTAGATTCAATGTTAGTAACTTTCTTAACTAACTGGAATGCCCTAAGACATGAGGATGTTGATTATAGAAAATTCATGGTAGAGCATAGAGAGAAGGTTAAGGATGGTTTTATCGTTCCTTATAGTGAGACACCTCTAGACTTTGAATTAACGGCACAGTGTGTTTATATGGATATTTTAAATAGAGCCAAGGATTATGTTTATATCATGACTCCTTATTTGATTATTGATGAAGAAATGATCAATTGTCTTATTCATACTGCTAAAAAAGGTGTAGATGTTAAGATTATTGTCCCAGGTGTAGCTGATAAAAAGATAATTCATGATATTGGTGAGTCTTATTATGACCAATTAATTAGGGGTGGCGTTAAGATCTATGAATATAGACCTGGTTTTGTGCATGCAAAAGTATTTGTGAGTGATGATGTTTCAAGTGTTGTCGGCACTATTAACCTTGATTATCGTTCTTTATATCTTCATTTTGAGAATGCGGTCCTTTTGTATAAGAGTAAGAAGATAATGGATATTAAAAAGGATTTCTTAAATGCGTTAGAAGATTCAGTGGAAATTAAACATGCTCGTTTTTCTCTTGTGAAAAACTTTTTGATGAGCGTGTTAAGGATATTTGCGTCTTTGTTGTAGATAGGGGGATAATATGAAATTAAACTACAAAAGAACGATTTTAGTGGGCTTAGCTTTCATGTCCATCTGTGCTTTCTGGCAGATGTATGATGGCATTGTTCCACTAATCCTAACCAACACTTTTCATTTAAATGAAACGTTGTCAGGTATGATCATGGCTCTTGATAATGTCTTGGCCTTATTCTTATTACCTTTGTTTGGTTCTTTGTCTGATAAGACAGAAACAAATATTGGTAAGCGTATGCCTTTTATCTTATTTGGTACTGGTTTGGCTGTTATCTTAATGAACTTCTTACCAATTATTGATAATGCCTACTATGGTGAACCAACTACATTTAAACTTATTTCATTTATTATTGTGCTTGGTTTCTTACTAATTGCGATGGGAACTTATCGTTCTCCTGCGGTAGCATTAATGCCTGATGTTACACCTAATCCATTAAGATCTAAGGCCAATGCGATTATTAATTTAATGGGTGCTATTGGTGGCATTATCTATTTAGCTTTAGCTAGTATTTTATATCCACATGCTAAGACTGCTGGTGTTGAGCATGTTAATTATCAAATATTGTTTATCTTGATTTCAGCACTAATGTTTATTTGTGTTGGCATCTTATTCTTAACAATTAAGGAACCTAAATTAAGACAAGAGAATCTAGAACTTGAAAAACAACATCCTGAATGGGACTTGGCTGTTGATGATGGCAGTGGTGATGAAAAGTTACCTCCTGAAGTTAAAAGATCCCTTGGTTTCCTATTAGCATCTATTGCCCTATGGTTTATGGGCTATAATGGTGTGACCACTTGGTTTACAACCTATGTTTCTAAGGTAATGGGTGCAGGACTTGGTGGTGCTAGTACATGTTTATTAGTAGCTACAGCTGGTGCTATTGTCTCTTATATTCCAGTTGGCGCTCTAGCTTCTAAGGTAGGAAGAAAAAAGTGTATCCTATTTGGTGTTATTTTGTTAGCTTCAATGTTTATTATGGGCTTTGTCTTAACAACTATCTTTGATCATATCAATTTTGTGATGTATATCTGTTTCGCCCTTGTAGGACTAGCGTGGGCTAGTATCAATGTTAATTCACTTCCAATGGTTGTTGAAATGTGTAAGGGTAGCGATATCGGTAAGTTTACTGGTTATTACTATACAGCTAGTATGGCTGCTCAAATCATCACTCCAGTGTGTGCAGGTACTTTAATGAGACTTATTTCTTATAAAGTATTATTCATCTATTCTGCAGTATTTGTATTAGCATCTTATTTCACTATGTCTCAAGTTAAGCATGGGGATCAAAAGGTTGCAGGTAAGAAAGGCTTAGAAGCTTTCGAAGATTTAGATTAATATGAATAAATCCAAGTACATTTTAATGAGTTTGTTTACCTTTATATTTTTGAGTTGTGAGTTTCTTTTTGTCGACATCATTTCTTTAACGACAAAAGGGATTAGTGTAGTCAATGCTCAAAACTATGTGTTAGGTAGTAGTGTACTTGGATTTTTTCTTTATTCATTTATTGATAAACATAAAAGTATCTACATTGTTACTTGTATACTTTCGCTTATAAGTTTTATATTTGTAATCAATTTAGATACTTATGCTTCAATACTTATATCAGGACTTTTATTATTCTTATTTTTAGGAATCTTAGGTGGCGCCTCTTATTATAAGTCAATCTGTGATAGTGCTACTGTTGTAGGTGTATCTTATATGTGTGGTACTTTACTACAATTTGTGGTTAATTATCTAAGTATTGAAATATATATCATTCCTCTTTGTTTAGTATTGTTGTCAATTTGTTTATTTAAAACTAATGTTGATGAAATGATACTAGTAAAAAAAGATACAAAAGAATTATCTATCATACTAATATTGTTAGTATCATTACTAACAATTGTTTTTTCAACACTAGATAATGCGGTAACTATTTATCATGCCAATAAGGTCTTAGATATTGGAAGATGGCCAAGATTACTTTTAGCTTTTAGTGCTCTATTAGCTGGCTTCTTATATGATATAAGATCAAGAAAATATATGAGTATTATCATCTATTGTGTGATGGTTCTTTCTACTATTTGTTTATTGGTTAATGAATTACTTGGTCTAATAATCTTTTATTTGTCAGCTGGTTTCTTTGCGGTCTTTTTCACTTCAGCTTTTTTAGAATTAGCACCCTATACTAATAGACCAAAACTATATGCAGGAATGGGTAGGACTATCAATAATTTAGTGGCAATTCTTATTTCTAATCTATCTTTAAATTTATTAAGTAGTGACAATAAGCTACTTATCATCAGTATTGAATTAATCTTATTTGTCTTTACTAGTATTCTTACTTTTGTTTATACCAATAAATATAAATTGTTTATAGAATCTAGTGATAATCAAGTAAAAGAATATAATTTAACCCCAAGGGAAAGGGAAGTTTTAAATCTATTAATTAGCAGTGATGATAAGTTACAAGAAATAGCTGATAAGTTAAATATTTCTAAAAGAACACTAGAAAGATATGTAACTTCTATTTATAAGAAAACTAATACTACATCTCGTGTAGGCCTTATTTCGTTGTTTAAAAAATAATTGGCGGATATCCCTTATATATGTTTTTGTTCATGTTTCTTAAAATATAAGCATGAAGTATATTATCTTATCCATTTGTTTATTAATGTCATTAGGTGCTTGTAAGTCTATTGAACATACCCAGGCAGATCCTGTTAATCTAACTCAATATCTTTTAAAAGAAAGAGGACTTGCCTATGATAAATCAGATTATAAAAAGTTGGAAAAGGGTGATGTTGATATCAGTGAATATAGTGAATTTGACTTAAATAATCACATGTTCAATGATGGAATAGTTTATAAGGTAAGCTTAGATAATTTATTTTCTAATGGTTATAATATCGAGTTTATAACTGATATAGGATATAAAAATCCTCTGTCTTGGTCTATTAAAGATAGTGATATTGATATTTATTTAAAAGATGATGAAGGATTAAAAATCAACTTTGATACTTTAGAAGAAAAAAAGATTGATGAATCTTTATTTAATAGGGTATATCGTTACAAGTGTGATACTTTAAAAGATGATACTGATTATTTTAAAGGTGCCAATAAGATATATGATTTTGATGACTATATGCTTGCCTTGTTTGAAGACAAATTGAGTATTCTTTATTCATTTGACTATTTAAATTTAGACGAGTATAGGGATATGGGCAAAAGAGAATATCTTGCCTTTGATCTTGAAATAGAAGGATATCCTATTAGAATCTTTAATTCTAATATTTTAATGACTAACTGCGCTTACTATGAAATTCTTTATGCTGATGAACCTAATTTTCCTGATACTTGTAATTTAGTTTTAAAAGAAATTGGTATCTTATCTACTTTTTATAGAGATGTTAGAAATATAGTTGGCGACTATGTAATTTGTGATGATTACACATTATTACCACTTAAAAAGATTATTAAGGGAAATGATGGTGAGTTTTATAAATATGATCCCCATAGCTTTTACAAGGATAATGGGATTAGATATATCGAATAGGAGGCTATATGAAAAAGATTTTGATGTTTTTGATGACGTTATTTTTACTTGCAGGATGTGGTAAAAAGGAAATTGAGGAATATGATTACTATGATTATCCTGGAGGAGAAAATGTTAAAAGTGATTATGTTATTTTAAGGACTGATAATATTAAGACGGAAGTTTATCAAGACAATAACTTTACAATTACGATTCCAAGCGGTTGGGAGGTTAAAACCGGTGGTTATGGCATGACTAGTTTTATTGGTGCTTATAATCCTGATGATACACGCTTTTCTATTATCTATGTGTTAAAAATGGAACCATTATTACATACTGAAGAGGGTAAAAAAATATGGCAATCATTTGTTGATGCAGGACAAACCGAATATGAAATCTTTGCGAATGCCCCTGTATTATTAGAACCAACCACAGAAGGTTTTTTTAAGGCTATCTTACAAGATTTTAATGCAGTAGATCATATTGAAGCTAATTCTGAAATGGGCATTTATAGTTTGGGTGATGAAATATTAAGAGGCACCTTCATGGAAGAAGGAAAAGAAGCTGAGGGTTTGTTTACTGCTAGTATTGTTGATTTTGGTAGAGTTGATTTATCTTATTATAATGGCAATCCTTTCGAGGGCTATGATTGTGGCTATTATATGGCCTATAATGTAACGATTGTTTCAGCTCCTAAGGATCTTTTCCTTGATTGGAGTAAAACACTTTTAACTTGTATCAGTAGCTTACAATTTTCAGATAGTTTTGTTGATACAGCTATTAAATCTAGCAATGATCAAGTCGCTTTATCAAGACAAATTAGCAAAAACTTCAATGAAGTAATGGATGGTTTTATGTCATCTTGGGAAAATAGAAATAGAAGTTTTGATATTATGTCACAGAAACAAAGTGATGCGATCTTAGGCTATGAAAGAGTCTATGATACTGAGACTAATGAGATATATAAGGCTACTAATGGTTTTATGGATGTCTATGATGAAGATAGATTTAAACCAATTAGCGAAGATATGTATAGTGAGCCAATAAGTGGCTATATTGAGAAACAATAAGAAAAGATGGAGTGATCCATCTTTCTTTAACTATTGAGCTCTAGACATTGCTTCCTTATAGTCTGGAGTAGATGTGAATACATCATACTTATAAGGATTCTTCTTAGCAGCTACTGATTTCTTAATGATGAAACCTAGGGCAACAACGTTGATTATAAGCGCTAATACTGCGATAACACCTTGCATATGGACATTTCCAATTACTGGTGTTGCACCTGCTGCAGTTGCAGCATGAATTGTTCCTTCTTTATATAATACTGGAACAACTGAGAATCTTGAGTTGTCTTGGAATAGTGGGAATACTTGAGCAAACATACACCAGATTGCTAGAGTGTTTGCACGGTTTTGAATCCAACCACCTTTGTTCCATAGAGCGTTGGCAAATGTAGGTGCTAGTAATAGGGCAAGTCCACAATACCAAGCGTGTGTTGGAAGGTTAAGGTAAGTATATTCGAAGTTCCATACATCGTATGCTAAGATGTAAACCCAAATCATATCAGGCCATAACATATCTTTTTCATCGCTTGATGTATAGATGCTCCACCAACCTGTCATACAGAAGATGTTGATGATACCAGCAAGACCGTTTAATACGTTCCACCAGCCACCATATAGCCATACGCCTTCTGATGAGTACCACCAGCCACCAGCTAGTGAGCCAGCTCTAATAGCACTTTCAAAGTCACTAGCTACAGCGATAAGAATATTGATCGCAACGATCACAAATGGGAAGCATTTGAACCACTTAGCCTTGCCAAGTTTGCCCCACTTGTATTTGATTACCATAAAGCCAATACAACCAGTTGCGGCAGCATATAGCTTAGCATAGTGGAACCATGAGTTCATGTGAACGTATGTGTCGTTCTTTAATGCCCATTCAGCTCCATTTTTTGCGCCAATCGCAATCGCAATAAAGTAAATTGATAATCCTAATAATACAACACCGAAGATGCCAATTCCGCCCCATTTAGTTCTGGCAATTTCGTTTGTGATTATTAGTCCTAGGAAAACTAGAAGCCAACCTAAAAGTTGCCAACCACAGGTTTCCCCATAAAGTTGAAATAACATAATAAACCCCCTTGTATTTCAATACTTATTATGTTACTCCTTTGTGAAATGTTAATCAATCGCTTTTTGGCAATCTTCTATCAAACAGTTTTTAAAAAATTGGTTTATAATGTTTCCCATGAAAAAGAAAATTGGATTAGACATTGGTTCTACTACTATTAAGTGTGTTGTACTTGACGAAAATGACAATATCATTTATTCAAGTTATAAGAGACATATGAGTCATATCTTAGAGAAGAGTATTGAACTTTTGACTTATATAAAAGATGAAATATGTAAAGGTGATGAAGTTATTTTATCTATCAGCGGTTCGGCTGGCATGGGGCTAGCTGATAATGCTGGTGTTAACTTTGTCCAAGAAGTATATGCGACAAGACTTGCTTGTAAAAGATTGGCTAAGGATACAGATGTAGTCATTGAACTGGGTGGAGAGGATGCTAAAATCTTATTCTTAACAAATGGTGTTGAAGTTAGAATGAATGGTACTTGTGCTGGTGGTACTGGTGCTTTCATTGACCAAATGGCAACTTTATTAAAATTGGATGCGGATACTATGGACAAGGAGGCTTTAAAGGCTGAGCGTACTTATACGATAGCTTCTAGATGTGGCGTCTTTGCCAAAAGTGATGTACAACCTTTAATTAATCAGGGCGGCAAACAAAGTGATATAGCAGCTAGTATTTATCAAGCTGTTGTTAATCAAACAATTGCGGGTTTAGCGCAAGGTAGACCAATAAAAGGTAATATCTTGTATCTTGGTGGTCCTTTGACTTTCTCAAAATGTTTGAGAAATTCTTTTGACAAGACTTTAAATGTAAAGGGTAAGTGCCCAGAAAATTCTCTATTATATGTCGCATTAGGTGCTGCTTATTATAGTGATCAGGTTGTTGATTTAGATGATGTATTGAATAAATTAAAAGAATATTCAAGTGTGGCAACATATCAAAGCTTGGATCCTTTATTTAAAGATGAAAAGGAATATCAAGAATTTAAAGATAGACATGCTAAGGATAGGGTAGAAGAAGTGTCTTTTGATGACTATAAGGGTAATGTTCATATCGGTATTGATAGTGGTTCTACTACTATTAAGATGGTTGTGGTAGATGAAGATGATAATCTTCTTTATACTTGGTATCAATCAAATGATGGTAGTCCTGTTAAACTAATTTGCGATCAATTGATTGAATTATATAAGAAGCATCCTGATATTAAGATAGCTAGTGTTACAAGTACTGGGTATGGCGAGGAACTTATTAAGAACGCAGTGCATGGTGATTTTGGGGTAGTTGAGACAGTTGCTCATTTTACAGCTGCTAAGCATTTCTTGCCTGATGTTGATTTTATTATTGATATCGGTGGTCAGGATATGAAGTGTTTTAAGATTGAAAATGGTGCTATTTCCAATATCTTCTTAAATGAAGCATGTTCTAGTGGTTGTGGTTCTTTCTTACAAACTTTTGCCAGTGCTTTGGGCAGTGATGTAGAAACTTTCTCTAAGTTAGGCTTGTTTGCGAAGCATCCGGTTGATTTAGGTAGCCGTTGTACTGTTTTTATGAATTCTTCAGTTAAACAAGCTCAAAAGGATGGTGCTTCTATTGAAGACATTTCAGCAGGTCTTGCGATATCTGTTGTCAAGAATGCTTTATATAAGGTTATTAGATGTTCTAGTGCTAAAGATTTAGGTTCTAAGATTGTAGTACAGGGTGGCACTTTCTATAATGAACTAGTTTTAAGGGCTTTTGAAAAAGAAATGGGTGTTGATGTCATTAGACCCAATATTGCAGGTTTAATGGGTGCCTATGGGGCAGCTTTATATGGTAAGAAGCGTAGCAAGGGTAGAAGTAGTGTTACTTCTTTAAGTGAATTAGAAAACTTTGAACATAAGGTTAATTCTTTTAAGTGTCAGGGTTGCGGTAATCATTGTCAATTAACTGTTAATGTTTTTAATGATGGTAAGCGTTATATTTCAGGCAATCGTTGTGATAAGCCTTTAACTGGTAAGGATAATAATGATGAATATAATTTGTATGCTTATAAGCTAAGTTTGTTGAAAGAGTATATGGATGATAGGGGTGATGGTGATATTACAATTGGTTTACCATTATGTCTAAATATGTATGAATTATTACCTTTCTGGCATAAGTTATTTAGGGAATTAGGCTTTAAGGTTATTACTTCACCATTTTCTACAAGGGCTATTTATCAAGAAGGTCAGGCTTCGATTCCAAGTGATACAGCTTGTTATCCTGCTAAGTTAAGTCATGGTGCTATTTATGAACTACTTAAGGAAGATGTTGATTATATTTATTATCCTTGCCTTTCTTATAATGTGGATGAGCACTTGGGTGATAATCATTATAATTGTCCGGTGGTTGCTTATTATCCTGAGGTATTAAGTGGCAACATTATTGATAATAGGATGATTTGTGATTTTATCGATATTTCTAATCGTGATGAGTTTAAAAAGCGTTTCCCTAGTATCTTAAAGAAGCATTTTAGTAACTTGGATGATAAGAAGATCAAGGAAGCAATTGTATCGGCATATAAAGAATATGATGATCATATGAAATTATTGGCTATTAAGGCTGATGAGGTTATATCTATGGCTAAACAAAAGGGCAAGCATATTATTTGTTTGGCAGGTAGACCTTATCATGTAGATCCTGAGGTTAATCATGGTATTGATAAATTAATTACTAAATTAGGTTGTGCGGTAGTGAGTGAGGATAGCTTGTCAAATCATTATGAAAAGATTGATACTCAGGTCTTAAACCAATGGACTTATCATTCACGTCTGTATGCTTGTGCTAATTATTGTACTAAGGATGATGATATGGATTTAGTACAGCTTGTAAGTTTTGGTTGTGGATTAGATGCGATAACAAGTGATGAGACAAGAGAAATATTGAATGATCATGGTAAGTTGTATACTCAATTAAAAATTGATGAGATTTCTAATTTGGGTACTGTTAATATTCGTTTGAGAAGTTTGTTGGCGGCTATTGAAGAGAGAAGGGAGGATAAGTAAATGGAATATCTTACTCCTAATTTCACTAAAGAGATGATGAAGGATTATACTGTCTTGGTTCCTAATATGTGTGAGACTTCTTTTAAGCTTATTAAAAGTGCGATGGAATCAGAAGGGTATCATAAGGTTGAATTACTTGGTTCAGGTAGTAGTAATGTTACACAGCTTGGACTAAAGTATGTTCATAATGATACTTGTTATCCAGCTTTGATTGTTATTGGACAGTTTCTTGAGGCGATAGAGAGTGGTAAGTATGACTTGAATCATACAGCTCTTTTAATATCACAATCTGGTGGTGGTTGTCGTGCTAGTAACTATATTAAGTTGTTAAGAAAGGCACTAGTTAGAAGTGGCCATAGTAATATTCCGGTAGCTAGTTTGAATGCGAATAGGCTAGAAAAGGGTTCTATTATGCCTTTAACGCCTAGAATGCTTCTAAAGATTTTAGCTGCAGTTGAATATGGGGATGAATTAGAGGCTATAAAGAACCAAACGATAGCTTATGAGGTAGTTAAGGGTGAGAGTATGAATCACCTTAATATGTGGCTTAAAAAGCTTGATAGTGATATTAGAGAAAACAAGAATTATCTTCCTGCTTCATATAAGAAGATCTTTAATGAGATTGCTGCTGATTTTGCGACTATCGAATTAAATAAGACTCCTAAGGTTAAGGTTGGTGTTGTTGGTGAAATCTATGTTAAGTTTTCTCCTACTGGTAATAATAACCTAATGGAATTTCTACAAAGTCAGGATTGTGAAGTTAATATGCCAGGTCTTATGGGTTATGTGGAATATTGTTGTGCTAACTGGGAAATGGACTATAAGAATTATGGCATGTCTCCTACTATGGGTAAGTTAGCTGGTTTAGCTTTAAAGAAACTTAATAAGCATGGTGAAATCATGTCTAAGGCTATGAAGGATCATGGGTTTAATGCTCCTTGTTCTTTCTATGATTTGATGAAAAAGCCTGATGGTATCTTAAATTTAGGTACTAAGATGGGTGAGGGTTGGTTATTAACTGCTGAGATGGTTGAACTAATTGAGAGTGGTTATGAGAATATCATTTGTGCTCAACCTTTTGGTTGTCTACCTAATCATATTTGTGGTAAGGGTGTTATTAATATCCTAAGGTCTAAGTTCCCTAATGCCAATATTACTCCTATTGATTATGATCCTAGTGCTACTAAGGTTAATCAAGAGAATAGAATCAAGTTGATGTTGGCAGTGGCGAAAGAAAATTTAAATAAGTAAAGTTAATGTAGTGAACACTTGAAGTTGAAGAAACTTAAAAGGTTCACTTTTTATGTGAAAAACAATTATGTTCAAAAATCAAAAGCTTGTTAAGATAATGGCTATTAAAAGTTTTATCTAATAATAAAAGTCGGTTAAATTGTTGATTAAATATTTCGGTCAAAAAAATAGACAAATATTTTTTAGATAATATAGAATAGCAATGGGGTAGCTACTATGGTATTAAAAAAGGAAGTAATTTAGATGAATAAAAGATTGAAAGTGTTTGTCAAATTCTTAACTATCGGAGCTATTTTGTTCGGTAGTGTGTTGAGCGTTAGTGCTTATAATGGTAAATTCTCTTTTAATTTAGAATCTGGTTGGCTTAGTCCTTGGGCATATAGCTCATATGCAACTAAGTATTCAGTAGATGAAAATCCTGTTGTGCAATGCATATATACTACTGGAAGTACTGATAATTTCGAATATACTGTACGTAATAGTGACAATCAAGATCGTGTCGTACGTTTCACGCAAAGTGGAACATTTGGATTACGTGCTTTCGAGAGAAATACAACAGTTCAAAACCATATGTATAAACTTGGCGTAAAAAGAGTTGGAGGTCCTTGGAATTCTTCAGCTAGTGTACAAGGTTTGTGGAATATTGATTCTTATTAAAAAATAAATATCTAATACCTTAGTAGCTATTGATTAAAATGAAAGGGTTGTATTTCTATGAAGGGTGAGTTTAAAAGAGCAATATTTAAAAAATCAAATCTAGTATTAGTTTTTATTATTGTTTCATTTATGTTTTTAAATACATATTATAATGGTTGGAATACAGCTTTAAAAGCAAGTAAAGCAAGTGATTTGTTAAATATCAATGATGTCATTTTCTATGAAAAATATTATGGAAATGTTTATAGAGTATGGGTTGGTTCTTATTTTACTATTCAAGCCATTGCCCCATTGTTGCTGATTATTCCATATATTAATACATTCTTATCTGAAAAAGTCACTCATTTTAGGTATCTTGTTGTTAGTCGAAATGGAAACCTAAAATATCTAATAAATAAGGTTTTAACAATTGCTTTTTCAGGCACTATCATATTAGCTGGTTCTGAATTTCTATTTGCAGTTATTTCCTTTTTTCTAACTTCGCATGATACATCAATCGAATTCATGAAAAATATAGTGATGTATCAAGAAGCATTCTTTTTAAACAAACCTTTGACTTATTTTGCGTTTATATATCTATCGCATATAATATATTATTTTTCTTTTATCATCTTTGCTGTTGGAATTACTTCTTTCTTGAAAAATAAAATTGCAGTAATTATTACTCCGTTTATTGTAGTGGGATTATTAGATATGGTGTTGCCATTATTTTTGCAACCAAATGTAGTGATGTTGCCTTTTTTGAATAATTTTGATTTATATGGATATGGAATTTTAGTAATTTCCTATATTATTATCGGGATAATTTTAATAATAGTATCAGAGAAAATATATTTGTATAAAGGTATCTAGTTATGAACTTATTAAAATATGTAAAAAGTAAACTGAGATTAATTTATTCTAGCAAAATGACTTTCCTTATTGTTTTACTTCAAATTCTATTTTTAATAGTTTATATAGAAATAAACAATCCAAATTCTATATTAGATTACTTTTCTATATTAAAGTTGGACTTTTTCTTGTGGATTATATACATTCCTATTTTGGTAGTAATACACAAAGTCAGTGTTTTTTCTACATATTATAATTGTCTATCAAGAGCTAAAAGCAAACAAAGAGAAATGATAGTTGATTATATTGTCATAGCTATATCAACTTCTATCATCAATGGGTTAGTGTTGCTTGTTCCTACTATATTTATGAGTTTGTTTCATAATGCTATCTTTTCTAAAGAAATTATTGTCAATCTTCTATTTTTTCTTCTTCGTTACTATATCTTGGGCTTATTTGTACAGTATTTAATTTATTCAATCTTATTTATTTTTCCAAAGCTACAAAAACATAGTAACTATATTTGTATAATACCAATTATATTATTTTTGATTTTTACATTTCCTTTAGAATTGTTAACAGCAAACAATATTTACATCTCAATATTGGATTTTACTGGAGGTAAAAATTATATATTTACATTAGAAAATGGAATTGTGTTATGGGATTCAATTTTTTTCTATAATGCGCATTTAATTGGATATTTAATAGTTTTCCTTTGGATAAGCATTGATTATGTTTCGAGAAAAATGGAGTTTTTAGAGAATGAAGATAAAGACGCTTAGTAAATTGATATTTGATGAATATTTTAAATATATCATCTTTTCTATAATGCTTATTATTTTAATAGATTTTATTTTCATTAACTTTACTGGCTTATCAATTGATAAGGAGAATGGATATATTTATTGGCTTGGTGGTAATGAAACAATTAGCATGGGATTAAGGATTATACTTTTAAAAACCTTGAATATATCAATTATTTTTCTTACAATCGGAAGAATAATAGAAGAAGTTTCGCGCACTATTATGGTCTATGTTTTTTCTAGAATAACCAATTACTCTAAGTTTTTGTGGCAATACTTCTCAATTATTGTAATGATTGGTCTTATACTCTTAACAGCATCTCACATAATATATTACATTTTCATTGGATTACCCATTGATAAGCTTTGGATTATCTTTTCGTATTTATTGTTTGATTGTTTAGGGTTTATATCCATAATTACAATATATTTTACGCTCAATAATGCATTGTTATTTGAGAATAGTTTTTTAATTATAATCATTATTTATATGTTGAACACAATTCTGCCAATACCAATTATTTTCGCAACATCAACAGTAAAATATATTTTAATAATTAATCAAATTAATGTTTCGATATTGTTTATCTTAATATTGCTATTTGATTTTATTTTAATAATTTGTCTTAAAAAGTTAATACAAGAAAAGAGGTTTAATTTATGTTAGAAATTAAGGGATTAACAAAGAAATTCAAACAAAGAACTGTTTTAAGAGATATAAATTTGTCTCTTAAATTTGGTAATATTTATGGTTTTATAGGAGCTAACGGATCTGGAAAATCGGTTTTTTTCAAGACCATATGTGGTTTTTTAAAACCAGACAAAGGAACAGTAACAGTCAATGGCAAGACGATTGGAAAAGAAATTGATTTTTTGCCTAGTTTAGGTGTTGTTATAGAAAAACCAGGTTTTATAGAGAATTACAATCAGTTCGATAATTTAAAATATCTAGCACAGATTAATAATATAATTGACGATAAAAAGATTATTGAGGTTATACGTAGAGTGGGATTAGATATTAATAATAAGGAAAAAGTTAAAACATTTTCACTTGGCATGAGACAAAGACTAGCGATAGCACAAGCTATAATGGAGGATCAAAAAATCATTATCCTTGATGAGCCTTTTAATGGACTTGATAAGAATGGATGTAATCAAATTAAAAATTTATTAATGGAATTAAAATCGCCAGATAGGCTTATTTTGTTAACTAGTCATATTGAAGGAGATATAGATAGTTTATCTGATTATATATTTGAATTTAGCGATGGTAAGATAAGTTTGGTTAAATAATACAAATAAATAGAAAAGATGGTTGTTTGTTTTTATTAATAATTTGGATAATAAGATATTTATCCAAATTATTCAATTTCTACATCATCCATTTCGTCTAATTCAGCCTGGGTAATGCCAAGCATTTTCAACACTTCTTCACGTGGAATGGCTTTGCTTAAATCGGCATTTTCCATTCTTTTGATAGCTTCCGCTAATAATTCTTCATCAAATAATTCATCATCATTTAAAAATGTATCTTTCATATCTCTATTGTATAAAAAAAGAAACTGTTACACCAACAGTTCCTTCTTTCATACTATATGGGGAAAGTATATATAGAAAGTTAGATATTAGCTAACTGACTACCAATTTGTTTAAGATCACAACTAGCCTTATCATCTGGTGATAATCTTGTGATATAGGCTTTATCGTTTAAGATAATAGCTCCATGTTCTTTTAAACGGGTGGCTAAATCTTCCATCCATTTGCCATTGCCCCAGTCATAAGAACCGAATAGGGCAATTGTTTTTCCTTTGCAGTCTTTTTCTATTTCATTTACAAAGTCATCCATTTCAGAGTCTAATTCCTCATCGCCCATGGCGCTAGCACCTAGGGCAAAGACTTGTTCATTTTTTAAATCTTTCGCAATTATACTGTTAACATTTGTAACATTAACTTCTTTTCCGCTTTCTTTAACACCCTCACCGATGGCCTCTGCCATCATTTGAGTATTGCCTGATAATGTCCAATAAATAATATTAATCATATAGCTCCTTCTATAATTTCATTTAAGCGATAGCCGCTTAACAATTGTTTCAATGAAGTTTCTAAGGCTTTATCGAATTCTTTAAATACTTTAAGTGTTTCATTAAGGTTGGAATAGACTTTCCAATATTTACATGCCAGATAATTTTTTCCTTCATTTTCAATAAAGCCTTTGATGTCTTCGATAGGATAATTTAAGATGATGCCAAGCTCGTGAGGAAATGCAGATTCTTTATTATAGAAACTACTGAAACGTTTTGTGAGCTTGTTTAATACATAATTAAGGTCACATCTTTTATATCCTAGTTCTTTAAGATAAGTTTTCACTTCATCTTTAAATAGATACTCTTTCAAATTAGCTTCTCGATATATTAAGATAATTTCGTTTTTCTTATTCTTATGCAATAGGTGAATAGACAAGGGGCTATTATCTAATACATTAAGAAGATAATTGTAAGTACCTTTCTTACCAGTTATGGTATTAGCTATAGTTAGTCCTTTGATTACTGGGGCACAGGTGTTAATGAATGAATAGTTTAGTTTTTCTTTTGTCATATTACCTCCAGTTAGCATTAACTAACTACGTATATAGGTTAGCACATGCTAACTAATAATGCAAGAAAAAAGATGAACTATTTTTTAAGTTCATCTTAAATATGATATTTACAAACACCTGCGACAAATGTTTGAACAGTTCTACCATAGACATTCATACCAATAAAAGGTGAGTTATGGCTCTTTGACTTAAAGTCTTCTTCTTTTATTTCATATTCATTTGTTACATCAAATAGCGCAATATCTGCAATACTTCCTACTTTTAAAGTACCACGGTTTATATCCAATATTTCAGCACCCTTAGTAGACATCTTATTGATTAATTCGATAGGTGTTAGGATACCTGTTTTAACTAAATATGTATAAGACAAAGCAAATGATGTTTCAAGTCCTACAATACCATTTAAGGCTTTCTCGATAGGCTTAGACTTTTCTTCCTTACTATGAGGTGCATGGTCTGTAGCGATAACATCGATTGTTCCGTTTCTTAAGGCTTCTTTAACAGCTTCAACATCTTCTTTACTACGAAGAGGTGGGTTCATTTTCTTGTTAGGATCCCCATTTACATCATCTTTATTAAAGATAAAGTAGTGAGGTCCTGTTTCACAAGTTACCTTAATTCCTCTTTCTTTAGCGGTTTTAATAATATCTAAGCTATTCTTTGTACTTATATGACATAGGTGTATTCTTGCGTTGGCTTCATTAGCCAACATAATGTCTCTTGCGACAATCAATTCTTCGCCAATGCTAGTAGAAGCAAGGGAATCGTCTTCTGTATGTGAGAATACTTGTAGATTTAATTTCTTGGCTTCTTTAATGCCGTCTAACATTACCCTAGAGTTCATTACAGAGCGACCATCTTCACTAATGGCACAGATACCCTTACCGTTAATCTTTTTAGTAATGGTGTCTACTTCCATCATCTTTTGATAGTCACATAGTTCTTCACCCTTTTGACCCTTAGTGATAGCGGCGATAGTTAATACGTTGATTAGATCAGCTTCTTTTGCCTTCTTATCAACATATTCTAATGTTTCTACACTATCAATTACAGGCTTAGTATTAGGCATCATACATACAGTGGTAAAGCCACCGTGTACGGCAGCTTCAGAGCCACTTTTAATGTCTTCTTTATACTCTAGTCCTGGTTCTCTAAAGTGAACATGTAGGTCGATTAGACCTGGTGTTACCCATAGACCCTTGGCATCAATTATTTCAGCTTCTTCAAAGTCCTTAGCTTCTCCTAATGTCTTGTTTGCTAATTCAATCATGATGATCTTATCATCATCAAGATATAAATTACCTTCTTCACATAGGTTTTGACTAGGATCGATGATTAATCCGTTTTTAATAATCTTTTTCATTATTTCTTATTGAATGAAACAATCTCATCGCAGTATTCACAACGATATTCTCTTGTTTCAGGATTGATTAAATGGAAGATATGGGGGATGTTTCTTTCAACAGAAGTTACACATCTTGGGTTCTTACACTTAATAACGTTTGTTACTGTTTCAGGTAAAGATAATTTGATCTTTTCAGCAATCTTGCCTTCTTTAATAATGTTTACTGTAGCATTTGGATCAATTAGACCAAGTACTGTTAAGTCAACGTCAGTTACGTTTTGAATCTTGATAATATCTTTCTTACCATGTTTTTGGCTTTGAGCGTTCATGATAAAGGCGATAGTGTTTTCGCTTGTGTCAATATTTAGGTATTCTAGAATTTGAGCACCTAAGCCTGCAGTAATATGGTCAATTACGATTCCATTTTCAATACTAGTTACAATCATTTTTAGCCTCCTATTAACCTTCAATTCCAAGTAAGCTCATAATTAGAGCCATACGTACGAACATGCCGTTCTTTGCCTGTTCGAAATATTTTGCACGTGGATCACTATCAACTTCGGTTGAAATTTCATTAACTCTTGGTAGTGGGTGTAAAACAATCATGTCTTTCTTAGCAAGTTCCATCTTTTCCTTATCTAGGATATAAGTGTCCTTTAGACGGATATAATCATCTTCGTTGAAGAAACGTTCTCTTTGAACACGAGTCATGTATAGAACATCAACTTCGCCTAGTGCTTCTTGCATAGTTCTTACTTCTTTGAATTCGATGTTGTTTTTGATTAAAACTTCTTTTCTAACATAATCAGGGATTGTTAATTCTTCTGGAGAAATTAATACAAACTTAACGTTCTTATATCTTGATAACGCCTTAATTAGAGAGTGTACTGTACGACCAAACTTTAGGTCACCACAGCAACCTACTGTAATGTTTTCAAAAGTACCTAATGTTCTTCTGATAGTTAATAAGTCAGTTAATGTTTGTGTTGGATGTTGGTGACCACCATCACCTGCGTTAATAACTGGCATGTCAGTGCTATTAGCAGCAACTCTTGGAGCACCTTCCTTTGGATGACGCATAACCGCAACGTCTGCGTAGCATGAGATTGTTCTAATTGTATCAGCGATACTTTCGCCCTTAGCAACTGAACTTGAATTTGGTTCAGAGAAGCCAATAACTTGACCGCCTAGTCTTAACATTGCAGCTTCAAAGCTGAAACGTGTACGTGTACTTGGTTCATAGAATAGAGTAGCTAATAGCTTTCCATCACATGCATGTGCATATTTTTGAGGGTCAGCAATAATACGGTCTGCTAAATCAAAAATACCATCTAATTCTTCTAAACTGAAATCCATTGGTTCCAATAAGCTTCTGCCTTTTAACATAAAAGTTCCTCCTAAATAAAAACCTTCAAACATAAAATACATTTGAAGGCGCACATCAAAAGAAACCAGTGTTTTTTCAAGCCTTCATAGTATCTCGTACTAAATTAAAGGTTTTTCCAAAACTATTATATGAAAATTTCATGCTATTTCAATATCGATTTGATAAAAACTGCCTATTAAATATTGGACAATCGTACATAAAGATAATAAAATATATGTACGAAAGGCAAAAATGAAAGAAAGACTAGAACAATTATTCATCGAAAATAACAATGTGTTGAGTAAAAAACAATTATTAGAGTTTGGATGTTCAAAATATGAAATTAAGAAGCTTGTTGATGATGGCACTTTAGAACATTTGCAGCATGGTCTTTATGGTTTTAATAATGAACTAAGGGATGAATTTTATACTTTTCAACATGATAATTCTTATTTTATATATAGTAACGAAACAGCTTTATTTCTTCACAACTTAACAGATAGATACCCAATTCCATTGAGCGTTACTACTAAAAGAGGCTATCATTTAAGAAATGAAAAGTTAAAGGTTTACTATGTAAAAGAAGAATTACTAAAAAATAATGCGGTTGAAATTATGTCGCCACAAGGTAATCCTATTCTTGTTTATGATGTTGAGCGTACTATTTGTGATATTGTAAAGAATAAAAAAAGAATAGAACAGCAAGTATATGTACAAGGTTTACAGAATTATTTTTTAAAGGGTAAACCCAATCTAAGAAAGTTATCTAAAATTTCTAAAGAACTGCATATTCAACAAAAAATGATGGATATTATCGAGCTTTATATGAAGCCATAGGAGAAAAAACGTGAAATATACAAGTATTGATCAATGGAAAAGCAAAATGAAAAAATTGTCTGATATAAATATAAATTCAATGAAAATCGTGAGTATTATACCCACGATTTTTATGCTATTTCTTAAGTTCTTCCCAATCAGGACCTAACTGTAGGCTACCATCGGTACTGCCTACATAAGTATCACCTTTCTTATATATATGGTCATATTTGACATCAGCTTGATATGCATTGCCATAAGAATCATGATAGTTTTCAACACCTCTTATACCATCGCTAGAATGGTCAATAATATTGTTCATTTGTTGACTATGACTCCATGTAGCATCATTAACTATATTACTAGTTTCAGATAGGGTACGTGATATATTTTGACTTGCTCGTATAGCATTTTGTTGACGAGACATAGCACCCTGTACTTGTATTTGTTGGGTGTTTCTAAGTTCTTGTTCTTGTAGGGCAAAGTATGTAGGTCCATATCTAATGTTACTTAAGAACTTATCGAAGGTGTTTTCATAATCGCTTGCATCTTCTTGTTGGTAGATAAGTATTAAATCGAAGCATCTTCCCCAATCAAAACTACCAAGTCCTCCAATACCATACATGGCTCCCATGAATGATAGACCTTTTTTAATAAAGTCGTTTGAATTCTTTGTGTTGTCTATATGAGACAAAATAGAGGCAAAGTATCCCTTATATGTTTGATTATTAATTATGCATGTAAAGCTAAATTTTAGTGGTGCAGCAAGACTTTCTTTTCCCATCTTATTGGTAGAATCTTGTTGAAACTGTAAAGCCATGCTCATCATATGATCACAAGACAAAGGTTTAATATCGATTTGTTGCATTTGGCCTTGAATTATTTTTTGACAGATAGATATTATTCTTCTTTTAGCATAATCATTAATCGACATAAAACGTGAGTAACATACCAATGTTAGAAAGTCTGTTTGATATTCTAATGGTGTTCTATGAAGTATTGATTTCATATCATTGTCTTTAAAGAAGGCAAAAGGATAAAAAACTAATTGAGGACCATTAGGTGCACATAGTTGTAACCCTTTGTTTACTGGAGCTAAACTTGATAAGGTTTCATTATCATCAAAGACATTAACATTCCATCCATCAGGTATGTAGCTTTGGTATAAGACGCCATTACCATAGTTGATATTTTGGATGTTTGTTTGTCTATTTCTTAAGACAAATTCACTACCGCAATGATCACATCTAATATGAGTACCATCTTTTCCTACTCTTATAGGACTACCACAATTACGGCATTTAAGTTCTACATATTCCATATATTGTTACTTCCTTTTCTTGATTTCAGTTTATCACATAGAAACATCAAATAATTCAATTTTCAACCCTAAAATGGAAGAGTTTTAATGGTGTGTATTTTGGGGTATAATTGATTAGGAAAAATGAAAAGAGGTCAGCAATGAAGGAACATAATCATTATCATTCGCCAGAGGTTAAGAAGAAGGAGCTTAATAGACTTTCTAAGACTATTGGTCATCTTGAGAAGGTAAAGAGAATGATTGAAAATGATGAGGATTGTGCAGATGTTCTAATTCAATTGTCAGCTTGTAGGGGAGCTTTAAATTCTTTGGGTAAGGAAATAATCAATGAACATATGGAACATTGTATTGTTCATGCACTAGAAGATGGGGATACAAAGGCTTTGGATTCTTTTAAAGAAGCAATTAAGAAGTTTAGTTTATGAAAAATGTTGAAATTGAAAGAAAATGGATGGTAAGGGGCTGGCCAAATAATCTTGAACTGTTATATACAGAGAAGATGAGACAGGGTTATATTTCAACTAGTCCTACAGTAAGAATTAGGGATGAGGATTCTAAATATATCTTATGTTTTAAGTCAAAGGGTAAGTTGTCTAGAAAAGAAATAGAAATGGAAATTCCTAAGGATAAGTTTGATGAATTAGAGGATCTAATTGGTTTGCCTCTTATTGATAAAGTAAGAAAGACTTATTTGTTAAGTGATGGGCATCATTTGGAAGTTAACTTGGTTGATGAGAAATTCTATTATGCTGAAGTAGAATTTTCTAATGAGGAGGAGGCATTGTCTTTTAATCCTCAAGATGTTAATTTAGCTGATTACTTAGATGATGAAGTAACTTATCAAAAGGGCCAATCAATGGCTGCTTATTGGATAGAAACTAGGGTGAATAGACAATGAAGATGTATATTTTAAAGATAGTATTAATAATAATTTTGGTATATTTGTTGATGTTGATGCCAAATATGAACAAGGAACGTAAAGAGGCTATGTCTTCTTTTGAAGATGTATATATAGCTCATAGAGGCTTGTTTAATAATGTTGATATTCCAGAGAATAGTTTAGTTAGTTTTAAGAATGCTGTTAAACATGGTTATGGTATTGAATTAGATGTTCAAATGACTACTGATAAGAAATTGATGGTGTTCCATGATGCTAATTTATTTAGAATGTGTGGTGTTGACAAAAAGTTAACTGATTGTAGCTATGAGGAACTTCAAAAGTACTCATTGGTTAATACTGAACATAAGATTCCTTTGTTTGAGGATGTGCTAAAAGAATTGGATAAGGATACACCGTTAATTGTTGAAATTAAGCCTGAGGGACCATGTATTGAGACTTGTGATTTAAGTGTTGAGATGCTAAAAAATTATGATCTTAATTATGTAATGGAATCTTTTAATCCTTTGGTTGTTTATCATCTAAAGAAGTATCATCCAGAGATTATTAGAGGTCAATTAGCTTATAACATGTTTAAGGATAAGAAGAATACTGCGAATATGTTTGTTAAGTTTGTAGGTACAAACCTATTGGCTAATTTCTTAACTAAACCGGACTTTGTTGCCTATGATGTTAGAAATAAGAATAATCTATCATTTAATATTGTTTCTAGATTATATAAGGCTGAATGTGTAGCTTGGACGGTTAAGAATCAAAGAATGTTAAAAGAGTGTGATGGCTTATATCAACAAATAATCTTTGATTCATTTATTCCCAAGAAGTAGATTTGTTGTTGTGTAATATTTTTGTTGATTGAGGCGCGAGTTTTCGGACCACGCTGGGGTAGTCATTTTTGGCTATCCATTTTTTTTACTCATGATAGAATACAAGTATAAATAGTAGATGAACAATATTAGATAAGGGATGACTTTTATGCGTTATATTTTTAATAGGATACTTATTAATAAAGGCAAGACATTATCAAATATGATGATGTTTTTCCTATGTTTCATAATTTTGTTTTCTTCTATAGTAATTAATAATTTGAATGTTGAAATAGAAGACTACCTATATAAGAAGCTCGGTATTAATCTTATAGTGTATGGTGATATCAATGATTCTTATCTTGGTTATGAAGATACCTATGATACTTATAACGATGTTTATAAGAAGATGCATGAGATTAAAGATTATATTGAACAAGAGAATTTGGGTAGGGTGTATTTAGAGGAAGTCATGTGCAATCTTAATTTATATTGCGCTAAGGATTTGTATAATGAAGATGATTACCGAATGGCTTTATTCGATTATCCAAGTATTGAAGGAAACTATCTGTCTGTGGTTTCAAAGGATATAGATAGTAATGCTCATTATAAGACTGCTATGAAAAATTTTTACTTGGATCCACATTCAGTAGAGGAACCAATCAATTACAGTTATAGCAGTGGTATGCATCCTGTTTTAGTTGGTGTTGATAGGAAAGATTTTTCCGATATTAAATCGAAGTATATAAATATTGTTGCGGGTAGAACTTTTACAGATGAAGAAATAGATGATGGCAAAAATGTTGTGATTTGTGGCCCTTATACTTATATTCTTTCGAGAAATGAATTAAGAGCAGTTAAGCTAGGCGATATTATTCCGCTTTCTATTGAGTATGGTGATGATGTAATAAGCTATGATTTTGAAATTATTGGCATCGATGATGGGTATAGTGGTGGTTTAGCTGTAGAGAACACCATGATAATGGAAAAAGAAGGTATTGTTCATATGCTTGGCAATTCTTATTTAACTACATTATTTATTCCTCAAAAGGCTTATCTAAGAATTAGAGATGATTTATTAGAAATGTATGATGAATATGGAAGACCTTATGCAAGTGTTGATGATTTAGCTAGTGATGAACCTATTTTCTATAATCAATATGGAGCTATTAGGCCAATGCTTATAGAGGCTGATAATTTAGATGATTATCAAAATATTGTCTTTTATATTAATGGTGAATTAAATAAATTAAATAAGATTTCTGATAGAGTAATTGAATATACATATTTTTCTAATTTAGATAGGTTCTATGCAGTTATCAACAATATTAGCACTGTAGAAGGTTTGTTGAAATTAGCAATCGTTATTTCTGTATGTGCATTTTTTAGTTGTCTTTATCTTATATGTGTTAAAGACTATTGAAGATGATAAGAAGGAATTAGCCTTGTATATGGCCTTGGGTAAAAAGAAGGTTGAAGTGGTCTTTGACTTGTTTGTTGAATATTTAATAAAGTCAATAATTCCGATGATTTTGTCTTTAGCACTAACTGGTGTTTTAGCGAACGCTTATTTAAATTACATGAATAATAATTTAATTACTACTAATAATATTTTCTATAGTGGAGAACTAGATACTTTAGAAATTAATGTGGGTTTAAGTAGTTATTTAGTTCCTATGTTTGTAGTGTTGTCGATTATGATTTTGGTTTGTGCTATTTCTTATATCAGAATAAACAAATTAAATGTTAAGAAAATATTGTTTGAGGACTGAGTATGAATATTAAGATGGCATTGTTGTATTTAAAGAAAAATATTAATAAGACATTGGCGTTGTTGGTGTGTGTTTTCTTATTTTCATTCTTGTTTCTATCGGTTTTATCTATTAATAAGATTAGTACTAACTTAAAAGAAGGGCTTGTAAGTGATTTAACATATGATATAAGACTTAAAAATAGATTGTGTAAGGTTGATAGTGGGATGGTTTCTCAAAATGATTATGACTTCAACAATGAATTTCAAACAATCTATAAGATATTTAATGATTATGATTCTCATTATGATTTGTATGTAAAAATTCAAGTTGGTAATGAAGATGTTTATTATTTATATGGAAGCGATTCTACTTATTTAGAACAACACGATATTGAGTTAGTAGAAGGAAGAGTTTTTGTAGAAAATTCTAATGAAGTGCTTGTTAACGAAGGGATGTTAATAGATGATAGAAATGTTGAAATTGGTGATGTGATTTCTGTTCCTGTAGCTTATAAATTACCAAACGATAACAAATTCTTTCCTCTTATAGATCATTATATTGATTATGAAGTAGTTGGCCTTTATAAGAGTCGTAATATTGATATCACAAACTATGAGAATGAATATATGCTTAATAATAGAATTTATTTAAGTAGGGAAAATGTCCTTAATTACTATGATGATTATATAAGTCTTTTTAAGGACCATAATATAAAAACTATTGTAAATAATAATAATTATGTATTAAATATTAAGTTCGTTGATGCTTATATAACACTGTCTTCTTATGATGAGATGGAAGATGTTTATGTCGATGTTAATAATAAATTAAATATCATTAATGGTAAGATTAGTCCGCTAGGTGATAAGTATGAAATAGAATCTAATACAGAATATGTTGATAATATTATTTCACCGTTTGTGATGTTAACTGATAATGTTAAGAATGTTTTTGGCGTTATGTATCTAGTATTTTTGATGATTATCGCTTTGTTTATAATGATTGAAATAAAAAATAGAACAAGAGAATTTGGAATTAAGAATGTTCTTGGATTAAAAGATGGCGATAATATTAAAACATTCGTTATAGAAAAGTTAATGATTATAGCTTTTGGTATATGTTTGGCTTATATAGTTTACTTATTAAGCTTTAATTCTATTATTTCTTCTTATATCAATAAGAAAGTTAACTTAGAGAATGATATATTAAATTTAATCGGTGTCAATCATCAATTCATATTTGACAACATCAATCATTCATATCTAATTAGACCAATATATTTCATCGTTTATATGTTGTTTACTTTAATTGTTTGTGCTTTGTTGGTAGTGTTGTTGTTTAAGGTGAATAAGCCAAAAAAGATCAAAGATTGTTTATTACATTAAGGAGTGTCTATGAAGTTAGAAGTTAAGGATGTTTGTTTTTCTTATCAGGATGGAGAATCAAAGAAAGAAATATTTAATGGGGCAAGTTGTGAGTTTTTGGATAAAAAATTCTATTGTATAACTGGCCCATCTGGCTGTGGTAAGTCAACTTTATTATCATTATTGGGTACTATAGATAAATGCGAGAGTGGTTTAATTCTTTTGGATGGAAATGATATTTTTGAAGATGAGAGCACATACAGAAAAAAGAAAGTTGGTTTTGTGTTCCAAGATTATAATTTGATTAACTATTTAGATGGTTTTGAAAATGTTGCTTTGGCGATGGAAATTGCAGGTAACAAGAAAGATGAAAATAGAATCTATGGTGCTTTAAGCGTTGTTGGCATTGATGAAGAAACAGCTAAAAGAAAGGCTAATAAGTTATCTGGCGGCGAGAAACAAAGGATTGCAATCGCAAGAGCATTGATAAATAATCCTGAAATAATATTGGCGGATGAACCAACTGGTAATTTGGATATTGAGAATTCTAATATGATTGTTGATATATTTTTAAAACTTGCACATGAATATGATAAGTGTGTAATCATGGTTACTCATAACCCTGATATTGCGAAGTTGTGTGATGTAGAATATTCTATTTCTAATAAAAATATTGTTAGAAAGTAAGAATGGCTATAAAAATGTTGGATGTTTGTAAATATTGGCTATAAAAATGTTGTTGAAACTAAAATATTGGCTCTAATTTTTGTATACAAAATAATTTATATTCCTTATAATGATGATATTGTACAGTGAACCCCCTAAAGTTGGACAAACTTAAAAGGTTCACTTTTTATATGAAATTAACTTATAAACAAAAGCTAAAAGCTTATCAAGATTGGAAAAGCAATCTTAAGTCACCAGGAACTATAGCTAGAGAATTGCATGTTGGTGAAACGGTTGTTAGATATTTTTTAAGGTTAGCTGTTAGACATGAAATTGAAACATAGTAACAATAAGTATTATTCTCCAGAAGATAAGCTTTTCTACTATTATTTCAAAAAGTTTAGAATTTGTTCAGAATTATGTACGACATAATTTCATATTTAAAAATTATTATTGTAAATGTAAAGAGAGGTGTATGTTTATGGTAGCAAAATCCACGAAATATCTAACAATAGGTGGTACAGCACTTTTATTATTATTTATGTACTTTCTAATATCAAATGGATGTTTAACAGACCCAAAAAAGCTTGAGCTATTAATAAAAAGTTTTGGAATCATGGCTCCAGTATTTTTCCTTGCTTTGCAAATCATTCAAGTAATCATTCCAATTATTCCAGGTGGTATTACTTGTGGTATAGGAATTATCTTATTTGGTCCTTTGTGGGGATTTATCCTTAATTATACTGGTTCAATGATTGGTTCTATTATTGCTTTTGTAATGGTGAAACATTATGGACATGACTTTATTTTAAAATTTACTGATCAACAAACATATGATAAGTATATCGGTTGGTTAGATAAAGGCAATAAATTTGATAAATTGTTTGCTTTGGCAATTTTAGTTCCTGGATTTCCTGATGATCTACTTTGTATGATTGCGGGTCTTACAAGTATGAGTCTTAAAAAATATATCTTAATCATTGCTACTTGTAAACCATTGTCTTTAATAGCTTATTCATGGGGAGTTAAAGAAATAATTATGAAAATTGGTACAATGTTTTAGTTTTATATTGAAATCAAGAAAAACTAATTTCATAATTTATAATTAAAAAAGGAGCGTGTTTATAATGGAATACAATATTTTAGTCGTCGAAGATGAAAATGGAATTAGAGAAACTATTAGTATTTTCTTAGAAAATCAAAGATATCATGTTTTTACAGCTGAAAACGGTGCTCAAGGGCTAGAAATCATCAAAAATAATGATATTCATTTAGCTGTTGTTGATATCATGATGCCCGTTATGGATGGAATGACAATGGTATTAAAATTAAGGGAAAATTATGATATGCCTGTAATCTTTTTAAGTGCAAAGTCAGAAGATATCGACAAAATCAAGGGATTAAACGTAGGAGCTGATGATTATATCACTAAGCCATTTGAACCCTTAGAGCTAATTGCTCGTGTAAATTCAAATCTAAGAAGATATAGCCAAATTTTAAAATTAAAACAAGGTTATAAAGAAGAAATAAAACAAGAAATATTACAAGTCGGTGACTTAATATTAAACAAAGAGACAAAACAAGTAACTATCCGTGGTCAAGAATTGCATTTAACTTTAAAAGAGTTTCAAATATTAGAATTGTTAATGAGTCAACCTGGTAGAGTATTTTCGAGTGAACAGATCTATGAAAGTATTTGGAAAGAAATTGCCATAAACACTGATACAATTATGGTTCATATTCGACGTTTACGTAAAAAAATTGAAGAAGATCCAAAAAATCCTGAATACATTAAAGTTCTTTGGGGTATTGGATACAAAATTGAAAAAATGTAGTTGATATTATAAAGAAAGGAAATAAATAGGTGACCTTATGAAGAAAGGAAAAATTATTTTTACTATCATTCTCACATCAATGCTATTAATCATGAGCTTTTCTGCTATTAGCTTATATGATAATGTAAATACCAAAGATTTTAATAAAACTAAAGATATTGAACACTATTTTTCTGATGAATTTCAATATGCAACATTAGATTTAGCAATGCAGTTAGATTCATCATATACCCCTTTACAATTTTCTGATACCATGTTGGAAGAAAATAAAGACTATGTGAAAAGTGAATTTAACAATCAATTAGAAAATGTGAAAAGCTTCATACACAAGGATAAAGGCTTCTTCTATATCGCAAAAAATACAAATACAAATAAAGTTATTACAAATATCAAAAATTATGATCCAAGTACATTTAACTTAGATGATTATGGTTATTCAATTCATGTTAACTACGATAAAGAAGGCTATTGTACAACGGATGGAAATTTAAATAACGTATTTTCTAAGATAGAAACAAACGATTTATTTGATAGTTTTAAGCATCAAAATAAAAAGACGACATTTTCAGATAATGACATTTCAGTTAATACTCCCAAAAATATAGATATTCAATATATCTTTTCAAAAAACATTCAATCTTTTGAAGGTATATCTGCTTATTTAAATTCATGGGAACGCTATAATTCCTTTACTGCCATCATTTTCTGTATATTTGTTGCGATTTTATTCTTATTCATTCTTTTCTATCCAATCAAATACGTCGAACAAGCCAATCCATTTAAAACTTTCAAACAATGGAGCTTTGAAGTCAATGTTTTTGTTTGGGCTACCATTATCTCGTTGGCGTTTTTAGCTGTACTTGTACTAGCAGGTACAACAATCAATGGGCAATTAAGTTATATGCTTTCTAGCTTTGTAATAGGCTATAGAGATCAAATATTGATGTTAATCAACTTTATGGTTTGGTATTTATCTTTATTGTCGGTTACCGTTGGATGCTTTCTTGTAAAATACATCGTAACTTATGGACCTATTCAATATTTAAAAGATCATACATTAGTCTCTAGATTTTTATCTTATGTCAAGCGCAAACTAAATCTTATTTCAGAAATTGATTTAACGTCACCAATGAATGCAACAATTATGAAATATGCACTGATTAATGGAGCTATCATCATTTTTATTTCTATATGGAATATTGCCTTATCTATTGTATTATCTATTCTCTATACGCTTTTGTTATTCTTTTACGTTAAGAAGAAAACACAAGACATTCAAACAAATTACAATACATTATTAGATTCCATCAAGAATATTATTTCGGAAGATTTTGATACGATTACTGAAAAAGATTTTGGGATATTTGAATCAAGTAAAGAAGAACTTAATCAACTTAGTGTAAACTTTGAAAAAGCTATTCAAGAAAAAGTTAAATCAGAAAAGATGAAAACTGAATTAATTTCAAATGTATCACATGATTTAAAAACACCTCTTACATGTATTAAAAACTATCTAACTTTACTTAAAAATGATGATATTACATTAGAAAATAAGCATCATTATTTAGAACAACTTACTTTATATACAAATAGATTAAAGAATCTTATCGAAGATTTATTCGAAATCAGCAAAGTTGATAGTGGTAATATCAACCTGAATCTTCAAGAGTTAGATATTGTTTCATTACTGAATCAAGCTTATCTTGAAAATGAAGAAATGTTAGAATCTAAGAACATTACTTTTATAAAGAGAATTAATATTGAAAAATTATTGGTATTCCTTGATAGTGATAAAACATATCGTATCTTTGAAAACTTGTTTACCAATATAAATAAATATGCCTTGCCAGGTAGTCGTGCATATTTAACAATGACAGAATTCGAAAATAGTTTTGAAATCGAGTTTTCAAATATTTCAGAAGTTCCAATGGACTTTACTTCAGAAGAAATCACAGAACGATTTGTTCGCGGCGACAAATCCCGTTCTAAACAAGGAAGTGGTCTAGGTCTAGCAATCGCCCGCAGTTTTACAGAAGCTCAAGGTGGATTGTTTGATATTTCGATTGATTGTGATTTGTTCAAAGTGAAGATTACATTTCCTAAAAGTCTAGAAAACCAAAAAGAAATTATTTCAAAATAAAAAATTAAGTCATCTTTTTCAATTATGATAGACTACGCCTTACTTAATAGGTGCCATATCATAACAAAGATGGCTTTTTGTTAAGAAAATGTTCAGCTTTTTATCCGATATTAGTTAAGACCTTTTCTCTATACTTTAAATAGAAAGAAGGATGATTAAAATATGTTAACCGTTATTATGTCAATAATTAGCTTTATATTTATATTTAGCTTTTTCATTTATGAATTCAATAAAACAAGCTTAAATAGTGTTGTTAAAATTCTTTTAGCAACTTTACTATCAATTCCCTCATTAAAACTGAACAGTGTCTTATTTATATTTGAAATACATTTCGTTATAATCACCATCATATTTGAATTCTTGTTCAAGAAAAATATAAAAAGTGATAATACAAAGTATAAAAAGCTTTATATGTATATCCCTATTCCATTGATTCTCTCAATATGGATGATGTGCTTTGGCTCTTATAATATGAATCACATTTTAAAAACAGAATATAATATTGACACATGCAAAACATTAAGTAAAGATTACAAAATTGCAATGATCGCTGATCTTCACTATCCTACTTCTATGAATAAAGAAGGGCTTAATCAATTAGTAAATCGTATTGCTAGTGAGAAACCTGATTTTGTCATGTTGTGCGGTGATATTATTGATGAGAATACAAGTCCACAAGAAAGAATCGAAACATTTGAAACAATAGGAAAATTATCAAAATCATCACAAGTCTTCTATGTTTACGGAAATCATGACACAGGTAAATACTCATTTAATAATCGCGTACCGAGTAATCAATTAGAATCGCTTATTGAGAATTATGGTATTCGTGTTTTAAACGATGAACAAATAATATTAAATGATGAAATATCAATTATAGGTAGAAAAGATTATAGTTTACATCAACGACGTGACATAAAATCTTTTGATACAAATACGGATATTTATAATATTGTTATCGATCATCAGCCTAAAGATCTAAAAGAATGTGCACACAATAATATCGATCTTCATTTATCAGGTCATACACATGCAGGACAAATCTTCCCACTTTATTATGTATATGAGCTGTTAAATATCAATGAACTAAACTATGGGTTAAGAAATATAAATCAAATGTCAGCCATCAATACATCTGGCGTATCTGGATGGGGATTTCCTATTCGAACAGAACACCATAGCGAATTTGTAATCATTAATATACGATAAGCTTCTTAACAATTTTTTAAAAGAATCTAACATACTATGTATCAAGGAGTTCAAATAAAGTAAGCTCCTTTTATATTGAGTAAAGCAAAAAAACTCATAAGTTTTTAGCTTATTGGTAGTTTACAAAATAGTGATTCATCTTTTCACCTATAAAAGCGGGGGAATCATTATATTTAGTTAAAATATCAATATAAAATAAAAGGTAATTACTTACCCTTTATTGTTTATAAATAATTAACACTCGATTAAATCGATTGTCTTACTAGCGATACTATCTTTAAATGCTTTATCATGTTCAATAATTAAGATAGTTACGTTGTAGTTAGAAATTAATTTTTCTATCATGATTCTAGAAAAGACATCAATGTAATTTAAAGGTTCGTCCCAAATATATAAGTGAGCTTCTTCACTTAAACTTTTGGCAATTAGAACCTTTTTCTTTTGGCCTAAAGAGAAATTGCACATATCTTCTCTAAAGAGTTCACGTTTAAAATCTAGTTTCCTAAGAATTGAACGCATTAAGTCACCATTGACATTAGCTTTTTCAATATAGTCATCCAAACGACCTTTTAAAAAGGATGAATCTTGAGGGATGTATGAGATTTTTAATCTCGAACCTATGAGTAATTCTCCGATATATGGTACATTATTATCAATAACAGCTTTTATAATGCTCGATTTACCACTACCATTATCGCCATTGATAAAGACCTTATCATTTTGATTGATAGTTAGTCTGATTGGTTTAAATAAGATATCATCATATCTGATACTAAAATCACGAAAATTCACAAGAGTATCTTTAAAGTAAATTAGGGGATGAATTTTTAAATCATCCATTACTTCAACATTCTTTAGAAGTGTCTTTCTTTCTTCGATAGCGTTTTGTTGGCGACGTTCGATATTCTTTGCTCTTTTCATAGCCTTGGCAGCCATATGACCGACATATCCTTTATCACCAGCTCCAATCTTTGATTTTTCGACTGCATTAGACCAATTAACATTTTTTCTAACGCTTGATTCTAATTTTGAAATATCCTTTTTAAGTTTAGTGTTACGCATCTTTTCAAGATTTTCAATGTTCTCACGGTCCTTGAACCACGAACTAAAATTACCACTCACTAGTTCAATCTTGTTTTTATCAAAACTTAAAACGTGGTCGATAGTTTCATCTAAGAAACTACGATCATGCGATACCAATAAAAAACCATCTTTCTTTTTTAAGTATTCAGCGAGTTTATATCGACCCTTAAGATCTAGATGATTAGTAGGTTCATCTATCAATAGGTAATGAGTATCAAAAGAAAATAGTAGTGCTAACTGAACTTTAGTTTTTTCACCACCTGATAGTGTATTATAGGCTCGCTCTAATAAATTATCTTCAAGTTCCAAAAGATGGAATTCCTTTAGAAACTTCCAATATTCAACATCTGGTTCTAATGTATAAATCAGGGATGATACATCTAGTGTTTCATCAATGATATTATATGGGAAATATGAAGTTATGGGTTTATTTATGATAGCCCCTCCATCATCTAATTCATTATTTAAAAGTTTTAAGAAAGTTGTCTTACCCTTGCCATTGCGACCAATCAAACCTAACTTATAGTTTGTGTCAAAAGCGAAAGAAACATTGTCAAAAACTTTATATGTTGCATTATCGTATGTAAAGTTTAAATTATTAACCTGAATATATGTCATTTACTTTCCTCCTTTAATACATATAAAAATGCAGCAAAAGCTACATTTTAAAATATATTCAAGATATCGATATGAATTATTAAAAGAATAACTTTCCTCCTGCATTTAATATTTAATTTTACGCAAGAAAATTGCTCATTCTTTCACCTCTTTTCCTAAAATGAGAATATCACACAAGATATGATAAATCAACGATTCCACTTAACAGCAGGCAATAATCTTATTGACAAAATTATTATTTGTAGGACAATAGAGGTAGTGAATAATCTATGTATAGAGGTAGCGACGAAAATTAGTAGTTAAGTGAAGAGGCGTCTAATGATCTTAGTGAAAGGTAACCGTCGCCGAATGTATTGGGTAGGCATATCTAATACATGGGGAACTAGGGAATACCTATTTCACTCCTTCGAAAGAAGAGGCGCTATTGTATATTCGGTTGTCTAGATAAATCGTATGTGTGGTAGCACATACGATTTTTTACTTAATACATTAAAGGGGGTTTGAATGAAAAAGATACTTAGTGTATTAATGACAATTATGATGTTAGTGACTTTAAGTGGCTGCATCGTAGATTCTTCTGCTCATAGTGGTGTTGAAGATGGCGTTCTTACTATCGCTATGGAGTGTGCATATGCTCCATACAACTGGACACAAACAGATGATTCTAATGGCGCTGTTCCGATTAAGGACACAAATGATTTCGCAAATGGTTACGATGTAATGATTGCGAAAAGGATTTGCGAGGCTAATGGATGGGAATTAGAGGTTGTAAGAAGTGACTGGGATTCTCTTGTGCCTAGTGTGCAAACTGGTGTAATTGATGCGGTTATCGCAGGACAATCAATGACTAAGGAAAGAAGTGAACAAGTGGATTTTGCTGGCCCTTATTACTATGCGACTTTCGCTATTTTGGTTAAAGATAGTTCACCACTTGTAAGCGCTACTTCAATCAAGGACTTTGGTGGTTACAAGGGTACTGCTCAATCAGCTACTATTTGGTATTCTGATTGTTTGCCTCAAATGGATGGTGCTAAGATTCAAACAGCTGCTGAATCAGCTCCTGCAATGATTATGGGTGTAGAAACTGGTATCTTTGATTTTGCGGTAACTGACTTACCTACAGCAACCGGTGCTACTATTGCCTATGATGATTTAAAGATGTTGGATTTTAGTGGTACTGATGGTGATTTTGTCTTTGACAATAGGGAAGAACTTGTAAATATTGGTATTTCTTTAAGAAAGGGTAATACAACTCTTAAAGAGGATATTGACAATTATTTAAATACACTAACTGTTGAAGATTTCAATGAAATAATGGATGAGGCTATTAGAGTTCAGCCTCTAGGGGAGTAATTTATTATGTTAATTGATGATATTGTAAAAACGTGGTCGACTTATTCTTCCACATATATGAGTGGTATTAAAAATACTTTATTATTAGCTTTTGTTGGTACTTTATTTGGTTGTTTAATTGGTTTCTTATGTGGTATTTTACAAACTATCCCATATAAGAATAACGATAGTGGTATTAAGAAGTTCTTCATTAAGTTCTTAAGAGGATTCATTAGAGTCTATGTTGAATTTTTTAGAGGAACTCCAATGGTATTACAGGCAGTATTCTTCTATTATGGTGTTCCATACTTAACTCAAGGGACAAAACTATGGAGTAGTGTATGGGCGTGTGCAATGTTAGTTGTATCTATTAATACCGGTGCCTATATGGCAGAGACTGTAAGAGGCGGTATCTTGTCAATTGATAAGGGTCAAACAGAGGGTGCTAAGGCTATTGGCATGAATCATTGGCAAACAATGTTATATGTAATTATGCCTCAGGTATTTAAGAATATTCTTCCTCAAATCGGTAATAACTATATCATTAACGTAAAAGATACTTCTGTAATGTTTGTCATTACTTTCACTGAATTCTTTGCGGCACATAGAGCAGTAGTGGGTGCTACTTACTTGTATTTCCCTAGTGCTGTTATTGAGATGATTGGTTATTTAACTATGACACTATTAGCTTCTTTTATCTTAAGACTAATAGAAAAGAAAATGGCTGGTTCATCTTCTTACACACTAGCTACAGTTGATCAATTGGCTCCTACAAGTGGTATTTTAAATTCACCTCTTAAGGGCAGTAATTACGATGAGGAACATCCAGGAGGTGGTAAATAATGGAACCTATTATTGAAATCAAACACTTATCTAAGGCTTTCGGTGATCATGTTGTCTTAAAAGATATTAATTTTAAGGTTAACAAGGGTGATGTAACTTGTATTATTGGTGCTTCTGGTTCTGGTAAGTCTACAATGTTAAGATGTATTAACTTGTTAACTACACCAAGTGGCGGCGACATTCTTTATCATGGCGAATCAGTATTGGCTAAGGGTTATAAGTTGGATACTTATAGAAGCCATGTGGGCATGTGTTTTCAATCGTTTAATTTATTTAATAATATGACTGTTTTAGAAAACTGTATTATTGGACAGGTTAAGGTTTTAAAGAAGTCACGTGAAGAAGCTAAAGAGAATGCACTTATGTATCTACAAAAAGTAGGTATGGCTGAATATATTAACGCAAGACCAGATCAAATATCTGGTGGTCAGAAACAAAGAGTTGCGATTGCTCGTGCTTTGGCTATGGAACCTGAAGTATTGTTGTTTGATGAGCCTACAAGCGCCCTAGATCCTGAAATGGTTAATGAAGTATTGACTGTTATGCAAGACTTGGCAAAAGAGGGTATGACTATGATTGTTGTTACTCATGAAATGGGCTTTGCGAAACAAGTTTCTAATAGGGTTATCTTTATGGAAGGCGGACTAATTGCAGAAGAGGGTAGTCCTGAAGAAGTATTTGAACATCCTAAAAACGAAAGAACTAAGGAGTTCTTATCTAAGGTAGTTAATAAATAAGATGTTAGCTGTTACTTAATGTAGCAGCTTTTATTTTGGACATAAGAAAAGCTCTCGTTTGATCGAGAGCTTTAACTATTTATTGACTATCTAGGGAACTTGATAGCAGCTTGAGCAGCAGCAAGTCTTGCGATAGGTACTCTATAAGGTGAGCAAGAAACATAATTTAATCCAACTTTATGGAAGAATTCGATAGAAGAAGGATCACCACCATGTTCACCACATACACCTAACTTGATATTAGGTCTTGTAGCTCTACCTTGGTCAGCAGCTAGTTTAACTAGTACGCCTACACCTCTTTGGTCAACTCTTTGGAATGGATCTTGTTCATAGATCTTAGCGTTGTAGTAATCACCTAAGAACTTAGCAGCATCATCTCTTGAGAAACCAAATGTCATTTGTGTTAAGTCGTTTGTACCGAATGAGAAGAATTCAGCTTCTCTAGCGATTTCACCAGCTAAGATTGCAGCACGAGGGATTTCAATCATAGTACCAACATGGTAGCTTAATTTGATATCGCTTCTAGCAATCATTTCTTGAGCAGTCTTAACAACAATGTCCTTAACGAACTTTAATTCCTTAACATCACCAACAAGTGGAATCATGATTTCTGGAACTACATTCCAATCTGGATGCTTTCTTTGAGTATTAATAGCAGCACCGATAACAGCCTTAGTTTGAGTTTCAGCAATTTCAGGATAAGTAACAGCTAATCTACAACCTCTATGACCCATCATTGGGTTAACTTCATGTAAGTTAGCGATGATAGCCTTTAATTCATCAACTGGCATGTTCATATCAGCAGCTAATTCAACGATTTCCTTTTCGCCTGTAGGAACGAATTCATGCAAAGGTGGATCTAAGTAACGAATAGTCACTGGATTACCTTCCATAGCTTCATAGATACCTTCGAAGTCAGCTTGTTGTAAAGCTAATACTTTTTCAAGAGCTGCCTTTCTTTGTTCAACAGTCTTAGAAACAATCATTTCTCTGATAGCCTTGATCTTAGTAGCTTCGAAGAACATATGTTCAGTTCTAACAAGACCAATACCTTCAGCACCGAATTCTAATGCTTGTTTAGCATCACGAGGAGTATCAGCATTAGTTCTAATCTTTAGATCTCTTCTTTCATCAGCCCAGTCCATGAAACGCTTGAAGTAACCAGAAATAGTAGCAGGTTCTGTAGGAATAGCTTCGCCATATACGCAACCTGTAGTACCATCTAGTGAAATCCAATCGAATTCATGATATGTCTTACCATTTAATTCAAATGTCTTTGTTTCATAGTTGATCTTGATATCACCACAACCAGATACACAGCATTCACCCATACCTCTAGCAACTACAGCAGCGTGAGATGTCATACCACCTCTAACTGTTAGTACACCTTCAGCAACAGCCATACCTTCGATATCTTCTGGAGAAGTTTCAAGTCTTACTAGAACTACCTTCTTACCCTTAGCATGTTCATCCTTAGCATCTTCAGCTGAGAATACGATTTGACCACATGCAGCACCAGGAGAAGCAGCTAGGCCCTTAGTAATAGGAGTAGCGTTCTTTAATGCTTCAGCATTGAATTGAGGGTGTAATAGAGAATCTAATTGCTTAGGTTCAACCATCAATAATGCCTTATCAGTATCAACTAAACATTCATCAACCATGTCACAAGCGATCTTTAATGCAGCAGCAGCTGTACGCTTACCGTTTCTTGTTTGTAACATGAATAATTTCTTATGTTCGATAGTGAATTCCATATCTTGCATATCATGGTAATGATGTTCAAGAGTATCACAAATCTTCTTGAATTCTTCATAAGCTTCAGGCATAACTTCCTTAAGTTGATCGATTGTTTGTGGAGTTCTAACACCAGCAACAACGTCTTCACCTTGAGCGTTCATTAAGAATTCACCAAATAACTTATTTTCACCAGTAGCTGGGTTTCTTGTGAAGGCAACACCTGTACCACAATCATCACCCATGTTACCGAATACCATCATTTGAACGTTAACTGCAGTTCCCCAAGAAGATGGGATATCATTTTCCTTACGATAGAAGATAGCTCTTGGGTTATTCCAAGATCTGAATACTGCCTCGATAGCTCTTTCTAATTGAACATTAGTGTCTTGAGGGAAGTCTTCATTTAAGTTTTCCTTATAGAATGCCTTAAATCTTCTAACTAATTCTTCCATATCAGCTACATCAAGTTCAGTATCAAGCTTAACGCCCTTAGCTTCCTTAACTTCGTCGATAATTTCTTCGAAACGCTTCTTAGATAATTCCATTACAACGTCTGAGAACATTTGAATGAAACGTCTATAAGAGTCATAAGCGAAACGTCTGTTACCAGTCTTTTCGGCAATTGTTTCAACAACCTTATCATTGATACCTAGGTTAAGAATTGTATCCATCATACCAGGCATACTTGCTCTTGCTCCAGATCTAACTGAAACAAGAAGAGGGTTGTTTTCATCACCTAACTTCTTGCCAGCTTGTTCTTCAAGTTTAGCTAAAGATTCTTTAACTTGAGCCATGATATCGTCGTTAATTTTCTTACCGTCATCATAGTAAGCTGTACAAGCTTCAGTTGAAATTGTGAAACCAAAAGGAACAGGTAGTCCTAGACTTGACATTTCAGCTAAGTTAGCACCCTTACCACCAAGAAGTTCACGCATGCTTGCATTGCCTTCTGCAAACATATAAACATATTTCTTGCTCATCTATTTTTTTCTCCTTCTTTATAATTAGCTTTATCATTATATCAATATTCTTAAATCTTTTATTGTTATTTGTATGTAAAAAAGTTTAAAACCTATATTAAAATGAGGAAGGGGATTATCTGGTGTTTTTGACATTATAATTTTTGTATGTAAAATTGCGCATATTTGGCACTTTATTAGAAAACATGATGAAAAAGCTTGTGCTATAATACGATTATGAGTAAAAGAGGTTTTTTTAGTGAGCTTGTATTAAGTTTATTAATCGCAGCCATCTTTTTACTTATAGACTATAAGATTTCATTAGGTGTATTACTAGGATTCACCTTTTCTTTCCTAAATTATCGCCTAATTGAATATCGTTATAATCACCTAGACCATTACAACTCTTGGGTGATTCTAGGAGCACTATTTAGCACAAGCTTATTAGCTGTTCCTCTTGTGATTAGCTTCTTATTACCGAATATATTTAATTATATTGGGGTAGTAGTAGGCTTACTTGTTATTAAGGTTAAATTGATTATCGAGGCTGTTATTAAAAAATGACTATTACAATTCAAGCACACGTATTCTCTATCCTTATTATTTCAGCTATCTTAGCTATTATTATGCTGATACTGAATAAGGCACTTAGAGAATTTGATCCCTATTCGGAGCCAAAGGGACTGGTATTATTGGCTCTAACTGCTGTTGAAATGGTAGATAATTCAGTTAAAGCTGACGTTAATGATGAGATTTTTGATTACTTAGGTCCTTATGTTGGATACTTATGGGGCTATATCTTCTTGTCTTCAATATCAGGATTGTTTGGTAACCAAGCTGTTCCTACTGGGAACTTCTCAGTTACTTTGACTTTAGCTATTATTACTATCACGATGGTTGAAGTAAATAGCATTAAGTACAATGGTATTAAAAACTATGTTAAGGGCTTATTTGAACCAATGTTTTTATTTTTACCAATGAACATAATTGGCAAGATTTCACCAGTTATTTCTATGTCAATGCGTCTTTTCGCTAATGTTTTAGCGGGAACAATCATTATGACATTGTTCTATACGTTCTCAGGGTATGTTTCTAGTCTTATTCCACTAATTGGAAAATTTGACTTTGTGGGTGTAGCTTTAGCTCCCGTACTTCATTCATACTTTGACTTAATTTCTAGTTTGTTGCAGACGTTTATCTTTACGTCTTTAACAATAATATTTATCGGAAAAGAATTGCCAGAAAAATAAGGAGGTTTTATTTATGGAATTAGAAAGAGGATTAATCGCAATCGCTGCTGCTATTGCAGTATTCACAGGTTTTGGTACTGCATTAGGTGAAGGTAATGTAGGTGCAAAGGCTGTAGAAGCAATTGGTAAGAACCCAGATGCTGCTGATAAGATTAGATCACAAGCAATCGTTGGTGCTGCCATTTCAGAAACTTGTGCTATTTACGGTCTATTAATTTCTTTATTGTTGATTTTCGTTTACTAAGGATCAAAAGGGTAAGAGATGACTTTTGATATTCAAGGTGTACTATTTCCCAATTGGATCACGATGCTTGTCCAGCTTTGTTCAACGCTGGTTCTATTTTTACTTTGTAAAAAGTTATTATGGAAGCCTGCTAGAGATATTCTAGCTAAAAGAAGAGATAAGATGAATGAGAATCTTATGTCTTCACAAAAGTTAAGGGAAGATGCTTCTGTTGAACTTGATAAGGCAAAAGAAGAATTAGAACATGCTCGTAACAGATCTGGTGAAATAGTTGAGAGTGCTCGTAAAGAGGCTGAAAATCTAAGAACTGAGATTGTTAATAAGGCTAATAGTGAGGCTAGTGCTAAGTTGGCTTTGGCTGATAAGGAAATCGAACAAAAAGAAAGGGATGCTCAAGATAGAATCCACGATGAAATGGTCGATGTTGCGATGGCTGCTGTTAGTAAACTTATGCAAGATAAAGCTACAACTAGCGATGATAAGAAGGCTATTGAAGACTTTATTGGAGAGAAGAAATGAGTGTTTTAGCTAAGCGTTATGGTGAAGGACTTTTCTCTTTAGCACTTGAAAAAAATAAGGTAGCTGAATATAAGGAACAAATTGATTTTGTTAAGGTAACTTTTGATGAATCTAATGTGCTTCCTTTTATAAAAAGCTATAAGGTTTCTAAAGAGGAGAAAAAAGATCTTGTTAAGAATGCATTTGATAAGCATGTAGATCAATATGTCTTGAATTTCTTATTCTTGCTTATTGATAAAGATCGCATGGTTTATTATGATGACATTTTTGATGAATTTCATAAGCTTTGTAACGAACAATTAAAGATAAAAGAAGGCATTATTGAAACGGCTAGAGAACTAGATGAAGAGTCAATTAAGAAACTTGAGAAAGCCTTAAGTGATGGTGAATATACTGTTGTTCTTAAACCAAAAATCAATAAGGACCTTATTTCAGGTTTCCGTGTGACTATTGAAGAAAAGGTAATCGATAACACGATGAAACAAAGGATTAAACAGATGGAAGAGATTTTAAAGAGAAAGGATGGTGTCTATGGAGCTTAAGGCAAGTGAAATTAGTGCTTTAATTAAGAAACAAATTGAGAATTATAGTGCTGAAATTAAAGCCGACGATGTAGGTACTATCGTTAAAATTGGTGATGGTATTGCCATTATCCAAGGACTTGAAAATGCCATGTCTAGTGAACTTTTGGAGTTTCCAGGTGGCGTATATGGAATGGTCCTAAATCTTGAGGAAGATAGTGTTGGTGCGGTTTTACTTGGTGATGATACTAATATCAAAGAAAATGATGAAGTAAAAAGAACTGGTAGAATCGTTGAAGTTCCAGTAGGCGATGAGATGCTTGGTAGAGTTGTAAATGCTCTAGGACAAGCAATCGATGGTAAGGAACCTATTAACGCTAAGAAGTTTCGTCCTGTAGAAAGAGTTGCTCCTGGTGTTATGACTCGTAAGTCAGTATGCCAACCTCTTATGACAGGTTTGAAGGTTGTTGACTCAATGATTCCTATTGGTAAGGGTCAAAGAGAATTGATCATCGGTGATAGACAAACTGGTAAGACAGCTATCGCAACTGATGCGATTATCAACCAAAAGGGTAAGAATGTAAATTGTATTTATGTTGCCATTGGTCAAAAGGCAAGTACAGTTGCTCAAATTAGTGAAAAGTTAAGACAACACGGTGCTATGGAATATACAACTATTGTATGTGCTAGTGCTAGTGAGCTTGCTCCACTTCAATATCTTGCGCCTTATGCAGGTTGTGCTATTGGTGAAGAGTGGATGGAACAGGGTAAGGATGTCTTAATCGTATATGATGACTTAAGTAAGCATGCGGTAGCTTATCGTACAATGTCTTTACTATTGCGTCGTCCTCCAGGCAGAGAAGCTTATCCCGGTGATGTTTTCTACTTGCATTCAAGATTACTTGAAAGAGCTGCTAAGTTGTCTGATGAATTAGGTGGTGGTTCATTAACTGCCTTACCTATTATTGAAACTCAAGCTGGTGATATTTCTGCATATATCCCAACTAATGTAATTTCAATTACTGATGGTCAGATTTTCTTACAAACAGAATTATTCAATTCAGGTGTAAGACCTGCAGTTGATTCTGGTCTTTCTGTAAGTAGAGTAGGTAGTGCTGCTCAAACTAAGGCTATGAAGGCTGTATCGAGTTCGTTGAAGCTTGATTTAGCTCAATATCATGAATTATTATCATTTGCTCAATTTGGTAGTGATTTGGATGCAGCTACTAAGGCTACTATTGAAAAGGGTGCTCGTTTAACTGAACTACTTAAACAAGCACAATATTCACCTCTTTCAATGAGTGAACAAGTATTATCTTTATTTGCAGCTAAGTATGGTTTCTTAAAGGAACTTCCTATTGAAAAAGTAAGAGACTTTGAAACTTATATGCTTAAGGCTTATAAGGAAAAGTATAGTGATCTTGTTAAGGAGATTGAAGAGAAACAAATTTTATCTGATGAGCTAGTTGCGAAGTTGAAAGATGCTACTGCTGCTATCTTAAAAGATTATAAAGAAATTTATGGTGCTTAATTATGGCAGGAAATAAAGCAGCTATTAAATCTAGAATTAAGTCAATTAATTCTACTAAGAAGATCACTGGTGCCATGGAACTTATTTCTAATGTCAAATTGACAAAGAATCGTTCTTTGATGCTTAAGAATAGAGCCTATGCAGGTGCTTTGGAAGATATGGTTGCGAATATGCTTAGTGGTGAGATGATTAGTGAAAATGATTATCTAACTACTAAGGATGCCAAAGAAAAATTATATTTTGTGTTTACAAGTGATATGGGCTTGTGTGGTGGTTACAACATCAACATTGAAAAGCTTATTAAAGAGACTGTTTCTAAAGATGACTATATTATCTTTATTGGAAACAAGAGCTATGCTTCTATTAAAAAACTTGGCTATAACATCATTAATGAGATGACAAGCTCAGATACTGCCGATTATCTACTTATTAAAGAATATGCAGATAAGGCATTAGAGATGTATCGCTTGAACAAGATTAATTCAATTAATGTTATCTACACTTGTTTTGTCAACAACATTAACTTTAAGGCTACAGTTTTCTCAGTGTTGCCTGGTGAAAAGAAGGAAGATGAAAAAAGAGAATATAAGCAGATTGAATTTGAACCAAGTGCGGATGAAATCCTTAAGGATTTAATTCCGATGATGGTTGAGAATCAAATCTATTCTAAGTATCTTGAGTCTAAGACAAGTGAACATGGTAACCGTCGTTTTGCGATGGAGAATGCAACTGATAACGCTAATGAGCTTACAGATAACTTATTGTTAGCTTATAACCAGGCAAGACAGGCCGCAATTACTCAGGAGATTACTGAGATTGTATCTGGCGCTGATGCCCTATAGGAGAAATAAATGGAAAATATTGGAAAAGTAGTACAAATTATTGGTCCGGTAATTGACGTTCGCTTTAGTGGTGATAATTTACCTAATCTTCATAATGCGATTAAGATCGAAAAGGGAGATGGTACTTACCTTACAGTTGAAGTAGCTCAACATGTTGGTGATGATGTTGTTAGAACTATTTCAATGGGAGCTACTGATGGATTTGTTCGTGGTGCTAAGGCTATCGATACAGGAATGCCTATTTCAGTTCCTGTTGGTGATGCGGTACTAGGTAGAATGTTTAATGTCTTGGGTGATCCAATTGATGGCTTAGGTGAGGTTGTTAGTGATAAGCACATGCCAATTCACCGTAATGCCCCATCTTTTGATGAACAAAAGACAAGTGCCGAGATTTTAGAAACAGGTATTAAAGTTATTGACTTACTATGTCCTTATGCAAGAGGTGGTAAGATTGGTCTATTCGGTGGTGCCGGTGTTGGTAAGACCGTATTGATGCAAGAATTAATCCACAATATTGCGACTGAACATGGTGGTCGTTCTGTTGTTGCCGGTGTTGGCGAAAGAACAAGAGAAGGCAACGACATGTATTTTGAAATGAAAGAATCAGGAGTTCTTGATAAGACTGTACTAGTTTATGGTCAGATGAATGAACCACCTGGTGCTAGAATGAGAGTTGCCCTAAGTGGATTAACTATGGCTGAATATTTCAGAGATGAAGAGAAACAAGACGTTCTACTATTCATCGATAACATCTTTAGATTCACTCAGGCAGGTAGTGAGGTTTCTGCCCTTCTTGGCCGTATGCCAAGTGCTGTAGGTTATCAACCAACTCTAGCTACTGAAATGGGACAACTACAAGAGAGAATCACTTCTACAAAAGAAGGTTCTATCACTTCAGTACAAGCTATTTATGTTCCAGCTGATGACTTGACTGACCCAGCTCCAGCTACAACTTTCTCACATCTAGATGCTAAGACAGTTCTAGATAGAGGTATTGCAGCATTGGGTATCTATCCAGCTGTTGACCCACTTGAATCAAGTTCAAGAATGCTTGATCCACTAATTGTAGGTGAGGAACACTACAAGGTAGCAAGAGGTGTACAAGAATTACTTCAAAGATATAAAGAGTTACAAGATATTATCGCAATTCTAGGTATGGATGAATTGTCTGAAGAAGATAAGATTATCGTAAACCGTGCTAGAAGAGCTCGTAACTTCTTATCTCAACCATTCTCTGTAGCTACTCAGTTCTCAGGTCTTGAAGGAAAGTATGTTAAGATTGAAGATACTGTTAGAAGTTTCAAGGAACTTCTTGAAGGTAAGTATGATGATCTTCCAGAACTTGCTTTCATGTCTGTAGGAGCTATTGAAGAAGTAAGAGAAAAAGCTAAGGTACTTTCAAATGATTAAGGGTCAAATCGTAACTCCTCATGGTTTATATAAGGAGTTTGAGACACCTTTTATCAATATCACTTCTAAGGATGGTGAAAGAGGTATCCTAGAGCACCATGTTCCTGTTTGTTTCATGTTAGATATTGGAAAACTAGAGACTAATGAAAATGGTGAGGATAAGGTCTATGCCATCAATGGTGGTATGTTCTATTTTGAAAGGGGTGTCGCTAATATTCTAGTTGATACTATTGAGTCAAAAGAAGAAATTGACCTTAATAGAGCTATCGCAAGTAAGGATCGTTCATTGGAAAGACTTGAAAAGAGAGATCCTAATCTTGACTTGAAGCGTGCTGAATTAGCTTTAAGAAGAGCTATGAATCGTATTAAAATTGCATCTTAGGATGCAATTTTCTTATACATTTGTATAAGAAAAATTCTTAATGATATAATAAAGTAGTTATTGGAGGTCAAAATGCCTATAAATA
>OIYG01000134.1_pt1 | contig 81887 bp, 128 predicted proteins | sample 1587861 | NCBI WGS metagenome assembly OIYG01 (sample SAMN03283272) | human gut metagenome | biome: human-associated habitat; material: feces | host: Homo sapiens | place: Peru | collected 2012
TTATTCTCTTTCCAAAGATAATATTTCCCTACGAAAGAGCAATATGTATCATCGGCAAATCTTTCAAAGATAACATGTACATCTCTGTCTTTATTAACCAGCACGTCTCCCTTCTTGAAGAACTTGCGCCAGTCACGCATTTTCTTTGAAGGAAAAATGATACACTCTCCATCAATACAATACTTACCATACTCATCAAGATTAAACTGTACTCCATTTTGGTTTTGGCATTCAATTCCAAAATCTCCAGTGTATTCTTGATAAAAACAATCCCCATAAGTTAAGGAATACAACTTAGTTCCTTGCGATTTACTTTCGAGGATTTCCGCTATATTAATCTTTTCTTTCATATTATTTTATTCTTTTAAATTGAACATTCTTTCCGTCTTTTCTAGTGCTTGCGCTACAGTCAAAATCTCCGCAAACATTCTCATAGATATTGTTACATATCTCATCGAAAAAACAGCCATTACATTGTTCTTTCTCTGTCTCAACCACCTTCAAGACGATTTCTGAGCCTATAGGTAAATCTTCCATAACTAAACCAATTTGTGCATTAAACATTAGTAGCTCATACCGCCAACGTATTTTGATATTTTAGGCAACTCCCCTTCATAAGGAGTAACTTTCAAGCCATATCTTGGAATATCCTTTATCTCTACATTTTGCGTAAGTTCTTTTTCCATAATCTTCTTAGTTTACTTGTTGTTAATTGAGTCCCTTGCTATGATGCAGTCCACGTTATAAATATAGCTTGCACCATTATCGCTGTGAAATTCTGTTATTGAGAACATACCATTTGGCAATTCTTTGCCATTAAGGCAGGTTTTCCAATACTTAGCCACAACCTCCGTGGTGTCCTTGTAGTTGTTGTGAACCACGATGAAGTGATGCTCCTTCTGCTCTTCGCAAGAGAGGAAGAGAAGTGGCAATAGGAATAATGCTAATTTCTTCATAATCTAAATATGATAGTGATTATACACAACCCTTCCTCCAGCATATATCTCCTGTGAGTCGGGCATTAAATATCTTCTCTGTAGCTTGACAAGTGCCGCCTTGTGCTTTGCCTCCATGTGAGGGCAGTGAAGTCTCTGAGCAAGCTTTATTTGCTCCATCACCCCCCCATAGGCTACTCTATATTGCTTTTCTGACATCATAGGCTAGTCCTCCATAATATCCTTGATATACTCGTAGACGTCAGCATGCTCCTGCTTATTCAATCCATCGAAGGCATCTTTGAGAATGTTGGCAATCTCTTTATCTGGCATAGTACCTAGTATATCATCAAGCATCTCTTTCTGTTCTGTAAAAGTGAAGTAATCAAACTTATCCTTGATAAACTCCTTCTGGTTCTTGTTAGTCAACTCATCAAACTCGTCTGACAAGTCAATCTCTTTATTGATTACATAATTGCTCATAAGTTATGTAAAATTAATGTTAATAACCAAATAACTTGCTTGTAAAATTGCTTTAGTTATACCAAATGTCAGATGCAGCATTATTTGATGCGAAGCAACCATTATCTTCTCTGTAATTCGGCAAGCCGATATTAACAGATTTATACTCAGTGTATTCTTTCTGTTCCATAACTTATCAAAATTTTAATTTAAACATTTATCTTATTTGCGGTGGCAAAGGTACGAAGTTATTTTCATACCGACAAATATTTTATCTATTATTTTGTTTAAAATTCATTAAATTAATGATGGACTCTAGAAAATCAAGCTGTTTTCCTTGTTTTTGATACTTTGTCCTCTGGAGTTTGGCTAAGAACGGCAACTTACCATCAGCAAGCATCTGTTGTACATCTTCCTGAGAGCAAGACTTGCTTTCGGCTTCCTTACGTTCTTTTTCTATCTTTTCCTGTTCTCTTTTCCCAAATAGATAATCTTGTTTCTTCTCTTCAAGGAAATTTCCGAAAAACAGAAATACCAACTGCGGATCTACAGAGCCATAAAACTTCCCATATCTTCCGGTACGCAGTCGGGCACAAAAGAGAATGAACTCCGACATTGTGAGAGTAGGGCACTCATTGTAAATCTGAACACTTAATGATTGCAACTGCCAATCAGAAAGTTTCTCCTTAACGCCTACAAACTCGCATACACGTACAAGATGAGCCTTCAAAAACATGACAACAGACTGCAATGTATATGCGTGTTCCACCGTAATCAACTCAGGAGACTTTATTTCCTTGCATTGGTATATTGACACACATGCTGCCATAATATCATCTTGAAGGTCTGTGTTGAACGTTTCTAGCAAATCAGAAATCTGGCAACTCGATTTCAGAAGATTTGCCTTCTGGTCTGTCTGTGTTAATTTCTCCTCTGGCAAATTTCTCTTCAAATTCTCTGAGCTCATCAAGGAGAGCTTTCTTTTGATGCTCGATAACATCTTGTCCGCTTTGGTAAGTTTTATTACCTGCGCTTGCGCTGGTTGCATTGAAAATTGATGTTCCATATTTGTTGCTTTTAATGTCTTGAATAATCGTATCGTATTTTGAATTTATGTTCGTTACCAAGAAATTCTTTAGAATCCATGGTGTACAAATTCTGTTTAAAAGTTCTGTGAATGCTGACAGAAGGCTATCATCGTCCGTAGGAAGAGGGACATCCCTGTGCTCTCTAGAAAACTTAATCTGCTTCAAAAGCTGCTTTAGGGCTGTCATTTCAGAAACCTTCCAGTATTTCTCATCCCCATATCTCTGTCTGTAGAAGTCAGAGAATAATACTCTCGCTCTCCAAGTCAAGGCATATTCTTTTTCTTGACTTTTCTTTTCTTTCTTTTCTTTTGTCGGCTCTTCACAGGTAAGGGTGAATTTTTCGCCTTCCTCCTCACGCACGCACGTATGCGCACGTATAGAACAACTCACGACGTTAGGAGTGAGAGGGTTTCTTCTTATCTCTTCTTTCTTTTCTTTATTTATTTCTTTTTTAGGGGTGTGGGGGAAATTTTCTTTCTTGTTTTCTTTTCGTTCTTCTCTTTCTTCTTTGTTGGAGGCTCTAGGTGATTTGGTAGGTGATGCGTTTTCATTTTTTTGAGCATTATTTTCCTTTGTAACCTCCATATTATCAGATACATCCGAGTAACCACTATGTGATTTGGAAGGTGATGCGTTTTGTGATTTGGTGGATAGATATGTAGCATAATTAGCTAATGTAATATGAGTGGAAATCTTTTCCTTGACAAGTGCAATCTTACCTTCTTTCTCTAGATATGCCATAAAAGAGTTCATTCTAGTATTGCCCCATCCCCATCTTTTGCATAAATCTCTTAGAGATATTCGTACTGAGCCATTTTCTGAGCATACAGCATTTCCACGCACAAACACTTTGCTTTCCTTGTTGGCGATGAATAGCAGGTCTGCCCATGCGTGAAGCTTGGAAAATGGTTCTCCAGAAAAGAACTCATTATCCAAGTCACTAAAGTATATCTTTATATAATTATCATTATACATTATTATATATGATTTTAACTATTTATTTTATTTGCCGTGGCAAAAGTACGATAAAATATTCACACCGACAAGTTTTGAATACTTATTTTTCTGTTCCGTCATTCAAATACTCATCAACAACCTTCTTGAACTCTTCGACACTACGGCAAACCACATACTTGTTTCCGTATTTCTCGCAGGAGGCTTGCCAAGTCTTTTGTTCGGGAGACTGATAAGTTGCCTTATGGTTAAAAGTCTTAGGACGTTTCATCTCTATATAGAGAGCACCATAGCCATGTCTAGGTACAGCCAAGCAGATGTCTGCAACACCTTTCACCAGTCCCTCACGTTTAACCCTATACCCTTGTCTACCCACACGCACGCCCTCGTTGGCGATATGGTACATAATGCCATCAACAGCCATTCTAGGGTATTGCATACGAAACCATTTGAAGCAAGCCTGCTGTATCTCGCTCTCCGTCATCGTCTGTGTCCTTCTGACATAGGCAGCGACATTGTTTGTACCTTGACCATGTTTAATTGCCTCCAGCAATCTTTTGTTATAACTATCCTTGTTCATTTCACATTATTAATAATATACATTAGTTAAATACTTCCATTGATTATTTACATAACCTATATAAGCGTACATGCCGGGCTTCTCTTCGACAAGATGAAAGTTTTCGACCTCGCCGAAACGTTCTATGTTGCCGCCTAGATCTACGACCCACCCTTGCTTGCCTTCGTAAGGTCGTATGATTCTACCAACGGCTTGATACCAAAAGCGCAGGGACATTGTAGGCCTTGCTATAACGATGGTGTCTAGCGCAGGGTAATCGAAGCCACAGATGAGCACACCCACGTTTGCAAGCACCTTGATACGCCCATCCTTAAAGTCATTCAAGATACACTCTCGCTCCTTTGGCTTTGTCTCTCCTGAGATAAAAGCGCAGTTTGGTATTCTCTTCGTCAGCTCTTCACTTTCTTCTAGGAATTTGGTAAAGACAAGAATCCCTGTTCTTCCACCGCCTCTCTTGGGGTGTAGGAGCCTATTAACGACGTCTACTAGTTTATCAACAAGACTGCATCGTTTGAACTCGTCCCCAAGAGATTGCTCGTCATAATCCCTGCCAGTGCTGTTCCTTTTGATTCTGGACTCTTCAATAGCATTAACTGGGTAATAGGCAAGTCGGGACAAGAAACCTGCCGTCAGCAGCTCTTGAATGCTTATCTGGTAAATAACTTGTTCAAACATCCTTGGACGTGTTCTGGTCAAGAACTTCTCCATGCACTTGTTTGCGACTATCACACCCGGCTTAGGTTCAATGCCATCCTTGAAATATTCATCAGCCTTGAATGTTCCATTAGGCTTGAACTCGCCATTAACGACTATTCCTTGTTGAGCAAAGAGCCTGTAAGGGGTAGCGGTGAGACCTAGGACTTTTCTCTTTACGTGTGTGAGGAAGTCTTTATACATACCTCCTGCAGCATTGATAACATCACACTCATCTACGATAATAGCACGAAACTTATTAAATTCCTTCTTGTGGCTGATAATACTGCCAATAGTTGCAAAGGTGATACGAGAGATTACCTTACTATTACAACTAGCAGAGTATATGGAGCTATCATCAACACCATAACTTCTCAACTTAGCAAAGTTCTGCTGTAGTATTTCCTTGGACGGCTGCAATACCAGTACATTGCCATTTAGCTGCCTGGCAATATCTGCTATGATTATGGACTTTCCGCAGTTATGGTGAACGAAAAACTGCTCATCGCAAACAGATGGTTTCCATCAAGAGTAAATCCGTAGTATTTCCCTTTGCCGATAAGTTTTACGTTGAATCCAGTAACATAGATACTCTTCTTTTGCAAGCGTTTATGCCCACGGCGTATCTTTACCTTGGTTGGTATGGTATCAAGGTCTCCTGTTATCTGAATTCTGTAATAAGGCAAGTCGTTTACGTACTTTGTCTTTCCTATCTTAGCATAGAAACCGAGTGATCTACACAAGAAAACTACATCTTCCGCTAGTTGTCGTGACTTGCTGCAATACTCGAACATATTCCTTCTTGGGTCATAATATGAATCAGTATCTAGCAGACCTGCCAAGAGTAGCATTCGGTCTTTCCTTGACCCAGTCTTATACTCAAAGGGAATGAACTTATCGCCTGCTTTCTTTCCGTATAAGCCAATGTCCTTAATGTAAACTCGTAGTGGGTTGGGACACTTCCAACTATACATAAAAGGGAAGTAATAGGAGGAAGCCTTATTGCTTCTGTTCTTTTGGTTCTGCTTTCTGAATCCAAGATGTTCTCTCTTAGCCATTGCACTAAGATACTCCACAACCTCTTCTCTTTGTGTGGTGATATTGATGTTGTTTGAGCTGCAACCATCGCCTATAAATACCCCCAAGAAATATGGCTCTACAAGTTTCTTGTTCTCATTACCAAAAGAGACGTACTTTGCTCTATGAAGTTTGTGCTGGTGCTTATAACTATTGCTAGTATTTATATAGTCTGCAACAGATATTTCGTCATAGCCTGCATTACTATGGCAACTGCTTGTATTGGTCTTATGTAAGTGCAGGATATGCCCACCATTCACTACAAACGGCTCACCTTTAAGTGGAGTGATACGATACATTAAATCCTCGCCACGATGCAAACATAACACGTGGCGAGGTGTACCATCATTACCCATAACAACGTCTCCTACACGAATATTCTCTACTGGCTTTAATTCTCCAGTATACATCAGGATAAGAGAACCTTTCATATGACAACCAGTAGGAGCGACAATAAGAGCATTCTTGTTGTCTTTTGACTCGAAGAACCTCACGGCTGCATCTGAGGCTTCTTTCTGATATGGTCTTAACTCATACTTCATACTATTTCATTTCTGTCTCCTCATCTACGTCCACACCATTCTTGACAACTCCAGCAATGGTGCAGGCTACGCAGAAGAGTAGGAGCAAGCCGAGGCAAAGCGATGCCCCGACAGCCCCATAGATTACTAAATATTCTACCATTCTTTTTTATATGTTCTATAAAACATTATGGACAAATCTATTATAACTCCTATGATACATAGGATAAAGACCGCCAATATAAAGTAACATAAGCCTATTGCAAAATATTTAATAATCATTATGTTTCAACGAATATATAAGCACACATACCAGTATGCCTATTATAAGCAAACTGGCAAATATGCTTGGGAATACATAATAAAACACGAAAAATCTCAACATAGACTAAGACTTCTTTTCTTCGTTATTAGCAGGAGCATGATGCTCGAATACGTCAAAGATAGGTGTCTCGTTCAGTCCTATAGTCTCGTAGTCTATCATAGTCTTGCCCATAACCTCATCAATGTAGCGCAAAGCTCTAACCAAAGACTTAGCCTGCACTAGATAGGTTACGTTGGTACGTCTCTCTCGCTCTGTTCTATCATCAATAGCGATGAACTGCAATTTGGCCTTATACCACTTGTCATCATCGTCTACATCGCTAAAGAAAATCTCACCATAGGCAGCCTTACCCAAGTTGCTTACTTTAAGCTCGCCACTTGCATAGACAGACATCTCGTCTATGATGGCACTCTCTGCCTCTGTAAAGCTGAGCGCATCTACTACGTATCTTTCCGTTACCACTTTCTCGCTGCCATCTTCCATGGTCTTTTGGTACTTGACCTTTGTCTCGTACCACGTTGATGTTCTTGTTCTCATTTTATATACTTTTTATAAATATTGATTTTCTAATACAAACTCGTTATAGCCATTATCTTCTGGAAGAGGTAAGTTTATTCCATATTCGGAAGCACATTCTGCCTGTATCTGTAGCATGAAATGGGTCATAGCCTTAGCGCTAATATCGCTTATTCCATGCTTGTCGGGTGGAATGAACTTTCCAACGAAATAGTCGTGCCAGTCCTTTCGTGGCTGTCCCGACCAGTTCTCTAACTCCGTCATCCACATCCAAAACAGCTTTCTCTGTGGTGATGAGGTTCGATAAGCCACATCGGTAACATAGATGTTAAACCTGCCAATAGGAAGATTCTCCAATGCGTCAGCGAGTGACTTATCCAACCTTGCACCATAAGGAGACTTTACAAAAGTAAACTTCTCTACCATAATTTAATCCTAGAATGGCAAATCATCATCATTTCCACTCTGCACCTCTGGAGCAGGTATGCTGCATGCCATATTGCTTGATGCAATCTCTACTGGTTTGAAGTCACCGAGATAAATCTTGTTGCGAGCGTCGACATCTTCCTGAGAATGGCTCTCTATGTAGTTCTTGCTAACAGAGCACTTGGCATAATGGGTGTTTCCGTACTGATCTGGCTCACGCTTCTCATAGACCTCGCAACCAATGGCGAAGATTCTAGAGGTGTACTTCTGACCATTCATGTCAGTTTTCTCAGATACTTTCACGAAGATGTCATTATCTTCAATAGGAATAACGACACATTTCTTCGTGCCTGTCTTGCCTTTGACATTAAGAATGCCTACGTTGCTCAATCTGGCAAGATTTATTGAGCCTACAATCTTGACGTTACTCATTGTTCTATATAATTAAATACTTTGGTGTCTGTTATCAAATTCTTATTTGTGCTGAGGAAACTTATGAACATCTCACAGACGTTTCTAAGCCTTGGTACGTCTCTTTCTGCTTTGAACATATACATTTCAGTGTACACGTTCTTAAAGTCTGTGATATTATACTCGAAACGTTCCACGTTGTTTCCTTGTTGGTTAAGGCAAAAAGGATAGCATATATGCTGCCAGTGATTGCGGAAGTTTCCTCTCTGGTAATATCTCGTTGTCTTTAAGTCGTGGACGGAGAACGGCATCAGATAGTCAAGATAGCCATAGATGTCTACATCTCCATATCTGGTATTAATAGTTCCTTTCACAAACATCTGGCTAACAGCACCTTCGAAGTAATCAGCGAACTCCTTGGCAATTTCCAAAGGATATGTCTCTTTGTTGGAGTAGTCGATGATACCTTTCTCGCCAATAGACCAGTCCATAATAGTTACATTGTTCTTGTCGAAAAGAAGCTGATGTTTATCATCTTTATCCTTTCCTTCCACCATCAAGTCAATAACGTTATTAAACTGGGTTCCTAGCAATGCTGCTGCACTCTCAAAAGGTACTCTGTTTATCTTATTGATGAGGTCGGTGAACAATTTCGCCGACCACTCATCAACACTCATCTTAGGATTCTCACTATTCCCAAAATACTTGTCATAACTTTTTTCTGCATCTATGAAGTTTTGAAAAGCATCAAGCAAAGAGGGATAGAAAGAATAACTACTTGGACTCAGCTGCTTTATCATAGCTATTCAAGTCTTTATTGTAAGTGAATCCTAATTCAGAAATCTTTGCGGCAAACTTGTTGCGCATAATCGCATTTGAGTTGCCGATATGCTTGTACTCCTTCACTTTCTCTTTGAAGAAGAAGTCAGCATCATCTGGGGTTGCGATTGATGCAATATCCTCATCTATCTGTGCCATAAGACTCTTGTATGACTGACCTTCGGTAGAACGTTCCAGCAGTCTGTCACGATATGCCTTGACCACCTTGGACTGGATAAAGTCATTCTTTCCGGTTGGATTGCCGTACTCATCAACGATACAAGGTATCTCCATCAAAGGTGGCATATTGCAGGTGTTCTTGCCATCAGCGTGACTTGTTGGGTCAAAGGTGATAGTACGCTTACGTCCTTGTGCCTCCATATATCCGATGAGGTCTAGCTCTGTGGCAAGGTCATCATAGTTGGAACCTCCAAACAAAGGTACGTAGCGAATATTATCTCCGTCTTGCACTGTCTTCTGGTGGCACACGAAGATGACATCCTTAGCCTTGCTCTCTATCAACTTCATCAAAGCACCGAACTCCTGCTTACGTTGCCCATAACCTTGCAGGGTAAGACTGCCGTTAGCTCGTGCCATGTTTGGATAACGAGCGATGATGTAGTTAGCCATACTATCCATCATCTTGCCTCCTGTGTCTATAATGAGAGTATCATAACTGCTTAAATCCTCATTATTGAGGACCTGCAAGATGTTGGTGTAGTCCTGCACCTGTACGGTGTCAGTCAAGAACTGGTAGCATACACGTTGCTCTCCTCCTTTGTCAAAGGAAATCAACAGAGGCTTGGAAGCACTCAACGCCAACGTTGTTTTTCCAATACCTGGGGTTCCGAAAATCAACATCTTCAATCTTACTTTGATGTCTAACTCGTTTGGTTTCTTTATCAAACTACTCATAATTTTTGATTTTAATAATACATTTATTTTATTTGCTAAATTTGTATGTTTAACATACTTTTACGTAAGTCGCTAGAAGGACTTTTTTCGACTGTTTGTTGCCATTTAACCAAAGATGTACACGTAAATCTAAACGATTTATATTAATTTAACAACTTTCGGATTTGGCTTGATGTTAGTGAAAATGTCCACAGCATTGAAGAGCCACTTTGTGTTTGAAGCACCTTCGGGTTTGTCGTACCTGACCTTTTCTTCCAACATCAATCTTTCAAGTCTTTTCTTGCCGCCTACTAACTTCTGAGAGGTTTTCCAAGAGAGGGTCATGCCTTCAACCTGCGTGATGATTTGCAGGTATTTTTCTGCCATAACCTGTAACTTCATTTCTTCCATGTCAGTAATCAATTTTGGAAAAGAGCATCTAGACCATACAACCTGATCTTGTCTAAGTCAAAGACTACATTTAGATGTACAGAAACCATATATAGCACTAACTCCTGTTCAGAAGAAATTCCTAACTTGTTGTAGATGTGCTTTTTATGAGTTCTTATAGTCCATATCGGTTTGTTAAGTCTGTCTGCTACTTCCTTGTCAATAAATCCGTGGCAATATAGTTCTGCTACTATCGCCTCGGTGAAACTTAAAGCTGCTGCGGCTTAACTAATTCTAGAAACCTTCACCTCATATCTGCTAGTGTCGGTCTCGGTTCTCACATCCCAGTGATTACGAATCAACTCTTTTCTTAGCCTGCTGATAACAGACATCACAGAGCTATGTTGTTCAATAGGGTAGACGATGCTCTCACCCAATTTCAACTTGCGAAGCTCTGGAGTAATTGGTTTTGTCTTTACTTCTGCCATAATTCCTTTCTTTTTAAATGTTACTTTTATCCCCCAATTAAGGGGGACTGAGTAAATACCAAAAAACAACATTGTTACTTTTAGGTATTTATTTTATTTGCTATTGAACGATATTTTTTGTATCTTTGTTATTGTTATTGTTAATTCTTGGTGCAAAGATACGAATAATTTGTGTGTCATCCAAATTTTTTCGCAAGAAATTTTCTTATTGCGCCATATTTTTTAGCATCACTCTGCCGTGAAGGCAGTTTGAGGGGTTATTCACATTATTATATATAAGTTATGGATAAAAGAAAAGTGATGGCTAGCTATGCGAATGCAAGCAGCATTATGCAAAAGGTTTTGCAGACGTTGGATATGTCAGTAGTGGACTTCTCCAACGCCTGTGGGGTATCGTATAATCGTATATCTGATATTGTCAGAGGGAGAACGAAGAAGCTCACTACTGTACTTATTAATATAATATGTGAAGCATTCCCTCAAATAGAAAAAAACTTCTTGTATACTGGGGAAGGAGAAGTACTTGTAGAAGGCTATCTTTCCAAGACGCAACTCAAATGTTCTCCGAATGCCACGGTAGACTTGCAGGTAAATGAATTGATGAAGTTACAGCAGGGACTTCTTAATATGCAGACGAAAATCATCAATAAGATGAATGAGTTAAACCAAAAAGAGGCTGAACTCATCAAGAGAGAGGAGCAGGTGAAATACCGAGAACTCAAAGTAATAGAAAAAGAGAATATGCTTCTTAGTAAAGGGAAAAGTGCTTAACTATATCAATATCAATATGGGAAAAATGGTAGATTTATGTTCGGCTAACTGGCATAATGGTAAATGCCGATTATCGAAAGAGTTAAAAGGGTGGGGCTGTAGACTACTTACTTGCCTACCGGATGAGGTGCCTGTGTCGTACCAAGACAAAGCTGTTTTATTTAGCAGGGTATACGCCTATGCCGTAAACTCTGGTGTAACTAATTGCAAGCACTTCTGTGAATCTGACATAGACAAAGCACTGGATAACGAAGAGGAGCTATCTCAAATGGTACTTCTCAACCAACCTTTACGTGCTGATCTAGTAGCAGAATATATAGAGTACGAACGTGAAAATATTCACTTGTAAATAGTGGTAGACGAACCGATTTGTTGTCGGCGAGATTCTAAAAGTTAAATAATATATTGATATTCAATACACTATGTGAGAATGAAGAAAAATCAGATAGTTTGCTCTGCTTTTTCTTTAAAATGCCCTTAAATAGGGCAACTCACTGAGATGTAATTAATTACAAAGTGAAGAACTTTCTAAAAGTAGATACGATTCTGTTGTCGGACTGCTTTATGGGGGTTCTTCACTTGCCAAAAAGTTGTCGGAAATGAATCTAAGAGTTGTCTTGCTTCCTGCTAAGGTTTTGGCAGACGGAAGCCATAAGGTGAGAATAGCCATTTCGCATAACGGAAACACTAGGTATTTCGTTACTCGATTTGTTGTGCCATCAGCAAAGAATCTGGTTAATGGTAATGTGGTCAGCATTCCTAATGCTGCCTACATCAACAACCAATTGAGGTTGAAGATGAGCAAAATCTACCAAGCATTCGATGCAATGGAAGATAGCGATTACTATACTTGCTCGCAACTCGTAACTATGATTGAGGACAAACTGGGCGGAACCAAGCCTATGACTCTCCACGAACTAGGAGAAGAGTATATCAAGGTAAGGAGGTCTGACGTTGCCAAGGGGTCGGTATACATCTATGAGAGAGGACTAGCGGAGATTGATGCTTTCTTTGGAACTGATTTTCTTCTGCCTAGGCTTAGAGTTACTGATGTGAGTGCATTCAAGGAATATCTTTCACAGAAGCTTAACCAGACAACGACAAATCTCAGACTTCGAGTATTGAGTATGATTATTACTTATGCTTTACGACACAACTATGTGAAATACGATGTGTTTCCATTTACTGACGTTTCTATTCCTCACGGAAACATAAGGGAATGTAATATAACCTTAGAGCAGCTACGGGTAGTGAGGGACATGAAGTTTACTAACTCCAAGTTAGATGTTTGTCTGTCTTTCGTCAGAGATATGTTTATGCTTTCATTCTATCTGTGTGGAATGAACCTCACGGACATCCTTTCTCTAGATCTGCGCAAGGATTCTGTTAGTTTTGTTAGACAGAAAACCAAGGGTAGAAAAGCTGACGGCATAAAGACTGAGTTCACAATTCAGCCGGAAGCAAGAGAAATACTAGATAGGAGACTTGATAACGATGGGCGTATCACTTTCAAGGGGAAGAAGATGAGATATACACAAATCTCGTGTATGTTCTCTAGAAATCTCGTGACTATTGCCCAACGTGCAGGCATAGAGGGAAAGTTTATCTACTACTCGGCACGAAAGACTTTTGCTCAGATTTCTAACGAGTTGATGATTAAAGACTCCATTATTGAATACTGCATAGGTGATGCCGTGTCTACATCAAAGAAAGTCTTAGGCTACTACATCAACGTAAACCAAAGGATGGCAGATAGAGCCATACGCAAGGTCTTTGACGCAGTAGCATCGAATATGAGCCTAGATAATCTATCTGACCAAGAATTCTTTTGAATGTAAACAAATCGTAGTGGCTACAGAAAGAACTCTCAGATAGCCACTATAATTGCTTTTGCGATGGTGTACGTTACCGCAGCCCTACCTTTTGTGTCTGCATATGCACGGCTCTGGCACTTAACGTTATTGCTCAACGTGTGGCTTATTTTACTTTCACACCACACAGGAAAGGAATCCTTGCAGTTTTATCAGACGGATATTTCTGGGGTTATTTATTCAAGCGTTTCCTTCGCTCCCTGCTCTGCCCTCTCAGCGGTCTTGTTACGGTTTGTCTCCATCGTCCTGCTATGACGTTACGGCTTTTATCCTGTAGTGCTCAGCAACCGCTCTAACGCTAGTGGTCGTGCGGTGTTTGGAGTTTACACCTCTCTGCTTTGCTGGCTAATGATTTTATTAACGTGAGTACATTCACCATCAAACTGCTAATGTGCCATCGTCTCACTTGAATATTCGTGCATGGGCAAGAGTTGAACTTGCCTATGTGCCTTTAACACCACATGCTAAAACTCCTGAATCTTGATATATGCTCCAAGCTCGCCAAGTCGGTTGAGGAAATTCTTGAAGGACTTCTCTGTTCCTGGCATCACAAACTGAGGATTCTTCGCATTAACGATTTCGTTGTCTTCTTGGACGAGAACGTCTGTGTGTATGCTATTGTCATTAAACTTTATTTGTATCGTTGCTACTAACATAATCTTTTATTTTTGTGCAAGTATGGTAGTTAGCCCTACCTGCCATTAAACTTCTAGTGAACTGCTTGATTACTTGTTATCGGCATTCTTATTCATTAAGTCTACCAAATACTGGGTCTCATCATCTGAAAGCTCCATCTGTGCCGAGTGCTTGGTATTGATGATGAAATTCTTGCCAAACTTGTTTTCGAGTGTCTGGTAGATGTCATCCACATAGTTCTCATTCTCTGTGATGAGAGCCTTACCGAACTCTTCCATCTCCTTCTTGTGGGCAGCATTCAATGTGTCGATTTCATACTGATGAGCCTTCTTCATCTCTTCTATCTGCTTTTCCAAGGCTGCTACTTTCTGGAAGAACTGGCAGCAGTACTCAATACCGAAGTCATTATTGATGTTCTCACACATCTGGTCGATGTCGTGATTATTGAAGAACTGGTTGAAATAGGTATCACCTTTCAACGATTGCAATGTCTTGATTTCTGTTTGCTTGTCCATAATCTATAATTTATTAAGTGAAACATATTGTTCTTTAATTCTGATGCAAAGGTACGCAAATGTTTTCAATACGACAAGTTTCCGAACTAGTTTTTATGCCGTCGTAACTTACATTAACTCAACAAGATAGGCAAAACTCTAATAAAGACTATTTTATATGGAAACAACTTCTAGTCCTTTTTTCGGGTTCTTCGTTGCTCGTTCAAGATATACCTTTCCGTGATATACACTCTTAACGATAGAATAGAACTCTGTATTTTTCTCGTCAGGTGTAGTATATGGGATTTTTCCGACACGTTCGCAAGTTACTCCTTTATCCGTCAAAATTGTATTGATACACATAACTCCGTAGTAAGATTCCTCATATCTTTTTAGAATGACTTTGCCTATAACTTTCACCTGCATACCTTTCTCTACGTTGATTTTCTTCAAGCTTTCCTCATAGTTCCTAACCATAAAGAAAACGTATACTATCTGCCCAGTATAGACATAGTAATCTATTGCTACTTTTTGCATTTCTACCTCAAACTCACTTTCTGCATTCTTACGTAGGGCATAATCACAAACCTTCTTTACGTATGATTCATCAACATTGATACCATCTGTTGCGTTCATTCTTGCCTCAATATTGTATGCGGTCTGAGAAGGGCGATATACACCATCTTTTTTCTCTGCCTTACTCCACACAGGACACTTATCATATTCCATCTTTGCTGCCATAATCATTTCAGACTTCAAACGTGCGTCCTTGTATGACACATCCTTTTTCTTACCTCCCCAATCAAGCATATCCCCATATTCTTCATCGGTAGCGTAATTAATTCGGTAGTCGTACAGCTTATAGAGCTTGCGAGTAAAATCAGAAAGGTAGTCGAAGCGACCTAAGCCGAATTTCTTTACGCATTCGCAGCCAATCTGTAATTCCTCACCTGTCTTTACATTTTCGATTACATAAGCGTTCTTGCACCAATGACCGCAGTAGTCACACTTGCCGTAATCAATACCATGTTCAGGGTTCTTAAAGATAAGCTCCTTGCTTGGGTCGGTTGGCATAAATGCACCATCCTTATAAGTTGCAAGCAGTCTCCAGTCGCTCTCTTCTGGCATATTGATAACAAGGTCGCAGACCTCGTGAAAAGCCTTGATGCAATGACCTGCCATTCCGTTTTCGTCAATGACTGGGTGACGGAAAAGCTTCTCATAAGGCTTGCCTACAGAATAAGTAAAGCCTTCAACGTTCTTCTTTGTATTGTTGGCAAACTTCTTGAATGAATCTACTTCTTCGGCAGGAAGAAAAGTCTTTATTGTGCTCATAACTTACATTTTTACGTTTGACATTTATTTTATTTGCGAGTGCAAAGGTAATCTAAAGTTTTCACACCGAAAAATTTATATACTTCATTTTTCTTGGTTTAACTATGTTTTAACTTATGATACTATGCAAAAAAGAAGAGAGCCTAGACCAATCGCTATTGGCAGGCTCTCCATTATTCACTTTAAAATTTCATAAGTTATGTATCACACTTTTAATGGTGCAAAGGTACTATAATATTTCTGCTTACACGAACCGTTTCAAGTTTTTCTACTGCATGAATATAGCACCAAGAAAACGGCTTGCCATCACAGCAAGCCGCATCCTAAATACAAAATAATACCTTAAAACCAATACACCTATTAAGTTTTCCACTTTTTCCAAACGTTTCTAATAACTAATAATATATAAATCAATACAAAACCAGCGAAAATGCCTCCCATCACCATAAGAGAATTCTGTATCACATTAAGTTTCTTCTCTATATAATAAGGTTGTACTTTATCTTTTTCTCTCTTTATAGAGTCTATTCTACTTTTATAGACGGAGCAACTATCCTTATACGTTTGTAGGTAAGATAGCTTTTCTTTTAATGTGGAGACTTCACTACTTTCAGTGTTAATCTCTTTGATATGGAATCTATCTTCTCCTACCTTCTTGCCTGCATCATCATAGCGAGGGGCAACACTATCCTTTACTATAATAGTCTGCTTCACCTTTGTCTCCTTGGTGTTCTCTTGCATCTGAATCAGCTTCTCAAATGCTTCAACAAATCTCTTGTTAAGAACAGAGTCGTTACTAGCACTTTCATTATTTTCAGAGACTGTTATTGGTGTAGGAACATACTTTGTCGTTACACACCCAGTAAAGCTGAGTGCAAGAATGAGCATAGCGACTATTGCTATAGCTGTTTTCCAATATTTTACGTTGTACCACATAGGCTTAACATTTTACTTCTATATTGTTGTAGGTCAAAGAGCCATACTTGATGTTTCCAAGTCGAGCACACCAACCATTCTTATATTTCCACCAGTTTTTCCGTCCTCTTAGATAAGTAAGGCGATTCGCTTTCAACGTTTTAAAAACATATTCCTGCCCTTTATAATAGCCATTGATAGCACCGATGGTTACTCTACCCATTATGCCGTCAGTTTCAACTCCTACAATTTCTTGTATATGTTTCACTGCCTTACTAACTCCACTATGCCAAGCGAAGTCTACAAGCATATTGGCAACACTCTGATTGTCGATTAAGTCTGCCTTACACTTATCCCAGAAGAACTTCTTGTACACAAGACTCCACTGGTCATAACTTATCTTCTTTAAATCTGAAACTGTTTTGTCTTTGCCAAACACCAAACGGAACGTACCTATGGTAATTCCGCGATTTGTAGCTCCTCCTGGATCATCTTTGTCATTAGCAAATCCTCCCTCGTGAGAGAGGATAAATGGTGCTAGTATCTTTGATTCTGCCATAATCTTTATTCTTTAATGTCGTTTTTCTCATTCTTTTCTCCAATCACCTTTGTTAAACCAGCAGCACCGAATAAGGTAGAGACACTACCTATTATGGCACTTATGCCTAACAATTCACTCTTGATGTACCCGTTAGTAAGTTCCTCCCATATAATGCCGAAGCATACTGCCAACAGAAGTAAACTACCTACGATTGTTACAGATACCAAGAAGAATGATTTGCAGCTAACGCCACTGCCGTTCTTAATCAGTTCTATCAACATACATCATATTGTTTTCTAAACTTAACTTCCGTAAATTCTCCCTGTTTCTAGGTGGTTTTCTGTTTGAACACCCATTAACTTCACAACGATTCCACTCTAACTCTTGGTTCAGCATGACAAGTTCGTGATTTTTGTTCTCTAAATCACTGATATTGTCCCTTAACTGATTGACCTTATCAAAAAGAGTTTCTATCTTATCGTCTTTTCTCCTAAGCTCTTCTTCTTTAGCCCTAACATCTTCGTCCCTCTTCTCACAAAGTTGTTTCCAGCCATCGGCAGATGTAGCTATAGCCATGCTTTCTGCTTGACTGGCTAAAGCTGCTTCTTTTCTCTTTCTAGAGTTGTAGAATATCGCTCCACTAAGGATAGGTATTGCTACAGAATTGATAATCGTTATGATGAGATTTACTTCCATTATTATATTTTTGACACAAAGTTACAACTTCTTATCCAAAGATACAATTTAGGGCAAATCTTTTCACTGCACGGATTATGCAGCATAAAATAAGGATGCACCTTTTTGTCGATACATCCTTATAGATACCAGTGAAACATCATCAGTAAAGCTATACGTGAAAATACTCTCTTATGTCAAACATTCCATCTTTGTCTTCCAGCTTGTCGAGAGCGAGCATGTGTACGTCAGCAAACAACTCGTCTTCGGGGATTTCCTCCAGTGTCTTGCCTGCTATCACAGCTATGCTTGTGGCACTATCGGAGAATACCATATTCATAGTGACGAAGAGAGCATACCTATTATAATAAGGTGTGTCTTCCACACGTGCGTCTAGCTTCTCCATCATCTTCTCCCATTCTGCATAGTCCCAACCGCCTTTAGGATTCATGCCGGACACAATGGTCATAGCCTCCTTCTTAGTCAAGTAGTTATTCCACTTGATAGAACATAGCTTGTCAAGGTACTCTTGTGCCAAGTCTGGCTTCATAGCTACCATATCTTTCATCATGCACTTCATAACCTCACCAAAGGTATGCATGTACTCAGGCTTACCGGAGTTAACCATCATTCCGTAAAGCGAAGAGAACTCGCTCATCATTTCTTTCTGTTCCATATATCAATCAATCGTAAAAGTTTCTATTCTTGATCTAGGAGCAAAGATTTTAGCTCCAAGAAGTCATTCTCATTAAACGTGATGGTTTTCTTGTTACCGAAGAGTATACTCATCAGTATATTGTCGGGCAAGTTGATAGCAACCTTTCCTTTGCCTATCACTCCATCAATTAAGCCAAGGTCAAATGGCATTTCTTCCATTCCTTTAAACAACTCCATAGCGTCCTTAAACAGAGTGTTGGCATCAATATTGCCATTCTCGTCTGCAAGGAATAAAGCAGCCTTATCTATTCCATCACTTATCTTTCCTTCATACTTGTTGATGATATTATGGCAACCTCTCTTGATATAGACTGCAGGGATAGCCATAGCCGCATTGTCTTTCAACATATCATCAACACGCTCTTCGAGCCACAAATCGAGGCTGTCGAGGAACTTATCTTTGAGTGCAGGTATATTCATTTGTTGTTTCCTTTCTTATTGTTAATCATTGCGAGATAATCTTTGTATGCCATATCTGGGTAATTAGTGAGGTAGTCATCAAGCAAAGCTCGTTTCTGCTCCTCTTCCTTTGCCATAGACTTCTTCAACTTCTGAACCACAGATAGGTGATGCTTCAAAGCATCCTTACCACGTTCAGTAGCCTCAATGCGAGGTCGTATGATGCGCAACTCCTCGTCTTGCACTAGTTTAGATACGTATTGCAGGCTTTCCACATATTCCTGGTTTTGCATTAGGAACTGCTTCTGAGAATCAGTGAAACTATCCTCTATCTTATCAATCTCATCAAATAGGGGAGTCTGTGATACTTGCGCTTGCATGCTGATTGCCTGCCTTTTCTGTTTCAGTTCTTCAATCTGCCTCATAATAGCATCGGTGTCCGCCTGCATCGTTTGTGCGGCATCGTAATTCAGAAGTGGGTCATTTCCAAAGTTCATACTCGTATATCTTTTAAGTTGGTGAATATTATATAGAGAGGTGAGAGGGCATCACCTACGAGAGATAGACACCCCTCACCAACTCAATTTTTTTTTTTCTTAGTCCGTTTCACGGTCTTTGCCTTGCTACGCACCAGTGCTGGGTGTAGTGGTCGTGGTGACTGGTGCACAAGGGTTGTAGCTACCATAGCCACTAAGGACTGGAGTGTTCGGAAGCATCAACTGACCTCTGATGCAGTTGCAAGTGCTCTCCTTGACGTAAGCCATCATCAGCTTCTCCTTGTAAGGAGCAAGAGCCTCAATGACTGCAACCTTCTTGTCAAGTTCACAGAACTTCTTCTCATACTTCTCATTGACGGCATCTAAGCCATCTCTCTGAGACTTGTAGAGGTCAAAGCCCTGCTTAACCATTGCGTCCTTCAAGTTGTCGTGTGAATCACGTGCATACTTGTAGTTACCAAACTCAGCCTCCATGCTTCGTATAGTCTCTGCGTTCACGGCATCGTTCAGGCTCTTGTAGAGACCGAACTTCTCGTTGATGTCCTTGTCTCGGAAGTTGAACAACTTGGTGTTCACGTTGTCGTACAAGCCATAGAGCTTCTCCAACAACATAACCTCATCATTATTCTCCTTCTCCAGTACCTGCAAGGCAGTAGGGGAGTTAGAGCTACCCGAGCCATTGCCGTAAGCGTTGATATTCACTTTCTCTGGCATATTGCCACCACCAAGAGAGCCGAACACCGAGCGGTTGCCTCCGCAAAGCCAAGCACCTGCACCAAGGGCAGTACCGATAATTCCTAGGGTCAAGCCAGCATTCCCGACACCCTTAGACGCATACTCCTTCTTGCCATCCTCGTATACCTTCTTCTCTACGATATGGTCTTTGTTCTCTGTCATATCCATCTTACAATCAATTTAAATTACCTAAAAGTTAACTAACACTATGTAACCGATTACGCTGACAAAGGTACAACAAAAAAGGCTGAGCAACACTACATTGCCCAACCTTTTCTTTTAAGTTGTTGATAACCACTATTTTGCTTTGAGCAACATTAACATTTTACATTGCTCAACTTGCTCACGCTTCCACACCAAACTCTTCTGACCGAGTATCTTCTTGCCTCTAGGTAGTCCTCCTTTCAATACGTATCGGTCAAAAGTTGATGTACTCACTCCCAACATCTCGCTAGCATCCTCCTTAGTAAGCCATTGCTTCTTACCTACGCTAGCACCTCTGTTGTCTAGTTCTCTCTTAGAGAAATCACAGAAGTAGTTGATGTCTTGTTTGCTACACTCTCCGTTCTTAATCATATCCTTGAATAAGTCCAAGGCGGAGAAAAGAAATTGCTCTTTGTTCGTCATACCATACCCTCCTCTTTTAATCTTTTCTCCATTCTCTCACGGAAAAGTTGGAACTCCAGTTCTTGCAGGTTGCGTTCCTCTTCCTCGGATAAGGTGAACATCTTATCCTTTATCCACAATACACCTCTTTTAATATATAGGTAAGATACAACTATGCAATTCTTTCCAAAGTTTACAATATTGGAAAGGTTTGACAAGAATATCTCAACCAACTCAAAAGCATAGAGACCCATGATACACTTTATCAACACGATATGTGTCTTTACCATCTCATTCGTGCAGAACCAAGAGCCATACTCCCATCTCTCTATATTAATGAAGAAGAAGTACACGAACGGTACTCTAAACAGGTTGCACCACTTGAAGAAATATGTGGCAGGCAGTATCATTATCGGAATGTAAAGATACAAAACCGTATATATCCACGCTATGCAGATTTCGTTCTCGTCAGAATAGTGCATCAACTCATGCTTGTTCTGCGAGAACAGATAGAAAATGTACCAATGAGAAAACATCAGCACGATAGGAGCGAGGATAACCGCCCACTCGTAAAACTTCCAGATATGCCTCTCACAAAGGGTAGGCATACCACTTTCTTCATTGTTCTTGCCTTCTTTCATAATTCCTATTTTTAATTTAATATTCTGTTGATTTATTCTAAAAACTTTAAATGATTGCTGCAAAAATAATATAAAGTTTGCACAAATCAAAAAGAAATGTGCAAACTTTTCCGTTAAACTTCACTAAATTTACAGATTGATACTTAGCATACCTAAAACAAGGTACTGAACTAACGAACTGAAAGCAATTACAATGGAATACCTCACAACATCTTCCCATTCAAACCTATTTAAGTGGTAATGCTTCCATTGATACACCTCTCTAATAATCATCACAGGTATGGCTAGTAAGTTAAAAACTAGACCTACCACAAACCAACAAGCCAGACCTATATAGTCTCTCTTGTTGAACTCAAATAATCTACTAATCTTCATACACATTATTATAATATATTTACTGAGCACAAAGATAGTAATAATCTATGATACTTATAAAATACTAAGCACAGAAATTGATGAACATAACTGTTCATCTTTATCCACAAAAGCTTGAAATTGTATATGTATACTGTTTGCATAGAAACACCCAGTCTCCATTATTGCATTGATTGTTCCATCATCAAAGTGGAATCTACTCTTTAAGTAGAAAACTACTCCATATATCGTTATTGCATAAAACAAATTACTTAATACCTTCGCCATAATTTATTTGTTTTTATCCTGCAAAAGTAAGCCTATTTGACAGAACAGATATATTATCCGTTAATTTTGCAAATGACTTCCTTTGCATTTTTGTGACAAAGATATGAAAAAGGAATTTATAAAATACCCATAGTGACCTCTCTAGATTTCACTATTGTAGAAAAGTGAAATAATAGATAATATAAGAAAGGAAATGAAAACAGAAGATTTCAAGAAAGGTATGGATGAGTTGGTGAAGGAACCTGGGATAGACGAAAATGAGAGTGTAAACTAAACTGTGTTAAACTACTTTTATTGTAGCTTGACACAGTTTAAATTACACCCCCACGAAAAATTTTGTAAAGCAAGTAAAGGGTGAGTCTTTCGATTCACCATTTACTTATACTTTAGACTTTAAGAGGCTTACATCTGCTCACCATACTTTGGTTTCTCATACACCAAGTTATGCTCATCTACGTAAGCCTTTGCTTCTGAGTATTTGTCAAACTCTACTGCGGTGGCAGTTACTGCTGGGAATACCTCAGCATTGTCACCTTCCTCTGTCAGAGGGAACACCATCTTGGGTCCCTCATGTACTACCTTATACTTCTTTGTTAACTTATTCATATCTTGTTTCCTTTCTTTGTCTTAACTTATTGATACGGTATAACCTTTGCCTTGCAAAGTAGCAATGGCTGCATCACTAGCATTTGTACGTGTTCCTTGTACTTTTATGGTTTTTATCGAACCAGCTGCACACTTGGCTTGATTGATGAGCATAGCATCCAAGTCAGAACCAAAGTTTCCGTCTGTAAATGCTATAATAGTTTTATCACTTGAACGCTCAGTCTTCCAAGACCAATTACAAGTTGCTCCAGTTAACAAGGATGCACGATTTAACTTTGATACATCACCAGAAATAGCATTTCCTTGGAAATATCCATGAGATACATTTGGCATATTCTCAATATTTCCATAAAAACCAGTAGAGCCTTGAAGCACACAAATGGAGCATTTACTTAAATTGGCAATATCTCCACCTAGACTTGTACTCTCTGCGTAGAATGTAGTAATAGGGCACTTGCTAAGGCTTGCAATATTGCCATACAAACCTTTGGCATTTGATACATACAAGTCTTTTAATGATGTCATGTTTGCAAAGGCTGCAATATCTCCATAAGCACCTGTATTGGAAATTTCCATAAAACGAATACTGGTACTAAACTTTAGTTGGTCAATATCAAAGGATTTGTTGTTCGCTTCCGCAGATCCATTTTGTGAAGAGTTGTTTTTAGGAATGAATGTGGTAACTTTCTTAGGAATGTTCACGTAAAAATTACCATTGCTCACATAGATAGGTGATAAAGTGCTGGCATTTATGCTCTTTGACTTTCCAAGGTTTTGAGAAAGGGACCCGTCAGTGAAGTATCCGTCACCATCAATAGTTATAACTGTATGTATTATTGGACTGAACATAAAACCTTGTGTTACTACTGTTGGAGAAGTAACAGCTTCTACTTTTACTTTAATGAAGCCTAATCGTGGAAGTGACATATTCTCTGTCACTCCATTCAATCTTGTTACTAAACATTTATTATCCATAATTTCTAATTATTTTAATTATTAATATTTTATTTTGAATACTCATACTTCTCATCCAAGAAAGCTAGATGGCTGACAAGCCAGTTGTACACTCTCTTTGGAGAATTATAGAAACCTCCCTGAGTAGGATTTTTACTATATGTCTTGGTCAAAGGAGGAACACCTTGTGTCTGAACCTTTGCCTTGAATATCATTCCACCATAGGAGCACCTATCGCCAACAGCGTACTGTTTCTCTGCAGAATAAGTATCACCACTAAGGAAATCATACACCATTTCCCAGTTCTCGCTTACCCCTCCATCACGATAGGATGGAGTTTCTGGGTATAGGTCATATTCCTTGGTAAGGTTGTCATAGCCTATCATTCCTAGCCATTTGTTGAGCAAGCCAACAATATTGTCCGCATCAAATATCTTTAGGTCACGAAGCTCCTTGTATCTAGCTTTCATTTCTTCAGCATAGAGTTGTGGTAATCCCATACAAGCACCATCACAATTCCAATACACCTTGTCAGATGTAGGTACTTCATGCGTTCCATTCCATGATTGTCCAAATATGGAATCCATATCATAAGCTGTTGGAGTCCATTGAAGACCATTGTGTGTTACCCATATCCAGTTTTTGTATGAACCATCATAGTGATAGCATACTTGCAACAGCAAGAAATAATCAATGAAAGGGTTCACCAAGAAGTATTTCTCGAAAGTTTCCTTTGTGTTTGATTCCTTCAATGCAGCTACTACTCCTGACAAGCGAGTAATATAACCCTTCACCTTCTTGCTATTCTTATCTGTGTCGGAAAGCTCTTTAGGATTGTCTCCATCATACTTGTTGCCATTAATATCAATTAGTGACTTTGGATTTCTTATTTCAAACTTCGACCAGTTTACTGTTCCTGCAAAAATAGAGTCATGTCCTATCTCTCCATCAAGAATGATGTTCTCAGCCTTTTTTTTATCAGCATAGTAAATTTCCTTAGACTTCTCCAGATTCCATGCGTAGATACCCATGTCTGTCTCTGTACCATCGCCAGTGTTAACCCAAGTGATGTTGACAGGAAAACCATCGGGATGGCACTTTGCTCCAGTGAAGAAATCCTTTTTAGGACTACCAAGTCCTTCCGAAACGCTATCATTAGCAATAGAGTATTCGTAAGGATATTGCTGACCGATAGGGCGAGACTTATACACCTGCTCCATTAGCCAATAGCCTACAATGCACTGACCACGGAAAGCATCAATATAGTACTTCTTTAAGTGGAAACTATCTTGTGTCGGAAAATCTCCAAACTTAATCTCGCTGCCTTCATTGATGTCTATTGCCATATTCTTAACATGATAGCTCATAGATGAAGAACCTTGTGCATTAAGAATCACCGGCTTTTTGAAATAGTTTCCGTCCTTGTCATTGTACTCTATCTTAGCTTCTATATTATCCTGCTTCGTTGTAGGTAACTTAGGAGCATAGATTCTTACTTGTGCAGCAATACGAGGTATAGGCAATTCTATATGACTATCCTTGCTGAAATCTGAAGGATTCTCCATTTTGACACCAGCAGACTTAAAGGCTTCATTTACTTCTGTTGCAGCTTCGTCTGACAAATCTAAGTGATTAACAGAAATCTTATGTTCATGGCGAGTACCTTCCGAATCTCTGTAGCCAAGAATCTTGCTATCAGAATCTGTTGTAATTTCGGTTCTTCCCTCTGGGTCTTCAATGTGAGAAAACTCTGTTGGAATAGTTTCTGATTGGGCATTACGAATATAGTGACTACCATCAGGATTTGTTGATGAAAGAATCTTACCTTCTGCATCTTGCTCGACTGCTAGAAATTCCTCGCTCTCCTGCAAAGAGAAAACATCGAGGAGTTCTTTGAGATTGGTATCTATTGTACCTACCTTCTCCTGCAATGATGCAAGGTCTGTTTGAAGCTGAGAGATAACTTGCTTCAATGCATTGACGGCATGGATTTCACCAATGATTTGTCCATCTCTTCTAATACCAAGTACTATTTTATCGTCAGTAGTAACCCAAGCAGCAAAGTATTCCTCATTCTGAATGACATGATACATTTCATTGAGAGGATAATATGGCTTGCCAGTATCTCTACGGAAACCAAAGAGAATCTTATCTTCTGAATCTACTATTGCTTTGATAAACTCCTCATTCTCGATTACTCTAAATGGAGTATCTTGAACATTACCCTCCTCGTCCTTGATGGAAACCTTATCACATAAGCCGCTGAGTTTAGAATCCTGCTGCTCTGCAATCTCCGCAAGACCAGCGAGAGCACCGCCTACCCTCTCGGCTGTATTCTCACCGACCTGTGTAGCGTCTTTGATTTGTTGTGCTCTTGTCTTTATATCTTCTATTGTTGCCATAATGTGTAATTTTATCCTATTTTACGAATTGTGCATCCCCCTATGTTCACCTTGCTCTTCCCTTGTTCCTTGATGAGACCACTGACCTTGCAGAAGGTGAGACACTCGTCCATAAAAGCCTTAGCCTTATCAATAGCATTGTTATAGAGGTCTGATCTATAATTCCTGCTTATATGAGTGGAATAGTTATTGTTTGTTGTAACTGTTCCAAAACGTGTGCTCTCAAAGTCTCCACTCATAGTATTCTCTGCATACACAAAGTAGGAGAGGGCAACACGCAAGCCTTCAAGTTGATGTCTGTTATCAGCCTTGCTGCTGTCATAGTCAGCATCGTTATAGATACCGCCATCAAGCAATATCTTTAGCCTATCATCTGTTTCCTCTTTTAATTCGCCTGTATCATCAAGACTTTCAAGCAGGAAAAGATATAGGTTATCACCCAATAACGGCTTTACGTGCAGTTTCTCGGCTTCATTGATATAAGCATCAAGTTTATTCTCGGCTACCATCTTTCCGATAGGTCTGCCGAGAGTCTTAATCTTTTCTGCTGTGATAAGTTGTTTTCTCATTTCTGCGTAGTACTTATAAACTTCAATGGTTCAATCTCGTAGTTACCACTATTATTAGCGACCTCATGCCAATGGTCAAAGACCTTCTTCAATTCTCTGCTTATAGCCCTACGTTCCCTACTTACATAGGAATTGTAGTATTCATAGGCATCAGTGAGAATATCGCTAGAAAAGCCTAACTTTCCATCTATGATGCGATACCAAGGTTCCTGACCGAATGAGGTATAGATGCGTTGTATAACGCTATTCTCCGTGGTTTCAAACTTCTTGTCAAAGTTCTGAGCCTCGAAAGACTTAAAGACTGGTTCATCTTCGTCCTGCTGGACTGTTACATCCATGATAGCGCAAGCGTTCTCGTCTCCCTGAAAGATGTCAAGGGTCTTGGAAATAGGGTTATCGTTTTCGTTAAACTCTATAGGATTGCCGTCATCGTCTAACCCGATTGTATTTCCTTTCTTGTGGATAAGCATACCAGCTAGCAAGAAATTGTTTCTTACATTGCGGTATTTTACATTATCCAGTCCTTCATCTATAGAGAGGTTTGTAACTGCCTTGTCGTAGATAGGAATAGGATAGACAAACTTTCCGTCCATAGAGAACCAAAGTATTTGCCCTCTATAATTCTCTATTCCACCACATTTCTCTATCTGTGCCATCACCACGCTCTTACGAGGATTAAAGACAAAAACTCTCTTGGCATTTTCTCTGTTCACCAAGATAGTTTTTCCTTTTCGTGTCTTTTTACCAGTCCAATCAGGATGCACAACGATGTTAATAACTTTTCCGTCCTCAGTCTCCTCTTCAAGCCTGCACTGTTGAAAAGGAACGTGGCAAACTTCCACGATTTCACACATCATATTATAATTTACATGAAGAGCAAATCCATGGAAGTTTGCCATATCCTGTGCGATAAGTCTGTAGAGGTCATCAACGGTCTCTCCACGTCTGTTGCATACATACTCGGAAAAGTCCTTATCAAATAATCCATCGCCTTCTATGAACGTCTCGTATCGGTCGCAGCACGTACCACCTGTAGTAGAACAGCGCAACAGGTCTAACATTCTCTGAGGGTAGAGATTATCACGACCGTATGCTTGAATGTTTAAGTTACTCCAATATGGAGAAACCAAACGCTTGTCTGTTCTTTTTACGTTGTTTATATTCATAATTGCAATGGATTAAATATTACTTGCTTGCAGGTCTGCCTCGTCTTGCGGTAGGCTTCTGCTCTTCGGAAGGAGCACCAGTTGCATCAACGTGATCTTCTGAATCACCATCACCAGTGTCATTGTGCTCTGCATTTCCGTTATTTTCGGAAGGAGCACCAATGCCATTAATGGCTTTCTGAGCACGCTCTTGCCAGTCAGCAGGATACTGCTCGAACAATTTAATGTCTTCTGGTCTCTTGGCGAGCCATTTATCGGCAAACTCCTCTGGAATATTACCGAGGGTATAGAAGTCAGCACTGCCGAACTCATGGAGTACAGCACCTGCTTTTAATACGTATAAAGGTGTCTTTGGCATTTTTCCTAATCTTTTAAGTGTTGTTACTACTTCAATATATGCGTCTCTGTAGCAATCAGAGCAGCCACTCCTACGAATGAGCTTCCTGCATATAGTATTGTATAAATTTTCAATAGTGCTCCTCTCGGAAGATGTAAACCCATCATCATAATGTGGTTTCATTTCGTCAAGGAGCACCATCGTTTCTTCATATCCTAGCATAGGCTAAGCATTTAGACGTTACCAGTGAGCAAAGAATCCAACGCTGTACGAGTAGTAGTAATATCTGTATTAAACATAAAGATACCACTTGTTGGTGCCTGTTCCTCTACGAGGGTAACAGCCCAACCGCCATTGGTGTCCTCTGAATACTTCTCGTTAGTGATTTCGGAAGCAGTCATACCCTGCTCCAAACCATAAATCTCAAAGGTATTCTTCTTTTCGTCACCTTGGTATTTGTTTTCCATAATGAAAACAAACTTACCATTTGCGAGGTTGTCGATAATATTCTTTGCTACATCGGGACCGCTATCCAAAACTACGATTGATGCAGTCTTGTTGAACGTGTTCATAAACGTTCCTGTCTGCATCTCTGACTTTGTTCCTGTGAAAGGGGTCTTACCCGGCACGTATGCCGAGTAAGCCTTTGCTTTGCTCTTTAAAGTCAGAGTCTTCACAATATTGCTATTCGTTTCGTCTCTTACGAGAGAGTCGAAGTCAATATCATCGTAGTTCATGAGATAGCCTTTGTTCTTCAAACCCTGCACCTGAGGATTGTCGCAAGATGCGCCAATGTTCTGTGCCAATTTGTAATCACAAGCTTCTGACATAACTACCTCCTTCCTTAAAGTGCAACCTGTACAAGTTCATCCTCACCAATCATAGTGCCGAGGTCACCTGCGGCATAGATATAATTCTGACGCTCCTTGTGGTCGAAGTTGATGTCAAGCTGAGAGAACATATTATCATCAGATGTACCGACCATAAGGTTGTCAATAGGAGCGAGGAGAGCACGGTGTGGCAAGTTGTACTTGGTGCCGTTATCCTCATACTTCTTAATCATTCTATCCCAGATGTCAAGGACGATGACTGTCTGACCGTCGTACTCAGAGAGCATAACTCCTTCCATCAGCTTCTCTGTGGTAAGCTGATACTTGCTGCGCTCGTAGAAGTCTGAGCGGAGTGCCTTGAACAAAGAGTTAGTCATAAACAATGCGTGATCCTTGTCGAATATACGACCATCAGCGTCTACCAACATATTGTCAACGATGCCAATAGCAACACCCTTCTCACGAATCTTTGATTTCTGTTCTGCTTTAGATTCGGCAGCATTAGCAGCAATCTCAGTTTTCTGGTCAGAGTTAGCAGCGATAATAGCATTCAAACGCTTCCACAAACCATCACATGGAGTGAAGAGCGCAGTATCTACACCAGCCTTGATGTTGCCTGAGCTAGCGACATTCTTTGCGTCCGTGTCACCGAACCAAATCAAACGCCAAAACATCTCATTGATAGCCTTCTGCAGCAATGGGATAACGAGCTTATCCCAGTAAGGGGTGTTCTGCAAATCGCCACGCTCTGTGCCTGGTTTCATGCCATACTTAGCGAGGGTGTTAGACAAATCCTTGTAGCAGAACTCGATAGGGATGTTCCACTCACCAAGAGCCCATACCTTCTCGAAGCCGTTGATGGTAGCCTTAGAATAGGTTGGTTTACAACCAGAACTCTTGGTACCTACATCACCGATGTTGTCTACATAGCCGATATGCTTACCATTCTCAGCATTGGTAGTCAAGTCAATGATACTCTCCAACGCAGGGTCTTTGAACACCGAAGTGAAGAGCAACTCGTTGAGGTCTCTAACAGCGCCATTATCGACCGTAAAGTTGTTGAAATTGATTAATTGTGACATATTTGTTATACGGATTAATTTGTTAATAATTACTTGTTAAACTTAGCCTTCTTTGCCTCGAACTCAGCCTTCTTGGCATCGAGCATCTGCTGTGTCTTGCTCTTGTTGCCAGCATCCTTGTCTCCGTGTGCGGAGAACTGGCGATTACCAGCATGGAAAGTAGACTGCATGTTGCAGACCTTGTCGAACCACTCCTTGCCACCTGCCTTAGCTACGGTATCAAGGATTTCCTTCTCCTCATCTGTCTTCTGCGAAGCAGTGAGAGCCTCCTTGTCAGCAGTGAGAGCTTCAACGTTAGCCTTCAATGTCTCTACCTCCTTGGTGAGGTCTGCGTTTGAGGTATTCAACGCCTCAATGTCGGCAGTTGCCTTTTCGAGCTCAGCCTTGATACTCTCGTTCTCAGCCTTCAAGGTGTCATTAGCAGCAGTCACTTCATCGACCTTCTTCTGTAAGTCTGCCTTATCGGCATTTACAACCCCCAAAGAAGCGTTGAGGTCATTAACCTGCTTGGTCTTCTCATCAAGGGACGCAGTAAGCTGAGCAATCTTCTCAGCCTTATCCTCGGTGTCCTTTGTGATTTCCTTGATGACCTCACCTTCGATAACGATGGTTGTGCCATCCTCTACGGTATACTTACCATCTGGGTAGGCTCTATCACCAACCTTTGGGTCTCCGTCCTCACGCTCTACGGTGAAAACAGAGCCATCAACGGCAGTGATGTTCTGATCTAGAGGAACGCTAACGTCCTCAATCTTGGCAATACCTGCCAAAGAAAGCAATCGCTGTACGACCTTGCTTGCAATAGTTACTTTTTCTTCTTTTGCCATATTCTTTTTGTTTAAATGTGAATCAACACTAGCCGTGTTTGGCTGTACGACCGAAGAAATGAAGCCAAGTTCAATAGCCTTATCCATAGTTATGAACTTATCTTCGTTCATAAGCTGTTGAAGCTCGTCACGCTTCGCTTTTGTCCTTTTAACATACAAGTCAAGGATTTTATTCTGCTCTTGGATAAGGGCTGCCTCCTGCGCTCCTAACTTACCTTTGAGATTTGCAATCTCATCGGCTGTAAGTCTCTCGCAAGTACCTACGTCTAGACCACATACTGCTGGATTATGGATAAGCAGAGAAGCATTCTCGAAACCAAAACGTCTCTCCTTTGGTGCAGCCAAGAGGATAACGGAAGCCATAGAAGCACACATACCTTCAATAGTCGCAGTGATATTCTTGCCGGAAGTACGCAGCTTATCGTAAATAGCCCATCCTTCCATGCAATCACCGCCTGGGCAGTGGATAAGAAGCTCGATGTCATTATCGTCTTCGTCCATACTATCCAGAAACTCGGTAATGTCCTTATAGCAAATACCATCAAGACCGAACCAGTCGCTGAGGATAACCTTATCCTCTTCATCTGTAATTGGGTTGTAAATTTTTAACTTTGCCATAATATGTTTATTAATTTCAACGGCAAAGTTACACCTATTATAATAAATATTAGATTTTTAGGCTCGAAAAGCACTGCACCGAAAATGCAGTAACAAAAAACCGCCTTGTCCATCACGGATTCGGCGGTTGTCTTATTCAAATCTACATACTATAAAATAACCAAAAAAAAGAGTTTAAAATATATGTTCAAGTTTTTCTATCTATTCTCTTTCTCCACATATCTATCTCGTGATGATGCTCCAACTCATCTTTGAGCAAGTAGGCAAACACCTGCTTTTTTATATCATCAGTCAGTTTCTCCATCTTCATCAATCTCCAATGACTTTAAATCTCGGAAACTCTCTATGCTTGTGGTGTCGTTGGCAAGGTAATACTTACCATCTTGCAGGATGCCTACGTAAATCTCATCGGCATTACGCACCATATCCATCATGCTAGCTCTGATTACTGGGTCTCCTTTAGGAAATCTTGCAGGTGGAGGAGGTAACGGAGAAGGCTTAATAGGGTATCTCCCAATATTTACACCTTCATCCTTGCGTGTAAGGTTGATGCCGAATCTCGGAAATTCATTAACTGCCTGAACTCCTTCCGGCAGCTTATAGAATATCAAAGGTGCTGCACCATCCATCACGACCTTCCATTTAGCCCACCAGTGCTTCTTGATTTCCTTGATGTACACAAACATCAAGCAACCATCAATAACTCGTTTTACCTTCTTAAATCTTTCTTTCATACCTTTTCCTCCAAGTCAATAACCACATCATTCTTGTTTAAACGTAGAGTTACGTTGCTGACGATGTACGTGACGTCATCAAGCTCAATCTCTACACCTTTGCTAGGTACGAAGTCATCAAACTTACGACGAAGTACCTTCTTTCCTTTTCGATAAAATATCACCATTTCTTTTTCTTGTTAAAATGTTCTCCGTATATGTTGTTTATCTCGTCCAAGTCCAGCTTGGAGATTTCTACACTTAGTTGTCTCAGCAGGTCGGTTGTTGTCGTTCCATTTCTTGCCGACTCATCTTCAACAAACTTGTCAAATGTCTCAATGATACCTGCAACACGATTCCAAGCCTCAATCTGAGTGTTCTTCAACATTTCCACGCTGACGAACGTCTTTAGTACCATAAGGTTTCTTCTCTCGTCAAAGATGGCGAGGGAAATACCGCCTTTGGTGGCAAAGACGTAGTTTCTATCGTGATGATAGATGTTGATGGAAGTGTTACTATGGAGGATGAAGTACGTGAGTATCTTGTTTACCTCCATTTCCTTGTCTCCGTAGATGCGTTCTCCCATACGTCTTATGTAGTGGGGAGTGAAGACCATGCAGGCATCATCGTTCTGACTAGCCTTAGCCGTTACCAAGATGTACTCGTTTGTCTCTTTGATGTACATATAGGTATCAATGATACTTCTCCTGCTGTACACGCAGAGAGACAGCTTGTAGTCAGCGTTGGCTGTCTTGTAGTCATAGCACTTGGCACACTTTCGAGAAAAGCCTTTCTTTAGCTGTCTTCTCAGTTCTGTTTCCTTGCGGTCAAGGAAGCGGTATATCCGCTCCCTGTCGCAATCGTATATCTTTTGTAGGTCGCTAGCGACCATCGTTCCTGTTAGCATAATCAAAATAATCTTGGTTCAATCTTACTTAGCATATACTTCTTGGATAGCTCCACAAACTTCTTGTTTACCTCAAAGCCGTATGCCTTACGTCCCAAATTTGCAGCAGCACGGAGTGTACTTCCACTTCCAGCGCACGGATCTATCACCACATCGCCTGGGTCTGTGAATATCTCTATTAGACGTTCAAGCAGTGGGATAGGTTTCTGTGTATCGTGTATCTTAGTAGCTCCTAGTTCTCTAGTCCAGTCAAAGCAGTTGAATATCATCTGTCCGTTATTGTTGAACTTAGGCAACTTATCTCTGTATAGTATCAAGCCATATTCGCAGTTGCCAACCACTCTCATATTAGCCTTTAACACCTGAGCGGAGAAATTCTTTCGAAATACCAAAGGGATATAGTGCATCAACCCATATTTCTTACCAAGTTCGATAAACTTGAACTGCTGCATATATTCACAGAACAGAATCATGCAAGGAGCCTTGCCAGTCTCTTTAGGCTCTTTTACAAGCATTTTTGAACAAAAGTGCATAAACTCAGCAGGTCGAAACTCGTTGTCATTATAGAAAAACTGGGACTTAGCCTTTTCACTTTCTCCATTTTTATTGTCCCCACCTACATACCAAGATGGATTGGAGGCGTAGGCATTTTCAGAAATTCCGTAGGGAACATCTGTTAGAATAAGCTGCGCTTTTGGAATAGAATACGTCTTCCAATTTTGAAACGAATCATTAAATATTTCTACATTTTCCATTTTGTCATTTATTTTATTTGCTTTTATATTACTGCTAAAGAATTATAAACTCATCTTCACCACGTCTAGATATGTAGGCGAAGATTTCGTCCTTGTTAAACAATCTGTTCTTAATCTGCAATCCACGGCTATCGGCATATTCTTTAACCCATTCAAAGTTACTAGACCACGATATACCTTTGTCGGGCTCTCCCTTATAAGCTCTCCATAGGCTGATAGGGTAGTCCAAGCCGTCTAGCGTCTTCTTATCCTCTGGTGTCATAAACCAAGACTTAGCAGGTCTTGTCGAGCGCATAAGAGCACGGAAACGTTCTACGTTGCTTGCATTGCCAGCAGCACACCACACTGTCCTCATAATCTCCCAATAGCGAGGATTGGAGAGCAGGTAACACTTAGTGAAGAAAATCTCTACCATCTTGTCGTTGTCTCCTTCCACATCGTGGGCATAGACAATCTTCCTAGCAATCTTAGCATCTCTCAATCTCTCCTTTGCAGTGAGGTATGAGGGATTGCGTCTTGTAAACTCGTGAGTCTCGTTATATGTCTTCATAAGCTAGCATTTTAATATTGCATTAATCTGGTTCTTGACACTCACTAGAGAAGCGTTCTCTCGGAATTCTGCTATCAACTCATCTACCATTTCGAGTTTATGGCGATAATTAAGCTTGTCTATCTCTTTCATCGTTTCTTTATTTGTTTATATACATTAATAATGTAATCATTCGTCAGATGCTCTGTGTTCAAGCCATACTGGAAGAACTGCTCCTTGGTGAGTGCGGAAACACCGAAGTCCTTTGCCATAGTGGAGATGCCACGCAAAGAGCCTGTCTTCAAGAAATTCTTCATGATGGAACGAACATACTTAACAAAGGCTTTCTCCCGCCATTCCTTAAATGAAGTAGGGGAGATGTCATAGTCGTTTGATGTTGGCACCTGCGTTCTTTCATCTGGAATATCAATTACAGAGGTAGTATCAACATCTTCACTAATAAAAGCTAGGTCTTTATCTAGCTTCGCTTTAGTGGCGGTTACACCATTATAAGCATTTGTGATGGAACAGATAGCGTTAGAGAAACTTCTTTTCATCGCAGAGCATCTTTGTTCCAAGATATAGTACATATTGTTTTTCTTATCGTACTTTTTCTTGATCTGGTTATACTTTTCCTCCCAGTCCACAGAGTTAGCCTTTTCTTTAGCCTGCTGCTGTCCTTCAAAGCGTGCAAGCATATTCTTGTACACTGTCTTTGACTGAGCAAGCTGTTTTTCCAACTGCTCTTTCGATGTTTGTAGCTTAGAGCACTCAGCTTTTAATGCCTCACACTCGGCTTGCTTCTTGTCGTAGTTTTTGAGCACGATTTCAACTGCTCTTCTCTAGGTAAATCTTTGTTATATCCCATATCTTAGTTCCTTCCCGATAACGCCTCGTAAGATGCTATCTTTTGTGTTAAGTGAATATTCTTTTGGTTATAGGAGTCTCGCTCTGCCCTTGCGCTCCCTATCTGCACTAAGCTGATGAGTACAGAGATAACTATCGTTGCGATAATGAATACCCAAGGGTAGCTATGCACCAGTCCGTTCAAAAATCGCCAAGCATTTCTTGCGATGATGATATTGAACTTCAAGATGTACTTCATAGCATCAAGGGTGCTGACGTGTCCTGTTATCGTTATCTCACACATAGCGGGCCTCCTTCCGGTATAATGTCAGTTATGTAGCACCAAGCGACTGCGTTTGTGCATTCTCCCCAGTCTTCCAAGAAAGCATTCTCGTTCTTATATCGTCTAGTCTCAAAGGCATAGTCCAGACTTGTTCCTTCGCCATAATCTGAATATGTGATAATGTCGGCAGGGTATTTCTTGGGAGTCTCACTAGGCTTTCTCCAAATGGAGTTAAGCAGGGTATATTCTAAGTCTCCTTTCTTCTCCTGACTTCTTATGTCGGCTCGCACTATCTTTGCTGTAGGGACACCAGCAACCACCAAGGCATTGACGTAAATCTTGCCTGGTATCTCTTTAATATTGCTCATAGTGTACCTCCTTTCCATTAACAGAAACAATCTGGCTAGGTGCGAATTGCATCATTTCGAGATTCTTTCTTCGTGTTCCTTTCTTTGTCAAGATATATCCTTTATAAGACAAATAAGGCATATTGCCATAATGTCTTCTGTACAATATAAAGCCTGTCACTTCAACAGAAACACCAAAATTGGAGACTATAATATCTCCTTTCTTGGCAATGGCACGCTCCTTAGCATAAACTTCATCAACGGCTCTAACGCAATTAAAATACTCCTTGTCGAGTGCCTCTATCTTTTTGTGATACTCTTCCTTTGTCATTTCTTCTTATGTTTAGAAAATTGTGCTCTTATATCCTTATACTTTTCAAGGTTCTCCTCATACTCTTTCTGAGGATATGCCGCCCAACCCACAGAAAGCGAGATTGCTTCAAGCTTCTTGAATCGCTTATTATATCCGAGGAGATTAAGCAAATCATCCTCGCTGACCCAAGCGATAGGCAACTGGCGTGGGTCGCCTTCTTCCTTCGGTCTCCATCTGGCCGTGCCGATACACTGCTCCTTTGGATTGATGAACTTCATGCGCTCAATGAATGCTGCATCCTCATCACCACGTACATCACGGAAGAATATAAATAGATTCTTTCCACTAACATTCTCTCTTGCATCGTGAAGGATTGAGGAAATCTTCTGTTCTTGATCCCTCTTATTCTGTCCGTAGCCTTTCTTGTAACCTTCAACGAAGGCATTCTTGCAGACCTCAGCAATCTCTGGGGTGCAGCTAGCTTGCACTTGCCACAAGCACGGCTCAGTCCATTTGCCTTTAAAGCTTTGTCTTGTAAACCCATAATTTTCGTTATTTTATATAGTCATTTATTTTATTTGCTGGTGCAAAGATACGTAGATATTTTCAATCCTACAAATTTTCAACCTTTAATTTTCCTGTATTAACTAACATTTACTATTTCTCCGTAAACCTAACCGCAAAAATTGCCACGTGTCATTGTGAAAAATATTTACCTTAATAGCCAAAATCCCAATGAAAACACAGAATTTATTTTTACAAACATCTTTTTCCGTCTTTCCTTACTCTAAATCCGAGTACGACCGGTTTTTCGCATATCCTCTCCGTACGAAACACCTCTTTTGCTACGAAAAGTAGCAAAATACGCTCGTTTTTGACTATCAATAACATCTTCCCAGACTTCATCCGGTCTTGATCTACACAGAACATACATTTTGTCCTGATGATTATATGGAGTGTTCACCGACTCTAAAAATACGCTACGGCAAATTTTCTATTGGGTACTCCGTCCGAGAGGTGGGTATCTCTCCGAGACAGTTTTTTATATATGGCAAAGGTGGATAAAATGTATTTTTTAGCAATTTTGATTTTGATTTGTGGTTTTTGATGTTTGGTTATTGCAAAGGTAGTATATCATTACATATATATAGGGCATATAGGTGCAAATATGGTGTGTTTATGGCATATTTGGGGTGATGTATGGTTTTTGATGTTTACAGCATTTTTTTTATGTTTATATTGTGCATGATATTTAGTTATATGGTATTTTGGTTAGATAGGTACAAATGTGGTTTGTTTTGGTTATTTGGGGTTATTTGATGTTTGATGTATGGTTTATAGTGCAAAGTGTTTTTGTTTGGTTTATGAGTGTTATTTATTGTTTTGTGTGTTCCATATTTAGTTTAGTTTGATAGTATGGGTTTATGTATGGCAAAGATAAAGCAAAGGAGAGATAAAAGCAAATTGTGTTTAGTTTGAGGAAAAGCAAAGGGACAAATGGCAAAGATAGTTTAGTTTTTGTTGGTTTAGGTTTATCCATATTTGGTATTTATGGTTTATGTATGGTTTTAATTTTGTTCTGTGATGTTTTGTGTTTAAGGTATGGAGCAAAGAAATGGTAGGTTTTGTTTGGTATGGTTTAATGTGGGTATATAGTGTTTATTTGTTGTTTGGGTGCAATTTATTGTTTGCAGCATGATATTAGGTTTATGTGTGGTTTATGTGGCATTAATGGTATTGTTTAGGTTTATCCATGTTTGGAGCAAATGAAAGATAGATACTAGATAGTTTATGTTTGCAGTTTGGAACAAAAAGAAAAGAGAATCCATGGACGACTTCTCGTAGATAGGGTTTAAATCCATTATTTTTTGTGGTATGGTAAATTAATAAGGGTATATAGGTAAAAAGGGCTTATTTGGGGTTTAAATAGGGTATATGGCAAAGTATATGTTTAATTTGGTATGTATGGATAAACAAAAATGGTTGCAAAGGTAGTTTTACCATTTGCAACCATTTGGGGGTATTTAAGTAAGCAAATTAAATGTATCATCATTTATGTGGTGTATGATAGCATTTAAATTGTAATCATTCAAAAGATAGTTTTTTGCAGCAATTTTCAATTTTCCATTTTTGGTAATAGAAAATTTTGCAATTTGTTTTGTGTGTGATTTGTTGGTAATGTAATATTGATAATCAACACATGAAACCATTTCACAAATATCATATTGTTTTTTTATTTTTGTTTTGATGATGTTTTGTGCATCAAATATAGATAATGTTTTTTGTGCCATATTGCAAAGTGTTTATAAGTTTATATTATAGGGTGCAAGTTTAATAAATCATTTTCAATTTTTGGGTATATGATAGCCACATTATGTTTATCCAAAACATATTTTTTCTGATATTGATATTTTGGCAAAGATACCCAAACATGAATAATGTTTTGTGTGTGGGTTATTTTGATGTTTATTTTGCCATTATATAGTTTTTGCAGAGATAGCAAATTTTGATAATAACCAAACATCAAATAATCATAGATACCCACATTTTCAATTTTGATATATAGTTTATCCATATAATTTAAAAGTGAATAATCTGTTAATTATTAGAATTTGGGGTTATTATTAAACCCCCCAAATTTATTGTTTAATTTTTTACCCAAATAAAAACCAAATATGGTAAATAGAAATGAGGCTGAACAATGCAATTTAAAATCATAGTTTTCCCATTTGGCATTTGTGAAAAGCACATCAAATAATGATTCATACATGAAATCATTTTCATCTTCACCCAAATAAAAGAAATCATCATCAATCATTTGTGGTTTATAAAAATCATAATCCATTTCATTATTTTCAAAATCAGATTTTAACATGTATGAAAAGAAATGATTATCATGCAAATATGAAAGTACATCAAGCATGATGTTTTCTGATTTGACAATATAGCCATCATGATAGGCATAAAAAGCATTCAAAAGCATTTTGTATCCATTTGAAGCAATAGCCATGTAGTTTGAAAAATCCATTTTTGCCATAAAGCATATAATTTAAAAAGTGAAACATTTATTTATTAATTCATTTGCAAGTGGATTATTTCCCAAATGCAATGCAAAGGTACAAAGAAGTTATCAAATAACCAAATAATTTGCAAAGAAAATTAGGTATTTAACAGTGGTTTAACACACCAAACATCCGTCGTAACTGATGTTAACAAATAAGGGGCAAAAATGCATGGTTTTAGGGTGTAAATAGTTTGCTGCAAAGAATTAATAGATTTAGTTATCCATTTGTTATATAATAAGGTATATAAGGAAAAACAAAGATAGATTAAAGCATATATAGGGTTTAGTTTTTGGATAAATGGTATATCATGTTTGCAGATAGTTTGCAGTGGTTTTATGTATATTTTCATTACATTTTTAAATAAATCATATATCCAAATATTTGTTTAATATATTATGTTATGTTTTGGTGCAAATTTGTTGTCAAAAAGCAAAAATGAGTGTAAAAAAGGTGCAAATCTCGCTCATGCCGACTCTGGCTCTCCGCCTAAACCTTTTTGCATTTTTACTTTCACTCCTGTAAAATGGAATAGAAACTATGCCTATGCACGTGCTGTGGACTTCTAAGAAGACTTTTTCTCCTCCTTTGTGGGTGTTTATTCAAGGATGGTAAAAGAAAGCCTTGTAGTAGCCTGCAAACAATTAAGGGAGCACTGCTTACGCAATACTCCCCGGTAGGCATCCTAGTTTTCGCTCTATTTGTTATCCTTACACTTATGTTTCACCTATTCTAACTAACTATGGAACGGATGCCTAATATCCTTGTCTTAGTGTTTCTTTTAGTTTTAGCAAGAGAGCCTTGGAGTAGGAGACCGCCTTCTCTGCGGCTATATCATCTGGTTCGTTTGAGAATGATGGTAGCATAGTTCTTGCCGTTTCTGCCAAGAACATATCCCAGTCAACGCCGTAACGTCCTTTCACGCCTTTGTTTTGTTGTGGTAGGGCAGTAGGAGCCTCATATCCCTCAAAGAGCTTACAGGTGTCGTTATCTGTCTTTGCCTGCTTAAGCATGGTGCAATATCCATCCTTGCGCCTGATGCAGTACTTGCATATCCTCATCGCAGTGATTCAAGTTTATATAGATAGTAAAATTCACGGTGAGAATACTTGTCAGTATAGAATATGCTGACCTGATAGATGTAATGAACATCATCTATTTGTTCAGTGCAGGCAAGATACTCGCCTTTTTCAATCTCGACTCCCCGAACTCGACTAAATTTTGGCTCGACTAATTGCCTCTCGACCAAAAAGCAGGATTCTTCGGGATCTAGCCCAAGCAACTCGACTGCCGTCTTCTTTCCGTCCGTCTCGACTATTTTTGCTTTCATATTTTTATCTCGACTTTTTTATGGTGAGTAAAAAAGGGGGAGCTGACCCAACGAAAAAACGAATTATTAACCATTTATGGACATTCCTTATATGCCCCTTTAAATTTAAACTGTAAATTAAATAAATAGCCAGCTCCCCAATATCTTTACATAACGTGGAATGTTGCTCTGGTCTTCAACTTGTTACCTTTCTTTGTGTAAAGTTCGATAACAAGATAGTCATCAAAGTATCCTTCCCATTCACGCTCCTCTCTGTAACCACTGCTCTTCTCGCTGTCCTGTCGGAACTCGACTGAAACGTTGTAGGTCGTTGCCTTCGTCTTGCGTAACCAAGCAAGAATTTCGGCACAGAGCTTTGAGGAGTGCATGAGAAGTCTCTCTTCGTTCACATCGTAGTAACTTCTCTTACCACTGACGAGCTGTTTCTGCACGTCATCCCATTTGAGAGGCTTGACCGATGTGTATTTTTGCAGGTAGTTATTCAGCTGCGAGAACTCCTTGCAAGGCTTGCGTAACAAACGCAGGGTAGTGATAACCTTCTTGGGGTAGTAACCACCACCATAGGAGATTTCTCTGGCGATGACATCGTATACACCTCTGGTGTTTTTGAGCTGCTTGACAACCTCCTTGAACGTCTCGGCATCCTTTGCTAACTTCTCCTCGCAGTCAGCATCGCCGTAGCGAGATACCATATTATCAATAACCACGCAACCTTCATTCTTGCGCTCATTGAACTCCTTCTTTACTTCCTTTAAAATCTGATTTACTGTCATTTCTATTATTTTTTAAGTGAAACATTTATCTTATTTGCCGATGCAAAGGTACGAAGAAATTATCATACCGACAAATTTTTGCTCTTGAATTTTTCTTGTTTTTGTGTTAAATTATTCTGCTTGATTTTAATTGATGCTAGATGTCGCAGTAATGCAGCGTTTCACCTAGTATCAGTTCGTTGTTTTCGTCCTCGTTATATTCCACAAGGGAAATCCAGCATCCTCTATCTAATGATCCTCGAACTTCGTTGTACTGCTCGTTAGCCTTGTCTTCTCTTGTAATCCACTTCTCTATCATTCTCTCCTCTATTTGAAGATACCAAGATAGCTTAAACAATCGTAAACCTGTCGTGTTCTGTTCCATAATTGTGTGATGTTAAATTATTGGCTAGCCCACATTAAGGGCTAGCATTCCTGTTATAGGGCGGATCTGAGATTTTTGATAGCCTCCTGCCTGGTATTACCATAGACACTGGGGTTGAGGTCTCCGTCTTCGTTTATCCATTCAGCGGCAGCCCATTTGTAAATGCATAGGTAACCTTCGAACTTCTTCTTCGCCTCTCTCATATCAGAGCACTCATCAAGAAGAGTTCCGTCAAACTCAGAGAAGACCGCCACAAACGTCTCAACCTTATACTGAAAGCCATTATGAGTTATAACCTGTGCCATAACTATACCTCCTGTTAGATTGCATTGAAAGAAAATTCCTTCTTCTTTATATCGTAGGTGATATAGTCAATCATATTTTCGGCAACGAGCCTAGCAGCCTTACCTTTGGACTTCTTGGCTACCTTCTTCATCTCACCAGCTATCTCTCCTCTTTCAAGCATAAACTCAAGGATAGAAATGATGAAACCTGTGCTATCGTAAACCTTGATTAATGTATCTAACTTATCCATTACTAAATCTCCTATAATTTAAAAGTGAAACATATTGTTAAGTAAGAGGTTTCCCTCAAACGCAGTGCAAAGATACGGAGTTATTTTCAGCACGACAAATTTCCGAACTTGATTTTTTCTTGATTAACTATGTTTTAACTCATCATTCTCTCCCATTAACTGATGATAGCTGAAAAGACTCTGTAAAACAAAAAAGTCGGCTACCTATCACAGGCAACCGACAATGTTTCACTTTTTAAATTATATATGCCTTACTAATGTAAGACAATGCAAAATTACTACTTTGTTTTCAAATAGCCAAATATTTTAACGATTTTTTCTTGTTATCTTCGCATTTTGCATGATTCCTTTGTCATTATCAAAGATTTCTGCCAACTCTTCGACACGATTATTCATAGTGAGGGCTACAATAGATTTCTCATCAACGAACTTATCATCAGTTAGCTTATCTGCCAAGGCATTGAACGCCATCACGGATGGATAGTTCTTGCAAGGTTCATACTTCTTGTATCTCTCAGGATTTATCGTTACTCTGTAGAAACGCATAAATGTCTTGTCGGCAACATTCAAGTTAGCAAAGGAATAATACCCTTCAAAGTTGATGTGGGCAGCTTTTCTGTATCTATCGAAGAAGGTGTCCCATATAGCCCTCCAGCAGTCAAACAACGCAGATACGGTCTGGATCTGGGATTTAATCTCTACATCTTTCATTCCGTTTCTTTCCATATAGAACTTAAATGTGAGGTTCATATCCAGTATCTCCTTCTCTACACCTTTGTAGATGTTGTTGGAGAGGTCATAAGGGACGGCATACGCCTCGGACGAATAATTAGCAGACATATATTCCTGGTACTTCTCAAACTCTTCCTTGACGGTATTCAGCAGACCTTTTACTGTAAACTTTATCAGATTATGCTCTTCGTAATAATCGTAAATCTTCAAGAACTCTTGATAAGTAATATAGTGTATAGGAGCAATAGCCGACCAAAACAAGTCTTGGCAATCCTTCATTGCGGCTTTTATCTGTTCCTTGTTATTAACGTGATTCAATACAGCGTTATTCGCCGCCGTAAGTACTTCTTGCATATTGATTAATTTAAAACGTCAAAATAGACACCATCCAGTGTCGTTACTTCATACTCGTTGTTATCATATCCTTGTCTTGCCGATTTCTCAGCTTCCTCTTCAGAGTTGGCACGCACCGTGATGATGGTGGTGCGTGTCTCTGTGATTTCTACTTGATACTCTTTCATGATGTGAATGTTTAATAGCTAATATTCCAAGCCTTAGTATAATCGTATGGTGCAGGATAGCCTTCTATAGAGATTGGAGAAAGCAAAAGTTGCTCTGGAGTGTTCTTGAATGCCGTCCATTGTATTCCTCTACGCTCATCGTAGGCTCTCTTGCTTATCTCTCTTACGTGGAAGGTCTTCTGAGCACCATATCCCTGTACTCCCGATGTAAGATAATGACCACGCCCATAAATTCGCATAGCAAACTCTATGGCGATGTCTTTTGGGTCAGCATCACGAACTGGGACTACTGCTAGATAAGCATTATTCGTCCAGCCACGACCTTCGTTGAGGTCGAAATCAAAGTCTACGCAGTAGAACTTTATCTTATGTAGAATATCCTGCTCGTAAGCAAGGCATTCTGCCTCTGTTTGAAATTCCTTACCATCATTGGCAACGAATGTTTGTATGGTTCTTTTTATAACTTTCATTGACTTTACGTTTATGGTTTGATAATTATTAATTCTATACCTCTTTTCTGCGCATTTGGGTAGAGTTCTTCTTCAAAAGCCATCATAGGTACGTATGCAAGGTTTGTACCATCTTCGAGAATGCTCATACGAGCACTAGGACAAAGCTCATGCGCCTTTTCCGCATCCTGATAGAAGAAGAAGTAGTCTCCGTTCTTATCAGCCTCGTGTACGCCTTGTTTGCCTACTAAAGAGTAAGGATAACGACAATGAGCCATACAAAGACGATGCAGGAAGTCTGCTTTTTCGTAATACTCAGCTCCTTCTGATACCAGTCGAGATATAAATGTATCTTTTCCTTCGTCCTCATTATCAAACTCGTAATCAGTTGTTACGGACAAGATGTAGTTACCTGCATTATTAACCCAATTCACCTTATAATTGTGGTACTCGGTACTCATCATATTCTTGATGGTCTTACACTGATGTAGGCTCAAATATCCTAGTTCAAAAAAATCCAAATACATAATGATGACTTTTAAAAATTAATACTCTGTGGAAGTAGCAAGTGGCATTAAAGCCACTTGTCTGCTTGCTCTTCTGTGAGGTGGGGTGCAACACTATCGAGCAGCTTTGAAACTTTGTCCAAGAGCTCATCACTCACTTCATCTGAGTTGCTACCGAAATTATCGTAGTAATCACCCAAGATACTCTCTGCTTTGTTCAAAGCATTAAGTTGTGATGCAGTGAGCACAGAACGGAAATTGTCTCTCAGATCTGCGAAGGTGTCTGTGATTTCATCCTTGCAGTAGTAGATAGGTGAGAAGCCATTCTCCTTGACATCTTCAATAGCGAGATATAAACCTACTAACTTCTTTCTGTTTAATAATGATGTTGCCATAATCTTTTATAATTAAATAGTGAAACATTGTTCTTTAATTCTGATGCAAAGGTACGACAATGTTTTCACACATACAAATTTTTGCTCTTGATTTTTTCTTAATTAACTAACAATTAACTAATTAACTCTGTTATGTTAATACGTAACTTCGCTTATTAACTAAATTGGTTCAAGATGGCTTTACACTATTCTTAGGAGTGCCGTGAACGTAGTACTGGCAGTTAGGTTCTTCCGTTCATCTTATTATCCACCATTCCTTATGTGGGCACGTAAGACAGATGGGCTTACCTGTCAAATCAAGGTGTTCAAACTTCCACTGCCATGTGGCAATAGAGCACTCACTACAAATTGGAGTTTCCATTGCCACCTTCTTGCATTTTGGGTCAGTTCTTCCGTTTGCCATCATCTATAACTTTTAGAATCTTAGCATTTGGTTCGCTTCCTACCGGATAGTCATGAGGATAAGCACTCACGACATAATCGCACCTCTTATCCTTAGGTTCTTCGTTCCAAAGTGCATGGCGGAACACGCAGTACATATCCCAAAGGGTATCTGCGGTATCATCATAACCGATGCCGTACATCGTTCTTCTGCCTTGATGCCAGCATAGCTGACGTAACGAGTTGATATGCTCGTCCACCTGCGTTCTTATGTTATACCATTCCTTGGGCAGGGTAGGGAGAACACCCTTGATGCCGTTATCTTTCTTATATTCTCTCTCCCAAGCCTCCATGCAGTCGTGCCATAAGGAGATGTCAAGCTGACCGATAATCTGTCTGTCAGCCTTCTCACACGCATAAGAGAGAAGTTGTAGCTGTCTCTCTGTTACTTCAATCTGGTATTTCTTCATAACACTAATTGTTTGATTGTGGGTATCTGAGGATTCGAACCTCAGTAGGTCTTATGATTCCTTGCCACCACACTTCCCATTGCTGCGGTCTCATACCCATTTGTCAGCAGCACGAATGTAGTCATGAAGATTTCTCCACTTGCCGAGTGGAGTGCTGCTGACTATCGTCTATCTCGGTTCACATCATAGAGGTTCAGTACACGAGGTTAAGGATAAGCGTATGATAAGAATAACTCGCTCCAAACTTATATGTGTTCCGAGAATCATACTAAACGTAATCTACTTCGTGGACGTATATGCCGATGGATGTCAGCTTATCTACGTCATTCCATTCTAGCGTATTGTTCTGCGACATGTCACGGATGAATGATAGTGCACCTTCCTGTGTAGAGAAGTATTCCATTCCGTGGTCGGTCGCATCAACACAGATGGTGTCATCAGCAAAGTATCTGCCTTCCGAGTCGTTGGACTGGAACAAATCACATCCAAACTCCTCTGCTATCCAATATAGAGAGCACTCAAATTTCTCTGCCACCTTCTCAAACAAATCAGTGCAGGGAGACCAAGAGGAAGTTACGTCAAGTCTCAGAATGAGCTTATCATCGTCATAAGGGCAGTTTTCTACTCCTTGGATAAAGAAGTTACCACGGCACGATGAGATGTCGTAATCTGCACTTACTAGCTTTTCTGCTACGTAACCTAGCCAGTTAGCATCAGACTGATAATTGTCTGCGCCTTTGTTGCCTGGGTTTGTTTCTGCTATATTTTTCAGAATGGCGTGAAGAGCATTAATCTGCTTTCCATCGCCTTCAAATACGTAATTCGTTGTACAAATGTTTGCCATATTTATTTCCAACAACTTGATTTTTTATAAATTCTGATCACTTCGATAAATCGTTGGGCTATAATGATTTTGACAATATTATCATAGCAAAATAGCCCCAACTTGATCTATAGCTTTTACCCATTCTCTCGTAAGTTCTTTAATCTACTTCTTTGTTCACGGATGGCAGTACCATAGACCATCAATCCGTCATAGATAGTTCCCATCAAGCTTTCGTTTCCGAGAACCTTACCTACCTGAATGTAGAAGTTATTGCGTGAGCCTTTACTATTGTCATCCAAGTCAAACTCTCCAGTAGTGCCGATGTTTGAGGTGAACTTACGACCATTGCCAGTCTCGTAGATGTCTTCCTCTAATCTCAACTTTAAAATGTTCCAACGAGCAATCTCCTCCTTCTCTTCGTCAAGATAGATGGCGAGTGATACCGAGATATAATCAAAAGAGCATTGAATATCATAAACACGGAAGTCTGTGATACCTTCCAAACTGTTATTAAATGTCTCCTTCATATCAGAATAGAGATTCTTGATAGCAGACTTAACCTGCTCGATAGTTGTATAATTTTCTTTTTCCATAATTCTTATTTGAAGTGTTGTTATTTGCATAATAGTAGGGTAGTTGTTACGCTACCCATTTTAGAAGTTCATCTTCGTTAAAGTCATTGGAGGTATCATCACCTTCCTCATTCCAGCTTTCTACGTTATCTACGTAGAGCTCCTTGGAAGTCTCAACGAATGCACCAGTACCATTGTAATAGTCATTCTCCTCATAACCCTCAATTTCGAGTATACAATCTATAGCAATGGTTTCATTGCCCTTAGTGTATTCAAGAGAATTCTTGCCTTCTGAAATCATTTCAGAGATTGCTCTGTAATCAGTACTTGTAAGTTCCATAATTTCCAAAATTAAATTGTTTGACATTTATTTTATTTGCTATGTCTTTGTTACTTTAAGACAATGCAAAGGTACGATTTTGTTTTCATACCTACAAATTTTCAAGCTAGTTTTTTCTGCATTTAACTATCATTTAACTGATGGCTTTCTGCCATTAACTGACACTAACTTTTTATCTGGGTTAGTGGAGGTTAAGCAGCCTCCACTAGTTCTTCCCAAGAAGTCGAGTTATTAATAGCTTCCTCCAGTGCATCATAGGAGCGATGAGGATTCTCACTGTCGTAGACCTCGGCAATAACCTCGAACTCATCAACGTGCAAAGCAATCATACCTGACTTGCAAATGAAGGTCGTATCACAACTTGTAGCGAACACGCCGCTGTTTCTTAACTCTGCTTTTACAGCATTCAAGAGTAATCTCTTGCACTCTGCGATAATTCCATGTCTTGTATCCATATCTTTCTAATTTAAATAGTAAAACATTTGTTTGTTATTTCCGAGTGCAAACGTACGATGATTTCCGTGCACCTGCAAATTTCCGAACTTAAAAATTCTGCATTTAACTATGTATTAACTAATGACTTCTCCGTATTAACTAGCCTTAGCAAACTATGCTCTATAACATAAAATGGCTACCTGTTTCACAACAGATAGCCACCATCACTTTTTTATATGCTTATGAATGTGTAGATGCTCTCATATGAGTATACTACTTATTTAATTTTGGAAATGCAAACCCGAATTCATTTAGGATTTCGATAGCCACATCCACCTTTGATTTGAGGAAGAGAGCACTGCGACTGCCAAGGCATCCGTTAGCCTTTATCCACCCTGTCTTGTCTGATAGAGTGTTATTCATAGAGAACATGCCCGATGATCTATCGACACCTGCCACCAGCTCAGTAGGGAAACTGGTGCTTTTGCTTACTTGCAGTCTCACCACATCCTCATTAACAGATGTAGTGATAAACCATGCTTTCTCCTTGTCAGTTAGCACAGAAGTGCTACAAACTTCGTCGGATGGAATGACTTGGTATCTTACGTTACCAATCTCTTTGACGTATGGGTTTGGAAAGGTTTTGATGTTCTTCTTTCCTTTGCTCACATTAGCAAACTCTTCTTCTGTGAGATATACTGTTCTCTTCAATTCATTCTTCATGATGATATAATTTTTATTAGTGAAACATTTTATCTTATTGCACCTAGGAAGTACTCCAAGCTATTATAAACACCTTCCTCCAAGGTATTGTATGACACTCTTCTTCCGTTTCTGTATACTTTGCCATAATCCAAACCGACCTTCTTCATCAGTTCAACAACTGGTGCTGATTTGAGAATCTCGTCATCTTTAATGAGGTCATAGATACGATGGAGATAGTTGTTTGTCTCCTTGATATAGTTCAATCTAACTTCATTCTTGATAAACCAAGATTGATAAACTCGTTCAATTGATTTGCTGATGATATTTTCTATTTCCATAATCTTTTATAATTTAATAGTGAAACATTATTCTTTAATTCTGGTGCAAAGATACGATGGAATTTTCATACCTGCAAATTTCCGAACTTGTTTTTTCGTTGGTTAACTGAGTTTTAACTGATTAATCTTCTCCTTTAACTGATGATAACTTATAAGCAAGGGTAGGGAGGTATTAGCCATCCCTACCTGCGGCACAGATATATTATGCCGACTTCTTGCCGAGTGCTAAAGCCTGGAATTTCTCTTTCAAACTCTTCAATGCTCCGTCTTTGGCATTTATGGGCTTCCTGTAATAAAAGTCCGTCATAGCCTCAGAAACAAGCTGCAACTCTTCTTCACTAAGTGTTATTGTTACCATACTACTATGAATTAAAGATTAATTTATGAGTCCATATATCTTATTTTGTGTGGGGAACAAAATCCATACTGGTTATTAGATGAGCTCTGTATATTGCAGGTTTCCTTGCTCGTCAGAAACTCTAGCGGTGCTCTCGTTAACATCATACAAGTCATCACCCCATTGAACTGGCTTGTCCAGCTTGATTTTTACCCCTTTGGAGCAAAGCTTGCCAGTTACTGGGTCATGCTCTTCTACTATGTCAATGATAGTGCCTTCGCATTTCTCGCCGATGGTGATACACTTCACTCTCTTACCTACTAACTCTTTTGTAATATCTGATGTCTTCATAATTGCCTTGTTTTAATGTTTATGTATATTTGATGAGGTGGGGAGATTAAGCTCTCCCCAGACTCGTTATTTAATCTAAGATAGCCTCCACACAGATGAAGTTGGAAGAGCAGAAAGAGCGAAATCCCATCTTCTCTAAATCGTAGTAGCACACATTCTTGTAGTTTGGTTCCTTGGTGCTCTTACGCTCGTAAGGAGTATCAAACTTCAAGGTAGCAATCGCCTCGCGAATTGTGCCATCCACCTTGCGGTATGCGATGCGTACCTTATGGTTCATCATCAAGCCCTTAGCCTTCATTGTAGCCCAAGCCATTTTCAAAGCCTCTGAGAGGTTCTTGGCTGTCTTGGCTTTGATGTTAGCCCAAGCCATTTTCATTAAGTTACTCAAATTAACCTTAACCTTAATTGATTTCAACTGTACCATAATCTTATAATTTAAAAGTAAAACATATTGTTAAGTAAGAGGTTTCCCTCAAACGCAGTGCAAAGATACGATGATTTCCGTCAGCCTGCAAATTTTCACTCTAGAAATTTCTTCAATTAACTGTGTTTTAACTAGTTATCTCTCAGTGTTAGCTGACCTTAACTAATGAATACTCTAAAACACAAAAAATGGTGCTATGCTCACGCACAACACCATTCAAACAAAATGTTCTTTTTAAATTATACTTTGCGGTATATTCCTATTCACGTACCTTTAAAAGGTACAATATATGGATTTATTGAAATATCAATAATATCTTCGTGGAGTCTCTTGGAGAATGTTTCCTGCTGAATCCGTAACAATCAGCATACAACTATTTTCAAGTTTCTCCCAATTCTCTTGTTCCTTTAAGATGCCAGCATCAGACCACACATCTCCGATGCCTTTTTCTGTATCTCGGATATTTTCAGTAATCTTACCCATATATGTATGCTTTCCGATTTTGCACACACTATAGATGCACTTATCGCCTCCTTTGTTGTCAGCGAAGAGATGAGCGTAACCAGAGGTGTAATCAACATAATCCGTTGCACTCTTAATCAGTTCTGAAATGTTCTTTGTTGCCATTGTCTTGTAATTTAAATAGTGAAACATCATTTTTGTTTTGCGAGTGCAAAGGTACGATGACATTTCCAAACCTGCAAATTTTTCAGCTATTATTTTCAGCCTTTAACTATGTTTTAACTGATAAACTCTGAGCGTTAACGTAGGGTAGAGGAGTTTTAACTTATCTCGCCGCAGCCACAACTCTCGCACGTACGCACTTCTCTCGCAGGTGAACGTCTTCTTACTAGCACGCACGGCTATTTCGGTATTCAGAATCGCCGAAAGAATCGGTTTTAAAACTATTCTCCTTCGTTAAAACGGACTCTTCTCCGACTAAACGCCGAAATTCTAGTCTGCAACTTCCACTGCCGAAATTCTATTCTCAGAGAATCTTGCCACTCATATTCTTCACAGTCTTATAAACGAAACGTTCAGAAACATTGTACTTTTCAGCAAGGTAGCTGACGATATAGCCTACCTTATGTTCCTTGGTACGCATATCATTATAATCCTGTACAAGGGATAGAAATTCTATCTCTTTTGGGTTGATTGAATTATCAACCATAAGCCTGCATAACGACTTGTTAATTGTTAGAAACTCAAATCTTGTCATAGTGTGAACATTTATTTTACTTGCTTTTGAAATTTGCTGCAAAGATAAAAAAAAATATCCACACTGCAACACGATTTAACGTTTTTCTTTCAATTTTGCTATTTCTTCTCTCGTTCTAACAGAAGAAGGGCACTCTCTGTAGTATGGCGTATGACCATACTTTCTCTTTAATGCTCTTCGCAAATCATCTATCCAGTTAAGATGTTTCACTGCCTTGTCAAAGTCTATCAACTTATTATTGTAGTAGGCAATCCTGGCGCAGAAGTTGAGGTGTCCTAGGCAATATACTAGGGTCTCTACAGAATAACGTTCCTTATTACAGATAGAGTGTATCATATCACCTTTGATGTCTATCTCAGCATCTTCTGTAGGACTTTCAGACGTATCTATGCCATCATTGTTAATCTGGTCTATTTTGAAAGCTAGGATGCCTTTTTCAACTCTCGACTCATTTGTCTCGACTAAATTAGACTCGACTGATCTACTCTCGACTGATTTTGCCTCGGTGTTTTTACTCTCGACTGATTTCGACTTGACTGTTTTGCTTGCGGTTGATGCCGATTTCTTGGTAACTGTATTTTTATTTGCTATTGAACGAGCTGTACTTGTCTCTGTTTTCTTAACGTACTTTTGGCATTTCTTGAATGCCGTTTCGGGTATAGAATCTACCCATTTCTTGAATGCCACTGAATCGTATCTCGACATCAGCAGGACTTCAATAAGTCCATCATAATCTATGAAGGTATTCTCCATATATCTCTTCTTACGCTGTATCATTACACCAATGGAGTAGTTGCCATTCTCGACTAAATTCTTCTTAGTATCACGGAAGAATATGCCGAAGATACGGCAGACATCATTAAGGCAATAGAGCCTTTTCCTGCCTATTTTGCCGATGTATAGGTCCTGAGACCCATCATAGACTAATTTTTCTTTTGTCAAATATAATTCCATAGCCATTATTTAAATACGTAATTATCTCTGTTTGTTTCGTGAATTTGTTGTAATAACTTATTCACAATGCAAACGTACGATAATGTTTTCACACCGACAAATTTTTGCTCTAAAATTTGCATTTTTCAACTATTTTCACTACATTTGCACTATTATAAACTTTAAAATTATATAGTTATGAAGAAAGAAACTATAGTTTTCGGATTACTAGGACTATGCTTGATAGGTGCAGTAGTATTGTCTGTAGGTAGCAGCTCGACTGGCAAAGATACTACGCAAGAGCATCTAGATAGCATTTACGCAGAGGCTGATGCCGACACACTAGGTACTGAGGACGAAGAAGACGAATTCTTTAAAATGCAGGAGGACGGAACTATTCTTGTCAATGGAAAGTACAAGATGACGGCTGACGAGCAAGGAATTAGCGTAACACTTCCTAAGTTTGACAGCTCGCCTTATTTCATTCTTACTTTTATGAATAAGACGGCAGTGTTTTCCGAGCCCACTTTATTAGGCATTAAGTATTACGATGAATATCCTTGCTATAATCTTTCTGACTACAAGGAAACCAAAGATAGCGTAAAGTTCTTTACCAAAGAGCAAGAACTATTACCTGTATGCCTTCCTGAGAAGAATCTCGATAAGAAGTTCTTGATGGCATATATAGAAAGCGAAGTTCATTTTGAGCAGGTACAGAAAGAAATCGACTTTATGCCTCTCCAAAAGCAAACGGTTATGATTTGTCTTGTAATAAGTCAGAACGGCAAGGAAAATAGATACCCAATATTCTACACGAATAAGGCTGTTTTCGACCGTGTAATGTCTGGTATGTTACATAAGAAGTTATACAATTAAACAAAATAAAATTATGAAGAAATTTATTATTTTAGCTTTAGTATCTGTGCTTTCAATAGGCGCGAATGCACAGAAAATAACGTGGGACAAGACAAAGGATGGGTTACGTTATATAGGTACTGATTCGCAGATTTGTAGAAACTTTAAAGACAAGGTTGTTTTATCCGCTTCTTTGTCTGTATCAAAGAGAGGTGATATAACTATTTTCCACTTTGTACCTGAGCTTACTTTTTCTACTCAATGCTCTGCACCTAAGAATGGTAAAATGCTTATTAAGCTCTTTGATGATTCTGTTATAGAACTAACTACTGCATTAGGAGATGAGCAGATGGTAAGAAAGGTTCATAACATAAACGGATTGGTATATTCTGATTATACAATGCAACCTATTTACGATGTTTCAGAGGAGCAACTTACTTCTATTATCGAAAAGGGTGTCAAGAAAATTAGAATAGAGACTTCACCTATAGTATATGAAAATGAGTATAAGAAAGATAAGATAGGCAAGGTTCTTGCTGATAGATACTCCTTACTGAAAGATGCTTTAAAGAAAAATCCATCATTCTCAGATGGATTCTAATTTTCTTCCAATATGGTAATGATTACACAGAGGGCAGAGGTAAGGCACGTAACACCTTAACCTCTTACCCTTTATGTAGATAATTGCCATTTCTTCACTCTCGAAAGGTTGCTTTTCCACTCCTTTTCTGTTGTAGTGCATTCTCTTTCGTGGTTCTCTCGGCTTTTTGTCGTTGTATCTTCTAAACATTGTCGATGTTTTGAATTGTTTCTACTCGATTCTGAACATCAGTAATCTCCTCAACTGAAACTACAGGTCTAATAGTCTGTGCTGCTTCTGTAAACGAGTCTGTCATATCATTAGTATTTTGTATCACACTATAGTTTCTATTACTAGCTATAGGAACACCAGCACCAATGCCATTCATAGCAGCTAGAAGAGGCTCGAACATACGAGTAGCCTTTGCAGTCATTACGTACTCTCCGTTACTTAGCTGTGCAGGTATGCTATCACTCGTTCCTGTGCCGGGGCCTATCACCTTACCACCAGTAGCAAACTTGGCAGATTTTACTGTAGTAATAGCAGTAGCCACATTTGCCAATACGGTTGCGACTGTAGTTGCGATAGCTGCAAGGTTAGCAGGATAGGGGAGAGATGAAGCGGAAGCGATACCAGCAGAAAGGGCTTTACCTGTATCAATAGCAATCTGCGCAAGACTTATCACCTTAGCCATCTTTGCCATAGCAGAATTGCTTTCTCCTACAGCTTCAAACACACTGATAAGGCTATTACCTACAGACTCGAAGGCTTTCTGTTTAGCCTGTTCATTCTTTACCTCGGCATTATTGATATCCGATTCTTTCTGAGCCAAGGCAAGTTTTGCTTCTGCTTGTCTTTGCTGATACTGTTCCTGAGTCTCGCCTTCAAGCTGTCCTTGCTCGTTGATGAAGTCCAAATGAGCCTGTGCGTTATCACGCTCTAGCTGCATTTGGTTCATTTCCTCTTGATTGACTACATCAATACCCAACTGCTGTTGAGCTCTTTTGCGCTCTTGGTAGTCTTGATCTTGGAGAAGTGAAGCCTCCATCTCAGTAATCTGAGTTTGGACTGCCATTTGCCTGTTAGCTTCCTTTTGTGTCTCGAAGTTCTGGTCAGCAGTCAGCTCATCCTGTCTGGCTTTCTCGTTGATGTCGGCACGGCGTTGATTATACTGCTCGGTAAGATTGGTAAGTTCCTGCTGCATGTGAGTGTAGTTAGCCACCTTTTGCTGATACTCATTCATATCAGCGTTAATGGTCTCTGCATCAGCACCATTCTCCTTGTCTTTGTCAAGCTTGGACTTTGCCTTATCCATCTCGGTTTTGGCGGTGTCAACCTTATCCTGCTTACCTCTTGTGGCCGTCTCCTCTTCCTTGTTAAGGTCAAGTTGACTTTGCTTTCGATTATTCTCTATCTGCTGCTTTCTCAGATTGAGCTCATCTTGGGTTCCTTTCTGAGTAACAGAGAGACGTGATGCAATATACTTCTGTTGGCGTGCCAATTCTTCCTTCAAAGACTCATCAGATAGCTTAGCTAGTTCTTGATTGAGCTTTATCTGCTTATACTTGATAGTCTCATTGATAGCATCCTTAGCCTTTTCTGTCAAGTTACACTCCGTAGCCAAACGTGATTTCAACTTATTTATCTCGTCCGTATACTGGTTAGTGATGGAGATGCGTCTCTTCTCAATAGTATCAAGCATAGTAGCCTCCATAGCATCGTGCATAGCCTTTATAGCTTTCTGTTCCTTTGATGCCTGTTGCTCGGCAATTCTTGCAGCCTTGTTTGCAGCAGTTTCTCTTGCATTTGCTGCTTTCTCTTGCTCCTTCAAGTCTGCTTCGGAAGGCTGACGAACGATATTTGTTGTTTCACTACCTTTGCTTGTACTCTTCGTAACTTCTTGTTGAGACTTAGTTGCTGCTCTATATTTTCCTTCAAGGTATTGTTGCTGTTTGTTGATGGCAGCTCTTTCCTGAGCATTATTTTGCTTACGCTGATTGAACTTATTGATATTGTATTGGTCTCGTTTTCTCTTTTCAGCTTCATCAGCAGAAATAACCTCAACATTGCCTTTGCTATCCCTTGTTGCAACCTGTGTTTGACCTTGCTTTGGTTTTGATTGACCATTCTCCCTGCGCTTATTGACCGCATTCTTTACATTATTGATTTTCTGGTCACTATCTGCGTCAGACATATCAAGCTGCAATAATCGTTCAGCATTCTTCTTATATACACTCATTGCGGCTTCTGCTTCTGCTTGTTTGCGAAGCTTCTTGATATAGGCATCAATAGCCTTTACGTTGTTTTCAATAAGTCTTCCAGTCTTATCTATAGTAGCATGATAACCTGGAGCGACAGCCTGAATCTTTCGTATGGCCTGTAAACGCTCATTATTGGAGCGATTAACATTCTTTGCAGCCTCATGCAGCAGATTAAGCCTTGTTGCTTCTCCTGATGCTTGCTTAACTCCTGCCTTGGTAATCTCATCATTCTGCTTGGCAATTTCGTTCATCAAAACCTTGTGTTGCTCGGCTTCCTTATCAACTTTATTAAACATACCAGACACCAAATCATAGAGTTTCGTTATACCCTCAATAGCAAGACTGATGGCAAACATAATACCAACAGAACGAATCATAGCCTTGGCAGTAGCAGCAAAGCTGACAAACGCTGTCTTTGCAATAAGAAGCCCTTTTGCCCATCCTGTTCCTGTAGATATAGCCTTGGCATTACTCCACGCTTCTACTTCCGCTACTTTTAGCTTAGCTGTTGTAGCGGTCTGTGTTGCGAGTTGCTGCTTTCTAGTAGCAAGTTGTGTTTCTACAAGTTGTTGCTTCTCTGCCGACGCTGTAACCTGTCCTGCCTTTATCTGCTCCAGCTCGGCAGTGAGCGTTGCCGTCTGTCTACGAAGGTAAGCTTCTTTTGTCTGACTATTCTGTACTGCCGTTGATGCCTCTTGCGCATTCATTACTATAGTAGAGGACATAGCCTGCACATTAGCGACGACACTCTGAGCGACCTTGGCGAGAGAGAAAGACATCACTAAGTTTGTTATGGCCGCAGCTATAGTTGGCAGGTTGGCTGTCATAAACTGAATGAGGCTAGTAAGGGTCTCTGCAAAGCCTTTAAGTGCTCCTGAGTTAAGATTATACAAGCCAATCTTGAAGTCCTCCCAAGCAGAGGACAACGTATACAGAGCATTTGAAGCAGGGTCGAGAGACTGCTTGAACATCTGCGCTGTGGTTCCTTGCGCATTCTCTACCTCGATAAGTTTCTGCTTGTATCTATCCAAGTTGCCAATGAGGTTGATGACGTTAGACACGGTTCTTCGACCGAAGATGGTGCTCAACTTAGCCATAGAGTTCTGGTCTTTGAAGATACCACTCTTTTCCAGTTCATCAAAGACTCCAGCAAGACCTTTCTGTTTCAACTCTACTTGGTCGATGGTGATGCCATACTCCTTGAATACTTTTCCTGCCTTTGATGTAGGGTTGGCAAGTCCAAGGAGAGCCATACGCATAGCAGTACCTGCGTCTGCTCCACGAGTACCTGAGTCTGCAAGAACACCAAGGGCGGCAGATACCTGCTCTATAGGTATGTTAAGAGCACCTGCAAAAGGAGCGGCATTCTTGAAGGCCTGTGCCATTTCAGTAACGTTGGTGGCTGATTTTCGTGAGGCTTGTGAGAGAACATCGGCAACTCTTGATACATTCTTTTCGTCTACAGGCATTTTAAAACCACGGAGGGCACGGATAAGAACATCAGAAGATGTATCAAGGTCTATAGCGTTGGCCTGCGCCATTTCCAAGGTCTTATTGATAGACATCAGCACCTCGTTAGTATTAAAACCACCACGTGATAGGTTCTCCATAGCCTTAGCTGCATCGGTGGCATGGAATTTTGTTGTACGTCCCAATTCACGAGCAGTGTCGGTGAGTTTTGACATTTCTCCGTCTGTAGCCTGAGTTACCGCCTTAACCTGTGCCATACCATCATAGAACTTACGTCCTATCTCAACTGCACTCTGTCCCAAACGGATGATACTTCCTCCTGTAGCTATGGCAGCCATCTGCATAGCCATATCCTTAATCTTCTTGGTGATGCTACCTAGACCAGTTTCAACATTGGAAGTATCACCCATATTCTTGTACATATTGGTAGCCTCCAAGCTCGCAGCAGTGAGTTCCTTCTTGATCTCTGCTAAATGAGCCTTCAAGTTAGTGCCAGCTGCGGACTCTCGTTCTGCTCGGCTCATATTCTCATATTGGATGGTTGCGGCTCTCAGCTCACTCTTCAGTGCAAAGATAGTACCTTCATTAGCTTTGAAGATTCGAGACTGGTTCTGTAGCTCCTGTGAAAGGCGGTATTGCGCTTGTTGGTTAGCTTTGACTACTTCCTTCTCGATAGCAAGCTGTTGAGCATATTGCTCATCTGTTATCTTGCCAGATTTCTTGTCTTTCGCCAAGGCTTTCTGCGCTCTCTGTGCCTCCTCTATAGCCACGGCATATCCACCAAGAGCTTTGATAGCCTCGGCAACATTGACTTGTATGTCTACGATTTTTACTCTAGTATCTGCCATAATTATTGTATTTCAAATTCGTAATCGTTATAGTCTCCTTTCTCATAATGGTCTAGCCATATATCCTTAATTACCCAATTAGTATTGCTAGTAGGGTTGAAGAGTTGAAACTCTCCACTGGACAGATTTATCTTTGAATGCCTCACGTACTGACCTTCATTAGGATTCTCTATGATGAAACCTATAGAGATGGTTTTATCCTCGCTAGATGTTGATGAGCATTTAAAATGCAGGAACTTCGCCAACTGAGACGTAAAGGATAGTGTTACCTTTACTGGAGCTTTGTATGCAGGTAGTTTTATTAACTCGCATTTGCATACGCCCTTGCTGTCTCTTTGTATGCTGATGATAGCGAAGTAGCTGTTGTACTTTTCTATATACACTGGCTTTGTGTAATCAATACTCATCAAGTCCAGTTCGTCCAGCAGAAGATTTTCAGTGACGGTATATGGCTTTTCCACTATCTGCTGGAAGTAGCGATAGGAAGGATTCATCAATACATCCTTGAAAGGATTGAGGACAGACATACGCATCTCATTACCATATAAAGAGTCTATCGATGGTAATTTTTCCCACGATATAATCTTACTGGAGTTGTCTTCCATAAATGGTATACGATGAACATATCCATAAGCAGGTTGCGCCTCTGTTATGGTCTGTAACTCTTTTCGTTGGAGATACTTACCATTCCATGAGATTTCTTGGTCAGAGTTGTCTATATTCCATATCTTTATAGTATAGCCAGTAGGGAGATTCGGGTGCTTCCTACAAAGGATATATGGAGGATAGAATGGTATTTGCTGTACTGTATTTTCTTTGTCTAGACTATTGTCACTGATGGTTATATCACCAATGCCATTTTCATATACATCTTCCTCATCTTTTAATTCTTCTTCGGTTCTGTCTAAGTCATCCCATTTTGTCATATAGTAGTTATGCTGTTTAAAATCACTTGCCTGGTATGTGATTTCTTCGCTATTTCCACCAATGATTTTCTTAGACCAATCGTAAGCATTTCCGTTTTTTACATTCTCCTTTATTTCGTCATATCTGATAGATCTAATTGTGCCATCGGACATAATTTTAGGAAAACTTCCTTCCATATAGAAAAGCGTTTTGATGAATGTCAAGCAGTCTATATCTGGCAAGTTTGTATATGTATCTATTAGATGACTTCGTTTTTTCTCTTCGTTTATTTGTGCTACTACCTTAAAATCAGTATACTGTTCAAAAGACGTGATAGGCTTACTGAATCCAAACCAAAAGAAATTGATACCATTATTTTCAGTATTTTCTAGACTTTGAGAATTAAATCCTTCATCATCATTCATATTAAAATCATAGATATATTCACCGTCTCTTGTTGGCGTAACGGATATTGGCTTGATACTTGTTACATCTACACGTTCTATTACTTGACCATCAGAGTCTACATCGCCAGTCATTCTTAATCCATAAACATTCAGCTTAACCATAGTCTCATCTTCTTTGCCTGAGATAAGTTGCTCTTTAGTACGAACACGGAAAGAACCTGTGAGTTTTACGGCATAGTTTGAATTTATGCCAATACAAACATGCTTTTTAGGATCGTAAGTACTTGGCTCACTGATGTAACTTGGATATTTCCAGCCAAGTTGGAGGTCTGCGAGTAGTTCCCACGTTTTAGGCAAATTCCAGTTCATCATTTTGCCGTTTTCGTCATACAACCTAGCATAGATGTAATATATAGGCATATCTGCTGCTCCATTATATGTCTTGCTATCAGGAACATTTGATGTGTCGAATATCAAAATGTAGTCTGTTCCCATAATAGTTCCGTTGGCTGACAATATTCCATAACCGCTATTTGAACCTCTCACGAAATCCATCTTTAAATCTCGACTAAATATATTCTGTTGCTTCTCCGTGAGTTTGTTACCAGTCAAAGGAAGAACACCATAGTCGAACAAGTTAGAACCTTCAAAAAGCCAATTATATGCTCTGTCTTGTTTCAAGTTTGAGCCAACGATGTTTTTGCATATATTAATCTTCGTAGAAAAGGCTTTATTTATCTTGTCTATAATATATTTTACTGGCATTACAGCTTTTGGTGATAAATCGTTAATCAAGGTGCCACTACCTAAATTGTCATTGTCTGGCACATTTTCTTGTTCCTCGAAATTAGGATTGAAGTCATTGTAATTCTTACTTTTTATCCCTGCGCTATAATGAGCATTAAAGAATTTGCTGTTATTACTATACTCCGTGTATGATTTATCTCCCCCATACCAATCAATGTAACCTTCACCCTTAACAAGCTCATCATCAGTTTCTCCAGCCTCGATTAATGCAGTACGTAACTCATTGAGAGAACAGCCATCGTCCTTTAGTTTCTGTAAGCCTTCCAGCACTCCCCAAGTAAAGACACAAGAATAGCTGTCAGCAGTGGACTTGCTGACATAGAGGTTAGCATTATCAAAGAGAGGAATGCCGTTCTGTATGAATTCTGCCTTAACCTTACGTCCTAACATTGTGCTGTTATGGCGAATATCCTCAGCCATATCAAAGACTTCTCTGTTATGGCGAGTTATCGGTATCTTGAACGTATATGAATACGAGCAGTTCACCTTGTCTAAGGAGTTGAACAGATTGCTAACCCACTTCAAGGTGATACCACTAGGTGTATTCAAGTCCACGCTCTTACGTACCCCATCTTTCGTGTAAATGTATAGTTCTTCTTTCATGTTACCATACTGCTATTTCTGTGTAGTTAAACCATTGCTCCTGCATGCTATGAAGTCCGTGGCTGTGATATTTCACCAACAGATTATCACTATTTTTGCTTATCTGTGTGATGATGCCTTCCTCACCAGTCTGTATGACTACGCAAGGACGAATTCCTTGTTTGTTCAGCTTTAATGTCTTGAATATATCGTATCTCATTTCTATAGTGTTTGCGTTGCCGTATCTGGCATAGTGAATTGTATCTCGTAGTTCTGTAAAATCTTATTTGGTGTTACCTTGTGGGAACCTGCTACGATGTTGATTGGTAGCCATACCTCCTCGTTCTGTTGGTTGTAGCCTAGGAAGAGGTCTATGTATGGAGACTTGATGATAGTTTCTACTGTCCGCACCATATTCTCGTTGAGGTTCACAGCTGCGCATTTAATAGTCTCTGTATTCTCTATGGAAGTAACACGTTCTATGTTTCCGTAATAGATACCATTCAACGATTTGTCTATCTGCTTAGTATTGCTACCCAATTTATTCTTGTGAGTGATGTCTCCCTTTCGGAACAGCCAATACTGGATAAATCCGAACTGGTCTATCCATCTGATGTAATAACCTTCCGTCTCGTTGCTTACGGTAACATTTACAGACTCATCTACAAACTTGTAGGTCTTACTGAACGTTTCATCAAAGATAGCCGTGAAGGTACTCTCCAATAGCTCTTTGTCTACATTGATATTGTAAAGAATGCTATGTAAAGCATCTTGTGTTGGTGTAATCTCAAAGATAGCATAGGCATCTCTACTGACGTTTTGGGCTGACTTACCATCCACTTTCTGAGTGAGCACATCAGAAGAGGACGGAGCGAAGAATGAGACAGAGAAAGGAAATTTCTTGAACCACTTCACCTCACGCAAGAACTTGATGTGCTTCATTCCGTTGAGATATTCCGTCTTCTTGAACTTGGTGATTATCTCTCCCAAGCCGAACGGATCACCGAGACGTATGCAGCCCCATATAACGGTGAAATCCTCCGAGGCTATGAGATTACCATAGTAACTTACATTTATGGTGATGTTCTGTATTCTTGTCGTAAGCAGGTCCTCATCGAACATCAACTGCATAAGTCTGCTGATATAGCATTTCCCTTTCCCTTTATATAAGGAACATCGTATATCTATGGCCTTACTGCCAGTAACCTCTATATCTATGTATGGAATACCTTGCTCCAAATCAACCTCTATGTAGTTCGGGTTAAAGGCAAAGCAATACTCATTAGGAAACTGGATAGTTCCGTTCATTATGCCTAGTGTCTTGTTATTTATAGTCTTTGTTATCATACCTTGATGAATAAAGAGTTTGTATTATCTACTTCTGCCTCAAAGTAGCCGCCAATCTCTTTGTCGAGGGCTGCTAGTTCTTCTTCTATAGCAGAGTCATATATATCATTATATCCGTTGTTTCTATAGAGGGCTGTTCCTTTCTGCAAAATACTTCTTGTGATAAGATATGCAGCAGTATTCAATGCAGATTCTTGTGTCTCGTTCCTACGTGGAGATACTGCAATTCCCTTGGCTTGTATCCAGTCCTTGATAATTTCTTGGAAGTTATAGGGTCCTTTGCCACCACTACGCCCTTTCTGCATAACGTTCCACTGAGAATCACCTTCTAAGTAGGCATTAAAGTTTGTTACAAGAGTAACAGACAAAGAGGAAGCAGAACGACCGCTAGCTGTCCTCTTCAACTCGTTCATTCTAGTTGCTATTCTGTCTTTTATATTAAGCAAGTGATTAGCAAGTGCCCATTTTATCTGTTCTTCTATCTGTTTCATTAAGAAATATTTTTACGAATATAGCGATTTTTCTAGGAAAACACAGAATTATTTTTTACACTTCGTCTTCCGTGTCTGTATCTCGTTTCTCGTATCCTCCACATATAGAAACGCCTTCTTCCTCTTTCAATTTTAGCGTTATGATGATACCTGTCATGTTCTGATCTAGATAATCATACACTAATTGATAGGGGACATTACCTTCAATAAGTTCAAACATCTCGCTTTCATTGAGGGCTTTCACGAATCGAATAGCTAAGCGTTTCATTTCTTCGATGATGCCATCGTTCTTGTCTCCCTCAAAGTCGAAGTCTGTAGGAGCAAGAAAACCTATCTGCGTCTCTGGTGTATCGTATACCTTAGCATAAGTGAAGTTTAGTTTTCCTGATGGAGGAAGGACATATACGATAGTAGGCTTTGTGATGTTGCTTATAGCCACATTAGCCTGTGCCCAGTTCATAAACAGATACTCGGCATCTACTCCCATACTATCCACGATGGAATGGATTTTCTTCTCTACTGTTCCATAATCTTTTGCCATACTATTTCTTTTTACTATAGATTTTAGACAACCTGCGTTCATATTCATTACGCTCGTTATCATTCTTCATACACTGGAAGATACGCACCCAAGCAATATCCCTTACCTCGTTTTGGTTGGCTATGTGCATACGCTGTGCGTACCAGTCCAATACACCAAAAGAGCCGAAAGAAAGTTCCTCAACGCCTGCCTCCCTCTCTTCTGGAGAGTAAGAGACCTTGATGGAAGAGAAAACCTTATTGATGCGAAGAATCTCGTTAGCCACGAAATTAACGAAGCCGAAGACATCGTTTACATCTTCGTCCATAACTTCTTCTTTACTTACACCAAGGAGAATCTTACAGGTCTCCACAAAAGGGTCTTCTGCGTTTGCTGCCGTCTGTAAATCGTCCAGCTGCCCATAGGTGATAGCATTCAAATCACGTGGTACAGAACGACCACAAAGGAAATCGGGACGTTCTTGCTTGTTAAGAATACCCATCAGTTCCTTCTGCTTGTCTTCGACACACAAGCCTATCAACAACAGAAATTCGCCATAGCTGCATCGTTCTTTATCTTTCTTCATGACACAAAGTTACTATTTTTAATCTCAACTAGATTTAATTATAGATATTTTCTACTGAACGGTTTGTTCAGTTAAATGTTACGTGTGCTGATATGTACATCTGCACCGGATGACTGAACACCTCTGCGGAAATACATAGCGTTTACCAAAGCCTCTATATAGCTAGGAGTTCGCCCCAGCTTCTCTATTAGCTTCTCTCGACTTACCACTGTTCTCTTACGAGTATCAGAGTCTATGGCTTCTTGATGGAGAAGTGCCAGTTCTTCCTTTATTTTCGTTTCTTGTTCGGGAGTGCAGGCAACACGCAAGCGATGTTTTGCAACCATATCTGCAAACTTGAAGTACAACTCACTACGAAGATTATAATAAAGTCTGTCCTTTGAACGTTCCCATCCGTGGTATGTAGGGTAGGGGCAATCTTCCTCGTCAGTGATGACAAGGTTTTTCGGTATTCTATATCTCTGGCAAATCTCTATCAAATCCTTAATATCGAACTCGCCTGCGCCTTTGTCAAAGACTATGGTAGCAACATTACCTTTCCAAACCACTATAATGCTTCTGTTTTGACTTGAAGAGATTACAGCAGAGCAAGACACACTACCTACAGGTTTTACGTCTGTATTGCTCAGCAAATACTCTACATCGGTTATAGAGCAAAGCAGAGTATTCCTAGCGATAGAAACATGAGGGTAGAAACTCAATGCCATTCCGTCCAAGGTATCGGGTGAATGCTTGATTTTCTTTTTAATATCATCCTTTGCCTCTATCTGAATGGCTCCATCTGAACGGAAAAACCACCTTGTGGCAGTGGCTTCTTCCATAAATTCCTCATCAGGAGGGAATGCCACGTTATATCCGTTACTAGGGTCAAACCACTCACGTACAGCCCACATACAATAAGCACGCATATTGGCGAACTTGTACTGACCAGTTCTATCTGACAGACCAGCAGTACCTTCACTGAACTTTGCGGAGAAAGCAGCCTTATACTCCATTTCTACAAGTCGGGAATAAGTGCCAGCTCCTTCTCCGATGGTATCAATGCAAGCATATCCTTCGTTGTTATCGAGTTCAAAGGCTATCTTGCCTGCTGCTTTCATGTGATCGGCATGAGAGGAGCGTATCTTATCTACCTTGCTAACGAAATACTTACGTCTATAGACAAAGACAGAAGAGTCTCTACCCATACCTGCTATATCCACACCAAGAGATAGAGGCTCATTATTGATATATCCTTCATCTTGCAGTTGTCTCCATCGTTCGTTGGCAGCAGCTATCCACTCATAAGGGATAAGTACATCACTGGCAGTTCTTGGGAACATACCGAGTATCTTCACACGGAAGAGGTCATTAGGGCGGTATAAGCCGCCTTCCCATTTGAAATCTCCATATACCTCACTAAACTCTTCTTCTCCAATAGGGGATGACCAGTACTTGACCTTATCTTGAACCCAGTCATAATCTACCTGACCGGGATAAATAATCTTCTTGCTTACGACATTGGCAGCATTCAAAGAGGATAAACGAAACTTCTTGAATCGGTCAGACTTCATAGCCTTAGCCGCATATCCTGTAGTTACATTGGGGTTAAAGACAATCAGCAGCCGAGAATTACCCTGCAAGTTACCCTCTATAGCATCGTAGACTGTCTGAGAGATACCTGACGCCTCCGTGACAATAAACATAGTATTGACAGCATGAAAACCTGACCACGCCTCTGTATCGTCCTCGGCAGACTTAAAGCCAGTCAGATACCACTCTGGATAGTCTGTACGAATACCATTAGATAGAAGTCTTCCTGGTAGCATACCTGCATTACGGAAATGACGAGATATCTCTGGTATCATAATATCGGTTACCTGTCTTCCTGTAGGTGCTGTGAGTGCTATCTTGGTATTCTTGACGAGATTACCGTATTTATCGAAACGTGGGGTAAGGTACAAAAAGCATACGGCACAGCATGAAGCAAGCCAATCCTTGCCTCGTGATGTACCCGAAGCTACCGCCACACGTGGCTCTGTTTGGACTGCACGGATAATGGCTTGCTGCTCCAAGTCTGGATTAGCATGAAGCACCTCTTGACTGAACAGCACCCAATCATCACGCCATCGCATCATTCTGTCTTTAGCTTTTTGATTTATATCCATACCTGTTTTTTTAATCTGGGAGCGACTTCATCAACTCCTCGAACTTGTTTACTGTAACATCTTGCTCCATACGTTCTACGTAACCTCTATCCTTGCCTTGTGTCTTCAAGAAGAAGAGAATGGCAGTTGTATTGCCTTTCTGTATCTCTTGAAATAGCTTGGACTCGGCAAAGTCAATCATTCCTTCCTTCAAGTTCTCTACGTTCTTCTTGAATGAAGGATTCTCTCTCATCCACTTATAATAGGTAGAACGACCAACATTAGCTTTGATGCAAGCTATTGACACGTTGCCCATAGAAGCATCATAGACGTTCAAAAACATTTTTTGAACGTCTGAGAGATTCTCCTCTTCTGTGAAGATAATCTCTGATTTACCATTGTTCTTTTCCATAACTCTTATTTTTATGAATAATATTCCTTATAACGCCTTTTCATCGTCACACCATACTTTGGTGTGATATGTGGTATCTCCTCGCCCAAGAGCTGCTTGATACGAAGATAAGGCAGATTTGCGCCTCCTTCCTTGAAGATTGCCATAGTTGCTGCCATTCTTGGGTTTACTTCCATAAGAACAGGCTCGCCATCATCGTTGTACTTGAAATCAAAATCTGCGTTTCCATCATAGTTCAACATCTTGATAACCTGCTCAACTATCTTATATGCCTTTGGCTCATTGAAGAGAATGGACTCCATCGGAATGCTAGCAGTGATAGTCTTGCTTAGACGTGCGCACTGGAATAGAACCTTTCCTTTCTCTGCCAAGACATCTACTGAAAACTCTTCTCCCGAAAGATATTCCATTGCCATCATGTCTGGGATAGCATTCTCTTCTTCCATAAGCACAGATAACATCTCGTCATAGTGAGTAAATACAGAATTTGGCTTCTCATCAAAGAGAATCTCGAATCGTGATCTAGACTGGTCTATAACACGCATACCACGACTTCCACTTAGGGTTAACGCCTTTATGCAGATAGGCTTGTTTGGACTTCCCACATAGGAAACAGCTTCCTTGAAACCTTGTATTGTGTTGAATCCCTTGTATCTCGGTGTAGGTATTCCTGCTTCACACATAGAATCATACAGATACTTTTTATTGATGCAGTTAGCTATCCCTTCACTGCTGGTTATAGAAAGAGTAGTACCTATTTTTTCAAAGGCATTTTTATTATTAGATAATGCCAATAACTCTGCCGACATTGTTGGAATAAGTATATCCACATTTTCGTGCTCACATATCGTTAGTAAGCAGTCGATATAACTTTGCGAATATACCTTTGGCACGCAATAAACTGAGTCGCAATAGTCATTGATAGATTTATCGACATTGCAATCAACGCCGACTACGCGAATAGTTCGTTCACCATTCTCTTTGAGACAGCGAACGAACTCTGGTGCGAACAGACTACCTGCCGCAGTTACTAATACTGTTATTTCTTTCATTTAAATAAATCTTGCTCTTTTGGTTTAGCTCTAGGAGGTACACCAGCAGGAGCAGCATTTATGTCTATGTCTTCAACGTTGGCTTCTTGTGGCTTATCACCACCACCATACTTGTAAGCGAGAGCTTTCATTTCTTGCTCGTTTGGCATATAGTTAGGGTTATTTACCAAACTAGCCTCACGATAGAAATATTCTCTTCCACGTCCCATTTGCTTACCCTTCCATGTGTGCATATCATAAGCATAATCTGGAATCTCGTAGAACTCTTTTTCTACCTTGTTCCAATACACCGTAATAGCCAAGTCCACATATCTCGATTTCTTTGCATGAACCAAGGTGAGAACAGCCTGTGTAAAAGGCAACTTCTCTGGTAATCCTTTGTCATGCAGGTTTACGAGGTAGGTGTATGAGCAGAAGAGATTATAGATGCGAGTGTTCACATCGGGGTCTCCCATACCTACATCCTCAGAAGACATAATCAGCATGCGCTTCCATACATAGTTAGCCTTATTGCTCTCGTACAATTCAACAGCCCAAAACATAGCTTGGTCTTCATCGCAACGGCGAATAGCTTTCTGAAAGGCACTTGTTACATCCCAAAATGAATAGCCGTGTTTAGTTCTAATATCTGCGCCCATAATTTAATACTTTAATTAGACATTTATTTTATTTGCGATGCAAACGTACGGAGAATATTTTAAACCTCCTAATATATTAACTATTAATAACTTATATATCTCTAGAATGGTATCTTTAATGTCGGTGCATATTTCATTTTGCTATGACCAATCTGAGAACCTTTCTTAATTTGTATAGAATCACCGAATAACTGGCGTAGATAGAGAGTTTCTTTCTCGTTCTGCTCTACCGTTCTGTAGGCAGCACATCCACCTTTGTTGTTGAATGCCTCCCCACCTGCCATTTCTGCGAAACGAGTGTCTATCCAACAAATTCTATTTTTGTAAGCATTGAAAGCACTCATCCAGTAATCTTCTGTCAGTGTACATTTCTCGTTATAGTAGAGCCCCCCACCTTCAAGAATGCCGACACTTCCATTTATCACGCCTGTCAGCCATATTGGCTTCTGAGAAATGTACGTAAGTGGAGTTTTCTCCTTATTCAGACCAAACAGATAGCAACCTGCAAGGTATGCGCAGTTACCTATATATTGTATCACGTCATAGGCTTCTTCCTTGGTCAGTCGTACTTCCTCGCCACTTTCTACATACAAACGACATAAGCACTTTATGTCATCGTCTAGCATAAAGACGTTCTTATGATGCTCAATTATCCACTGCCTTTTAGGTGTAAGACCAATAACATCATCTGGATGTGTCTCTATTGGCATATCCGGGTTGTACTTCTCGTAATCTGCCTTTTCCGACTCTGGAACACAAAGAATGCCATGAGTGATTGCTTCCTTAGCTAAGACTCTGTCAGCACGTCCCATTGACGGAATGACAATATCTATATCAATAGCCATAACTATTCCTCCTTTCCTGTCTCGATAACCTTCTTAGGCAGTTTACCTTCCAAAGCGTTTCTGAGGTGGTTCACGTCAATAATCATGGCCTCACCGACACGTGAGCACTTATAGCACTTCTCACGCTCTATATTGAAAAGAGTTTTCAGATAGATGCTATCTATTCTGTTTCGGGAAATGATAATGACGGCATCATATTCCTCGGAGAACTTAGGTACGATAGGCATTTCGCAGTTCTTGTTACTATAAGAGTTAAACTTCTCCTCGAACTCCGAGAGAAAGAAGTCAAGCTCCTTCTCCTTGAAACCAGAGTTAAGCAAGAACTCTTTATCGAAATACTTTCGCAAGAGGTCATTATCAAATTTACCGCCGTTCTTGTTAAGACGAACGTTCAACTCCTTTTCTCCGTCTAAATCCAAGTCCATAAACACACAAGGGACTTCCGTGAAACCAAGATTTTTTGCAATCTCGATTCTTTGGTGTCCCCCGATAATGGTGTACTCCCTGCCTTCGTGCATATTGACGATGGTATTCTCTACAAATCCATATTTCTCCAAGCTCTTCTTGATCTCCTTTCGGTCGAACTCTTCGAGTTTACGAGGATTGTATTCAGCAGGTTTCAACTTGTCTATCGGTACCATGTGTACCTCAAAGACTCTTTGCACTTTTTTCTTTGCCATAAGCTTAGATATATGTTTTTTGAATATAAAATAATTCTGCGTAATCCAGTCCGGCTTCAACGCCTCTTACAGCTGCTAGGCTTTTTATTCCTTTCTCGTTGAGAGGGGAGGGGGATTTTCTTATCTGAGAAGAATAGAACGAGAACAGCTTAACTTTCTCTTCTATGTTATCGGAAATGTCATGATACGCCTTCCCCCCATTAGGGAGTTCAAAGCTATCTGTAGAGAAAGGATATTCATACAGAGCCACGAAATCGGGCTTGTATCCTTCTCTCAGTCTCAATGAAGCCATGGCGCAATGATAAAGTCTGATATGGTCTTGATGACGGCTAAGGCAATTGAGGAAAATCTCGTTAGGTCTGAACTCGTCTATCTCCTTATCTAACTTTGTAGTTATATCAAAACATAACTCTGTTTCCAAGACGGCATCTTTGTTCGGGTACATATACTTACCATCAGCATTGAGAAAATCACAGACATTACGAAACTCTCTCAATCTATCTGCGAAAGGTTGTCTGGTATCAGTGCCTCCTATCGTAGCAATAATAATACGTATCTCTGCCCCCAACTTACTCTGATGCAGCAAGTAGCCGCCACACCCTAAGACTTCGTCATCGGCATGTGGGGCTATCACTAATATTCGTTTTCCCATATTACACCTCCTTCTTATACGGTAGCAGGGTGATGCCAAATACTGGCATCAGCTTTGCTATGACATTACTAGTGACCATTCTATCGCCTGTGGTAAAGCTAACCAAGGTGCAATAGTGTATTGGCAGGTCTATATCAGTGATGCGCTTACATTTACTCTTAACACACTCTTTAAAGAAAAGAGGAGCGTTTTCTACATCAGCATTGCTTGTCTCTTCTCCTTCCATTCCGAATGTGAGACCGAGATACTTTAATATACTGATAAGCACATCATACTTTAATCCACGCCGACCTTTCAGGAAGGAGCATGTATTTGACCGAGACAAACCGAGGTCATTACACATCTTACTCTGTGATATTCCTAGGCTTTTCAGTCTATCATCTATAAGTTCTTCTAACTTCTTTTCCATAATTCAATTTACATCTATTTTACTTGCTTTCTTGGTGCAAAGATAATCAAATAAACAAAAATATCCAAATCTATACGAATAAAAATGCTTTTTTGCCTTATTTTTTTGTTACTTTCGAGAAAACTTGCTATCTTTGCAGTACAAAATAATGTTCCATAATTTCATTTATGATTTTAAGGGCATTTATTTTATTTGCTATTGAACGAGCTTGCCTGTGATAGGTAGGCTCTTCTTTTTTCTAGCAGTTTCTTTGTCTTATATCCTCCTAAGTAGCCACCAAGCCTTGCTTCTTTCAGCAGGAAATCTTTATCCTTTGACAACCCAAGTTCTTTTGCTTTCTTCCTGATGGAGTATTCACTCACCATAAAAAGCTCCATTAACTCCTTGTTGCGAGTAGTAGGATAATATCTTTTCAATTCCGATTCCATTTGTGGAGTCCAATCTATTCTCATCACTCCATTTCGCCACTCTACGGAACGTCCTTTATCATCAAGGTAAAAGCCGTCCTTACGCTTCGGGATATATCTTTCTCTATATATCTTCCTTTGGCATTCCTTGCATCGGCTAGAGCATCTCTTTCCTGTACGATAGAAATCACGTTTCCAAAGAAGCTTTCCACAACAAGTGCAATATTTCTTTCTCTTATTGCGTGATCTAAATTGCCCCTGTTCATCACGATACTTATTCAGATACCTATTGTTACTTTGCTCGTTTGACATCTTTGTTAAGAGTTAAATCCTTCTTATTATAAGGTTCAAGCAATCCCATTACTTGGTCTATAATATCACTAGGAACGCCAAAGTATTCTTTTAGCAGAAGTAATCCGTAATGAATAACTTTGCAGATGTCTTGTGCTCCATTCTTGAAACACCATCTAGTTACGTACTTAACGACATTTCCTTCATTGAAGTTCAAGTCGTTACTTTCTATATATTCTACCGGTTGTATGCCACCTTGTTTATAATGGCTATGATTTACTTCACTCATTGTTCGCTATTCTGTTTAAATAATCCTCAGCCTTTTCTATATGTGAAAAAGCTTGGTTTAATCTATATGACTGCTTCCTACTTGCGTGCCTATCTATCTTTGAAAGATGGGCACGAACGGAAGAGATAAGGCTACAAGCCTCTTTTATATCTTCTTGCGTTATCATGATTTCTTTGTTTTTGGTTGCCAACTGGTGCAGCAGGAGACACAAGACTCCTTTCAATCCTTACGGCAGGATTCACAGATACTATAAATTCTATTTTCCATCTTTCTTGTCTCCTTTCTTAACTACTTCTTTGAGGATAGTCTTGGTTAAATCTATCATAGTCTCGTATTCATTGTATCTTTCGAGATAGAGTTTTAAATCTATCTTCTTATGGCACAGAGCCATATTGTTCTCAGCAAATAATCTCTTGTAGTGCTCTAATCTAAGGAGAAGTTCAAGCTCGTCATTGTTATGACTCGCTAGGAGCATAATATACTCAATTTTTGCAATCTTTTCTTCGTATGACTTTACTTCTGCTTTCAGCTTGTCGTTAGCTTGGTGTATCCACTTAACAATAAACCAAGGAATAGTGAATGCAACCCAAATGATGGCGCAGTCAAATTTCTTCATATAGACACTGAGCGCAGCAAACAAAACTCCAGCCATTATCTCCATATTGGGATAACACAGCCATTTCTGTATTTTATTTTTCATTTTGTATCTCGTTTTTAATAAACTCATTTAATTCTTGTGCCATTTCTGACTTCTTAGTGTTACTGATGATTCGCAAGGCTCTTTTGAAAGCAGCGTCCATAGCTGCATATCTTGTAGGATATGGTTTGCCGTCTGAATGGCTAATGCCTTCTTCAACACAGAACGTTACCAGTTCATAGCAGAATTTATCTTTGCCACACATTACTACATTCACGAAGTAGCCATGATGCTCCAAAAGCCAGTCGATAACCATGTCGTAACTTGGCGCAGAGATGGGAGGGTGTTTGCCATCAAATCTTAGTGCATTAGCAAACTCACTCATATTAGTTTCCCACTCGCTGTTGGAATAAGCAGTGCAACTTCTATAATGGTCTTTATACTTGCCACCTACCTTGATACCACCTTTAGCAACCCAAGGGTGAGTATAAGTATAGTTCTCGTTTATCTTATCATCATATCCAAGTTTTTTCAGTTGCTTTGCTATCTCAAAGGGAACGACCTTTTCTGTTATAGTCTCTTTCATTCTATTACAATTTAAATTCAAACTCAATATCTAATCCGAATATGAGGTTTTGAAGTTCGTGAAGATAATGAATATCTGGGCGAATTTCTGTATCTCCAAACTTACTTTTAGAAAAACCTTTTTCAAGTAAAGCTCGCCATTATGGGAATTTACTCTAGCAAAGCAATACAAAAAATCATTTTTAACCTTGTCGCAAATACAGATGAATGTTGCTCCATCACAATAATCAACAACTACGACATCACCGCTTTTGTATTTTGGTGTTTCCTTTTCAATCTTCAAAGTACTACGATTTAGCTTACCTCCTAATTCATTCTCTATAGCATTGATAAAGCTTTTAATTAACTGCTCACTTGTTACTTTATCCCAAGTCTCAGTAACGTTTTCCCTGCAACTATAATTGCTACGATTACAATAAAAGCCGTCAAATGTATCATAATTCTTACTAGCGAACTTTGCAAAAATACAAAGCTCTCCGTTTTTACTATTTCTCATCACATCGCCTTTCTTCCATGAGAGTTTAGACCAGTCTCTCATATAGCGACTTGGATAGACCATAAGTTCTCCGCCTTCCGCAAGGATGTCATCCTCTGAGAGGGTAATATCCACACCAGATAGTATCGCCTTTAGATTGACGAGACCATTTTCTTCTAACCCTTTGAATACGCAACCTCCATAGGCAGGAGAATACACCTGTGTGCCAATAGGGAAAGCACCGATAATCTTTGAAACATTAATTTCGTTCATAACTTACGATTTTAATTCTACATTTATTTTTATTTGCTGGTGCAAAGATACGGAGAAGTTTTCATACCGACAAGTTTTTATGCTATTATTTTTGGTGATTAACTATTATTTAACTAATTGACTTATAGCCAAACAAAAAGGAGTGCATCTTATTTATAAGACACACTCCCAAAACAAACATTTCACTACCTAAAAAACGGCTTACGTCTCTTTATATTTATATTTAATCAGAGAAATACTTTCCTGCAATTATCTTTCCTTGATTGATGCTAGCAGAGACATCTATACCCAACTGACGATAGAAACTATCTTTTCCTGACAGACATTCATAGGCTATTTCAATAATTCTCTTTTCTTCCTTAGAGAATCCTATCCTGAAAGTCTTCAAGATACGAAGACAAGATTTATAATCTCCTGTTTTGAAGAATCTTCTAGCCTTGTCTGTCTTTGTAGTCACCTGCTCCATAGCATTACTTCTTTAATGCCATAAACTCACTATATGCTATATAAGCCATATAGACAGAACCAGCAACCATAATAGCCTCCATAAGAAAAGCGGTCACTCCAACAACACTTGTCAATAAGTGAATAACTAACATGGTAGCAATAGCTATACTTACGAGTGAAGCCAGAGCGACCGACATATATGCGTTAAATCTATCGTAATCAAAAATTTCCATAATCGTTATTTTATCATTTATTTTATTTGCTTTGTCTTTATTCCTTTAAGACATTGCAAAGATACGATTTTGTTTTCATACCTACAAATTATTTGCAAGAAAAGTTTCTGTAAATAACTGATATTAACTATTATATCTATCAAAGTTACACAAGAACCATTCACGAAGCTCATCAAAACTTGTACTACCGGTATATCCGCAAGTTTTCATTTCTTGGCAGAATCCCTTTACTACACACTGAGGTAAGCAAGCATCAGCCAAGATAGGCTCTATCTCACGCAATTCAGAGACAACAGCTCCCCATATCATTCTAGTAGTTATCTCCGCTTTATTGCAAAGACGAAGACGACTTATGTTCAGTATCTCCTGAGCATTCAAAGACAACTGCATATTTACTGGAGCATCCTGTGGTAATTCGTGGCGAGTTACCGTTGCTCCTATAATATCTGGTCTTGATGTGCTGACGAAAGGTTGAGCATGGACGTGACGGACGAAATGCCCCATACTGAAATATGGAATGCCGTATACCTTAATATCAAACTCCAGTAGTCGGAGAGGGGAATGCTCGGAGAGAACTATCTTTCTTTTGAAATCATCACTAGGCTCTTTGTCAAGACTGCATTTTCCTTGTGTGAATCTGGCAGCATCAAGAACACGTGCCCAGTTGGTAACACGTTCTACGACTACTTCAATACTCATACCATTGCATACTTGAATCTTTTTCATTCCTCACCTCCTCTCGTTCTTACTTTATAGAAGTGAAGTGTACCAATGGAGTAGGGTAGTGTCTTAGAGCGAGCTACAGAGAATACCACGGACTCTTGCATAGGGTCATCCCATCCGTTTAGCCACTCTGCAGAAAGATGAAACTGTTCTGGTAATGCAGCTGTGATAGTCCGTGCCAACTCTAAGCACTCTTCTTTATTCTCCAATAAAATTCTGTCGGCATTAACTTTCATAATACCACGGACACGATTAAAGATTTCCTTGTCTTTCTCCTGACCGTCTACGTAAATACAAAAATACTTCATTGTTTAATTGTTATTTAATTTGTCTAATCGTTTAGCACGATGTTTTGCTAATATCTCGTCTTTATGCAGATGATAGTATTTCTTGTTATTCCTGGCAATTCTATCTCTGTTTGCATCACACCAAGACTTTAGATACATCTTCCTTTCATCTTTATGCTCTTGATTATATTTATTTGCATTAGTAAGAATAGTATCTTTATGCTCTTGGTAGTACTTTCTCATATATTGCTTATATGATTCCGTAAGATGACGTTTCTTAGTACTTTTTCCCATGTTTATATTCTCTTAATGAGTTGAATCTTACTTTCAACTTTATCTGCTCATCTAGATCTACACCAAGATGTTTGCACCATTCATAGACAAAAGCGATTACGTGGCACATATCTTTCAAGATGTCTTCACTATCGTAGCGACCTGTAAAGTTACGTGAAATAAAAGCAGTCAAGTCAAGACCAACTTCGGTAAATGTACACTCCTTAAAGTATTCACTTGAATCTACCTTTTCTTCTGAATGTTTTAGTCTTGGCAACTTCTTAATCTTCTGTCCGTGCATCCCAAGGAAACTTAGTACTCGGATTACAATGTCTGCTATCTCACCGTCTACCGTGTCTTCAACATAAAGCTTATATCCTTCCATAAAACGCTCGTTGTCATTATAGCAGTCATCCGGGAAGATAAACTCTCCTTCGTTTTTCGGCTTATAAAAAGCAGCAAAACTTTTCATTTGCGCATTACCATTTCGTCTATCTGCCTGTATAGCTTCTGCGATTTCAGTTATCATCATCATAAAATAATGATTGTCACTTAGCTTTTTCTCATACCATCCGTGAGCAACAGCAATTCCATTTATCTCATCAATGCTCTTGTTTAATTGTTCTATACTCATTTCGCTTGTTTATGAATTTTGTTAATTTTCTGCTGTAACTTACATACTATATCATTCTTTTTACTGATGCCTTTTCTTTCATTAGAAAGTATGATAAGGATTTCATCATTTTTCTCAATACGTGCATTTCTACGCAAAGTGTCATTTTTGTGCATTTGAAGTCCATAGTATGCTCTTTTAATACTTAATGCCTCCATAAGAATAGCCTTCTCTCGTTTATCGATAGTCAGTGAATTGTCAAAGACTTCTTCTGAGAGAACTTTTATAATCTCATCAATCTCTGTTGATGCAGCAGGTAACACTTCTTTGAAAGATGCTATCATTTCAAACCATCGCTTGCTGACGGTGAGGGCCAATACTTTCTTTTCCATACTCAGAATATTTTAATCATTATGTTACTGTCTCTTCTTAACTCAGCCATAAACTTTCGCTTATTCCTCATGTTCGGTTTGTAGTCCGTCTTATGGCATCCACACTGACCGACACGAAACCAATAGTCTATCTTTCCGAAGGGAACGGGCTTGGCGTTTGCAAAACTATACTTCTTTTTCATCCTTCCACCTCCTCCCAGTCTGTTGCGAGAATATTGCCACACGACATATCGACTATTGATACATGAGGTTTTCCTGTAATATGTACATACTCTCTTCCCCAACTATTTTTACCAATAGAATAGGAATCGGAACTACCCCACCCACATCTTTTTACTTTCTTTCCTTCCTTCATTCTTCTCAGAGCCTCCGAGAAGTCAAATGTTTCCTTCTTCATACGCTATTTTTTCTTTCCGTAATACTTCTCTGATAATCCATTGAATCGCTCATAGTTCGGTAGCTTGGGAGAGATTTCAAACTTCATCGTTCTCACATCATACCCTCTATCAGTCATTTCTTTGACAAACTCTTTTGTGAAGACATTATCGAAGAGATAATGAGCATCAGTTTGGGTCATAAACCCTAGAGGGTGATAAGCACCAATACAGTTCTCTTTCTTATCCCAATATGCCGTTAGCTTATCTTTCTTTTTAAATCTCATATCTTAATTAATTTTCTCCTCAATCGTTTTGAGATAGTAAAGTGTATTATTGATACCTGTAAGTTCCTGGCAAGGACTTTGGTAAGTCACAGAGATTAGCTCCAAATCCTCGATAAATTGTTGTAGCTTAATTTTATCCTCCCAATCGAGAACTACTACGTTTCTTGTTTCTTCTTTCATACGCTAAAAGTTTAATTTTTCAACACGTTTTCCTCTATGGAGATACTTTCTTCTCCAAGCAAGGTTTCTTTCTACTTTAATGTGTCCGTCTGGGAATTGATGTACTCTATCCCAATAAGCGAACTTTGCAAATATACTTTTCATACGCTACTTCTCCTTATCGAATTTATTGCCTACAACTATGAATTTACTTAATGAAAGATAATGACCTAACGGTTTACCCTCAATCTTTCCATTATCATGTTTGAGGTAATATCCACTTAACTCTTCCGACCATACAATTTCTGATGGAATAAAAGGATAATTCTTGATAACATCATGTTCGTACAATTCATTGCCTTCTCTATCTTTCAGCCCTGTGAACTGGCAGACGGTGGAAGGGTCTACCTGATAAGTGGGATTTCTGTTTAACTTGCTTTCTTTCTGACGATTCTCGATGATGTATGTATTGCCATTTTCTTCATAAAAATAGCCTTCACACCATTCTCCGTTGTCAAGACGTTTAGCCTTGAACTTGATATTTTCTATTTTCATAAGCTATATCTTTTTAAGTTTTACCTTTATTGCTTTCAAGTTTCTTTCTTTGCCATCCCAGAAGCAAGAACGTCTAAGATAGAAAGGTTGACCTTTTAACCAAGGAAACTTATCATAGAAAGCCTTCCATTTAGCCCTACTTGCCTTCAAGGAAGGCACTTCAATACAGCTTCTAGCATGACAGCTACCAAAGACTAATGTATTATCACAAACGTTTTTATCCATAACTATTCTTCTTTAAGTTCTACTGGCTCATCAAAAAAAGATAATTCTTTTCCTATGAGTTTCTTGATAGTTCCTTTGGGAAGTTCTAGACAATTACAGCATCCATTATTATCTCGCCAACTATCATCAACCTTATAAGGCTTAGATGCAAACATCAGTTCCATGCCGAAAGAATTAACACATACCCATGCCGTATTCCCATTCCATTCTTCTATTCCACCTGCGACTTTAAGATTCTTCTCTGCAAATCGCAAGGTTTCATGCAAATTGCTTAACTCTATATCAAGGTCAAAGTTATCTGGGTTGTTAGCCAAAATATACTCTAACCTATTTGCACACATTACTACTGCCTTTTTTGATACAAAGCGAGAAAAGGTGATACTATCTGTATCATCCAAATCTATTTGAACTTTATTACCAATAATTGGATAATCAAGGTTCAAAACATAATTAAATTGTTTCTTTCTTGAAATTACCATAACTATTCCTCCTCTTTCAAATAAGGACAAACAACTACCTTCCGATAGTACTTACATTCATCCTTGTAATCACAAAAATCACAAAAACAATACGCCATACTTACTCCTCCAACTTTTCAATAGGTTTCCAATGAGTGACATGTAATCCACTTCTAAATCCATTTTTATCTATTAGTTTTTCCAGCCCAGCCTTGTAGCGCATAGTCACAAATGGATAGTCTTGCATTTCTTTATCATACGCAAAGACCTTTTCGCAATACTCAGGCAACCCATCCTCAACAGATACCCAGTCTGATTTGGATAGTTCTTCCAAAGCAACTTGCAATGTATTTATGATGTGACTTTTCACTTTTCCGTGTATATAGTCTTCGTCGCTTGCCTTTGTGAAACGGATAGTATTCTCTATCAGCTTTTTAACTTTCTGCTTATCCATAGTTACGTTTATTAAATATTATATCTTACTCATCTTCCAACTCTTTAAGTGCTAAAACGAGAATGTTATTAATTCCATTTAAGCCTTCTCGTTTTACTTCTTTTTGTAACTTCGATATTAATTTTATTGCTTTTTCTTTACTCATTTCTTATCCTCCAATTTCTTTCTTAATTTTATCAAGTAAAGAACCTTTTGCCTTAACCTCAATTATAGGATTCCCGTCAACCAATATCTTCATTGTATCAGTTTTGTTCTCGATGCAGAATCTTTCTAACTTCCAATTAATGAGCATAAAGATTTCGTTTTCTGTAATCACTCTTCTATCCGATAACATTAAATTAGGGTCTTTCTTTGAGACCTTTGCTATATAAGCATTAAATAATGCTGGACATATCTTATAGTCTTTTGCCGCCATATTCTCTTCTTTTTACCATCCTTAGTAATTGATAATCTTCTGTGTTTTACGAACCTTAGCGAAAAACTCACTGACTTCTTGTGAAGTTGCTTCTCTCCAGCAGCCTTCCTTCATCCAGTTACCAATACCATTTGACTTCTGAATCATTCCATCAGAATCCTCACCAATTATCACACCATATCCATCAGCGTTAACAAAGCCATCATGGATAAACACTTTGCCATCACCATCAACTAAGATAGTACCTGCTTTATATTCACTTAATCTCATATTCTCTTCTTTTTTACCCTCTCCCTGTTGCCAAGGAGAGGGTGGTTAGTTACTTAGATGGCTCAGTATATGATACTGGTTCCCATACATCGTAAGCTGTCAGTAAAACTGGAGCAATAACAGATGGAGCGAAGATGATAGATACTACAACATCTGGAGCATTCAACTCATAGTTGACACCTTCCACTTTGTTTTCCTTACTAGCCCAGCCATAAGGTTTTGCTGTAATTATAGAACCATCGTTCTTTTTAAAAGTCTTCTCGCTAGAGCAAGAAGCGAACAAACTTGCAACGACTAAGGCTGCCAAAATAATCTTTTTCATATTACTTATATTTATATCCTTTGCAGGATGGTTAGTTACTTCTGATACACATCACCACTCATTGTAAGCACACTACCTTTAACTTCGTGACAGCGAACATCACCACTTTCAGTATTGATTGTAGCAGAATCACCATTAACTGATACGTTACCAGAAGTAGTGCTGATGCTACCAACACTACCTTCTACCTTTATCTCTATAGAAGGTGTACTGAGTTCTTCTTGCAAATTTCCGTTCACATAGACCTTGCCGTTGTCAATGATTATCGACTGCGCTCCCTCTATCTTAACACCATTGATGTAGGTTGCGCCATTTATATCTTTCAATGATGATTTTAAATTATTGAATATCTTCATATCTCTACTATTTATGCCCGAAGGCGGTTAAACATCAAATCTTTCTGTCTTTATGAGTTATTATCTCACATTCATTTCCTCTAGGATTCCAATAACCACATTGGTAACATTTCCTTCCATAGAAAGGGCAATGGTGATTTACTTGTGTTGCTACACTCATACCTACACCTCCATTTCGTGATTAATACCAAGACCGAAGAGAAGGTGCTGGAGTTCATGGATATAATGAATCTCAAATTTTAATGGCTCTCCACGCATATCTATAACCCAACCATCCTTCTTATTTTGATAATAAAGCTGAAAACAGGTATAGTTATCTTCATCATCTTCATCATGCTCTGTGTCATTTTCTAATTCTTTAATCCAACCTGCAGATGTTGAAACTTTTTCAAAATCGAAATTATTTGTATCCATTATCTCTTTTACTTCAACTTTTGAATAATTTGTTTCTATTATTTTAGCAGTTGGTTGTAATTTTTTTATAACTGCTTTTACTTGTTTTAATTCTTCTTCTTTTATTTCATTTACTTTATTCAATACAATTATATTACAAAATTCAATTTGTTGAATTAATAAATTTTCTATATCTTCATCATCTATGTCTTCTTTTACTAAATAATCTCCACATCCAAATTCACTAGCTAATCGTAAAGCATCTACTACTGTTACTACATTATCTAATCTACATATTTTTGGAAGTCCGTATTGTTCCATTGAATTTTCCAATGTTACAATAGTTTGAGCAATTGGTAAAGGTTCACATATACCGCTTGCTTCTATTAATATGTAATTAAACTTTCTTGATTTTAATATATCAACTATTTGATTCATTAAATCTGCTTTTAATGTACAACATATACATCCATTAGATAATGGTACTACTTCACCTTTATCTTCTTCTTGTATAAATCCACCATCTTTTATTAATTTAGCATCTATATTTACTTCTCCAATATCATTTACTATTACTGCTACTTTATACCCTTCTTGATTATTTAGTACATGATTTAATAATGTTGTTTTTCCAGCTCCTAAATACCCTGTTAAAACTGTTATTGGCACAACTTTATATTCCATTTTTCCTCCTTACTATTTTAAAAGACAATGTATAATTACATTGCCTCTAAAAATTTATTTTTCAATCTTTTCTTCAACTACAGGATAAACACTAACTTGTTTTTTGTCTTTACCCTTTCTTTCAAATTTTACTGTTCCATCTACTAATGCAAATAAAGTATCATCTTTACCTTTTCCAACATTAGTTCCTGGATATATTTTAGTTCCTCTTTGTCTAACTAATATATTTCCTGCTAGAACAAATTGACCATCAGCTCTTTTTACTCCAAGACGTTTAGATTCACTATCTCTACCGTTTCTTGTACTACCTTGACCAACGTGATGAGCCATATTTCTCACTCCTTCCGGTTAATATTTTTATATACCGTTTAATTAAATTCTAAAATTTAACAATTAAGCT
>OIYG01000135.1_pt1 | contig 81832 bp, 80 predicted proteins | sample 1587861 | NCBI WGS metagenome assembly OIYG01 (sample SAMN03283272) | human gut metagenome | biome: human-associated habitat; material: feces | host: Homo sapiens | place: Peru | collected 2012
ATAATTAATTTTTCCATTAATTCAGGAACAATTAAATAATCTGGTGGAATATGTGTAGCACCTTTTATTTTTACATTTTCATCTCTATATCTACCAGCGTTATCATCATCTATTTCTTTTAATACTAATTGATGAATATTTTTAATATTCCATTCTGTGATTGGTTCCTTATCTTTAATAAGATCATCTAAAAATAATATTGCTTGTTCATGATTAATTGCTTCTAAGTGTTCTTTTAATGATTTACCACCGACAGTAATACCTTCTAAAACAACTTGTGTTTCTCTTAAAGTTAATGTATTTCCTTCTATACCATTACTATTATAAGTCCACTCTAAATTAATAGATTCTTTTAAAGATTTTAATGTTTCTTTTGATATTGGTCTCTTTGAATTTAATTCTTTATTTAATTCATCAACTTTATCAAAATAATTATCAGCTAAATCAAATTTAAATTCAGTATTATCTAGTTTAACACTTCTTTTATCTGCTGGTTTATTAGCATTAATAGGAATATTCCAATTATTCCCCACTTTAACAGCACCTTCAATTCTTCCATCTTGTAATAATCTTCTAATTCTTCTTTCACTAATATTCCATTTTTGTACAGCTTCTTTTGTAGTCATAAATTCCATAAATTTCACCTCTGAATACATTATACCGTTATCGGTACAATTTGTCAACGCATTTATACCGTTATCGGTATATTATTATAATATTCAATAAATAAATTTTAATACAAAAAAGCATATACATATGTATATACTTATTAATTTTTCATTTTATTTTTTATAATAATTACATCATCTTTCAAACTATAATCCTCCATGTTCTTAATTACTTTATTTTGACATTCTGGACTCCAGTAAATTTTAAGATGATTTTTAGACCTAGTTATTGCAGTGTAAAATATATTTTTAGTAATTAATTCTTCGGACTCATCAGAAATAATAATTTTAACAGAATCAAATTCTAAACCTTGTGATTTATGTATAGATGTAGCATAAGATACCGTGAAAGGAACAATATAACCCACTTCATCATCTTTATCATCATCATCTTTTCGTAATACCTTTATTTCTATAACCGATCCATCATCTTCCCTAGAAATAACTTTAATGTTATTATCAAAGGCATCAAAATCAGAAATTCTTCTTTCTACAAACAATTCAAAAGTTATGCTACCTTCATTCTTTTCAATTTTTAGAATTTTTCCTTTAAGATTGTTATATAAAACATTAGAAAATCTCCTTACATCACTAAATATAATTAGATCTCCAACCTTATATGTATTTATTCCCCATTCTATTGGTTCATTTTTATTTGTCATCTGCAAATATCTATTTATATTATTAATCCCATATGGGCCATCATAATTCAAACATAGAACAATTTCTTCATCTTCTCTATTTTCAAATATTGATTCGCTTAATATTTCTGAATAAGCTTCATCAATTGTTTTCTCGGTAATGCCATCATCTAAATTTCTTACTTTAGACCATAAATTCTTTAATCCATGATTCGTAGTTCGAAAATTTTCAGTTAGTTCATATGAATTTTCAGGAATCAATTCCTTTGCAAATCTAAACCAGTTCCCAAACTCAATTGCTTCAATTTGATATATATCACCAACTAATAGTAAGCAATCATAATTGTTTTTCTTTAACATTTGAAGCATTATATCATTCTCTACCATACTACACTCATCTACAACAACTAAATCATAACTATCTCTTATAGAATCATCTATAAATTTATCAACAGTATAAAATTCATAGTTATCCATTGCTTCTTTACCAACTCGAATTTTAATATTGTTTAGAGCAGCATTAGTTTTGGCTAAAAAAGCAATTCTTTTACCATCAAATATTTTAGATATTATTTTAATCATTTCAGTTTTACCTGTTCCTGCAGAGCCATATATTAAACCAACTTTTGAATTAATATATATTTTTTCAGAAATATTTTTCTTAATACTATCAGTAAATTCATAATCGCTAAAAACTTCAAACATATCATACATATTTTTATAATCAGAATATTTTTCATTAGTTTTACTTTTTAAAACATCTATAATTTTTATCGTACTTTCTTCAAATCCTCTTATATAGACTTTATTTCCAATTGTTTCTAAATATCTATCTGTATGTTTGTAATAAACGCGCTTATTAAATTCTTTTATAAGTTTTTTACCATCTTCTTCATCATAACCTAATTCCTTAAAAGAAAAATAAATTCTATTTGTTGAATTGCATAAATCATTTATCTTTCTTCCAAAGAACTCATGTTCTCTATTTACTGGATCAATTATTTCAAATAAATCTGATATAGATATTTTATGACCATTTAATGAAGAGGCATATGGCATAGTTTCAAAAACATTACACCCATACTCTAAATATAAATCTGATAGTATTTTACATTGCCCATCACATATTTGATCAATAACTACAGAATTTCTCAATACATGTATTAAGTACTTTAAAACATTATGACCCGGTTTATTGTTAACAACAATATTTCTTATCATTTCAAACAATTCAAACAAATGATGAGTATTATAAACTGATGACTCTTGTTTAATTCTTTCAAATTCTTCATCGCTTAAATCCATAATATGGTTTAATGTCCAGCGATTATTTTTTAATAAATGCATAAAGTACTCATATTCATTTGCCCGATACGATACTCTTTTATTTATACCAAATATTTTATATAAACTATTTATTTCTGCAGGTTTAATAAATATCTCATAATTATTAATTATCTTGATTTCCACTTCTGATTTAAATGATTTTATATTTTTCTTTACATAGCTTATTTTAATAGCATAATTATCTGGAATTCTTACTGGAGAATAGAAAATAATTCTATTAAATTTATTAACATAGTCGATAGCTGGTGTTAATGTTAATTCATAGAAAACTCTATCTTCTATAGCAACTGGCTTTGTTTTCTTAATATAATATGCATTGCCTAAAACTCGTTCACTATTATCAAATTTTATTTGAATTAACTTATTATATATTTCTTTATAGTAATCATATAAAGATGGGTCTATTTTAAACATAGGAAATTTATATAAATTTGTTAATATTTTTTCTTTAAACAAAGCAAAATAATATCTTTTTAGATCAACAAGATACTCTTGATATTTAACCATTAATCTAATTGAACCATCCTCACTATAACTATTATGTGAAGGTCCAATTTCTAATAAGGCATGAAAGTTCTTTAATATTTCATGCTTATATAAAGATTTAATATACTTAATAGCAAGTCCGTTATTCACATGATTATATTCTACATAATCCTTCTTGTATTCAACAACATATACTTTAAATGCTATATATTCTACCAAATCTCTTAAACTCTTTATGATATTTTGGGACATATAACCTCTATTATCAACGGAATCATCTATATTTTTTTCTATCTTAATATTCAAATCATTAATTTTTCGATTAATAAAGTTAATACTTTCATCCATACAAATCCCCCTAAGAATAAATAATTATATATATTATAGCATATAAAAACATATATAATTGATCTTATATATGTTTTTTTAACGTATTTAATAAATATGTTAAAATTTTACTATTTTTTTAACATATCATGACACTTACGACACTTGTTTCTAGGGGGTACCCTAATACATTTAAGTGACGCAAGTGACACGGTAAATCATTTATTAAGCCCATCAATAATGGAATCTACTAATTTATCAGTATTAGCTTTATCTTTGTGTAGATAACAATCTATCAAGAATTTAGTATCCATTAATAATAATGCTATTTTTTTATGTGAAGATTCACTAGATTCATTATTTCTGGCTTTACTTTCAGCATATCCTATATAAACAAAATTTTCATTCAAATCAAATCTATTGCCTATTTTATTATACGGAACAATAAATGCATTATATATTTTATCTGTATCATACTCTAATGGTTTATCAAAATTATGTGGATTACTACAATAATCACCATACGTAATTTGCTTGTCTATATCTTCAGCTCCAGGTAATTTTCCATTATCAATTACAGCGTATTTATAGTACTTAGAATCAATTATAAATAATTCTCTTTTATTTTTCCTTTTTATTATTGTATCAGGTCTAATATGAGGATCAGACACTTTTTCTGGCAAATTTACCCATTTTAGTTCTGGTCTATAATTATTTATTAAATCATTACCAAACACCGAATCAACAATTTTCTCCCAAGCATGATTATAATTAGTAGTTAATATATTATTAACACTCCCCGCAGAATCATTTTCAAACTCACTTTTTATAATTTGTATCATATTATTAAGCAGTGTCTTTTTTCTATCATTAAAGGATTTTCTTAATTCATCAGTCAATATTTGAATATAATAATTTTTATTTTTATCATCATAGTTATAATCTATTTTTTCTATATCACCGAATAGCCAGCCAATTTGTTCAATACTATGATTAATGCATAATGCATGTATTTCAGTGATTATATTATCAATAGTTCTCTTTTTATCCACATAAGGATTTAAATATATAGCGCCTTGATTCGAAAATAATGGGGTTGTAGAAAAAGTTCTTTTCCAATTTGTTTTTCCTCGTTGAGATTGTATATATACCTTTTCTTTCTCATTATATAAACCATTACTTATATAATCATTTAAAATCCACAAATATGTATGAATTGGAAAACCTGTAATATTACCAACTTGATTTTTATAATCATCATCAAAATCTTTAATTTTCGTTAAAGACATAGTTGATAAAATATCAATTACAGATTTCCTTTGAAGATTTGGAAAGTCATCTGATGGAATATTATAGTCAAGAGGGAAAAATATAGATATTTTATCTTTATCAAATTATATCATATATATTTATTAAATCATATATTTTTAATAAATCATTTATAATTATATATTTATCGTTTTTCTTCCCATAACTATCATAATCATCTAATTTTTCATTAAAAAATATTGGAATACCACCACAATTTTGCCAATCATTTAAATTTTTTAAATCATCATCAATTAAAATATTACCATTAGCATCCACAAATTGAGTTTTCGAGACATTATATGGTACAAAACACATAGTACTTATTCCATTTAACAACAAATATTTCTTCTTCGCCTTTTCTTCTTCTTTAGAATTTACTTTTGATAAAACACAAACATTTTGCTTTTTATTCAACTGTTTAATTTTATCTAAACTGTTATTAATTTCTCTACTATTTTTTAAGATTGATTCCCAACCGATTTCTAACATTACTTTTTTAAGGTTAATTTCATCTATTTCTTCAGTATTAAATTTTTTTTGATACTTTGTAAATATAATTTCCCAGGTATCAAGTATAACTCCATCAAAATCGATATATATTTTAATATTCATTTACTTTTTTTATTTTGCTGGCAATATATATGTAAGGTGTATCACATAAAGCAATTACAAATTTAAAAACATACATCGATATCATTATTTGAAAAATAACCTGAATATCCACTAAACCATAATATGTAATTGTACAAAATATTATTGTATCAATTATTTGACAGATCATTGTGTTAGCATTGTTACTTAACCATAATTTATTATATTTTTTTTGTAATCTTTGAAATAAAATTGTGTCTATAAATTGACTAAATGCAAAAGCAATTAAACTTGCAATAGTAATACGAATATTTACAGTAAAAATAGTAATTAAGCTTTGCTGTGCAAAATCATTGCTACTTGGTGCATATTTTAAACACAAACTCATGAAAACAGTCATTACAATCATAGTAAGAAATCCTATCAAAATTGTTTTTTTTGCTTCCTTTTTACCATATTTTAAATTTAATATATCTGTTGCCAAAAAAGTACTACCATATAATATTGTTCCTAAAGAAGATTCAATTCCAAAAATATATAACAGGTACTACTAGTCTAAATGATAAAGCAATGTTTGAAATGTTATATTATTGTGGATTACGTCGTGGTGAAGCAAGATGTCTTCAATGGTCTGATATTGATTGGAATAATAAGTTAGTATCTATTACTAAACAAGCTAATAGTGTTAAGGATAGTCAAAAATATTATGAACTAACTCCACCTAAAACATCTAAGAGTATTAGAACTTTACCTCTTACTGAAATTTTATATAATGATTTAGTAAATTTATACAATGAAAAAAAGTACTATGGCTTTAATGACAGATGGTTTATTTTCGGTGAACATGAACCATTAACTTTCGGTATGATGTCTAGAATTAATGGTAGAATCACTAAAAATGCAGATATCCGAAGAATTCCACTACACTCTTTTAGACATAGTTATGCTTTTTTACTAATAAATACTGGTCAACCAGTAACAAATGTATCAAAATATTTAGGTCATGCTAATACTAAAGAAACACTAGACACATATGCTCATATGTGTCCAAATAATCTAACTGATGCAAAAAATACTATGGATAATTTAAGTCTAAGTATTTAAATAAATTCAAATAAAAAAAATATTTAGTATCTAAAAACTAATATTTGGTATCTAGTATGGTATCTAGATAACTCAAAAATAGTTAAAAATCCCTTATAAACAAAAGTATTCCCCTCTCTCGAGGGGAATTTCAGGGGGTTTGGTTGCATGTTCTTCACATATTAGCGTCGTAAAGAACACTCGGTATGTTTACCATACCATATTAAGTATAGAATAAATTTTTTAATTAGTCAAGTTATTTTATCAAATGAATAATCTAATCTAAACTAATCTAAACTAACTGATTTATCTAATATTTTTTTTAATTCCGGATAATTATTAATACTTGAAAGTAATTCTAAAGAATCATCTTTTGCTTTAAGCAAAATATTAAAATCTTCTTTTAAATTAGCAACTTTAAAACTCATATCACCGCTTTGTCTTACTCCAAATAAGTCTCCACTGCCTCTTATTTTAAAATCTTCTTCACTTATTTTAAATCCATCCAAAGTTTTAGTCATTATATCAAGTCTAGCCGAATCTTTATCACTTATTAAAATGCAATAGCTATCAAGACTATTTCTACCTACTCTTCCTCTTAATTGGTGCAACTGTGATAATCCAAACCTAAATGCATCAAATATAACTATCATAGTAGCATTTTTAACATCGACACCAACTTCAATTACGGTAGTACTAACTAAAATAGAAATTTCTCCATCTTTAAATTTTTGCATAACATCTTCTTTATCGTCTTTGTCCATTTTTCCATGCATAATTCCTATTTTACATACCTTACCAAAAGCTGAATTCATTTTATTATATAGCTCGTCTACATTTTCCAAATTTATTTTATCAGACTCTTCTACTAAAGGGGCTATTACATAAATTTGATGTTTATTTTTTAACTCATTATACATCATCTCTAAGACTGATTTTATTTGTTTAGAATTCATAAGTAGTGTTTTAATCTCTTTTCTTCCATTAGGTAAAGTTTTTATATTTGAAACATCCATATCTCCATATATTGTGAGTGCATAAGTTCTAGGTATAGGAGTAGCACTCAAATATAAAACATCCGGAGTAACACCTTTATTTTTTAAATTTGATCTTTGATTTACACCAAATCTATGTTGTTCATCTGTAATTACAAGACCTAAGTTGTTATAAGTGACACCCTCACTAAATAATGCATGAGTTCCTATTAATATATCAATATTTCCATCATTTAATCTATTATATATATCTTTTTTTTCTTTTAATTTCATTGATCCTGTAAGTAGATCAACTTTTATGCCATATTTATTAAGCAGTTTACTAATATTTAAATAGTGCTGATTAGCTAAAACTTCTGTTGGAGCCATCATAACACCTTGATAACCACTTAAATAATTTATGTATAAAGCTATTATAGCAACCATAGTTTTACCACTACCTACATCGCCCTGAATTAATCTATTCATTCTAATAGGATTTGTTATATCACTTAATATATCATTTACACACTTTTCTTGATCAATAGTAAGAGTAAATGGTAAATCGTTTATAAATTTTTTTACACTTTTTGTATCTATAGTTCTCTTAAGACCTACTTGTTTTTTTCTGCTTAACTTTAAACTATTCATTTTTAACATAAATAAAAATAATTCTTCATATTTTAAATACGCTAAAGCCTGATTTAATTCATATGTTGTCTTAGGATTATGAATTTGTTTAATAGCTATATCTTTATTTATAAGCTTATATTTTAGCTTGAGATATTCAGGAATATACTCTACTGTTTTTATCTTAAGATTAATAGCCTCATTTATAAGTTCTTTTATTTGATTACTGGTAATTAGGTTAGAACTATGATAAATAGGTTCAATTCTAGGTTCATCATCAAGGGGTGAAAATTTTATATCATTGGCTACAATTAAATTATGCATTTTATCATATTTACCTATTATAGTTACAACATTATTTATAATTATTTTACTTTTTAAATAACCCCTATTAAATATAGAAACATTAATTAAATATTTTCCCGTATTTATCTTAAAAGTCATTTTATTCATCTTTTTATTAAAAAAATATATTGTAGGGTTAGATTCTATAGTACCATCTATAATTACTTTATCATCCTGACTTAATGTACTTATATCACTTCTTTTTATTACGTCATATCTAAACGGATAGTATGAAATTAAATCCTGTATTGTATATAATCCTAATTTTTCTAAAGCACTAGTTTTCTTAGGTCCAACATTTTTTAATTCAGATATATTCATATAGTTCCTATATTATATTTGATAAAAGTCCAAATGATAAAATCATCATAATTATCGATGCCATAAACACACCTATTATTGCAGCTAATAAAGATTTCTTTTTATCCATTTCTAGTACACTTGCAATTAAACAACCAGTCCAAGCACCAGTTCCAGGAAGTGGTATACCTACAAAAATAACAAGTCCTAAATATCCGTATTTTTCTATTTGAGCCTTATTTTTATCTACTTTCTTATCAAGCCAAGCAGCTATGTTTTTTATTTTTACTTTCTTACTATTTCTCATCCAATTTAATATTTTAGATATAAACCATAGTATAAATGGTATTGGTAATACATTTCCTAAAAAACATACTATATAACTTACAATCGGATTTAAGTGAAGTAATGATGCTGCAATTAATCCTCCTCTTAACTCTAATATAGGACACATTGAAATTATAAACACTATTATTTCTTTTATAAATGGTATTGTTCCCAATGAACCAAAAAGTCCCACTACTGAATTCACTATCTTCTTCGACATAATTATTCCTCCTATTTTTTTATTTTTTTAATTTTTTTTATAAAACTTATTGACAAAATGTCTTTTTTAGATTAGTATATATGGTACCAATTCGGAATTAGGCGAATTGGTGCTAGTATCACACTAGCCAACCCCTTTTTATTCTTTTATAGAAACTGCTCAGGGGGCAGTTTCTTTTTTTAGTCTATAAAGTTTAAAAGTATTTCGTTGGATACATAAATGTATTCAGGATTTATAAATATATTTTCGCTATCTTCCAATAATTTTTTTTCATTAAGTAGCTTTAATACTATATCCATAGACTTTAAATCTATATTATATTTAGATTTAAAGTCTTTTTTATTTATTCCAGATACTTTTCTAAAGCCTAATATAAATTCATTTTCTATTTTTTCTTTTTTACTTAGAGTATGTGTTTCTATGGTATATTTTCCTTTTATATAATTATTAAAGCTTCTAGTATTATCATATCTATTACCGTGTACATAACCGGAAGCTCCAATACCAAATCCATAATATTCTAAATTATTCCAATAAGTTAGGTTGTGTTTAGATTGATATCCACTTTTTGAAAAATTACTTATTTCATAATGGTTATATCCACTAAGTTTTAATTTATTACAAATTAGTTCATACATTTCATAATCTAAATCTTCATCAATGTTATTAGTTTTATCTATATAAAGTTTTGTATTTGGTTCTATTATTAATGAATAAGTAGAAATATGCTCAATATTTAATGATAAAAAACTATCTAAGTCAGTTAATAGTTCTTCTTTAGTCTCTCCTGGGATAGCATATATCAAATCTATATTAATATTATTAAATCCAAGACTTTTAGCCATATTAATTTTACTAATCACTTCATCTTTAGTATGATGCCTATTCAAATATTTTAAATATTTTTCATTAAAGGTTTGAACTCCGATACTTAATCGATTCACTCCATTTTTAATTAAGAGTTCTAGTTTTTCTTTTGTAATATTTTCTATATTGCATTCAAACGTAAACTCTACATTATTTGACAATTTAAATACACTTATTATTTCAAAAAGTTTACTTAGCTCATCTAATGTAAGTGAACTAGGCGTGCCACCGCCTATATAAATAGTATTTATTACATCGTTTTTATATCTTGATTTAATTTCTCTTTCTAATTCAGTTAAATAATCATTTACCCATTTCTTATTATAGAAAAATTTAGAAAAATCGCAATATGAACAAATGGATGCACAAAAAGGAATGTGAATATATACAGAATTTATCATTTTTTAGTTAAATTTCCTTGAACTCTATCACTTATTATTCCTCTTACTTCTTCATAAAGCTCTGGATTTATTTCTGCTAATCGTTCAACATCTCTATAAATCGTCCAATAAGAAGTATTAAATACTTTTGCTATTTCTTCAATAGTAAATCCATTTTTTATTATCCTGGCTACAGCTAAAATTCTTTCTTTAATTTCATCGTTTTCTATAGTTTTAGGTTTATTTCTATCTATAATATTCTGAATATCACTACTAAATTCAGGGTGCATTTTTATATACAAATTTCTATAATTAACAACTGTTGGTATACTGATAGGGAAAAAGTTTTTACTAAAAAATTCTACTGCCTCTCTAATCGAACATCCAGTTTCTCTTATATAACTTCCTACTAATTCTATTCTTCTTTTTCTTTCTGCGTCATCTTTTAAATTTCTAGCCATTATTATCCTCCATACTTAGAACACTTAAGAAGGCTTCTTGTGGCACTTCAACATTACCCACCATCTTCATTCTCTTCTTACCTTCTTTTTGCTTTTCCAACAATTTTCTTTTTCTTGAAACATCTCCACCATAGCACTTAGCAAGTACATTTTTTCTAACAGCCTTAATATCGCTACGGGCTATTGCCTTTGTACCTATTACTGCTTGAATTGGAATTTCAAATTGTTGACGTGGAATTAATTTTCTTAAATTCTCAACAATAGCTTTTCCTCTATTGTAAGCAAAATCCTTGTGTACGATAAGACTTAATGCATCAACCATATCGCCATTAAGTAATATATCCATTTTTACTAAATCACTTTTTTTGTATCCTATAAGATCATAATCAAACGAAGCATAACCTTTGGTATAACTTTTTAGCTTATCAAAAAAATCATATACTATTTCTGACAATGGTATTTCATAATGTATATTTACTCTTTCTGTATCTATATATTCCATTGATACATAGTTTCCTCTTTTATTTTGACATAATTCCATAATTGGGCCTATATATTCACTTGGAACAAATATGTTTGTTCTTATATATGGTTCTCTTATTTCTTTTATTTTTTGACGTTCTGGCATTTTAGATGGGCTATCGATATTAATAACACTATTATCTGTAAGTTCTACCTCATAAATAACACTTGGACTTGTAGCTATTAAGTTTATTCCAAATTCTCTCTCTATTCTTTCTTCTATTATTTCCATATGAAGAAGTCCTAAAAAACCACATCTAAATCCGAATCCTAATGCCTTGGATGTTTCTGGTTCAAATTCTAGTGATGCATCATTTAATTTTAGCTTTTCTAGTGCCTCTCTAAGTTCAGGAAACTTACTTGATTCTATCGGGTATAATCCACAAAATACCATTGGCTTCATAGGTTTATATCCTGGAAGCGGAGATGCACTTTTTAAAGCATTGGTTATTGTATCGCCTACTTTTACATCTTCTATTTTTTTTATACTAGCACATACATATCCTACTTCACCTGTTGTTAATTCTTTTTTATTTTTCATATTAGGTGTATGCACACCAAGCTCCACTACATCGTATTGTGATGATGTAGCAAGCATTTTTATTTTATCACCTACTTTTAGAGTACCATTCATAATTCTTACTAAAGCAACTATTCCTCTATAAGAGTCAAAATAACTATCAAAAATAAGTGCTTGTAATAAATCGTCTTTGTTTCCACTTGGAGGTGGTATTCTTACTATTAAAGCTTCTACTAATTCTTTTATTCCAATCCCATTTTTAGCGCTACAAAGAATTATCTCTTCCTCTTTAAAGCCTAAATTATCTACAAGTTCTTTTTTTACCTTTTCAACATTAGCATTAGGTAAATCTATTTTATTAATAACTGGTATAATAACTAAATCATTCTCCATAGCAAGATAAAGATTTGCTAAAGTTTGAGCTTCTATTCCCTGAGCAGCATCTACAACGAGTATAGCACCTTCACACGCTGCTAAACTTCTAGATACTTCATATGTGAAATCTACATGTCCTGGTGTATCGATTAAATGAAGAATGTATTCTTCACCATTATATTTATATTTAAGCTGTACAGTATTTAATTTTATTGTTATACCACGTTCTCGCTCTATATCCATATTATCTAGTATTTGTGCTTGCTTTTCTCTTTCTGTAATAGCCCCCGTTATATCGAGAATTCTGTCTGCCAAGGTACTTTTACCATGATCTATATGAGCTATTATAGAAAAATTTCTAATATTCTCCTGTTTCATTAAACCACCTTTATTAATTATATCAAAAAAACATATTATTTTAAATATGTTTTTAAGCACTATATTTGTCTAAAATATAATTTTCTAACTCTTCTTTATCATTTTTTATAAATTTATTTACTAATTTATATTCCAAATCATCAATTATTTCTTTTAAGAATTTGCCAGACTTTCTATTTAGAATCTCACAAATTCTCTTAGCTTCTATTTTAATATCAGTTTTATTAGTTATATAAAGGCTATTATAGCGTTCATTTACTAAATTCTTATCTATTCCTTTTATTTCACTTACTATAGTAGAAATATAAAGTCCATATGTATATAAATTATTATAATCTAGAATATCTTTAGTCATGAGTTCATTTATTTTTTCTATAGAGTCTCTTTCTGTAGTATTAAAGTTATACTTATCTAAGCAATCAAGTTGAGCCCAAATTCCTATCAAATACGTGGTAGGAATAAGTTTATCCATATTCTTTAATTCTAGCACTTCATCAAGACCTAGGTCTCTTATTAAATAAATTCCATATAATGAGTTTGTACTAGAAAAAATTTTATCTAATTCCTCTTTTTTTCTATAATAAGAAAGATTTCTGAGTAACTCTTTATGATTTATTATAGCCTCTTTTAAGTCTTTATCTAATCTAAAGTTTAAAATAGTAGCAAATCTTATAGCTCTTAAAATCCTAAGAGAATCTTCTGATATTTTAATATCAGCATTTCCAACTGTTTTAATAGTTTTATTGTTAATATCTTCCTTACCATTTAATAAATCTATTAGCTTACCATTTGAATCTATGCACATAGTATTCATAGTAAAATCTCTTCTCATTAAATCCTCAACAAGACTGTCTACATACTCTATTTCTATAGGTTTTCTATTGTTTAAGTACTTTATCTCACGCCTAAATGTAGTAATTTCAAATCTAATACCTTTAATAATTAAAGTTACTGATCCATATTGCTCTGCTGGAAGTATAAGATCTCCAAATATAATTTTAAGCTGCTTAGGGGTAGCGGATGTACAAATATCATAATCTACACTATCTCTTCCCATATATAAGTCTCTAGGATAACCGCCTACTAAATAGGCCTTATATCCATGACTCGATATTTTTTTTAATAGCTTAAGTGCTGCTTCATTCACATAATCACCCTTATTTATTATTCATTATTTCTTTATATTTATTTAAAATGTATTCATTTATATAAGACATTTTATTATTGATATCGCTTAATAATTTAAATTGGTTTCTAGCTCTATCTAAATTATGAGTTTCATAATTAGTTTTAAAATATGTATCGCCATTTATATAGTCGCTCAAAAATCTAAGTCCAAGTTCAAATGTAATAATTCTAATGGCTTCCCCCATATTGCACACTTCTTCTTCTAATAAATATGGTGCCATTTCACTTAGATAACCATCAGTATAAGATTCGAATAGCTCAAGATCCAAATATACTTTATCTAAATCTTTTTCATCTTCACTAGAACTAGATGCAGTACTTCTTATTCCATCACCATAATCATAAAGTGAACTACCTAGCATAACTGTGTCTAAATCAATAACCGCTAGATAATCGTTAGTATCTTTATTCATCATAACATTATTGATTTTAGTATCATTATGTGTAACTCTAACTGGAATCTTGCCTTTAGACATTAAATCAGTAATAGTAGTTGAACATTCTGAATTTTTAATAACAAAGATAATATCTTTTGCTACATCATCAACCCTATTACATACATCCAGACTTATATCACTTAAAAATGATTTATATCTTAAACTTGTATTATGAAAGTCTTTTATAGTTTCTTCAATTGTATTTATTGGATAATCTATCAACATTTTTTGAAAATTACCAAATGCCCTACCCGTATTATAGACTATGTTTTTATCTACAGACACATCATATGATATAGAGTTCTCGATAAATTCATATGCTCTATAATACTGTTTTTCACCAGATTCATCTAAAATTACAGCTAAGTTTTTATTGTCTTTTGTTAACACTACTTTTAAAGTCTGATGATCATTATCTCCCCTGAATTTAAGTTTTCTTTCTATCCAGTTTGTTACATTTTCTATATTCTTCATTAATTTATAAGGCTCTTTAAATACAGTGGTATTTATTTTCTGGAATATAAATTCTTTTTCTTCACCACTGTCCATTTTATATGTTGCCACAAAAGTCTTATTTATATTTCCACTAGAATTACCTTTTATATTGATAATCTTGCCTGCTATATCAAATCTGTTGGCTATATTTTTTATATCATCACTCATATTATCACCATATTAATTATACCAAAAAAAAAGCATTAGATAAAGAAAAAAGCATTAGTTTAATGCTTCTTTTAATTTTGATCCAGCTTTTGCTTTAACAGCTACTCTAGCAGGAATTTTTACAGTCTCACCAGTTCTTGGATTACGTCCTTCTTTAGCAGCTTTCTTTTCTGCAGTAAATGTACAGAAACCTGTTAAAGTTACTTTTCCTTCTTCTTTTAATCCTTTAGTTACTCCACACATAAACGCATCTAGTGCACGAGTAGCATCTGCTTTTGTTAATCCAGCTTCTTCAGCTATATAATTTACTAAATCTGTTTTAGTCATTTTTGACTTCCTCCCTATCTAATTCAATAAGCTACCTTGCTTACAATTTAATATTATCATATATAAAATTTGATTGCAATATTTTTTTTAAGAAAATAGCCATTTTTACTTATTTTTATTAATAAAATCCTCTATTTTCTTGAATTCAGCGGTCTTTAAATTAGTTTCTGCTAACTCAGTAAATAGTTTCTTTTGTGTTCTATCTAATTTTTCTGGAATAGCTATATTTAATACAACATACATATTTCCTTTACTACCAGTATGTAAATCTTCTATACCTTTTCCTTTTAGTCTAAGTTTATCTCCAGTACTAGATGCAGCCGGTATAGCAATTGTAACATTGCCATATAGTGTAGGGACTTCTTTTTTACATCCTAGTACTGCATCTGTAATAGTAATTGGAAGTTCTAAATATATATCATTATCTTCTCTTTCAAATATAGGATGTTCTTTAACTTTAAATTCTATATAAAGATCTCCATTTGAGCCACCATTTGAGCCACTATCACCTTTTCCTGCTAGTCTTAATTGATTTCCTGTATCAACACCAGCTGGTATTTTTACCTCAATATCCTTATTACTTTTAATCTTACCTGATCCTTTACATTTTGAACAAGTTGAACTATAAACTTTACCTTGACCTTTGCAGTCTGGACAAGTAGTTCTAGACATAAATGCACCTAGAAGTGTATGTTGTTCTCTAGTCACTACACCCTGGCCATGACAAGTTGGACAAGTTTTCTCACCCTTACCACCTTTGCCATCACACTCTTTACATTCATCATACACATCTAAATTTATAGTTTTTTTACATCCAAAAGCAGCTTCTTCAAAAGTAAGATCAATTTTCATTAATCTATCTGATCCTCTTCTAGCATTAGACTTAGAGTTACTTCTACCCCCAAATCCAGAGAATCCTCCAAATGCACTTCCAAATATATCTCCAAATATATCTCCAAAATCAAAGTCTGAAAAATCAAATCCAGCTCCACCATTCATAGAATCAAATGCTGAATGACCATATTTATCATATTTAGCTCTTTTGTCTGGATCACTTAAAACTGCATATGCTTCCTGAGCTTCTTTAAATTTTTCAGCTGCATTAGGTTCTTTAGAAACATCTGGATGATATTTTTTTGCAAGCTTCCTAAATGCACTTTTTATTTCTTTTTCGTCAGCATCACGGGAAACTCCAAGAATCTCGTAATAGTCTCTTTTTTCCATACAGCATCCTCCTCTAAATCAAACTTTTAAGTTCTTCTAATTTATCCTTAAACATACTTAAGGCATCTAATATAGGCTTTGGTGTAGTCATATCAACACCAACTTTTTTCAATATTTCAAGTGGATAATCGTTTCCACCACTCTTTAAAAATTCTAAATATTTATCTCTAGTTTCAGTATCACCTTTAATAACCTTACTAGCTATAGATAGTGCACTACTTAAACCAGTAGAATATTTATACACATAAAATGAAGTATAAAAATGTGGAATTCTAGACCATTCATATCTTATTAAATCATCGCTAATTACACCATCACCATAATATAATTTATTCAAGTTATAGTAAGTGTCAGAAATTTCTTTTTCTGTTAATGGAATACCATCCATTTCCTTTTTATGCATAATCATTTCAAATTCAGCAAACATAGTTTGGCGATATATAGTAGTTCTTACACTATCTAAAAAATCAACTAAATAATATATCTTTTCCTCTTTTGTAGCAGCGTGTTTATATAAAAAATCATTTATTAACACTTCATTAACTGTTGAGGCTATCTCTGCTAAAAATATTGGATAATTTGAATCTACATAATTTTGAGATTTAGAATAATATGAATGCATAGAATGTCCTAATTCGTGTGCCATAGTACTTACAGCATCAGTTGTATCATTATAGTTTAATAGTAAGTATGGATATGAATCATAACATCCCCAAGAATATGCTCCTGATTTTTTACCTTTACTAGGATATATATCAATCCATTTTTCGTCAAATGCTTGATTTAAATCTTTTAAGTACTGATTACCTAAAGGTTTTAAAGCATCAAATAAAATTTTCTTTCCTTCATCAAAAGGAATAGTTTTAGTATCAATATCAACTAAATCTACATATATGTCATACATATGAACTTCATCTAATTTCAACATCTTTTTTCTTATACTCATATATTCATACATAAGATCTAGATTATCGTGTATAGTGTTAATTAAATTATCATATACACTTTTATCTATATTATCAAGAAATAAGCTTCTCTCTAAAGTTGAAGGATACTTTTTTACATTTGTTACAAATAAGTCTTCCTTTATTTGACCTACATATGTAGATGATAATGTATTTTTCAAAGATTTGTAATAATTATACATCGAACTAAACGCATTTTTTCTTACATCTCTATTCTTACTTTTCATAAAATTAATATAATTACTAGCTGTTAATTTTACATTTTCACCTGATTCATCCTTTACATAGCCTAGATCTATATCAGCATTATTTATATTAGAAAAAGCCTCAGAGCAATTTCCAAACGCATTTAATGCTCGTACAAATATATCCTCTTGCTCTAAACTTAGCGAATGATCTTTAAATCTAAAAATACTTTCTAAATAGAATCTATATTCATCTAAAGCTTTATTTTCTTTTATATAATCCAAAACAGTATCATAACTAGCACTCAACATCTCGGGTTCTATAAAAGCGTACAATTCATTTAATTGCTCATTTATTTTATCTATTCTCATTTTTAGTGCTTTAGAATCATTATTAGTTGTATCAGTATCATAATTCATTTTTGCGTAAACATAAAGCTTAGATAGTATTCTATCTTGCTTTTCTGTCAACTTTAGAAACTCATATAAACTACTTGAACTATCCATAATATGAGATTTATATTTTAATATTTCAGGGGTTAATTTATTAACCTCTGAAATATCATTTTCTATATCTTTATCAGATTTATACATTTTACTTAAATCCCACTTATATTCATTAGGTACTTCATTACGTGTTTTATATTCCATATTATCTCCTTAATTTAAGAAGTTCTAGTTGCCTAGAACTTCATTTTATTTTTCTTCGTAATCAGCGTCTACTACATCATCTTTTTTAGATTTTTTACTCTTCTTTTCTTCTTTATCTTCACTTTCAGAGTCCTTAGATTCTTCTTCTGCTTTTTTAGCTGCTTCTTCATAAACCTTAGTAGCTAAAGCCATAGCAGATTCATTTAATTTTTCAGTCTTTGACTTAATATCATCTACATCATCTTTTTCTAATGCTTCCTTTAAGTCCTTTATTTGTTCTTCTGCTTTTTCTTTATCTTTAGAATCAACTTTATCTCCTAAATCCTTAATAGCTTTTTCTGTAGCAAATATCATTTGTTCTGCATCGTTTCTAGCATCAGCTTCATTTTTACGTTTTTCATCAGCTTCACGATTTTCTTCAGCTTCTTTAACCATCTTATCAATCTCATCATCAGTTAAATTGCTTGAAGAAGTTATTGTAATTGATTGTTCTTTATTAGTTCCAAGATCTTTAGCCTTAACATTTACTATACCATTAGCATCTATGTCGAAAGTAACTTCAATTTGAGGTACTCCACGAGGTGCTGGAGGAATATTTGTTAATTGGAATCTACCTAAAGTCTTATTATCCTCAGCCATTTGTCTTTCACCTTGTAATATGTGAATATCTACTGCTGGTTGATTATCTGCTGCAGTTGAGAATACTTGAGATTTACTTGTTGGGATTGTTGTATTTCTTGGAATTAATACTGTACAAACCCCACCTAAAGTTTCAATACCAAGTGAAAGTGGTGTTACATCTAGAAGTACTATATCGTTAACTTCTCCTGTTAATACTCCACCTTGAATAGCAGCACCCATAGCTACAACTTCATCTGGGTTAACTTCTTTTGAAGGTTCTTTACCTAATTCTTTCTTAACTAATTCTTGTACGCAAGGAATACGAGTAGAACCACCTACAAGAATTACTTTATCTATATCACTAGCTTTAAGTTTAGCATCTTTTAATGCTTTTCTAACTGGTTCCAATGTAGAATCTACTAAATCACTAATTAAAGATTCAAATTTAGCACGAGTTAGAGTTGTTTCATAGTTTAATTCAGCTGTTATAAATGGTAGAGATATTTCTGTTGAAGTTGAAGTTGATAATGTCTTTTTAGCTCTTTCAGCTTCTTCTTTAATTCTTTGTAAAGCCATTTTATTATCGCTCAAATCAACATCGTGTTCATTCTTTATATCTTCAACTATGTAGTCAATGATTCTTTGATCGAAGTCATCTCCACCAAGTTTATTATTACCACTTGTTGATTTAACCTCAAATACACCATCACCTAATTCAAGAATTGATACATCGAATGTACCACCACCAAGGTCATAAACTAAAATTGTTTGTGATTCTTCTTGTTTGTCTAGTCCATAAGCTAGTGCTGCTGCTGTTGGTTCATTTATAATTCTTTCAACATTAAGTCCAGCTATCTTTCCAGCATCCTTTGTTGCTTGTCTTTGAGCATCGTTGAAATATGCTGGAACAGTAATTACTGCACTTGTAACTTTTTCTCCTAAATAATCCTCAGCTGTTTTCTTTAAATTTTCAAGAATCATAGCACTTATTTCTTGTGGTGTATATTCTTTACCATTTGCTTTAACCTTTTTATTTGATCCCATCAATCTTTTAATTGAACTAATTGTATCTGGATTTGTTACTGATTGATGTTTAGCAGTTTTACCTACTAATTTTTTACCATTTTTAAATGCAACTACAGATGGAGTTGTTCTATCACCATCAGCATTAACTATTACTTTTGGCTCTCCTCCCTCATATACGCATACACAACTATTTGTTGTACCTAAATCTATACCTATTGTTTTACTCATATTTATCACCTTTCCTTATTCACTAACTTTAACCATCGCTGGTCTAATAACTTTATCTTTATATAAGTAACCTTTCTGTAAAACTTCTAAAACCATACCTGGTTCAATACCTTCTCTATGTTCTACCATAATTGCATTATGATAAACTGGGTCAAATGGCTTATTAGCACCATCTATTGGTTTTACTTCAAAGTTACTCATAATATTTTGCATATTACAATAAATCATCTTAAATCCTTCTAAAAATTTAGATACCTCGTCTTCTAGATTATCATCATCTAATTTTATAGCTCTTTCAAAGTTATCTAAAACAGGTAACATTTGCTTAATAAAATCCTCGTTGCAGAACTTTAGCATTCTAACAACTTCCTCATCTTTTCTTTTTCTATAATTTACTAAGTCTGCCTTAGCTATTAGGACTTCCTCTTCTAACTTTTTATTAGCATTTTTTAATGATTCAATCTCTTGCTTATGCTTATTTTTTTCTTTTTTGTGCTCTTTTTTATCTATGTGATCACTGCAATGTACATCATTAGTGCAGCCACAATTATCACCGCAATTGCACTCATTATTAGTTTCTTCATTGCAATTACAATTACTATCACAAGTTGCTTTACAAGATGCTTCTTCACAATTACATTTATTTTCTTCTTGCATAGATACCTCTTTTCTATTTCGAACCAATACTATTTTTGATATACTCTAATAAAGTTATTACTCTATCATACTCCATTCGTTTAGGACCTATCAAAGCAATAGTACCTTCTTCTCCATTTATAGTATATTTCGTTTTTATTACTGTTACATCATCATCGAAATTATTTTCACTTCCTATATAAATATTAATACCATTATCTTCTTCTTTTATAGAATTTACAATATCTTTATCTTCGAACTTACTAATAATTTCTCTTATCTTATCTGCATTATTAAATTCGGGTTGCATTAAAATATTTTTTCTACCACTTACTTTAACCGACTCATTGGCGAAATCTGCAAAAGCATTATAAAATGCGTTATATAAAACCTCGTGTTGATGAACATATTTTCCAATTATAGGTTTTACCTGATATTCTAAGACTTCACTTACCATATCTATACTAGTTCCAATTATAAGTTTATTTATAAGATCAACAGTTTGTTTAATCTCAGACGTGTCAACTTCACTTGGTAGGTAGATATTCTTATGTTCAACGTGTCCCTTATCTGTTACCACAATAGCTACTAAATTATTAGAATCAATTGGGATTACTTCTATTTTTTGAACTAAATTTTCACTTGATTGTTTTCCCAAAACTATAGTAGTATAATGAGTAAGCTCAGAAACAATTTCCATACTTTTTAATATTGCATCACTTACTACTAATGATTTATTATCTACTATCGTTTGCAACCTCAACATATCTTCTCCTGTTAATTCTTTAGGCCTCATTATATTATCTACATAATATCTATATCCAGCCTCACTAGGAATTCTTCCAGATGAGATATGTGTCTTTTCAAGTAGTCCTATTTCTTCTAGATAATTCATCTCAGCTCTTATCGTAGCACTTGAACATTTCATTATATTGCATAATGCTTTGGAACTGACAGGTCTTGCACTTTTAACATAATCCTCTACTATCAATTTCAAAAGCATCTCTTGCCTTTTACTAATCATACAACCACCTCTACATTAGTATATAGCTTTTTTTATGATTTATAACATTTTTAGCACTATCTTTTCCTAAGTGCTGATATAAGTATAACACCATATTTTAGCACTGTCAATAAAAAAGTGCTAATTTCAATAAAATTTCACAAAAAAAGTTAGTATATCTACCAACTATTTATTATATGAATCAAAAATATAATTTTCATTTACATATTTATAATTTAAGATTATTTTCTCTTCCTTGTTTTTATAATTATAAGTAACTTCAATATTTAAATCATTGCCTTGTAACTTATAATTAATAATTTTATATTTTAAAGTATCAGCAAGAGCTTTATGATTACTAAGCGATATAAATTGATTACTAAATGAGTTATAATAAGCTCTTAAAAATGAGCCATCTATTATGTCTATTTTTTTAGCATCTGCACTAAATAATTTTTTATATTCATCATTTAATTCATCATAACTAAATATGAAAGAATAATCATTTGAGCAAAAGCCTTCCTTTGTATCTTTTACTATATGGTATTCATCATTAGTTAAGTTATATGTAGCAAAGCTATTATTATCAAATATTTTTTTACAATCAGCAATTTTTGTATACAAAGATTTTTCTTTAGCATTTTCTAAAATATTATTAAAAGCTATTATTATTTTTAAATTATCGCCAGTTTCTTCAGTGTTAACTAATAAAGACAAATTTACTTTTAAAATGCTGTCTACTAACTGTTTCAACTCATCATTTGATATTTTTTTTACATTTTCTATATTATTATTTTTATTTTCAGCTATATTATCTTTAGCATTACTATTATTATCTAAATTATTTTTTTTGTTAGAATCAACAATAATAGTTAAATATAATAAGCCTAATCCTAATATTAGCATTATAAATGCTAATACTACTATTTTTTTTCTTTTCATATTTTCTCCATAATCAACTAACTACTATGCTCTTTTTGGCTTCACTATATTCTTGCATTTTCTTAAGTATTTTATCCCTTTTAGCAATTATTAGCTTTAAATCATTTATCTCTTTACTATCCTTCTTATTTGCTAAATCATCCATCACTTTAAAGTATCTGCCAGTAGGAAACTGTTCATAAAATTCTTGGAGTAATTCGCTTAAGGCGTTAAAATTTTCTTCACCCACAACATCAAATAGATATTCTACTCGTCCTTCTTTTCTACTTTCTTTTATTTCTTTACTATAAGTCCTATAAAAATCTTTTACTAAAAAGAGCATATTCTCATATGATGTTCCACCATGTATCTTAGTAGTATTAGGTTCGTTAAATATCGTCTTCTCGTTGCTCAACATTAATTCGTGAATTTCTTGGCAAATTATTTCATTTATAATTTCACTTAAAAGTTCACAGCTTCTTTTTTTTCCATCAGATTCTATATCAACTACATCTTCTTTATCTGAAAAGCGCTCACTTATTACATCCCAACCACTAATTACTTTAATTTCACTTTCCGAAGCGCTTAAAAGACTTAATTCATAAACATGATTTAATTCGTGTAAAAGTGCACTATCAAGATATTCAAGAAGAGACCCCAAATTAAGGCATAGAATTGAATGCAACTGATAGTTCCCATCTTTTTTTACTAGATTTGGTGACACAAAAGCTCTAGAATTCAAATATGCCTTAGCATTTATACCATCATTTTTATCTAAAAGGCCTAATCTATCTATTTTTTCTCTCGTCTTAACATAACCATCTAATGAATTAATATAATTATTTAAAAATCTAGTATAAGCTTCACCTCTTCTTTGTTTTATTCTTTGAACTAATTCTTCATTAGGAATTAATTTTTTACAACTTTCATTATTTAAATAATCTTCATAATTATTTCCTAAATCTATTCCATACGATTTAAAGAAAGAGATTCTATCTCTTTTTATTGAATCTGCACGCCATCCGCCACTTAATAAAAGTTTACTATTTTCTTCTGAAAAGGCTTCTATTTTAGATTCATAAGATAAAGACAATCCAACGACACTATTAGCCACATCCATTGAAAATCCTATTTTATGGCCTGTTCTTTTTTCTTCTAGAAGAGATAATTCTCTTTCGTTTTGTGGAATAAGATCAATAAACTCTAAATATAATTGATCCTTTTCTCTATCTTCTAATTCATCTTTTAGTTTTAAACTTTTATCAACATATTCCTGATAAGGTTTTAAACCTTCTATTCTCTCTTTATAATGCTTCTTCATCATTTCATACTGTTCCAAAATAGGACCCAAAAAAGAAAATGCTCCACTATCTATTAACGCATTCAAATTGCTAGCATTTACATTTTCGTCAAAATTTCTTAAAAATTCTACAACTTCTTCTCTTCTGTAATTTGTAAATGCCCCTTTATCTTTTATATAAGTAGCATATTTATCAATTGGAAATAGATTTTGATAATCCAGAGTATATCCCGCAAATAATATTCTTTTCATTTCATTTTGCTTAGTATCAGCATAGCCAAGATTATCTAGCATATTATCCAAAAGTTCATTAAATATATTTTTTCTAATATCCTGCAAATTTCGTTTTAATTCTTCAGGAGTAATTACGCCTACAATAGAAATCTGACTAAATTTTTTTTCTACTTCTTCCGGGCTAACGCCGTAATAAACTGCAAAAGCATTTATTATATCCGGTAAAGATTTTTTGACAGTTTCATCACAATCTAAAATTCTAAACAATTCTTTATTCATATAGATCATACATCCAATCTATTAATGCATTATAGTTTTCGCCTTTTATATAAATTTTTTCTGATTCATTATTAATATTTACATTTATAATAACCTCATCACCATCTATAATGCTGGAATTACTAGTATAGCCCTTATATTTTCTTATTATTCTAAATAATTCATTTATTTTATCCTCGGTTACATATTTTAACGTATCATTTATTAAAACTGTCTTTAAAGTTAGATCTACTAATATTTTATCTATCCTGCCAATTTTATTAATTTGTATTTCAATGCTATTCATATTTTCACCATATATATTATAGCATAAATTTCATTTACAAATATAGTCATAATCTTCGTATTGCTTTTTTATTTCTTTTTTTGTTGCATTTAATTTTATTTTATCTTCAATTACAGATATTATCGTATTATTTTCTAACTTTAGATTATATTCATCTACATATTCTTTTATATCATCAAAGTATTCACTTGCAGTCACATTATCCGAAAAAATCATTTTATCAATTTGCTTATAGGTTTCGCTTTTAAAATCAAATTCAATTTTATTTTTTATCTTGATGTCATCATATGAATCATTATGTGTACAAGTAAGCTTATTTCCACAACCGCAAGCAAAAATTAAGCATAAATATAAAAGAACTATCTTTTTCATATTATCACCACTTAAATATACGCAAAAGTAAAAGAAATGATTACGTAAATAGCAATCATTTCTTTTATTTCTTAATATAATAACAATGTTAATTAAATCATCTGCAAATTATATATAAAAGTGATAGTGAAAATATAACCAACATTATAATACCATTAATAATATCTACTTTTTGACTTTTATATTTTACACCAACTGCCATAGATGATAGAATTCCACCTATAAGTCCACCTAGATGAGCAAAAGCATTTATTCCTGGAATAAATAGTCCTACTGATAAATTTAAAATTATAAGAGGTATTATTTGACTCTTAATTACACTACTTAAATATACTCTATAATAATATCCAAAATATACTAGGGATCCAAGCAAGCCGAATATAACTCCACTTGCACCCACGCTTACAATATTATCTTGTAAAAATGGCATTGAAAGTAAATTACCGATAACACCACTTGCTAGAAATATTATTGTATATTTTACTCTTCCATAAAAGCTTTCTAATTGTGGACCTATAACATATAGCGAATACATATTACATATCAAATGAAAAATACTTGCGTGTAAAAATATTGAACTAAATAATCTATAGAATTCTAAATTTGAATCAAAAGTAGATAAATTGACTAATCCGCCATATTTATATAAAACATTAGCATCTACATCTATAAAATTTCTAGATAATAAAGATGTCATAATATACATAAATAAGCATATTCCCATAAATATATATGTTATGATAGGCTTTTTCTTAGAAAAAACCTCTTCTGCTTTTTTAGTTTCATCAAAGTTTTTCTTGTTTATATCATCTGTTAATTTTATAAATAGTTCAAGTCCTTCTTCTTTAGAATTTTCTACTTCCATAATATTCGGAAACTTATCAAGTATAAAAGAATATTTAGATATGTCATCTAACTCTTTTATATTTGCGCACTCTATGTTATCGAACTGCTTATTTTCTAAATTTACATTATCTCCTAAATTAACAAAAATACTTAAAGTACTCATTTTAAAGGAGAACATTTTTCGCTTTATCTTCTTTAATATTTGCTTAGTTCTGAATATGTCAAAATCCAGTTGCTCATTATTATGTATATAATTCGAAACAATCCTTATTATTTTATAATCAGCTTCACTATTCTCTAGCCAAATTTCGTCTTTCGCTCCGTGAAGGATTACAGGATTATAACCACACTCGGTAATAAAATAATGAAGAAGTTTCATTACTATTTCATCATTTTTATTTAAAGTAATATTCATCCAATCACCCTTGTTATTATTTTAATACATTTATCATAAGATGTAAAGAGGTGTTACATGAAAAAAATTTTTAAGTTTCTTATCATTTTACTTCCATGGTTTATCGGTGGAATATTATTTAAAAGCGATATTATATTTTATAAATATTTAAATAAGCCTAGTTTTGCACCTAAACCTATTATATTTACAATAGTATGGCCTATTTTATATATTTTAATATCAATAAGTATTTATAAAATATATAAAAATAACAATTATAAAGACACACCAGAATATAATAAAGCTCTACTCGTAAATTATTTTTCTAATCAAATTTTCTCTTTTCTATTTTTTACTATAAAAAGTCCATTTTTGGCACTAATAGATACATTTATCGTTTTTATAACATCACTATTTTTATACTATGAAACTAAAGAAATAAATAAAAATTCTTCTAAGTTTTTAATACCATATATATTATGGAACACATTTGCTCTAGCACTAATAACTTCAATATTTTTTCTTAATATATAGTTAGTATTCATAAACTATTTCACTATTTTCAGATAACAACATCATTTCATATTCACTTAAGCACTTTTTTATTTTTAAATATATGTTGTTATTTTTTATTAAAACATTAACTTTATTTAATAAGCATTTAGGAATATCATCAACTAAATATAAAAAATCTTTATTATCTTTTACTATTCTCATATCGACCTGATTTTTATAATAATCATAATAATCTAGCTCTTCTTTTTCCAAATGAAATATAACTCCATAATACTTATCTACATATACATATACATCATAAAATCCCTCTATATGTATATCATACTTGTCTCTTAAAGTTATAAACATTTTTTTTAAATATTTTTCAAGATCTTCCTTTTTATCAAAATTCACATTTTTTAATATTTTTTTCTTTACATATATATCTAATGTAAACTCATCAATAAACTTAATGTTCATACAAATCCACCTAATTTATAGTATGAAAAAAAGAACAATTAGCTACATTGTTCTTTCAATTTTATCATAAACTTCTTTTTTACCAATTTTAGTTACATTAGAAAATAATACAAAGTCATCACCTACTACTAAATCTAAATCCTCTAAAATTGCACCTCTCTGTTTTTGCTGCAAAGTTATTCCAACCTTATCAGTTTTAGTAGCTACTATCGTAACTGGTATTTTGTAATATTTTAAATAATTATACATCATTAAATCATCATTAGATGGTTTATGTCTGAAATCTATTAACATAAATACTTGTTTTAAGTTTGGCCTATTTTTTAAATAATCTTCCATCATTAGACCAAATTTTTTTTGCTTTTTCTTACTTAGCATAGCAAATCCATAACCTGGAGCATCAACTAAATAAAATTTATCATTAACAAGATAAAAATTAATAGTCTGAGTTTTTCCAGGTGTAGCTGATATTCTAGCAAAGTTTTTTCTATTTATTAAAGTATTAATAAAACTACTCTTTCCAACATTACTCTTACCTACGAGTAAATATTCAGATTTTTCATCAGTAGGATATTGACTGCGTCTTACCGCACTAATTTTTAAATCAACAGACGTAATTTTCAAAGTACTTCACTCCCTTAAAAAGATGTTCTAATTATAACATGTTATGATTTTTTTGTCAAAAAGTAATATTTTAAGTCTAATATATAAATAAAAAAAATCGACATATGCCAATAAAACTAATCATCTTCAAATATACCTTCACATAATTCATCCATTGTTACACCTAATATTTTAGCAATTTTATACATAGAATAAAAAGATAGAGACTTTTGTCCACCTAGGCTCACTATATGTCTTAAATATTCATAGGATATATCAATCTCTTCAGAAAATTCCATTAAATTAACTTTTTTATCCTTACACATTTTTCTAACATTAGTACCTACTATATATTGAACATCATCCTTACTTTTAAACCTTTTAATATTCTGCATACTACCACCACACATATTATCTCATGTTTATTTTTTACTTGTATGCAAACAGATTATTTGCAAACTTTAAGTAATATTTTGGTTTTATATAAATATACTCTACTAGATAGGACGGGAGGATTTTATGATAAATAAAAGAAGTTTATGGTTTTTAACTTTATTTAGTTTAATTTTAATATTAAGCATATATTATATAACTATGCCAAGTGAATTACTGCTTACAGGTAATACTAATAATATAAAAACAGATGACAAAGATAAAACTACTATATCTATAGAAGAAAGTGATATATTAGTTGCTCTAAGGGTAGAGTCAGATGAAGAAATGACTAAAGAAATAGAAGACCTTCAGTCTGTTTTAACAAACACAGAGTCTACTGTAGATGAAAAAAACAAGGCATATGAAAAAATAAAAAAGCTTAATGATACAAGAGGAGAAGAAGAAAAACTTGAGGGTCAAATTAAACAAACCTACAAATTAGATTCATTTGTAAAGATTAATGATAACGAAATTAAAGTTACCGTGAATAGTTCAGAACATAATGAAAAATTAGCAAACAATATTATGAGAACAATTCAAGCTAATTATGAGGACTCTAAATATATAACAGTAAAATTTCAAAAATAACTCAGAAAAGAGTTATTTTTTTAGGCCCGCATAATCACTAAATATGTAAATCTACATAAAATAACATGAGAAAATATAAACCACTCTATTAGGAAGTGAGGGAAAAATGAAAAAAAGTATTTTAACTAAAAGAGAAAAACAAGTCTTTGAAATGTTAATTACAAATAAAACAACAAAAGAAATAGCAAGTAAATTAAGTATAAGCGAAAAAACAGTTAGAAATCATATTTCAAATGCTATGCAAAAACTAGGAGTTAAAGGAAGAGCAAGCGCTGTAGTAGAATTATTAAGGTTAGGAGAAATCTCTTTATAAAACGTATTTTTATACGTTTTTTACATATATTTTTATAGGTGATATTATGCTAAAAAGAATTTATACAAAAAAGTTAATAATATGTACTATTACACTATTTGCTTTATTTTTAATATATATTATTCCTGAAAAAAAAGAAGAAATAAAAATCAAAGAAGAAATAAATTACGTTAATAAAAATATTGAAACATCCCCAATTTTTCTTCTAGACAAAAATAACTATTTAGCAAGTACTAGAATAGTTACAACAAAAAAAGACATTGAGGGTTTAGCTACTGAATTAATTGAAGCTCTTATAATTGATGGTAATATGCAAGATAACATACCACCAGGTTTTAAAGCAATTTTACCAACCAACACTAAAATATTAAGTCTAAGCTTTAAAGATAATATAATAAAAGTTAATTTTAATAAAGAAGTTTTAAATACTAACAAAGAAAATGAAGAAAGAATTATAGAAGCAATAGTATACACATTAACTGGCTTAGAAAATGTTAAATTTGTAACTATATATGTAGATGGAGAAATTCTAACTAAGTTACCACAAACAAAAATAAATCTTCCTGCTACTCTAACAAGAAGAATAGGAATAAATAAAGAATACAATGTTAATAGTACAAATAACATAAGTAAAACAACAATATATTATATAAGTGAACATAATGATCAAGAATATTATGTACCAGTTACAAAAGTAAATAACGATTCAAGAGATAAAATTGAAATTATAGTAGATGAATTAAGCAGTAATAATGTTTACAAAACTAATTTAATGAGCTACTTAAATAATAATACTAAAGTATTATCTGTAAACGAAGATAACAATGAAATAGTGGTAAATTTTAATAGTGCTATTTTTAATGACATAAACACAAAAGAAATATTAGAGGAAGTAATATACACAATTTCTCTTTCTATAAATGATAATTATGACGTTTCAAGCATTGTTTTTAATGTAGAAAATGAAGAAATTTACAAAAGTGTTAACAAAAGTATTGAATAAATTTAAAAATTATTATATAATTATCTTGTTCCTTGGAACGAGATGTCTCAGTAGCTCAGCTGGATAGAGCATCGCCCTTCTAAGGCGAGTGTCAGGGGTTCGAATCCCTTCTGGGACACCATGTTAATAATAACTTGGATTTAATATCCAAGTTTTTTTCTTTAGCAACACTAAAAGGGAGCCATTAACGCCTCCCTTTTATTTACTTTAGTTTCTTAATTATCCATCATATCATCCACTATCAGTATATAACATATTTCTTTAATCGAATAAACTTAATTGATTGGACTCACTCATACCATTAAATATTCCCATAAGTTTCATTTTGTCCATAAGTGTTCCCGAAATTTTAGCTCTATACTGAACTTCTTCTATACTAAGAAAGCTCCTTTTTTCTCTTTCTTCAACTATTTTTTTAGCAACTGTATCTCCTAGGCCATCTATACTTGAGAAAGGTGGATAAATACTTTTATCATCTCTAACTCCCCAAGTTGTGGCATTACTTTTATTTAGATCTACTGGTAAAAATTGTATTCCTCGAGCTGTTGCCTCAAGACAAACTTTCAAACTTTCAAGTTGACCTAATTCTTTATTAGTTGCTTCATATCCTTTATTTTGTATTTCCAATATTTTTGCCTTTATTGCATCATATCCTTTTATCATAACTTCTACATCTACATCTGTAGCTTTTGATGTAAGCCATGATGCATAGAAGTATACTGGCATATGAACTTTATACCAAGCTATTCTGAAAGCACTTATTACATATGCTGCTGCGTGTGCTTTAGGGAACATATACTTTATTTTGTGACAAGAATCTATAAACCATTCTTCTATTCCAGCGTCTTCCATAGTTTTTTTATGAATTGCCCAAGTATCTGGATCTTTTGATGCTTTACCTTTACGTACAAATTCCATTATTTTAAATGCTTTAATTGGAGCTACTCCTTTATACATTAAGTAAACCATAATATCATCACGACATCCAATTACCTCTTTAAATGGAACAATATTGTTCTTAATTAGTTCCTGAGCATTTCCTAACCATACATCGGTTCCGTGTGATAATCCAGATATTTTTATAAGTTCAGCAAATGTTTTTGGCTTAGTTTCTGCTACCATTCCTATTGTAAATGGTGTTCCGAATTCCGGTATACCAAGTGTACCTGTTTGACACATTATTTGCTCATTAGTTACTCCTAATGCTTTAGTACTTGTAAAAATACTCATAGTATCTTTATCATCTAGTGGTACCTTTAAAATATCAGTTCCAGTTAAGTCTTGAATCATACGAAGTTGTGTTGGATCTGAATGCCCTAATATATCAAGTTTTAACAAATCTTGGTCTATTGCATGGTAATCAAAGTGAGTGGTTCTCCAAGCACTATTAGGATCGTCAGCTGGATACTGGAAAGGAGTAAAATCTGAGACATCCATATAATCTGGTACTACTACTATTCCTCCTGGATGTTGACCTGTTGTTCTTTTAACTCCTGTACATCCTTGCGCTAATCTCTCTATTTCAGCAGTACGCATTACAATATTTTTATCTTCACAATACCCTTTTACAAAGCCAAATGCTGTTTTATCAGCTACTGTACCAATAGTTCCTGCTCTATAAACATTATCTACACCAAATAAAACCTTAGTGTATTCGTGAGCTGAAGCTTGATTTAAATCTGAGAAGTTTAAGTCTATATCTGGAACTTTGTCCGCATTAAATCCTAAGAATGTCGCAAATGGCATGTCTTGTCCATCTTTATACATATCATTTCCGCAATCCGGACATTTTTTATCAGGTAAATCGAATCCACTCGAATAATCTGCTCCTAATTCTTTACCATTTTCATCTTTAAATATACTCTTTTTACAATTTAAACACCTATAATGAGCTGGAAGTGGATTTACTTCCGTTATTCCCATCATAGTAGCTACAAAGCTTGAACCTACAGATCCACGGGAACCTACCAAATATCCATCATCATTTGAATGCTTTACAAGTCTTTGCGCTATTAAGTAAATTGGATCGAATCCTCCTCCGATTATACCTCCAAGTTCTTTTTTTAACTTCTTATTTAAAGACTCATCATTTAACTCTCCATCATCTTCAGTCCAATTAGAGCTTATATATTTTTTTAACATTTCTTTTACACTATCAAAGCCTGCTATAATTACATTATGTACTTTTTCAAATGTAAGAGCATTCATTTCTTCTTGTGATATATTAGGATTTTCTATTTTTACATTATCACTGCAACATTTATAAACTATATCACCATATAATTCTTTTGCTATTCTTTCTTCTATATTAAATGGAAGTGGATCACCATACCAATCACTAGCCTTAGAGTAAACTAAGTCAGTAACAACCCTAGGACAATCCAGATAAGACTTACCATCATCACTTTTAACTCTAGGAGAAAATGGAATTCCACCAGTATCTATTATTACCTCTATCTCCTCAACTTCATCAAGTACTTTATTAGTATTTAAAACAACTATTTCATATGCTAAATCATCACCTAAGAATTCAAAATCATTAAGCATTTCTCTTGTTGTTCTGAAATGTTGTGATGGTATTTTTGTAATGCTACTCTTAGCTAGTGGATGTCTTCCTCCACCTGGTACTTTTTGATTTACAATAATCTCCCTATATATTTTATCTTCTCTTTTAAAATGATGTACATCTCCAGTTGCAACTATTATTTTTCCAGATTGTTTTGTAGCTTCTACAATTTTTCTTATATGATTCTCAAGTTCAAGTTGATCTTTAAAATCGCTAGTTTGTATTAAATGACTATATACTTCTGGAGGCTGAACTTCTACATAATCATAAAAATTTATTATATTAGTTAATTCCTGTCCCTCTTTGCTTCTGGCTTCTATAAATACTTCTGATTCATAGCAACCACTTCCTATTAGAAGTCCTTCTCTTAATTCTTCAAGTTTACTTCTTAGAATTCTAGGAGTTTTATATAAATAAACGGTGTTTGCTAAAGAGATTATTTTAAATAAATTTTTTAACCCTGTTTTATTTTTAGCAATGGCATTAAAATGAAATGTTCTACCAAATTTATGTATTTCATCTTTAGAAATCAATTTATCTAAGTCAGATATAGTTTTAAAATTCTGAGAAATTAATTTTTGCAACATTTTATGAAATACTAAAGCAGTACCCTCAGCATCGTAATCTGCCCTATGATGAGCATCTTCTTCCCAAGGAACATTATATCTTTTAACTAACGCTGATAAGCTATGTCTAGCAAATCCTTGATCTAATGTACGAGATAATTCTAATGTATCAATAACTGTATTAGTAAATTTACCTAGATTATATTTTTTCATTGACATTTCAATAAATGAAATATCGAATTTAGCATTATGAGCTACCATAGGTAAATCTCCAGCCCAAGCTAAAAACTTCTTAGTAACTTCTTCTTCTGATTCTTTACCTTTAACCATCTCATCAGTTATACAAGTAAGCTCTGTTATTTTATCAGGTATATGACGTCCAGGATCAATAAGCTCATCAAATCTGTCTATTATATTTCCATTCTCTATCTTTACAGCACCTATTTCAATCATCTGATCTCCACCAGCTGCATTAAATCCAGTTGTCTCTGTATCGAATACTACATAAGTAGTATTCATAAGAGGTAAATCTGTTTTCCTAACTACTATATTTACAGTATCATCTACTAAAGTTAACTCTGTCCCATATAGTCCCTTAAATATAGGAGGATTTTTAATTTTTTCTTTAATGTTTTCTAATTCTTTAGATACCTCTTCTTTATTTTCACATTCTTCACTATCTAAAAGAGATTCAAGTTCCTCTTTCTTGGCTTTTAAATCTTTTTTTATTCCTTTGTTATGTGAAGAAATAATTCCATATACGATAGGAAATGCCTGACATCCATTGTGATCTGTAACAGCAACTCCCTTATATCCCATTTTAATAGCATTACTTACTAATTCACAAGTATGCTTACCTAGGTCTAATTTAGTTACTCCGTCCATTTGACTCATCATAGTATGAGCGTGTAATTCAACTCTTTTTAATGGTGCATCATCTATTATTTCTTCCTCTTTATAATCACTATAGTTAATGTCTAAAATATTTAATGCATCTTCATTACTATATTTATCCTCTTTTACAGATCCCCTAAACTTATACCATTTACCACATTTTAAAGCTTTATTAAGTCTATTTGTTTCCTCTTCACCATTTACAAATAATTTAGCATATATACTATCAGTATGATCTGTAATTTTAAGTGTTATTATTCTAAGATCAGTTCTAGTTTCTCTTACTTCAATACCAAATATTTCTGCCTCTAAAGTAATTAAAGGAATCTTACCTACGATAGTATCTATTCTCTCTACCTGAGTATCTATAACTCTACCTAAAATTACATTAGGATCATCTACAGTTTCGATTCTTTTAGGAGTATAATTCTTTTTCCAAGCTGGTTTATCTTGTGAAGGAACTGGCTCACTCAAAGATTCTAAATTTATAGTTGTAGTATTTAATTTACTATTTTCTATTTCTTCTTGTATTTTAGAAGCCTCATCTTCATCAACTAAAATAACTAGATTTATGTTTTTATATCCGGCATTATTAAGATAATGTTCTATATTAAGCTTAAACTCTTCTAACTTTTTTACCTCTGCTACATTTAAAACATAAACTTTTATGTCGTTATCTATTACTTCAATACTATTATCTAAAAACATACTAAGCATTGGACTTTTGTTACTAAATATTTTAATAGCGGATTTAAAATACTCAGTAAGTAAATCTACATTTGTCTTTTCACAACTAAAAACAACATTTACATTTTCTATTTCACTAAAATAGTTTTTTAATTTATCCTTAATCTCTTCAAAAGACTCTATAGATAATGTAGTTAGTATATCAATATAAAAACAGTAATTAGTTTTATCTTTATTACCTATTATTTTACTTAATTTAGCCCCTTTTAATTCTTCAATAGCCTGATCACTTAAGCCAAGTTTATTTATTAAAATAGATAATTTTTCATCCATACTACCACCTAATTAATAGTATACCAAAAATAAAATTTAAATTAAATATTATAAAAGAAAAAACATACAAATTTGTATGTTCATTGAAATAATTAATTTGTATTATGGTTCAAATACTATATTTGAATCACTATATCCATCAGCCCAACCAAATGCACCACTTGGTAAGTAATTAAAATCTGATAGAGATGTCTTTCCTTTTACTATAACACTAGTTAGTTTATTTCCATAAAAAGCATAACCAATATAAGCAACGTTATCTGGTATTGTTATAGTCTTTAAATCCAATTCAGAAAAAGAGGAATTATCTAAAGTAGTTACATTAGATGGAATTTTTATATCTTCCCTTCTAGCGCCAGCATAAGAATTAATAGTAGAACCACCACTCATTTTTCCATCAGAATATATAAAAGCTTCACTATCAGGTAATTGATTATTGGTAAATGCTCCATGTCCTAAATTTTTTATAGTGGATGGAATACTTAAAGACTCAAGCTTATTATTAGCAAAAGCTTTAATTCCTATAGTTTCTATCTTTGATGGTAAATGAATGCTTCTTAATTCATTATAAGTGAAAGCATTGTCAGCAATTTCAACAACACTATCTGGAATTGTTAAATCTAATAATTTATTTTTGTAAAAAACACCTGTTTCAATTTTTGTTAAATTTGATGGTAAAACTAGTTTTTTCAAATTATTTTCCGAAAAAGCATAAATACCTATATTTTCAACACTATTTGGAAGTTTTACACTCGTTAATTTATTTTCTGAAAAAGCATAATCACCTATATTTTCAACACCATTCGGAAGTTTTACACTCGTTAATTTATTTTCTGAAAAAGCATAACTGCTTATCTCTTTTAAATCATTTGAAAATATAATAGCCTTTATTTTATTTTTCCTAAAAGCCTTTATTCCTATAGTTTTTAAACTTGATGGAAATATTAATGACTCTATTTGATTTCCAACAAATGCTTCTTCTCCTATAGTAACTAAACTAGAAGAAAATTTAATAGATGTAAGCTTATTATCCCCAAATGCACGAGCTCCGATAGTTTTTACACTATCAGGCAAAACTATGCTCTCTAAATTATTTGCATAAAAAGCTTCATCCTCTATAGTCTCAACGCCATCTGGAATAACTATGCTTTTTATTCCATCAGAATATGGAAAACAATAGCCGGGACCAGCACAACGCGTTCTATAGAATAAATTACTACCGATAGCTACGACCTTCTTACCACCAATAGTACTTGGAATTACTACATCATATATCCTATTACTACTATTAAAAAAACCACATTGGTATTTAGTTATTTTTACTCCATCTCCTGAGTCACTAACCGTAAAGCAACTTTCTGGTGTTGGCTCTAATTCTACTTCTGTATTTGTATTTGAATTAGAATATTTACGTCCATTTATGTAAAACTCATATGTTTTAATTTTGCCTTTTTCAAATGTAATTATTCCATTAGTTGGTGTAGTTCCATCTATTGTAACGTCAACATCATCGCCATCACAAACTAAAGTGTAATCATCAATCACGCATGCAGAAGGGCTAAATTCTTCAGTTAAATTTTTATGAGCTACCGTTTGCTCTACTGCGTGCAAATAAAGTTCTGCACTTCTATCATCTGCACTTTCTTTAGAATTACCTATAATATTTATTACAATTGGAGTAGCAATCATTGCAATTATTGCGAGTACTACTATTACAGCTAAAAGTTCTATTAATGTAAATCCTTTACTTTTCATATATACACACTCCTATCTTATATATTCATTTTAAAATATTTTCTAATTTTAGTCAAGAGAATCTTATACTATACTTTATATATAACGCATTTATATTCATTATTATATTATTTTGGCTAAATTCTATACGTTTTATATACACTGAAGTTTATTAATTTTAAAAAAAAATGATTAGTTTTAAATTTCTAATCATTAATTTCTTTTATTTTTTCTTCTATTCTCTTTCCATATTCAATAGATTCATCATAAATAAAATTTAATTCTGGTATATGTCTTAAGTCTATTCTTTCAGCTAAAACACGTTTTATAAATCCTTTAGCGCTTTTTAAAGCTTTTAGGGCTTCAGTTCTGTCATTTAATGAAGTAAAATATACTTTACAAAAGCTTAAATCATTTGTAACATCACAAAACGTAATTGTTATAAATTTAGCATGAGGATTTTTAACCTCATTAGCCAAAATATAACTTAACTCTTTTTGAATACTACTATTTATTCTTTCGTTTTTAATTATATTCATTTTTTCTCTACCATTTCATAGGCTTCTATTACATCGCCAACTTTTATATCGTTAAAATTAGTTATAGTTATACCACATTCTAAGCCTTTTTTAACTTCTTTAACTGAATCTTTTTCTCTTTGAATAGAATTGATTTCTCCATCATAAATTACTACACTATCTCTAATTATTCTTACTTTTGAATTAGATTTAAGTACTCCATCTAGTACATAACTTCCTGCTATTGTTCCTACTTTAGAGAATTTAAACAATTGTCTTACTTCTGCAGATCCAATAACTTTTTCTTCGTATTCAGGATCTAGCATTCCTTTCATTGCAGCTTCCATATCTTCAACAGCCTTATAAATTATATCGTAAAGTCTAATCTCTACTCCTTTTTCTTTAGCATAATCTTTTATAGAATTATTAGGTCTTATATTAAATCCTATTATTATAGCATTTGAAGCACTTGCTAGTACTATATCACTTTCGGTAATGGCTCCCACACTGCTTCTTAATACTTTTACTTTAACACCTTCTACTTCTATTTTTTCTAAAGAATTTTTAACAGCTTCACTTGAACCATTAACATCAGCTTTTACTATAACATTTATTTCTTTTGTACCTTCTTTTATTTTAGCAAATATATCTTCTAGGCTAACAGTACCTTTAGAGTTTTGTTTTAAGTGCTCTTCTGTTTTTCTCGCCTCACCTATGCTTCTTGCTTGTTTTTCTGTTTCAAAAGCCATAAACTTATCTCCAGCGCTTGGTGTTTCATTTAAGCCTGTTATTTCAACTGGCTGTGATGGATATGCCTCAGTTATTTCTTCACCTTTGTCATTTTTTAATGTTCTAACTTTACCAAAAGTAGTTCCTACTACTATCGGATCTCCTAATCTTAGCGTACCATTTTGTACTAAAATAGTAACAATTGGACCTACTTGCTTATCTAAACGTGCTTCTACGACACTACCACTTGCATAACGTGCTGGATTAGCTCTATAGTTTTCCATCTCAGCTACAAGTAAAATATTGTCTAAAAGTTCTTCTATTCCAGTTCCTTCTTTTGCACTTATATTAGTATATATAGTATCTCCACCCCAAGAATCTGGTGTAAGGCCATATTCTGCTAATTCAGACATTACTCTTTCTATATTTGCACCTGGTTTATCTATTTTATTTATAGCTACTAATATAGGTACTCCTGCAGCTTTTGCGTGGTCTATTGCTTCTTTTGTTTGAGGCATAACTCCATCATCCGCTGCAACTATTATTATTACAATATCAGTAATACTCGCTCCTCTTGCACGCATCTCTGTGAAGGCTGCGTGTCCTGGTGTATCTATAAATGTTATAATCTCATCTTTAACTTTTACTTGATATGCACTTATAGCTTGAGTTATTCCTCCAGCTTCGCCACTTGCTACATTAGTTTTTCTAATAGTATCAAGCAAAGTTGTTTTTCCATGATCTACGTGTCCCATAATTGTTACAACCGCTGGCCTTTTACGTAAATCTGCTTCTTCATCATTTATCTCAAATTCTTCAAATTTTGTTTCATCTATTATATGTTCTCTTTCGATTTCTTTTCCATATTCTGAAGCTAAAAGAGATGCATTATCAAAGTCCACTTTGTTATTTACAGTGGCAAGAATACCTAGCATAAATAGCTTCTTTATAAGCTCACTTGATTGAACCCCCAACACTTTAGCTAAATCTGCTATTGTCATTCCATCTTTATATATAATAACATTTGTATTTTGATGGGGACCATTACTAATAAGTTTCTCCTTATTTTTATACATTTCTTTCTTTTTCTTAGCTAATTCTTTTTTTCCTACTTTATTTTTATTTATGGGTTTTTCCTGCTTTTTTTGCTTTGAGTTATTAACTATATTTTCTATTTTGCTCTTTTCTTTTTCTATAAGTTCGTCTTCGTATTCTAACTCAGAATCGTCTTCTATAGAAATAGTATTATCAAGCTCTGTTATTGCGTCTTCATCTAAATAGTCATCTTCTACTGACGCATTTATTCCTAATTTTTTACAATAGTTTAATATCTCATCCACAGTCTTTCCTACATCTTGTGCATATTCTAATACACTCATCATATTAGCACCCTCTTTCTTAAATTTTTCTAACTATAGTTCCTGCCTCCTCAAAGAAAGCTTTAGATAGTTCATCTGGATATTCAGAATCGTAAACTATCTCACTTACGCCACTACTTACAAGTAGTTTTGCACATATATGGCAAGGATAAGTAGTTACATAAGCTACACTGCCATCTAAATCTATTCCATTCCTAGCAGCTTCTGATACTGCGAGTTGTTCAGCACAAAGTGCTCTACAAACTTCTCTTCTCTGACCACTAGGTATTTTTAATATATCTCTTATACAACCAACATCACGGCAGTCTCTAATTCCACCTACGGTATTATTATAGCCTTGAGCAACTACAAGCCCACCTTTTACAAGTACTGCACCCACCTTTGCTCTAGAGCATTCAGACTTTTCTGCTTGCTCATAGGCCATATTCATATATACATTATCCATTTTTACTCCTATAAGTTAACTTCCATCTTTTTATTTTTGGGTTCATATTTTCTGCATTTTACACCACATTTATCAAGCATTAATTTTGAAACTACACAACCTGGGGTATCTTTATATTTATCACTTAAATAAATTACTTCTTTTATCCCAGCTTGTATAATAGCTTTAGCGCATTCATTACATGGGAACAATGTTACATATAATATACAACCGCAAACAGAAGATCTTGCATTTAAAATTGCATTAAGTTCAGAATGACATACATATGCATATTTAGTATCAACAAAAGATCCTTCTCTTTCCCATTTCATATCTAAATCATCATCAAATCCTATAGGTGCTCCATTATATCCAGTAGATATAATTTTATTATTACTATTTACTATACAAGCACCTACTTGACTATTTGGATCCTTACTTCTTTGTGAAGATAAAATAGCTATCCCCATAAAGTATTCTTCCCATGATAGATAATCTGATCTTTTCATTAACTCACATCCATTTTCTTTAAATCTTCATATATTTCATCTGGAATTTCTACTTCTAACTTTTTATTTAAAATTTTTGATTTTTGAGCTTTCTCAAATGTTGCTATATCTCTTTTTAAATAAGCACCTCTACCGTTTATCTTACCCGATACGTCTATTACAACATTTCCATCAGTTGTTCTAACTACTCTTATAAGTTCCTTTTTAGGTAATTTTTCTCCTGTTATCACACAAGTTCTCATTGGTATTTTCTTCATATTATTACTCCAAAATATTTATTCCAGCTTCTCTTACTTGCTCTAATGTTTTTATCTCAAGATTATAATGGGTAAGACGACTAGCTAATTTAACATTTATACCGTGTCTTCCTATTGCTAAACTTAAGTTTTGATCATCGACTACTACCATTGTTTCTTTAGTCTTTTCATCTAATATAAATACTCTTAAATCTTTAGCAGGAGCAAGTGCATTTTGTATAAATTCAACAGGATCTTTAGAATATTTTACAACATCTATTTTTTCATTACCTAACTCATTTAGAATATTAGCTATTCTAGTGCCTCTTTCACCTATACAAGCACCTATTGGATCTACATTACTATTTTCTGAATAAACAGCTATTTTAGTTCTATTACCAGCATCACGAGCTACACTATATATTAATACAGTTCCATCGTTTATTTCTGGTATTTCAAGTTCGAATAGTCTTTTTATGAATCCATAATGTTTACGAGATAAAAGTATTAAAGCTCCTTTAGAGTTTATGTCAACTTTACTAATATATACTTTAATATTTGAGCCCATCTTTATTTGTTCACCTGGTATTATCTCACTTTTTGGAAGTAAACCTTGAGCTTTCCCTAGGTTTATATAATAATTATTCTCATCTTCCATCTCAACTATTCCAGACATCATTTCATCTTGCTTTTCACCAAACTCTTTAGCTATATTATTTCTTTCTGCTTCTCTTACTTTTTGAATAATAACTTGTTTAGCAGTAGATGCAGCAACACGTCCAAAATCTTGTGGTGACACTTCTTCTTCTATAGTCTCTCCTACTTTTATATCTGGATCTATTTTTTTTGCATCTTCTAATGTTATATGTAATTTATTGTTAAAAACAAATGGTTTATATCTCATTTCTTCCGGCAAATCTTCTAACTCTTCATCCTCTAATTGTTCTTCTGTTAATATTTCTTCATCTGAAAGAGGTATCTGATCCTCGTCTAATGATTCCTTATGATTTTTATCAAGTACTACTGTTTTATATGAATATATTTTAAATATATTATTATCTTTATCAATTTCAACTCTTGAATTTGATAATCCATAATGCTTTTTATAAGCACTATTTAAAGCAGATACCATAGATTCATACATATATTCTCTATCAATACCTTGCTCTTCTAATAAATCTAAAGCTTTTCCAAATTCTTTATTATTCATACTATTCACATCCCTTCTCTTTTGAACAAACATCTAATATATAACTATCCGTAATATAATCCACACTGTCTAGTAATGAATCAATTATATGAGTAACCTTAACACAATCATCTAAATCAATAATACCATTTTTATCTATAATAACTCTCAAGAAAAAATTATTATCCTCCTTAACATATAATACATCATCTATCGTGTATCCTTCTTTTAAAACTGATCCTTCTATTAAATCCCTTACTTTACTTGCAATATCCATTAGTACCTCCAATTAATTTAAAGAGTGGGTTTTATTCCCACTCTTGCTTGCAACAATATAATTATATCATAAAAATTATAATTTACATAGTTTTTTTACATTATTATTTATTTTTTTTGGTATAATTATCTAGGAGGAACAAAAAATGAATGAAAATAAGAAAGATTTTAAAAACATGATTCTAGGTTTTGGAGTAATTACACTATACTTAGTTGCTTCATTGTCTTCATTAAATATATTATCCATTTTTAACATTAATTACAATAACTTTAGTTTACTAGGAAAAGCCATATACGCTATAACCTATGAAGCATTACTTACACTAATCATCATATTTATATATAGAAAAGATTTTATACCAGACTTAAAAATTTTCGTAAAAAATAATGCTAAATATTTTAAAAAATATATTAAATATTGGTTTTTAGTAATCATACTTATGATTTTAAGCAATGGTATTGTTACAATGTTTACAAACACAGATACTGCAGCGAACCAAGAAATAATAGTTAATACTCTTAAAAAAGCGCCTATATATATTTTTATAACTACAGTATTTATAGCGCCTATATTGGAAGAATTAGTGTTTAGGTTATCGTTTAAAAAAATATTTGCACACACAAATTTTCTATTTATATTATTCTCTGGATTTATATTTGGGAGCATGCATGTTATAGGCTCTCTTAATAACATAACTGATATTTTATTTATAATTCCATATAGTATTCCTGGATTTATATTTGCATATACATATACAAAGTCAGAAAATATATGTGTACCAATTAGTTTACATTTTATACACAATGGAGTTAGTATGTGCCTACAAATAATTTTAACTTTTTTAATTTAAAAAAATTGATATTATAAATTACCCTTAAATAGTTCACAACAATAAAAAGTATAGAAATTGAGATTACTTTACTAGAATAACTTCCCATTAGATATTAATATTCTATATTAGAATTAGAGTTGATATAACCGCTCGACTAGTCAAATACATTAATTCTAAAAATGCAAAATATTTTTCTTTTGGAACTACTTTTACAATGCGGTGTTTATTTATCTTATTAGTGTTGAACAAATAATTATCATTTTAAATTAAACTTGAAGACAAATTTAATTCAACTAATCCATTATTATAAAATGTAAAGTATCCATATTTTTCGTATCATAAAGCAAAACTACACTTTTTAATTTTTATTCTATAAACATTCTAGTTTCTTAAAAGAAAGAAAATTTATTATATAAAAGGATTGACATTAAGTCAATCCTAATTTGTGAAACAAAACACATCAATCTTTTCTACTTATCATTTTTTCAACTATACATTCAACATTAGCTTTAGAGAATGGTTTGTTAAGCATATCAACAATATCATAAGAAAATGCTTTAGAAATAGTTTCTTTAGTATCATCCCCAGAAATGATGCAAATTGGATATTTTCTAAATAAGTTATTATTTTTAAAATAATTGAGAACCATGAATCCATCATATTCAGGCATATTCAAATCAAGCAACATACCTATTATATTGTACTCCTTATTAGAAGTAATAATATCTATTGCTTCCTTTCCATTAGACGCCTTTAAAACTGTATAATCCTCTCCTAAAGACTTTTCGATAATATTTTTTATTATCATTGAATCATCAGCTACTATAATTGCATTCTTCATATTTATCCCTTTCTTAAATACTTTTTAACAACATTAATAATTCTATTAGCTTCATTCATAAGGCTATCGTAATGACCTAAAATATATTCTAAGTCATTTTCTTTTCCTTTAATTTCATGATTATATGAGAGCTCAGCCAATTTAGTAAAGCCCAAATATTTACTATCACTTTTCATAGCATGCGCAAGTATTGCGTAATTATTTAAATCTTTAGACTCTTTAAATTCTTTCATTTTAGGTAATCTTGTCTCTGATTCAGTAAGAAATGCTTCTAATGTTTCATCATACATTTCCATATCACCTAAAAGTTCTAATCCCTTATCAACATCTATTCCTTTATCTTTTAAGAATTGAACGTTATTATTATCATCTTTTATAACATTATCGTTAACTTTATCTATATTTTTATCTATTTCTTTATCATTATCATTTTGATTATTATTTTTTATACTATCTTTTAAAAATTTAGCTAATACCCTATTTAATTCTAATTTTTCTATTGGCTTAGATAAATAATCATCAAAGCCAACTTCTAAATACTTTTTTTCTTTACCATTTAATGCATCCGCTGTAAGAGCTACTATTGGTATACTAAATCCATTTATTTCTTTTAGTCTTTTCAAAGTCTCAACGCCACTCATCTTTGGCATCATTATATCCATGAATATTATATCATATTTTTTATTTCTTTCAATACTATTTATACAATCAAATCCATTATCCATGCATTCTATTTCTACACCATATTCTTTAAATAGTTTCTGAGCCACTCTTAAGTTCAATTTATTATCATCTACAACAAGAATTTTCTTACCAGTTAAATCTAATTTTTCTTCACTAAGAGTCTTTTTCTCACAAGTTCCTGTACCTATCTTTTGCATTAAATAAATCGTAAAAGTAGAGCCCTCTCCATACTCACTTTGTACAACTATTTTCCCGCCCATCATTTCAACAAGCCTTTTAGTAATAGCAAGGCCAAGTCCAGTTCCTTCTGTTGTTGTATTTTTATCCTCATCAAGTCTTTCAAATTTATTAAATAGTTTACTTATTTGTTCAGTTTTTATTCCTCTACCTGTATCTGCAATAGATATTGCTAATTTACATTCATCTTTAATATTTACACAACTAACCTTAAAATCTATATATCCGTATTCAGTATATTTAGCGGAATTAGTTAAAATATTAGTTATGACTTGTTTAACTTTTCCAGCATCACCATATAATACTTTAGGTATATCAGGTGCAAAATCACATCTTACCTCAATAGGTTTCTCACCAATTCTAGCTCTGATTAGTTTCGTCAAATTTTCTAAGTTTTCTCTTAAGTCATACTCGGTATTAACAATTTCCATTTTATCAGCTTCTATTTTACTTATGTCAAGTATACCATTAACTATTTCAAGTAAATTTCTAGAAGCCATAATTATGTCTTTGGCATCCTCTTTTGCATCGTCTAGTGATTCTGCATTTTCAATGCATTCACTAAATCCTACTATAGCATTTAATGGAGTTCTTATCTCATGAGACATATTACTTAAGAAATCAGTCTTAGCATGGTTTGCTTGCTCTGCTTGTACTTTGGCAAGTTCTAGTTCATTTATTAACTTCATATCTGGATTTTCTATAGTAAAATACATAAGGATAGTAATAAATGTTTCCATTGAAGTTATAATCAATATATGCGGAAACGTTGCTTGAATAAATGTGGCTATAAGACCTATTGTTAAATATGCAAACATTGGAATATATTTTTTGCTCTTTAAATTTTTGAAATTCTTAAACATACAAATTAACCAAGATACTATACATATTCCAGAAACAATATATGTAACATTAGCACTCGGACCATAAGTAAAAATTCTTCCATTATCTCTGTTACTATATAAAGGTAAAATAAGTACTATAAAAATTGAGATTGTACAAAATATAGTTAAAATAGTTGTTATTTTTTTAAATACTTTTAAATCCACTTTTTTTAAAGATATTGTAAAAATATACGCGGTCATTAAAACTATCCACACCACTAAGTAACACAAATATAATTTACATATCTGAATTAAAATAATTGATTCATAATTAATCACAGCAAGATATGTGCTTAAAATATCTAAAATCATACCAACAAAATTAAATATAATTAAACAAGAAAAAATTTTATTTTCTATAGTTGGCATTTTTTTCTTTGAAAAATAAATTATCATTATTAAAACAATGTAAAATAAACTTAAAATTTGAAAATACAAACTACTCATTATCTACCACCTAGTTTAAATTATACCACATATAATTTAAATTTCAATTAAATTGATCAAATCCTTTATATTTAAATACATTTTTGACAAAAAAAGTGGGTTTTAACCCACTCTAATTATGTTGAAACTTCATTCTTTTTATTAAAGTTTTATAATCCATTTTTCCTAATGCTGTTTCAGGAAAATCTTCAACTGGAACAAATTTCACCGGTTGATGGTATCTATCAAGATTCATTTTACATTGTGATTTTAACTTATCAACAAGTGCTGGTGTTATACCCAATGTTCCGTTTTTCATTTTTATAAAAGCTACTGGAACATTTCCTTTATATTCGTCTTCCATTGGAACTACAATACTACTCTCTATCTCATCTACTTTTTCAAGTTCTCTTTCAATACTATCCGGATATACATTAACACCACTAGATTCGAACATTCTATCTAATCTTTGAGTATAAAATACTATTCCATCTTCATCTATATAGCCCATATCTCCAGTATGTAACCATTTTTTTCCATCTTTTTCTAACGATATCGAATGTTTTTTGGTATTTCCAAAGTAATCTTGTACCATTACAGTTGGACCGGAAATACAAATTTCACCATCTTCATTATATCCAAATTCTTCTCCTGTACTAGGGTCAACTATTTTAAAATCCGTATTAACCATTGGTATTCCTATGCTTCCAACTTTATTGCACCCATTAAATGAGAATGTAACACCAGCAACAGCCTCAGTTAATCCATACCCTTTACATACAGAACTTGTACAATTATGTGCTTTTAAAAATTCGTTAAATTCCTCTTCATTTTTCATTTTATCAGCACCATATACTACATATTTTAGGCAAGACAAATCTGATTCTTTTAATTTTTTATTACTCATCATAGCATTAAATAATGTTGGCACTCCAATAATATGATTAGGACGTTTTTTTAATAATTTTGGCAAATCATTTTTACTAAATTTAGCAACTAAAATTATAGAAACCCCATTACATAATGGCAAATGTACTGAGCTGCATAATCCAAAGCCATGAAATATTGGCATTATAGTAAGCATTTTATCACCAGCAGAAAAATTAGATGCCATAGCACCAAACTGTGTAATCATTGAATTAATATTATCATTTGATAATGGAACAGTTTTGGCATCTCCAGAAGTACCACCAGTATGAAGTAAAACTGCAATCTCATCTTTTGAATAAGAATTATGTGTATAAGTAGCTCCCTTGCCATTTGCTATAAATTTTCTCCAAGAAATTACATCAACATTTTGTAATCCTTCAGAATGTAACTGTTTGCTTTTTTTTCTTATTTTAAACACAATTTTTTTAACTAAAGGCATTGATATACCAGCACTACATGAAATTACTTTTAAGTCATCGCCAGAGATTTTAGGCACTACATCATCTAGTGCTACTACATATTTACAATTTGTTTCTTTTATATATGAATTAATTTCTGCTTGACTTTTCAAAGGATGTATCATATTTGGTATTGCTCCAATATTATTTAAGGCATAAATTGATGCTAATGCCTCTGGTGTATTAGGCATGCAAACAGCTACTACATCGCCTTTTTTCACGCCCAACTTAGAGAATGCCCTACTGCATTCGTCAATCATTTCAAATAATTTTTTAAATTTAATTTTTCTGTCATAATAGTCTATTGCTAACCCATTCATATTGTTAATATTGCTTAAATATAAATGTTCATATAGTGTTCTTTTGGGCGTTGCAATATTCCTATTTTCTTCTGGTATATATCTTAACCAACGTTTTTCAACAGATGGTTTATTATTATTTTCACTTATCTTAGTCATTTTTAATGACACCCCTTACTAAGCTTTTTTTGCTTTTGCTTTTGAGCTTCATCTTTTTCTTTTAACTCAATAACCATTCCTTCTATCAAATTTTGAAGTTTCATTGTGGATACTTCAACATCATCTAAAGGCGAAACATAAAATGGTTCTGCAAACCTGATTCTATTCTTTTTTCCATAATAGATAGCCATTGGAATAATTGCTGTTCCTGTTTTTTGTGCCATTGCAACTGCGCCTTTATGAAATGGTAATATAGTTTTTTTTCTTCCTTCTTCTGTTTTGTTTTTTCTTGTACCTTCTGGAAAAATTAAGACATTATCACCATATACCAATCTAGTTGCTAATTGCTCTGATGTTTCTTTTCTACTATTAGGATCTTTTCTGTCAATAAATACCGCACCTCTTGTCAATTTAAAAATTCTTCCTCTAAATGAGTCTTGAATCTCTGAAGCTGCAAATCCAGCATAATATTGGTGTTTTCCTAATCCTAAATCTATCAAATAATTATCACAAGATTTAACATGATTTGAGCAAAACAACTTTCCATCTTGATAAGGTACATTATCTTTATTTTCTATAATAGGTTTAAATTTCAATTTCATAACAGGATACATTAATGTATACATTAGTCTATAGGCTTTTTTTCCTTTATTTAATTCTTTCGTATTTAATTTTAAACTTCCGCTTTTTAAATGAGCATAATACTGATTATAATATCTTTTTTTCTCTTCATCGCTCATTTTTTCTATCTCTTGAGATGTAGCATGTAAAAACTCCCCTGGTTTCACTAAATTTACTGATAATTCATCTATTTTAGTTTCAACTTCATCCCAACTATTAACTCTTATAATATTATCGTGAGATACGTCTTTATTATAAGGATTATCAATAAGTATAACTCTAACTCCGTTTTCTGCTAAGTATAAAGCAACATCAGATTTATCTTCTATCATTATATCAACATGTAGTTTTCTACATCCTAATAATTTATCCCTAGGACTATCTTTTTCAGAACAATATTGTTTAGAATCAAAAGTTAATGAATTTTTTTCTAACCACTTATTTAGCAACTTTCTATAACGGTAACCAAGCAAATTACTACTTGTAACAAATTTTCTGGCTGTAATCAAATGCAAATTATATCCCTTATTTTTTAAATTGCTTAAAGTAGTTTTTGCTCCATCTCTTAATGAACATTCTTTACAATACTTTTCTAAAACCTTACTGCCATATAATAACTCTTTAGATTTTGAAAGTCCGAATATTTCACCAAAACTATAAGCTTCTGGTAATACTGGCTCTTTCTTTAACATTTTAGCCACTTTAGTATTATAAAAGCCATTCAAGTCAGTTAAAGTTCCATCTACGTCTACTCCAATTATAGGATTGTTCTTTTTATTATTCTTTTCCACAAGTCTTCCCCCTTTAAAATTGATTGTTATAATAACACTTATTTCACTATTTGTCAAACTGTTTGTTATTTACTCACTTTTTTTTGGAAAAATGAGAAATTTTTCTAATAAAAGATATACTTTTTATATATTAGTTATATTAGTTAAGGCCCTCTAAATATTTTCTTATTCTTTTTTGAGCATGAGATGTATGCGCATCTTTTAGCCAACCTTCGTTAGGGTGTGATGATTTATCTGATTCTATTAACACTCTATCTCCATCACTTAAAACGTAACCTCTTGAAACTTGTTTATCATTAACTTTAGCACCCACCAAACTATTTCCTAATGAATTCTTTAGTCTATAAGCAAGATCTATCACTGTCGAACCTTTAGGTAATTCTATTCTATCGCCTTTTCTTGTAAACACAGTTATTGTTCCAGATAATATTTCCCTTCTTACTTGTTCTACAAACCCTTCATTATCCTCAAATATTTTGTCTATTTCTGATAATGATCCTAACATTTGAAATTTTTTGCTTACTTCTTCTTGCATTCTATATCTTGCTTTTCCTTTATTTATATCCCAATATGTAGTAATTCCAAAAGAAGCAACTCTATCCATATCAAACGTTCTTATTTGATTTTGAACCAAATTATGATTTGGCCCAAAGACAGTTGTATGAAGAGATTGATACATATTAGCTTTAGGGTTACATATATAATCTCTAAATGTAGATTCTACTGGTTTATATAATGAATGAATAAGTCCTAAGGATACATAACAATTTCTTATTTGATCTACCATTATTTTTAATGATAATAAATCATGTATTTTAGACCAATCATTTACTTCATGAAGTCTTTTATATATACCATATATGTTTTTAGTTCTTACTTTTATTTCATATGGAATTCCTTCTGCAATAAGTATATCTGAAATACTTAATAGCATATCTGTTAAAATGTTAGCATTAGCTTGACCCCTTCTCATTAATTCCTCGCTTATTTTTTTATATTCATCTGGATTTAGATAGCTAAATGCCAAATCTTCTAATTCAGTTTTTACTCTATATTCACCAAGATAGTATGCAAATGGAACAAATATTTCTAGGGTTTCTATAGCATTTTCTCTTTGCTTTACAGGAGTTTTATATTGTAACGTTCTCATATTGTGAAGTCTATCAGCTAATTTTATTATCATAATTCTTACATCTTTAATAACACTCGTTAATATTTTTCTTGTATTTGCTAAATTTTGTTCAGCTTTGGTAGAAAAGTTCATTCTACGTATTTTTGTTACTCCATCTACTAAAATAGCTACTTCTTCTCCAAAGTTGTTAACAATATCTGCTCTTGTTGCTTTGGTGTCTTCTAAAGTATCATGTAAAAGTGCTGCACATAAAGTTGGAGTATCAGCGTGCATTTCTGCCAATATATAAGCGACATTTAACGGATGTGTTATATAAGGTTCACCACTTTCTCTTAGCTGTCCACTATGAAGATAATCAGCATAATTATATGCATTTTTTACAAGTTCTGCTCCATTTGGATTATACTCTTTTACAAGACTTAACAAATTAGTAATAGTTATTTTAGACATAAAACCTCCTATAAAAAATAACAAGCATAAAATAGGTGCTTGTTATAATTATTGGCGCATTAAAGAATCATAAGAAATTATATTCATATAACAATTAGTTATTACTTCAAATAATCTTATACATTCCATATATACACCTCAAATAATTTATTTAAATAAATATTACTATTATTTTTTTGTTATGTCAATATTCATATAGATAAAAAGTGAAATAATTAAATTTCACTTCAAATACAAATATTATCTACTTTTAGCTGGCTTTTCAACTTCAATTTCTTCTTCATCTGATTTTTCTTTTTTTCTTGATAATAAATTTTCCTTTATTCTTTTTAACCAACCTTTTCTTTTCTCTGAAAATAGTTGCTCTAAATTTTCTTTTACATCAGATACAGAAACATACTCTCCATTATCTACATAATCATATTCACTTAATCGTAAATTTGATGATAGTTCAGCGTACATTGATGGAATTCCATTTTTATAAGCATTTTCTTTTCCTATTACTCTTCTAACATCAGTTTCAGTTATTTTTTTATTTTTTAATAACTCTATTATACTGCAAAGTTTAAACGTTCTTTTTAACTTTCTAAGAGCTTTTTTGCTTAGTGATAACTTTTCATCTGTTTCTTTTACATAATAAATCTTTCCCTTATTCTTTTTATAATAATCTTGTAAAGCCTTATTAAAATCTTTTCTATTTACATATTCACCATTTGGAAGAACTATTTCTTCTTCACCGACTTTTAAATCGATTACTGCTTGAGGTAGTACTTCACCATCTATAACTGTAGATAAAGTCCTTTTTGTAGCATCTTTTCTAGGTGACAACTTTATAGTTTGAATTTCATCTACTCCAGACATTATGTCTTCATACACTTGATTTATTAAAGCATTAGAATTATCAACTATAACATCAGCCAAATCCTCAGATACAGGCACTGGTTTTGGATCTTTCTTTGGATCAGTTGGTTTTACTGGAGCTGTTGGATCCTTTGGATCTTTCTTTTCTGGATCCTTCGCTGGAGATGGTGCAGGTGCTGGAGTTGGCTCCGGAGTTGGTGCAGGTACTGGAGTTGGTGCTGAAGTTTTTTCTCTTTCAGCCTTTCTCTTCTCATAATAGTCTTTCTCCCATGGTGTTAATGTTTGAAGGGTTTCTGGCCCACCAACTTCTAACAACACTCTTGGTGATGTTTTTACTATTTTTTCATATTCCTCTAGCTTTTGCATATCTAGTTTTAATCTAGATAACCTATCTGCACAAGCTTGGCTTCTTTCAGATAATGCCTTATATTTATTTCTAGAATGCTCAGTTATATTATGGTTTTCATCGTACTCATACTTAAAAGCTCTAAGTGAATGTAATGCTACTTGAAATCTTATATCTGCTTCCTCTATATCAAATTCTAGGCGTTTTTTTTCTTGATAAATAATTTTTCTATACTTGTCTTGAGTCTCACCTAATTCGTATAAATATACATTTGTATAATCTGGCGTATTATTAATCTCATCTTGTAAAGCTTTTTCTTTTGCTAAATATGCATTTTCTAAATCTCTCTTAACAATTTCTCTATAATTTGGATTAGGTAATGAAGATGTATTCTCAGATACATACTCTCTTAAGTATTCCTCTATCTCAGATTCTTTATTAGCTTTTAATCTTTCCAATTGTAATCTTAAGTGAGTGACCTTACCATTTCTCTCTTTTTTTAACTCATCTATTTTATCCATAAATGGTTTCATTAATTCATCTATTCTATTTTTCATATATTCCCCTCCATAAAATTAGTGTCTATAGTAGCACATTTTTTTATTTTAGTCAATTTCATCATCATCTGAAGAATTAAGAGCAAATTGACTCAAAACATAATCTAGTTCGTTATTGTCTTTAACTTCTTCTAGTATTATTTTATCTTCTTTTACTTTTTCCACTGCTATCATTATTTCAAGTGGTTTTGAATTCGTTATTAAATAAACATAATTAACATTATGAAAATTTAATTTATCTACTATAATGTACTCCTTACTATCATCCAACTTAACTATTTGTCCTATATTCATATTATTAATCCCTTTCTATCAATCAACATATTCACAATCTAGTGAATAATCTTTTAAAACTATAAATTTTAATTTATCGTACTCTATAGATTTATTAGTATTTGGATTTGTTTCTTTTTTTAAAGCTCCATAACTAATTAAATCGCTTACATTTATTTCTATTACAGTCCCTATAATAGATAGTTCTTTATATTCATCCATATTAGAATATATATACGATTTTCCAGCTAAGCAAGCATTACTTACCAATGTTGTATATTTTTTCTCTTCATCATCTTTAGCAGACTTAAGAAGTGATGGAAAACTAACTAGAAAAATTGCTGCTAAAACTATAACTATAGCTAAAAGTTCTGTTAGTGTAAAACCTTTATTATTAATATTTTTCATAGCATCACCAGTATAATTAAATTTTAGCACAAAATTTAAAAATAAACAACAAAAAAAGATTAATATTCTTAATCTTTAAGCTCTTGATGCGTATTTACCATCTGCAGTATATACTGATACAACTTCTCCTTGTTCAATAAATAAAGGAACCCTTACTACTAGTCCTGTTTCTAATGTTGCATCTTTTGTTGCATTGTTAGTAGTATTACCTTTTACAGCTGGTTCTGTTTTAACAACCTCTAAATCAACTTGAGCTGGTAATATAATACCAAGTAACTCTCCTTGATAGAAAGATATTAACACATCTAATCCTTCTTTTAAATAATTAACGTTATCTCCTAATTGATCTTTTGATAATTCAATTTGTTCATAAGTTTCCATATTCATGAAATTATAAGAATCTCCATTGGCATATAAAAACTGCATTCCTACTTTTTCAACCATAGCTTTTTCAAGTTTTACACCTGAGTTAAATCTTTTTTCTACAATTGAACCTGTACGTAAGTTTTTAAGTTTTGCTTGAACAAATGCTGCACCTTTACCAGGCTTAACATGTGAAAATTCTAAAACTGTATAAATATTATCCTCAAAAAGGATTGTCATTCCATTTTTAATATCATTTACGTTAAACATATTTTCCTCCTTTTTGAATATTATTTAGTTTCTTTATGAAGCGTACTTTTTTTACACTTTGGACAGTATTTATTTAATTCTAAACGCTCAGTAGTATTCTTTTTATTTTTTTCAGTACGGAAATTTTGGTCTCCACATTCAGTACATTTAAGAGTTATTCTTTGTCTAGCTTCTCCTTTTTTTGCCATAGTTTCTCCTCCTTTTTTCAATATTCCAATATATTATAGCAAATTATCCATAAATTTCAAAGTATTTTTGACTAACTTTTTGACTAATTCTCTTATTTATATGACTCATATCAATATAAGATGTACTTTCTAAAGCTACATCTGGAGAAATTACTGTAAATACCACTTCTGGATTATCATATGGAGCATATCCTGAAAAAGTAGCTGTTGTAGTAGCTGTATCTATAACTCCATCACCATTTGTGTCAAGAAAACTTTGAGCAGTTCCCGTTTTACCAGCAGGATTATGAGAAAAATCTATATATCCACTTCCTGTACCACCATAATTTAAAACTTGTCTAAATCCTTCTTTAACTCTATCAATATATTTAGAATCAGTAGAAACTTTATTTAAAACTTTAGGTTCAGCTTCATATATAAATTTTGAAAATTCTCCTTCACTAGAATCAAATACTGCTTTAAGTAGGTATGGCTTCATTCTATTTCCATCGTTTGCTATAGTTGACATATATTGAGCTATTTGAATAGGTGTATATGTATCGTATTGCCCAATTGAAAAATCTAGTAGTAATCCTGATAATCTGTTTTCACCTTTATATCCTAATGATTCATTAGGTAAATCAATTCCTGTCTTTACTCCCAAGCCAAATTCGGCAAAAGTAGATCTATATATATCAAATGCCTTTTCATCTATTACAAGAGGTTTATTATATTCATATTTCCCTCCACCTACTTTAATCGCAGTATAAAACTGATAAACATTAGAGGAATATTTAAGTGCAGCAAGGTCATCTATGTATCCATAATCAAATAAAGAGCATTTAATTGGAGTCGCTGCTATTTTTATACAAGAATCATATCTTACTTCACCTATTTGAAGTGCACCAGTATTATATCCAACTATATGTGAAGCACCTTTTACTATAGATCCTGGAGTAACCGATGAGGTAACAACACCAGGAGTATAATCAAATATAGTATAGCTTCCATCATCGTTTACTTTTATTTGTTTTCCAGCCATAGCTAGTATTTCTCCAGTTTTAGGATTATTTACTATTACGTATGCTTTATCAAAATAATCTGTAAATCTTTCTTGTTTAGCAATAACTAGTTCTTCTTCTAAGATATGCTCAACTTCCTTTTGTAATTCAATATCAATAGTAAGGACTATATCATTACCTCTAGTTCCCTTTTTTAATTCGGTATGACTACTATCATCATTTATTTGGTATACTGCTTTATTTCCTTTTAGATAATCTTCATATTGAAACTCTAAATAGCTTGTACCTACTCTATCTGTTAGGCTATAGCCTTTCTTTAAATATTCCTCTTTTAAATTATACGGAATACCACTAGTACTAGACGATACACTCCCTAATATAGTTTTAAAAACTGTTCCATATGGATAATATCTATCCCAATCAAGTTTTACATCAACACCTTTTAATTTATCTATATTCTCTGCTATTTTAGCATATTCTTCATCAGTAACATTTACATTTTTTATTATCTTTTCTGTATAGTAATAACCTTTATTCATTAAATTATATATATAGCACGCCTCATAATCTAAATCACTATATTGGGCAAGCTCCTCATCAGTTACTCTTTCTATTTTATACTTTTCTATTTCTTCACTAGTTATTTTTCTATTTTTTAAACTTTCTTTTTCCTTGTTAGTTATTTTTTTTGATGCCTCACTAGGGTTGTTTAAAACCCAAAACTTTCTTAACATAGTATCAGTTAATTTAGAATAATCAACATTTATATAATTAGCTAAACTATATGCAAGTTTAATTTCTTCCTTGGCTGTTATATTAACTGGCTTTTTATAATATATAGTCTTAACCGAAATATTATCTACTATTATATTTCCATTTCTATCATATATTCTACCTCTAGGCGTAGAATCTCCTTCAACAATATTTACAGTCAGCTTTGAAAGATGACTAGTATAGTATTTATTTTTGATTATTTGAATATAAAATAATTTAGATGTTAATATCGCCATAACACCAATTATAAATATTACTAATATTTTATATCTTTTTTCAATTATTTCCTCTATATTTACTCTTTTTTCATGGTATTTATATTTGTTTATTTTCTTTTTCATTGTATATTATATTTAATTGAAAAAAGTAAAAATATGTTTTTAACATTTAAATCACCTACTATTATTTTATTCATTATTATTTTATTTACTCATATATTATAATGGTGAATATATGAAAGGTTTAATCAAAAATTATATAGATTTATTATCGATAGATAAGCTAAAGAGTTTTGCTTTAAAAAACGATATAAACTTAAATGAAGAACAACTAGAATATATATTAAATTTAACTAAAAACAGTTGGGAAGATATACTTATTAACGATGATAAATACTTCAAACTATTACAAGACAAAATTGATCAGTCTAATTTAGATAAAATTAGAGAATTATTTTTATATTACAAAAACAGATATAAAGGATATTTAATTTAAGACATCTGAAATTAGATTAGAATTAAACTTCTTGGATTTTATCATAGCAATTTCTTGTTTGTAAGGAGCACATCCTTCTATAAAAGGTGTTTCTAATATTTTAGGAATATCTTTTATTTTTTCATGATAAATAATATTAATTAATGTATCAAATCCTATAGTCCCATATCCTATATTTTCATGCCTATCTTTCCTAGCACCGATCTCATTTTTAGAATCATTTATATGTATAACTTTTAGAAAATTTAAACCGATTTTCTCATCGAACTCACTTAATAATTGATCAAAATTTCTTACATCATATCCAGCATCATTTAAATGGCAAGTATCAAAACATACTCCAATATTTTCTTTATGTTTTATTCCATCTATAATTGATTTTAATTCATCAAAATTGCGACCGATTTCTGTACCTTTTCCTGCCATTGTTTCTAAACATATAACAACTCTTGTATCATCACCTATTGCCATATTTAAAGAATCTACAATATTTTTTATCCCCTTTAAAACTCCTAGTCCCACATGGCTTCCGGGATGCAATACTACACTTTTTATTCCTAATTTAGAAGCCCTATCTATTTCTTCTTTTAAAAATCTAACATTAAAGTCAAAGTTTTTATCATTAGCCAAATTTATTATATAGGGAGCATGTATTACTACATTATTTATATCAATACTATTTTCATTCATAATTTCAATAGCTTCTTTTGTCAACGTATCATTTATTGGCACTCTAACTGTGTTTTGTGGTGCTCCTGTATAAAACATAAAACAATTTGAACCATACCCTAGAGCACTTTCAACACTTCCTTTAAGCTGTGTTTCCTTATTAAATTGCACGTGTGAACCTATTATTAAACTCATTTTAATCACCTATATTAGTATAACAAAAAAACATATTATTTAAAATATGTTTTTAAATTTTATTCTCCATATTCATCATTATATTGAATCTTATAATCTTCTATTAACTCATTTAAAATGACTGGATTATTTATTTTCTGGCAATAAGTTTTACCATCTTTTACAATTTCTTTTAATACAGCATAATCATTAGTTGGTTCTCCATTTGAATCTAATAGTACTGATAGAAAATAATTTTCTTCTGTAAGTTCACTGTTCAATAACAATAAATAATTTTTATTATTAGCTAGCGTAACAACTTCATCAACCCTCATAATAATATTCCTTTCTACATAGCATGTGAATGTCTTAACTCTTCTTCAGGTTCCTCTACTGGACTATTTTTAGTTTCTGGTTTAACTTTTGCTTTTGACTTGTCCATTTTTTTGGCAAAAGAGTTTAATTTTCTAAATAAAATCTTTTTCTCATCGTCGTTTAATTTTTCACTAGACTGTATTTGTTCAAACAAAATCTCAAAAGATTGATCATTTTCAGGATCATTAAAATTAAAATCTTTTTTAAACATTTTTATTTTATTATTAATTCTTTTATATTCATCTGATCTTTTTGGTATTAATAATCCTGTTCCTAACGCACCAAGACCTCCAAGCCCGGTACCTAAAGTTAATTTTGTTAATAATGCTGCTGTGGCTTGGGCTGAACCTGCTTTTATTGCAGCTGCTTTAGCTGCTGTTGGAAGAACTTTTCCCCCAATTGTCCAAATTCCAGTATGTGCATTAAAACTAGCTGCTGCTCCAGTCATTGAAGATATTGTATTAGCTAGTGCTGTGTTAGCACCATGAAGAGCTACCTTTTCACCAGCCGCCGCGGCGTGCCACATACTACCATTAGATAGCATCTGAGAAAATAATCCTGCTGTTTGAGTAGCCTTTGCTGATGCTACTAGCGCTGGCAATAATTGTGTAATTAATACGACAGTTGCTACTGCTAATGCAGTTATACCTATAGCTATTAAAATTTGTTTCTTATGATTTTTAATCCATTGCCATGGAGTAGTTTTTACAACTGCGACCGGCTCCTCATCTGGTTTTATCGGAACTGGAGTTGGTTCAGTTGGATCTTTCTTTTCTGGATCCTTCGCTGGATCTGATGGATCCACTGGATCTTTCTTTTCTGGATCGTCCACTGGAGTTGATGGGTCTGTTGGATCTTTCTTTTCTGGATTATCCACTGGAGCTGTTGGATCTGCTGGGTCTTTCTTTTCTGGATTATCCACTGGAGCTGTTGGAGTTGGCGCTGGAGATGGAGTTTGAATTTTATCTCTTTCAGCCTTTCTCCTCTCATAATAATTCCTTTCCCATGGCGTTAATGTTTGAAGTGTTTCTGGTCCACCAACTTCTAACAACACTCTTGGTGATGTTTTTACTATTTTTTCATATTCCTCTAATTTTTGCATATCTAGTCTTAACTCAGCTAACTTATCTTTAATTGCGTTACTTTTGTCAAATAATGCTTTATACTCTTTACCATTAGTTACATTGTGATTTGCATCATACTCATACTTAAAGCCCCTCATCTGATGCATAACATTTTCGAACTCTAGTTCAACTTCTTCTATTCTAAATTTTAAATGTTCCTTGGCCTGATAAATAATTTTTCTATATTCGTCCTGAGCTTCACCTAATTCATATAAATATACATTTGTATAATCTGGTGTTTTATTAATCTCATCTTCTAAAGCTTTTTCCCTTGCTAAATATTCATTTTCCAAATCTCTCTTTTGAATATCTCTATAATTTGGATTTGGCCATTGAGCAGGATTTTCAGGAACAACTTCTTTCAAATATTCTTCTATTTCAGATTCCTTATTATTTCTTAATTTTTCTAATTGTAACTTTAGGCCTCTAGTTTGATTGTTTCTTTCTTTTTTTAACTCGGCTAATTTATCCATAAATGGTTTCATTAATTCATCTACTACACTATTCATTTCAACCACTCCTCACTAATCTACATAATATCATAAAAACATAAATTTGGCAAATTATTACTTATTTTCTACCATATTTATAGTACTAACAATAAATTGAGCACTAATATCTTCTAGTGCATTTATATATGAATAAACTGCTTCTAAAAACTCAGGTTCACTCAAATCTGCTCTTTTTATATTTAACATTTCTTTGTTTAACATTATATTAGGCATTATTCCCATTTTATAGCAAAGAAGAGAATAATTAGAAATTAATTCTTCTAACTCTTTTATTATTTCACTTCTCTTATTTTCTATTGGAAGTAATTTATAATACTCCATAAGTCCTACAAACGCTTCTTTTTGTACTTCCATTATCTCATCACCTTTACTGGTGCTTTAAAGCTATCATTACTATATCCATATGTATTTATGAATCGCTCCATAGCTTTTGTAGCCGAATGGATATTACTTACCATTTGATATTTTCTTTTAAAGGCTTCAAAATTTTTTATTGCAATAGCTGTTTGACCAGATTTTTTAGATTTTAACTTTTCTTGTCTTGCTATTTCATTTTTTCCAACAATTTTTTCTATCTGCTTTTCTATATAGAGTATTTCAGCTCTAATGCCGTTAATTTCATCCATTGATCTATCACTAGAATTTAATAGCTGATTTAATTTTAATTGTAAATCTAATTTTTGATTCTCTAATGAATTTACATCTGACCAACTTATCATAATAAAGCCTCCTACTTAGTATAATAAATATACTATAAATACTACTATTTTTCAAGATTTTTAGATTAATTTTGTTTTTTTATACTTTTATGCCCCTTCATAATCTTCCTTATTCCAAAAGGATGCGGGAATGCTATAGTTAGAATTGATTTATCTATTGTAACTATTACTCCTTCGCCAAATTCATCATGCACTACTTTTTCTCCTACCATATATTCCAAATTAAGATCTACATTTTTATACTTATCAGGTTTATTATAAGTAATTTTATTGAAACCAGTCTTTTTAGACAATTCTAATTCTTTGTTTATGTATTCATCACTAATTTCATTGATAAACCTACTAGGAGGATTTGAATCATATTGTCCAAATAGTAATCTTCTTTTAGCATTTAATATTGTTAATTTCTTCTTAGCCCTTGTAATTGCTACGTAGCAAAGTCTTCTTTCTTCCTCAATATCGCTTTCGCTACATAAACTCATATTATGTGGAAATATACCCTCTTCTAGTCCTATTAAATATACATAATCAAACTCGAGTCCTTTTGCACTATGAACTGTCATAAGTGTAACCACATTTGTATCATTTTTATGTTCTTCTAAATCAGAAACTAAACTTATTTCGTCTAAAAATTCAGCTAGTGAAATTATGCCATATCTATCTTCAAAATTTTTAGTTATTGACTTAAATTCTTCTAAGTTTTCAAGTCTTGATTGTGATTCTATAGAATCTTCATCTTCTAGTTCTTTCTTTATACCAGTTTTTTCTAAAATTAGATCTACAAGTTCAGTTAAAGAAAGTTCTTCACTCTTATTTTGTAAATCAAGTATTAGATTTTTAAATTCTAATTCTTTACCACTATCTATAATATTAAATATACTATCGTTCATAATATTTGCTTTTGTAGTCAAATTCTCTAAGGTCTTTAAACCTATGCCCCTTTTTGGTATATTTATTATTCTATTTAAACTGATATCATCACTAGGATTATAAATTAATTTTAAATAACAAATTAAATCTTTAATTTCCTTTCTGTTATAAAAGTAAAAGCTTCCTACTACTTTATAGGGAATATTTTCTCTGAGGAAATACTCCTCTATATTTCTAGATTGTGCATTAGTTCTATATAAAATAGCTATTTTATCTAAACTAACATTATTATTTATCAAAGTTTTAATGTCTTTTAAGACAAAGCTAGCCTCATCTTTTTCATCTTCACATCTCTTATATTCTATCTTATCACCAGCATCATTATCAGTCCAAAGATTCTTTTCTTTTCTTTTTTTGTTATTTTTAATTACATCATTTGCTGCATTTAAAATATTTTTTGTAGATCTATAATTTTGCTCTAATAAAATGACTTTTGCATTATTATAATCGTGTTCAAAATTTAATATATTTCTATAATTAGATCCCCTAAATCCATATATACTCTGATCAGGATCACCAACTACACATATATTTTTATATTTACTGCTTAGCATTTTAGTTAATATATATTGAACTTCATTTGTATCTTGATATTCATCTATCAAGATATATTTGTACTTTTCTTGGTAGTAAGCTAATATTTCTGGATATTTTCTAAATAAAAGGATTGGCAGCATAAGTAAATCATCAAAATCAACACTATTATTTACTCTAAGCTTTTCTTCATACCTTCTATATACTTTTAAAACAACTTCATCCATTTCGTTTCCTACAAATTTTTCTAACTTATCTGGATCTATAAGCTCGTTTTTAGCACTACTTATTCTATTTCTTATGGTTTTAGGATTAAAAAATTTAGGATCAAAATTTAAATCTTTTAAGATTTTTTTTATTGTGGATAAAGTATCATCTGAATCAACGATTGTAAAATTACTTTTTAAATCTAGTTTGTCATAATTTTTTTTAATAATAGAAAGTCCAAATGAATGAAATGTGGAAATTTGAATTTTCTTAGTATCTACACCAAGCATTTTTTCCACTCTTTCTTTCATTTCATTAGCAGCTTTATTTGTAAAAGTAATTGCTAAAATATTATAAGGATCTATGTTCTTTTCTTCTATTAAATAAGCTATTTTTGTAGTCAATACTTTAGTTTTTCCACTACCCGCACCAGCAAGTATTAACATAGGTCCATCTATATTTTTAACAGCTTCTATTTGCTTATCATTTAAACTATCTAAATTCATTTTTTTACCTACTTTCTTTAACATTATACTAAACATTCGTTTATATAACAACAAAATTCACAAAAAAAAGAGCAAGTGCTCTTGTATAAATTTTAAAAATCAATTTTATTAATCTTGGACTACTTCTTTTTTATATTTTTTATAAAGTATCTTCATATCTCCAGTTGATATATCATCAATTGTTGTTATATCTACAGGAGTTTGATATAGTTTTTCTGGCATAATACAAGTCAAAAAGTCAGGATCATTAATTTTGTCTAAGTCTTTGGCCATCTCTAAAAATAATCTATATTTTTTTAACTCTTTCTTTTCTCTTGATGCTTTAACTAAGCAAGATCCATACCAAGCTATTAAAACAGAATAAAAGGCTAAAATTGCTTGATTTTTGAAAGTAACTTTTACTAAAATGGCTGCTAATGTCTGAATTATCAATGCTGTAATTAGGCAAATTTGACCAATGTTTAAATCAGAATATTTTCCACCCATCATTATTTCTCTTGCTTTTGCTTGGATTAACATTTTTTCTTTTATATTTTTAATACTTAAATCGCCATCAACTCGCAATGTACTACCATCAAAGTATTCAACTATGTAACCGCCTTCATTATTAGGTTTGCAACTTTTTATTGTCTCTTGTCTTTTTGCTCCTGGGTAAGTAAATTTCATCATATCACCTCTGAATGTTAACTATTATATATTAATTTTTGATTTTTGTCTATACAACTCTTTAAATTGCTTTAACAATTTTTTTATTTGAGAATATAATACTATTGATTAGGAGGAGAAAATTTTGAAAAAAATAATTATTTCTTTAATTGCATTTGTGATAATAATTTTACTTGCTATCGGAATTTTTTACAAAAAGGATAGTAGTAGTAAAAAAGATCTTAAATCAATTACAGTTGCAGAAGTAGCACATAGCATTTTTTATGCACCTATGTATGTAGCACATTCTAAAGGTTACTTTGCTGATGAGGGGCTTGATGTGGAAATAGTACTTACAAGTGGTGCTGATAGCGTTGCTGCTGCCGTTATGAGTGGAGACGCACAAATAGGATTTTGTGGTAGTGAACAGTCTATTTATATTTATAATGGGGGAGAAAAAGACTATTTAGTTAACTTCGCAGGTCTTACTAAGAGAGATGGCTCTTTCATAGTTGGAAGACAAGATAAAAAATTCGATATTTCTGATTTAAAAGGTAAACATATAATTGCAGGTCGTGAAGGTGGAATGCCTGCTATGACACTTGCTTATACATTAAAAGAAAATGGTATCAGTCTGGATGACCTAAATTTTGATACATCAATTGCCTTTGCATCTATGTCTGGAGCATTTATAGGTGGAACTGGTGACTTTGTTGCACTATTTGAACCTACAGCCCTACAAATAGAAAAAGAAGGATATGGAACTGTTGTTGCATCACTTGGTAAATTAGGAGGTATAGTACCATATACTACATATATGTCAAGAAAAAGTTATATTGAAAGGAATAGTGAAACATTAAAAGGATTTACTAAAGCCATACAAAAAGGTATTGATTTTACTTTAAATAGTAGCGATAGTGAAGTCGCTAAAGCTATAAGTGACTATTTTCCTGATACATCTTTTAACGATCTAGTAGAAGTTGTTAAAAGATATAGAGAAAATGATTCTTGGTTTGACACTACTTATATAACTGAAGAAGGATTCAAAAGAGTACAAGATATAATGAAAAATTCAAATAAATTAGAAAAAGAAGCACCATATAAAAAATTAGTTGATAATAGTTTCAGTCAAAAATAATAATTAATCAGTCAAAAGGCTGATTTTTTTACATTTTAATATAAAAAAAATAAGCATTAAATTTGCTTATCTTTATTAATAGTGCTTTTAAAAAGAACACCAGTATATTTATCATAATGTGCTTTTGATTTAAATAATATTGTAAATATATTAATTATATAAAATAAGAACAATCCTATAAATACCACTCCAAATAAGCATAATTTTTCAACAGTATTAAAATAGGAATAATTATTTAGTTTAAAAAGTCCTAAAGCTACAAAGTAGACAAGTCCAAAATAATTAAAGTAAGTAATTAATGCTCTTAAGAAAAGTCTAAGAATTTTTTTATCAGGAAAATTTAACTTAACATTTAAAAACTTTCCACCCAAGGTTGAACAATCCATAAAATAAGGAATAATAACAAAGTAAAGTATAAATAATATATATTTAGTATATGAATTTTTAATAAATAGATTTATTAGAATTAATAAAAACATATAAATAAACGTATCAAGCAAATACAGAGTTATTCTTCTTAAACCAGAAACCCTTTCCCCTACTTGTTTTGACTTTTCATCTATTTTATCTCTACTAGGAAGGTGGTTTAAAAATAATCCCATAATTAAATATCCTATTCCACCACCTAATGTATTTAAAAGCAAATCATCAACATCGAATAATCTATATGGCCTAGGATAAATGAAATATAATCCAGATAATTGTGTAAGTTCGAAAAACAATGATAATAAAAATGTAAAAAACACTGTTTTTTTGAAACTACATTTATAATAATATCTTAAATACATACCAAATGGCATAGTCATAAATATGTTAAACACAGCTACATAAATACAAGGATTCGCTAATGATTTTAAATATGTATGAGGATTTGTTAATACAAAACTTGACTTATCTATAATATCCTTAACAAATGAGAAAGGCATTAAATTAAAATATGGACTAGTCATTTCTTCTACTTCACTAATTTCAGGTAGTGGAAGTATTACTAAAAAATAAATAGTAATTAAATAAAGTATAAAAGAATATACAATAAACGTTCTAAATTTGTTTATAGAACCATATCTATGATACTCAATTAATATAAATGGAATTGTAAATATAAATGCTACTATAGGAAATGCAAATAGTGCTGTTTTGATTACTTCAATATAATTCATTTTACCTCTCTTTTACAATGCTTTTACTACATAAATATGTCAACAAAAAGTAACCTCCGTAAATAACTATCAAAAATATTGCAGTCATAATAATTGAAGGAAGTAATTTTTCATTACCAAATGTCTGTAATATGAACTGTGCAAATTTTATTCCAAAGAATGAATGTACTATAGCTAATGCTAACGGAAACATAAAGAATATACCTATCTGACTAAATAAAGCTTTATTAATCATTTTTTCATCAGCGCCAAGTTTTCTTAGCATTCTAAATCTTTCTTTATTATCAGTTGATTCAGATAGTTCTTTTAATGCTAATATTGCTGCTGACGACATTAAAAATATCAAACCTAAATAAAGACCTATAAAAGTAGCAAGTGCTCCAAGACCTATTGATGCATCTTTGATATCAATTTTAGTGTTTATTGTAGTCCAAGTATCTTTGTTATAATGTAAACTGATTGTAGAAGTCAATTTTTTTTCAAATTCTAATCTTTTTGCTTTATTATTAGTTTTATAATTAGCAACTAGAATCTCTTTAGCAATATTGTCATCATTAACTACCACATCAGGTACTACTATTATACCATCATTAGCATGATTTGAGCCAATATCTATAAATCCATTAACACAATTAGTGTATTTTGGAGATAAAGTATGTCCATTGACATTTATGCTAGTATTATATTTTAGACCCATATTTCTAACTTCAATCATAGATTTATAATCTGCTATTATTAGATATTCGTCATTTTCTAACTCATATCTTTCCAAGCCATAAAGCTTAGCTAACTTATTATAATCACTTAACTTAATATAAAGTTCTCTTTTATCAGTATTCATAAGCTCATACTTTTTATTTATATATTCAATACTCTTACCTAAAGTAGCCTTTAATGTTAAATCATCTTGTTTATATAAATTAATAAATAATATTTCATTAAAATAATCATCTAAATTAATATCTATATTTTTAAGTGAATCTAGTAAAGGCACATAGCTATCAGAAAACGCAGCTTTATTTTCATCATCTAAATATTCATAAGATAGATTTCTTAACTTTTGTATTTCAACATCGACAGGAGTTAATTTACTAATATTATAAGATAAAGAATTTTTTAAAGACAATGATGATGAAAATATACATATAGTTATAAACAGCATTAAACATATAATAGTCATAGAAAATACCATTGTATTTACTTTACTACTTATTTGCCTTAGTGTAAAACTGTTTAAATTTTTGTAATAAATATTTTTCATTGACATCACAAGCTTCAATATGAGGCCTGATAATGACCAGAAAATTAAGAAAGTTGAAATGGCACCTAATGATATAGGAATAAATATTTTATATGCTTGATCTAATTTTTCTATTCCATCTGTAACAAGATAATATGCATATCCAAGCGCTATAGATGAAATTATAAAGATTATTACACACAAAACTGGATTTTTAAGTTTTATTTTTTCTGACTTCTTATTAGCATACAATAAATTTATAAGTTTTACTTTATTTATGCTTATCGTATTAAAAATCATAAGAATTAAATACATAATACTAAAATAAATAATTGTTTTTAAGAAAGCTTTATAAGAAAATGTAAACGCAAATCTTGTCATGTCAGCATCAAACATATTAACAACAAATATACTCATTAACTGTGATAACATTACTCCAATTAAAAGACCTGCTATTAAAGATATTATTCCTATAAAAATAGTTTCTAGAAATAATATTATCGATATTTTTCTCTTGCTCATTCCAAGAACTAAATAAATTCCAAATTCTTTTTTTCTTCTTTTAATCAAAAATCTTGACGCATATATAATTAAACATCCAAGAACAAACGAAACAAATATACTCACTCCTGATAATATACTATTCATTATATCAATTATCTCATAAGTAGATTTAGAAACATTTATCATGACTGTTTGACTATCTATAGCATTAAAAACATAAAAAATTGCTACACCAAGTATAAGAGTAAAAAAATATATTGCATAGTCTTTTATACTCTTAGCTATATTTTTAAGAGAGATTTTACAAAGCATCATTTAAGTCACCACCAAGAAGTGAAATAACATCAATAATTTTATTAAAGAACTCTTTTCTAGTATCATTTCCTCTTCTTAATTCATTAAATATTTTGCCGTCTTTTATAAAAATAACTCTTTTAGCATAACTTGATGAAAAGGCATCGTGTGTTACCATAAGTATTGTAGCCTTTAAATTTTCGTTTAAATAGTTAAGTTTTTCTAATAACATCTTTGACGATTTAGAATCAAGTGCACCTGTTGGCTCATCTGCTAGTATAAGCTTAGGATTTGTAATTACTGCTCTTGCACTTGCTACCCTTTGCTTTTCTCCACCACTCATTTGATACGGATACTTATCTAATACATTTACTATGTTTAGTTCTTTTGCTATCTTATTTATTTCTTTATCTATTTCTTTAAACTTAACATTCTGAATAGAAAGAGCTAATGCTATATTTTCATATGCAGTTAATGTGTCTAATAAATTAAAATCTTGAAATATAAATCCTAATTCTTCGCGCCTAAATTTAGTAAGCGAATTACCTTTTAACTTAGTAATATCACAACCTGCTACATAAATATGTCCTGATGTTACCTTATCAATAGTAGAAATACAATTAAGTAAAGTCGTTTTTCCACTTCCACTAGCTCCCATAATAGCAACAAATTCGCCCTTCTCTACTTCGAAAGAGATATTATTTATAGCCTTTGTTAAACTAGACTTATTTCCATAATACTTCTCTATATTTTTTATTTTTAAAATTGTTTCCATATTTACCTCCACAATAAAATTATATTATAGTATTATTTTTTTGTCGCAAGTTTAATATTAATAAATATTACAATTTTGTAACATCATAATAATCATTTTTCATAATAGTTATATAAATAGACGTATACTTACCAACCTCAGATTTAACATCAACTATGTGTCCTAACTTTTCACACAAATTTTTAACTATGTATAATCCCATTCCAGTAGATTTAACCTTTTCTCTTCCGTTAGTTCCTGTAAACGATTTATCAAAAATTCTAGGTAAATCACTTTCTTCTATTCCTATGCCATTATCAGTGATAATGATTACTACTTTATCGTCATAGTTTTTTGAGGATATTTTTATGTAAGAATCTTTATTTTTCTTATACTTTATACTATTGTTTATTATTTGATTTAAAATAAATTCTAACCATTTAATATCAGTTCTTATATATAAATCATCAATATCTACAATAAAATTTATTTTATTTTCTAATATATCGTCTTTATTTTTTAAAGCAACTTGGCTTATAACTTGGTCTAACTTGTACTCTTTGATTATAAAATCTTTTTCTGTATTCTCACTTCTTACATAATACAAAACTTGATCTATGTAATTATCTAATTTTGATATTTGATGTATGTATTTTTTATCTAAAAATCTTTTATCATTGTGGCACATAAGTATTAATGATGAAATTGGAATTTTAACCTCGTGTATCCACATTTCTATATATTCTTTAAAATCGCTTATACTTAAACTACAACGATTTATTTCTTCTATCATTGATTTATTTATTTCATAAAGTTGATCAAATATAATGTTACCTTCATAAAATGAAGGTCTATTTAATGTTTCTAAAACTAAGTACTTTTTATCCAATAAGTCTATATTATTTACTAATTTATTATAAAAATTTTTCTTTCTAATAAAATCGTATAAAATTATAATAATTAAAAGAAGTGCTAGTATTACCATTATGGCTACAATTAGTGAAACCTGAGTTTTGAATGCTAATAACATTAATGCAATAATTAAACTAAAGGCAAGATAAATCAAAATAATTATAATTTTATCTTTTAAATAAGCCGCAAATTTCATAATAAAATATACCCTATTTTCTTTCTAGTTTCTATTGTATCAAAGTAACCATTATCTCTTAGTTTAGCTCTTAATCTACTTATATTAACAGTTAAAGCATTGTCGTTAACATATTCTTCCATTTTCCAAAGACAAGTCATTAATTCATCACGTGTTACTATATTGCCTCTATTATTAAGCAAATAATTAAAAATAATCATTTCATTTTTAGTTAATATTATTTGAACTTTATCATTTTCTAATGAACACGAACCTAAGTTTAAATTCAAATCTCTATATTTTAGTGTATCTTTAATAGAACCTACTCTTTTCAAAATAGATGATATTCTAAGTAGTAAAATAGTAGGATTATATGGCTTAGTAATATAATCATCTGCCCCATATGAAATCGACAAAGCTTCATCTATTTCTGATGATCTACTCGTAACCATTATAATTGGCATATTTGATTCTTTTCTTATTTCTTTTATTAATTCTTCACCATTCATATAAGGAATATTAATGTCTAAAAGCAACAAATCAGGATTATATTTAATTATTTTTTCTTTTGAATTTTTAAAATCATCTAATATAATTCCAGAGTATCCTGATGAATCAAGAAGTGCTTTTAACTCTAAGCATATATTTTTATCATCTTCAACAATCATAATTTTTTTCATATATCACCACTTCTAACAATATTATATCACGTATAATTAAAATCTAATATTACAGTTTTGTAATGCACCAATAAACTAGAATTTCATAACCTATTACTAGGGGGGAAATATGAGAAAAATTTGTGTATACGCTATTAGTAAAAATGAAGAAAAATTTGTAAATCGTTGGTATGATTCTGTTAAAGAAGCCGATGATATATACGTTTTAGATACAGGATCTACCGATAATACTGTAGAAATGTTAAAAAAATTAGGAGTAAATGTAAGTATCAAAGAAATTACTCCTTGGAGATTTGATGTAGCAAGAAATGAATCTTTAAAAATGGTTCCTAGTGATGCTGATGCATGTGTTTGCATAGATTTAGATGAAGTTCTAAATCCAGGCTGGAGAAATGAACTAGAAAAATCTTGGAAGGATGACACAACAAGATTAAGATATACATACAATTGGAAGTTAGATTCAAACAACAAGCCTTTAATTAGTTTTTTATATGAAAAAATACATTCAAGAAATGATTATAAATGGACTCATCCGGTACACGAAGTACTTGAATACATTGGAAAAGATAAAGAAAATTTTGTTCTAAATGAAAATATTGTTTTAAATCATTATCCCAATCCTAATAAATCAAGAAGTGAATATCTACCATTATTAGAGCTTTCTGTTAAAGAAGATCCAAGTGATGATAGAAATATGCACTATCTAGGAAGAGAATATATGTATTACGGAAAGTGGAATGAGGCTATAGATACTTTAAAGAAACATCTGAAACTAGAAAAAGCTACTTGGAAAGATGAAAGATGTGCCTCTATGAGATTCATAGGAAGATGTTATAAAGAACTAAATGAAATTGAAAAAGCTAGAGAATGGCTAAATAAAGCTATAATAGAAGCTCCCTATTTAAGAGATCCCTATGCAGAATTATTAGTACTAGAATATTCAAATGGAAACTATAAAGAAGCTATAAGCTTAGGAGAAAAAGCTCTTAAAATAAATAAAAATACAAAATCATATATTAATGAACAATTTAGTAATGATGATGTAATTTATGATCTTTTAAGTATTTGCTACTACTATGAAAAAGATTTAAATAATTCACTTTACTATATAAACAAAGCTTTAGAAATAAGGCCAAATGATGATAGACTAAAAGAAAACAAAAAAATAGTTGAAGAAGAAATAAAGTTCTCTAATTAGGGAACTTTTATCATTAACAAAAAGAAATATTATTCATAATATAAACTAGTGAGGAGGAACACCATGAAAAACATTTTAAAAATCAAAAACCTAAAAAAAATATATCACACTAAAACTCAAGAAATCATGGCAGTTAAAGATTTCTCATTTGATATTAAAAAGGGAGATTTTATTGCTATTGTAGGTCCTAGTGGATGTGGTAAATCAACTATATTGTCAATTTTATGTGGACTAGAAAAAAAATCTGATGGAATTATTAATTTAGATAAAAATGAAAAAATAGGTTATATGCTTCAACAAGATTCACTATTTGAATGGAGAAACATTTTAAATAATTGTCTATTAGGTCTAGAAATAAACAATACGTTAAATGAAGATAGTAAAAATAAAGTCATCAATTTATTAACTACTTATGGACTAAAAGATTTTATATATAGTTATCCAGACAATTTATCAGGTGGTATGAGACAAAGAGTTGCTCTAATAAGAACACTTGCTACAAATCCTACACTATTACTTTTAGATGAGCCTTTTTCTGCACTTGATTATCAAAGCAGATTATCAATATCTGATGATATATATACAATATTAAAAAAAGAGGGAAAAAGTATGATAATGGTCACACACGATATAGCAGAGGCTATAAGTATGTGTGATAAAGTAATTGTTCTATCTAATAGGCCTGCTGTTATAAAAAATATATATGACATAAACTTAGAAAATAGGTCTACACCAATAAATAATAGAAAAGATAAAAACTTTTCTTATTATTATGATGCCATATGGAAGGATATTGATTTTCATGTATAGCAAAGAACACTTAGATTTTATTAGAAAGAACAAAAAAAATAAAATTATCATAAGATTTTTTCAATTACTCATCATATTAATTTTCATTTTCACATGGCAATTATTAGCGAATTTTAAAATAATAAACACTTTTATATTTTCAAGTCCAAAGAAAGTTATTGAAACTATAATAAAACTTTATACTAGAGAAAATTTACTAACTCATATATGGGTTACAGTTTACGAAACTTTCTTAAGTTTTAGCATAGCGACTATATTAGGAACTATAATTGCAGCTATATTGTGGTGGAATAAAAAGCTAGAAAAAATACTGGAACCTTATCTAACTATATTAAATAGTCTTCCTAAAGTAGCCTTAGGGCCTATGATTATTATTTGGTTTGGTGCTGGAATTAAATCCATAATATTTATGGCACTTCTAATATCACTCATAATAACAATTATAAATGTATATGAAGGATTTGATAGTACCAATTTAAACAAAATAAATCTTCTAAAAAGCTTAGGTGCTAATAAACGACAACTATTTTTTAAGCTTATTTTTCCAAATAGCTTAAAAAATATAATTAGTGCACTAAAAATAAATGTAAGTATGTCTCTAATTGGAGTTATAATGGGAGAATTTTTAGTTTCCAAAAAAGGAATTGGATATTTAATTTTATATGGCTCTCAAGTATTTAATTTAAGTTTAGTAATTAGCGGCATCATAATTCTTTGTGTAGTTGCTGCACTTATGTATTACTTAGTAAGCTATTTAGAATCAAAAATAAAAAATAAGGCATAAAACAAAATGTGCCTTATTTTTTTATCTTATTTCATTTAGGTCTATTTTTTTACTCATTTCTTGTTCTAATAATTCTGGGTTATTTAATATATATTGAAACAAATTAAACGATTTAGCAAAATAATATCCGTCAGCTATTCTCTCATCTATATTTATTCCAAATTCACAAACACTTCGAATCTCCTTTTTTCCACGTTCATTAATAACTTCTTCCTTTTTTATTTCACCTATAGTAGTTAATGATGAGCTAGTACCAAAGTTAGTTATATTGTGATAAATTGCTCCACATTTAATAGAACCTAAATTAGAAACTATCATACTACTATAGTACAAATTATCTTTAATAAGTGATTTAGGCAAAATTCCTTTTTTATCACACCACTTAAAAAGTCCAAGAATTGGTATTCTAATTATATTAGGCAATTTACCTAAAAAATCTATAGCGTTATTAGCGCCTTTTTTCTTTACACTATCTCTTCTAATTGGATTAACTTTTTCTGAAATTTTTTTACTTATAGAAAATAAATTATCATTATCATCTATAGGAATCATTACCATCATTTCTTCACTATCATCATTAAAAGATATTTTAGCTATAAAAGAAAGTATTATCTCATTATGTTCATATATATGTCTATTAGCTACAAATCTATTAAGTTTAGGTCTATTATAAATAAGTTTTCCTAGTGCTGTGGCAAAAACGTGAAAATAAGATATTTTATCTTGATCTTCTTTATGATTATCCATATATTTAACTAAGTTTGTTACATCTAATTTTTGATTAATATAAACATCACTATTACATCTATTTGGTTTTAAATCTATACATATTTGTGATAATCCACTTATATTTTTTATTTTTTTGGCATCCTTTCTGCCTAAAATATTTTTCATATTACTCTCCTAACTATATATAATTATATCAAAAAAATAAGTCTTTATAAACTTATTTTATTTATATTAAATTTGCATCTTTTAAAACGTGCCATATACAAGAGTAACTTCTTTTACTATAAAATTTGCAAAATTTTCTAATAGATGCATTACTTCTTTTATATAAACTTATTATGTAAGCTTTTTCTTCTTCTGAAATAGTATTAGATGGCTTTCTTTTGGTGTTACCGTGGACTAGACTTATAGTACCATCTTCTATTTCCTTTTTTAATTTGAGTAAATATTTTTCATGGTACCCAGTTATTTTAGCTACTTCTTTATAAGTCAAAAAGCTTTCACCTGACATTACTTTTTTTATTAATGATACTGCTTCTTCTTTTTTTGACATACTATCACCAATTTCAATATAGCATATAAGTAATAAAATTGCAAGATAAATTATTTGTTTTTCTCTAAACAATGAATATATTCTATAGTATAATTCTTTTTATATTCCCTATTATTATCTGATTTGAAACGCTTATGTCTTTTTTCATATCTCTTATATGTACCATATTTCTTCATTATTTTTTCTATTTCATCTATAGGTATAATTCCCTCATCATTATAGCTTAGCAAAATGTACTTAAATTGGGCATTTTTAATTAAATCTTCTAATTCTTTTGAAGCACTATTTTTAATACAATAATTAGATTTCTTGCTATCATCTATTCTAAGTCCTGTTTTTCCTTTTATTTTAGGATTGTCATAAAGCGATATAGTTTCAAGAATATGATAGTTTGTATCATACTTTCTCGTATTATATGGTGGGTCTAGATAAAGAATATCACCTTTAATTTTTCTTATCAAATTTTTTGAATCTTCATTATAAATTTCACATTCAACATTTTTAAATGTTAACTCTAAAGGCTTAATAATAATCTTTTTTTCTGCACTTTTCTTTAAGTTTTTAAGAAAAGCTTCATATACAGATGCTGTATTAGCAACCTTATCACTGGCTTCAATTAAACAAGCTAATAAGTAGAAATATTCGCTTTCTGTAATTTTATTTCTCTTTCTCCATTTTTCTATTTTAATTCTACAAGCATCTATCTTTTTAGCATTTTCATCACTAAAGTATTGTCTTTTATATTCTTTTCTCTTTGTGCCACCTAAAGAATAATTTTTATATATAAAACCTTTTTTACCATTTAAACCATTTAAACAAACAAATGGGTCTATGTTTTTCCTTGATAGAGTTTCAAATTTTAATTCATCATTTACTTCTACTAAAGCTTTTAAGGTTACATAACTAAAATACTCAATATCATTTGCGATAATATTATATCCTTTTTCTTTAAAATACTTAGATACTACACCTGTTCCAGCAAAAATATCACAAAATACAGTATTATCTTTAGCAACAGTAAAATCCTCTATAACCTCATCAATATAGCTTAATATTGAATATTTTGAACCTATATAATTCATATAACCACCTAACTAATATTTTAGCATAAAAAAGGCTAGTATTCTAGTCTTTTAAAGCTTTTATGGTATCTACCTTATCAAGTTTTTCCCAAGGCAAATTGTCTTTTCCAAAATGTCCAAAGCAAGTAGATAAATGATAAATTGGTGATTTTAAATTTAACTCTTTTACTATATTACTAGGCTCAAAATTAAACACTTTATTTATTATATCTAATATTTTTTCTTCTGGTATTTTATTTGTACCAAAAGTATTAATATAAAGTGATACAGGTTTTGATACACCTATAGCATAAGATACCTGAATTTCTATTTTATCACAAAGATCTGCAGCAGTTATATTTTTAGCTACATATCTAGCATAATAAGAAGCACTTCTATCTACTTTTGATGGATCTTTTCCAGAAAATGCTCCACCACCGTGTCCACACATTCCTCCATATGTATCTACAATTATTTTTCTTCCAGTTAAACCGCTATCTGCAGCAGGACCACCTATTACGAATCTACCAGTCGGATTAATAAATATTTTTGTTTTATTACTAATCATATTACTCGGTATAACTTCATCTATTACATATTTTTTTATATCTTCTTTTAATTTATCTAAATCTACTAAATCGTGTTGTGCTGAAATAACTATTGTGTCTATAAATTTTGGAACATCATTTTCATACAAAACAGTAACTTGAGTTTTACCATCAGGCCTTAAATATGGGATTGTTTTATCCTTAAAGACCTCAGTAAGTCTTTGTGATAATTTATTTGCCATATATATTGGATAAGGCATATATGTTGGGGTTTCTTTTGTAGCATATCCAAACATCATACCTTGATCTCCTGCACCTTGCATATCGTGATTATCTAACGAATTATCAACGCCTAGTGCTATATCACTTGATTGTTCATTTATATTTAATTCTACTTTAATTTTGTTTCCATTAAACTCTAATTCATCTCTATCGTATCCAATCGATAGAACAGTATCTCTTACTATTTTTTCAATATCTACTTTTGCTTTACTTGTAATTTCACCCATTACTAATATACCATTATTATGAGCACAAACCTCGCAAGCTACTCTCGAATTTGGATCTTGATCCAAATATGCATCTAACACATTGTCAGAAATTTGATCACATAACTTATCTGGATGTCCAGGAGTTATTGATTCAGATGTAAATAATTTAATCATAAAATACCTCCTTTTTTACCTTAAAAAGAAAATGCATAGAATAATCTATGCATGACGATTATCCTTATTTTTCGATATCATATCGTAGGATTTAGCACCTAACTAAATAGGTTGCCGGATTTCATAGGGCCTATTCCCTCCATCACTCTTAATAAGGTAAATTATTTATTTACATATTAATTTTAATCTTATAATTAATTTTTGTCAACTACTTTTTTCTAATAAATACTCTAACTGTATAAAATAAGAAGAATATCATAAATATTATGTATATCCATGTTAATATGTCACATAGTATGCCTGTGCTATAACGTGATATAATTGCCGGAATAGACTTTGGAAATACACTATTTACCCAAGTATCAAATCCCTTTATACCAATATTATTAGCTACATAATGTAATAATCTCAAAAATATATCTATAATAGCAAATGCATAAACAGATTTAGAAAACGTTCTAAACCAGCAAACTGCAAATATAACTAAAGCTACTACAATAACAGCATCCAAATACATTTAATCACCTACCATATATATTAGTATAACATTATTAAATTGTATTTTCAATATTATTAAAAAAAAATTCCGTTTAACACAGAATTTATTTTAAAGCTTCTAATAGTTCAGCTTTTTTCATAGCTGATGAATTTGCTATTCCTTTATCTTTAGCTAATTTTCTTAATTCAGCTACTGTTAATTTAGATAAGTCTTCACTAGTTTCTTTATTCTCTTTTACTACTTCTTTTTTTGTAGCTTTTACTTCTTGTTTAACAGTTTTTCCTTCTAATGCTGCTGAAGCAACAGATACTAAAGAAGTAAATGCAGCTGGATCATCTATAGCTATTTCACTTAACATTTTTCTATTGATTTCAATTCCTGCTTTATTTAAACCAGAAATAAATTTAGAATAACTAATATCATTCATGCGACAAGCCGCATTAATTCTTGTTATCCATAATTTACGCATTTCTCTTTTATTTTGCTTTCTATCTCTATATGCATACTTTAAAGAGTGCATAACTTGTTCTTTAGCTGTTTTGTAAAGTTTATGCTTACTTCCAAAATAACCTCTAGCTAATTTTAATACTTTATTTCTTCTATTTTTGTGGATATTTCCACCTTTAACTCTTGCCATTTATTTTTCCTCCTTCGATAATTAAAATTGAACTTTTTTTAATCTGTTAGCATCTGCTTTTGATAAAGCTTGCGAATTTCTATGACCTCTATTAAATGAGGTATTTTTCTTTCCAGTATTGTGATTCATTCCTTGACGATTTATTGAAATTGTACCACTATTTCTAACATTTAAAGTTTTTTGTGTTCCCTTATGTGATTTTATTTTTGGCATATTATTCCTCCTATTTTTCTTTTTTTGGCATAAGTATCATTGTCATATTTCTGCCTTCTAAAGTTGGTTTTTGTTCTACGTCAGCCACATTTGATAAGGCTTCTGCAAATTTTATTAAGACATCTCTTCCAAGCTCGGTATGAGCCATTTCTCTACCTTTAAAGCGTATTGATGCTTTAACTTTATGTCCCTTTTCTAAGTATTTGCTTGAATTCTTTACACGAGTATCAAAATCGTGTACATCAATAGATACAGATAGTCTATATTCTTTCATTTCAAGATTAGCTTCTCTTTGTTTCTTAATATTCTCTTTTTGTTTCTTCTTATTTTGATATTTAAATTTATTGTAATCCATTACCTTACAAACTGGTGGATTACCATTTGGATTGATCATAACAAGATCAAATCCTGCATAGGTTGACAAAGTAATTGCGTCTTTTATAGATTTTATACCTAACTGTTCTCCATTTGGACCTATAACCATAACTTCTTTAGCACGAATCTGTTCATTTATAAACAAATCTTTTTCTTTGTTTGCGATAACAAACACCTCCAATATCTTATACCATGAAAAAAGTGCATATAAACATATCCACTTTTAATACCTATTAAACTTTAATATTCACTGGCATTTACCCATCACTTAAGCAATCGGGTGGATGTGGATACATCTCTTTCCTTTTTCATATGCATTAATTATATACTGAAAAGCCTTATTTGTCAATAGTTTTCTTTAATTATTGATTAAATAAATCAACTACTGCAGAAGCTTTAAGATCAATATTAGAAGTAATTCCTTTTTTGTAGGCAAAATAACCAGCAGCAGCTATCATTGCGCCATTATCAGTACAATATTTTATATTCGGAATACAAAGATTTATTCCGTTTTGTGTGCATAACTCAGTAAATTTGTTTCTAATTGCGCTATTGGCGGAAACTCCACCTGCAATTATTAAGTTATCCACATTATACTCTTTTAATGCCCTCATAGTTTTCTTTGTTAATATTTCAACAACTCTATTTTGAAATGAGCATGCTATATCTGCTTTTCTTATTTCATTACCGCGTTGTAATTCATTATGAACAAGATTTATAACTGCACTTTTAATACCACTAAATGAAAAATTATAAGAATTATCATCAAGTGGTAGAGGTAAATTATAAGTATCATTACCTTCATATGATAATTTATCTACTAAAGGTCCCCCAGGATATGGAACGCCTATTACTCGCGCAACTTTATCATAACACTCACCAACAGCGTCATCCAAAGTTCCTCCTATTTTTTTAAATGAGTAATTATCTTCCATATAAATAAGCTCTGTATGACCTCCGGATACTACTAGTGCTATAAGTGGAAACTTCATTTTGTTCACTAAATTATTAGCGTATATATGGCCTGCAATGTGGTGCACAGGCACTAATGGCTTATTATATATATATGATAAAGTCGCAGCAGCACTCACTCCAACTAGAAGGCACCCTATTAGACCTGGTCCATATGTAACTGCAATTGCTGTTATATCATCCATAGTCATATTAGCTTTACGCAAGCATTCTTCTATAACTATAGTTATATTTTCAACATGCATACGACTTGCTATTTCGGGTACTACACCGCCATATAGTGAGTGTGTATCCATCTGTGATAAAACAACTGTAGCTATCTCATCGTAACCATTTTTTACTATAGATACACTTGTTTCATCACAGCTACTTTCAATACCTAAGATATAAACATCTTTCATAATTACTCACCTAACTTCTTTATCATTAATATTCCATCTTCATTATCATAATAGTTTTTTCTTACTGTAACTTTATTAAATCCATTTTTTAAATAAAACTTTATTGCAGATTCATTTGAACATCTAACTTCAAGTGTGATATTTTCTATATCATCATATTTATTTTCGACATATTCTAGCATAGATGTAGCTATTCCATGCTTTCTATAATCTTGATCAACTGCTATATACTCTATTTCAACTCTATCGTAAATTTTATCGTATATGAGTACACCTATAATATCATTTTTCTCATATACAATCACATTAAAAAAATCATTTTGATTATTTAAATTCACACTATAGTTAAAAATACTAAGTAATTTATTTACTTGTTTCAAATCTGCATCTGCAAATTCTCTAATCATTTTTTAACCTTTTCTCTTCTGCCTCAGTTAGTTTTAAATAATTAGCGCTTAATTTATGTGGGTTTATCTCTGTATCACTAGAATGTTTGCTAATTATTTTTAAAGTATCTATTTTTGGTCTTTTACTACTTAAAATATTGTCATATGAAACTAAAGTATAATTGTCATCTAAAGCACACACAAAATCATTTAAATTAACAAGTGAATCTTCTTTAATAACATTAAGATCTCCATCATATATTCCAGCAAATACATTACCTCTTCTGGCATCTATCATAGGAACAATATATTTTGTTTCTGTAGAAGTTGTAGCCATAAGTTCCAAACTAGAAAGTGGTACAACATCAATTTTTAATGCCCAAGATATAACTTTAGCAATCGTAACACCAATTCTTATACCTGTAAATGATCCAGGGCCATTTACTACAAAAATCTTGTCTAAATCTTTAAGTTTTAAATTCGTTTTGCTTAGTGCTGTATCTATTATAGGCAAAATTTGTGAAGACATATCATTCTTAATTTCTTCATCATAGCAGTATAAAACTTTATTATCATCTACTATTGATATAGTAACATTAGATGTACTAGTATCAATTAAAATTGATTTCATAATACCGCCTCACAAAGCTCTTCATACTTTTTACCATAAGGAGTTATCACTAACAATCTCTTGTTTTCATCTAAAATTTTAAATTTAATCTCCAATCTTTCATCTGGCAAAATATCCTTTATGGTTTTTGCCCATTCGATTATTACAATTCCACCCTTATTAAAATATTCTTCTATTCCAACACCTTCATAATTACCATCAAGTCTATACACATCCATATGATATAATGGCATTTCTCCGCTAGTATATTCTTTAATAATAGTAAATGTTGGAGAAGTTATGCTTTCTGCTATTCCAAGTGCATTAGCGATTCCCTTAGTAAATACAGTTTTACCACTACCTAATTCTCCATCTAGACATATAACCATATTAGGAAACTTTTCTGATTCAAAATTTTGAGCTATCTCAATAGTTTCAATTTCACTTCTTGTAGTTATTTTATATTCCATTATTAATCACCATATATATTGTATCAAATCATAATACTTAAATCCATCTTTTTTTATAAAAAAATTCCTAAAAGGGCTAAAATCAAAATTTTTTTTCATTCACAAACAATCTATCTTTTTTAAATTTATAAATTTAAAAGTCCTTGAAAATATTAATAATCAAGGACTTTTAAACACAAAAAAAATTGGCAACTTGCTATCTTCGCTGTTAAACTATTTTCGCCGTTAAAGAGCTTAACTTCTGTGTTCGAGATGGGAACAGGTGTATCCTCTTTGCTATCGTCACCAATTAATATTAGAGAAAATAATTCTCTGAAAACATGATAATGTGTTTATCCATCAAATTATGTATAAATTATAGGATTAAATCCTCGATCTATTAGTACTGGTCAACTCAACATATTGCTATGCTTCCATCTCCAGCCTATCAACCTTGTAGTCTTCAAGGGATCTTACTTCTTTAAGAATGGGAAAACTCATCTTGAAGTTGGCTTCCCGCTTAGATGCTTTCAGCGGTTATCCATTCCATACATAGCTACTCTGCACTGCAACTGGCGTTACAACAGATACACCAGAGGTATGTCCATTCCGGTCCTCTCGTACTAGGAACAGCTCTCCTCAATTTTCCTACGCCCACGACGGATAGGGACCGAACTGTCTCACGACGTTCTGA